>SWBZ01006413.1_pt1 | contig 24583 bp, 20 predicted proteins | sample 4693031 | NCBI WGS metagenome assembly SWBZ01 (sample SAMN10267274, study PRJNA491770) | bioreactor metagenome | isolation source: DHS bioreactor inoculated with | place: Japan: off Shimokita Peninsula
GGGGGCACACCGCCACCCTTTTCTCTCATGCTATGCCAATAAAAGGTATGGTTCCAGGCCTGGGCCGCATTGTTGAAAATACCGGAAAGTTCCGGTTTTCCGGCCGTCTCGATGACGAGACTTTCCAGTGACATGTCTGAATAGTCTGTCCCTTCGAGCTTATTGTTCAATTTGTCCACGTAGCCCTTGTGGTGCTTACCGTAGTGGACCCCTACCGTGTCTGAGGAAATGACAGGGCTCAGTGCACTGTCCGTATAGGGGAGTGGATCGAGAACGTGTATATATTCACTCTTCAATTTAGCCTGTTTCATACATTGCCTCACTGAATTCTGTTCAAAAGATCAAATAGATGATCACCAGCACGATAACGGGGACACCTAATAGCCAACCAATAAAGTATTTTCCCATGATGTCTCACCTTGTTAAGGGTATGCTTTCGGCACAGGAAGGCTCCCAATCACCGATGATCGGTGATGGACCTCGATACTGCTTTTCATCCAGAGTTAGAGGATGCGATGAAAGACATGCCCGGTCTGTACGGGACCACACAGACACACGGGGATAGCGTAAAGTAACTGATTTTCCAGCAAATAGGCTCATGAGTACGGCGCCGTCAAATGAATATACTGGCGACCACCAGGACCAGGGCAAGCCCTGAAAGAACGACCGCGATTGTGCTGATCTTCTGTACACGCTTCATCACACGATCATTTGCCTGCGCGATTTCTTCTATTGCCTTGGCAAGCGCCTTGGTGGACTCGCTGTTGGTTTTGACGGCCTCTTGAAGCTCGCCAATTTGCTGTGCCACAAGAGGATCTTCCTTGTCACTCTTTTTCTTCGTGAACACAGGAAGCGCGGCATGGAAGACCGGCGCCACGTAGGGCAAAACAATCTTGATTATCGGCAGCCATGCGGCCATTTGGAATCCTCAAAATATTGCAGCTTCCATAACCAAGCGCTACTCGGCAGGCAGCTTAGCCTCTAAAGGTACAGTTTGAGTGCTCGAATACACACTCAGCGCAGTAACTGTGAGCAAAACCACCCCCATGCCGAGGACCTGCAGTGTAGTCAGGCTTTCATGTAACACCACGACCCCGAAAAGCGATGCGGTTACCGGCTCGACCATCGCCACTATCGACGCTACAGACGGCGCGGTATGTTTCAACCCGACGATATAGAAAATAAACGACAATCCGGCACCAAGCACACCCAATACCACGAACAATAGCCAACTCGATGTATTCAGCACTGCCACGGTCTGATCGGCATCGCCCTGCCAGAACAGTATGGTAGCAAGTACCGCGAACGCGATCACGAGAATCGCCTGTGGACTACCGTGCGGCGCTGCGTACTTGAAGCCAAAAATGAATACCGCATACGACAGTCCGGAAAGCAGTCCGGCGCCGGCTGCGGCCGGAGTGACATCACCCGCTCCAGTCTCGAAAATACCCGTAAGCAGCACGACGCCCAGCATTACCAACACGATCGCGGCCCACTTGGGAAAAGTGGGTCTTTCGAGCTTGAATGCGAACGACACGAGATAGACGAATACCGGTGCGCAGTACATGAGTGTCACCGCAACCGCGACACTGCCTTCCGCGATGCTTACGAAATAGAATGTGAAGTTGCCAGCTACACCCACACCGGCGATCGCCGACCAGAACCACAACCGGCGACTCGTCAATCCACTGCCATGGGGGCGCAGCGCGAGCCAAACGAGAACGAAAAGCAGCCCGATCGCGCCCCGATAGAACGACACCACAACCGGGTCCCAACCCTGGGCGGTGAGAATGCCACCGATCCCGCCAGACAGACCCCAGCATAATGCTGCTAGTACCACGAATGCCGTACTCAGGCTCATGATTTTGCCTGATGAATTAACATCATCGGGTCTGGTTCAGATTGGCTGGGTGGGAAATGGCACCAAAACCAAAGCGAGGGAAATCATGACCATCGCATATCCTTTTCGAGCCCCTTCGCGGTGGGATTGATATTGACTGCAATTAATTCTTTTCATCCTTGAATCCTATATGCCAATGGGTACCATCGCAAAATGGCTTGTTTTTCGAACCCCCACACCGGCAAAGGGTAAAGTGCTCTGTAGAGGCTCCGTCGCCCATCACCTGATCGACAAGCTCGATGCCACCGGTAATCGCATACGGGCCATCCTTTGTGACGGTCACCATCGGCTCTCTGTCCTGGTTTCGATGTTCAACATTTTCGATAGAGTAACTTAGCGCACCCGATGGGCATTTTTTAATCGTATTGACAATATCCTGCGCAGCTGCTCCTTCCGGATCAATCCATGGCTCCTCGTTTAATTTGAATACTGAACTGAGATTGTCCGTACAGTGACCCGCATGTGCACAAATCCCACGATTGTCATGGATCGTAATACGGGTTCCAACGTAATTGTCACGTCTGTTACGTTTTCCGTTTGTCAATTTCTTATCAGTAAAGCCGTTTTTCCCATGCGTACCATCACAAAAAGGCTTGTTGTTTGAACCGCCACATCGACATAACGCCACACCGGTTATCGTGGTACAGGGGTCTCCTGTGGATTTTTGTATATTTGGTATCACTCGTGGTGTGAGATCGTTAAGCAAATAATATGGCCCGTTTGGCAAACAAGTGATTTTTGGACTTTCAGGATTCATGTGATATCTCCATAGGCCGCACGCTACCAGCGCAACGCCATTCCTTGGAAGCATACCCGTGCTGCCCCGGCACAGCTATTAACACCCTCGACACAGCATGACCGGATGAAATTTTGAGGCCACAGCAACATCGAACGACTGTATATTCGGGTGTTGGCGATCATCACCGTCGTATGCCTGACATGAAACTGTAGGACGTGCGGCTTTCCATCCTTTTCATGTCCCACTTCTCTCATAGCACACTTTGGAGAGGTGTCAATTATTTTCGGGTAGATCCACTGCGTATCAAATGCGCTGTTGGGCGTCAACCGTCCCCTACAGATGATGCTCTAGAATCCGGCGATCAGTTTAATTCAGATATAGCTCGCAGTTTTGCGGTATTAGACGGTATTAAAAGCGCTTCCTCCGCGTGCTCAATTACAAGACGCGTGGATTCAAGTGCCGCTTTCTCCATATTTTCATTGCCAATGGATTTGAGTATAGCCAGTGCCTTTAACAACCGAATTACAACCTCAATTGTGCCTGCTCCATCACGGGCAATGGCATTGAATGCATCCTCAAATAGATCACTTAAAGTAATCTCCGGCACAGCAACGCGGTCGAACTCGATGCGCGGCTTCTCGTGCCCCTCGGTCTCTTGGGCCAAATTTGTGAACAATCGGACAAAAATACCTACAACTTCGATCGCGGTTCCGGGGTCGTTGACCGCAGGGGAAAGGGCGCGACTAGCAATTTCAGACAGCGTAATAACGCCGAATCGCGGGTCATCATCGAATGTTCGGTTGTTACCGATGCAGAATGCATTGGCAATGGTCTTTGTCTCACTAGCTGCATCCGTGTCATTGCGGTCGCCTTTTAGATAGGCCATCGGTCGATTCGGTGTCACAAATGCCCCTGGAAGTGTCGCAACTACAACCTGCATTCCGCCATTCTTTGCGACTGTCTGCAATGCATCCATGTCAATCCTCTGAATATAGCCAACAGTGCTTGCAAATACTGGCAAACCATCTGTCTGATTGTTTGACTTAACACCTCCAAGGTAAGGTTTCTCTTTACGCCGCCGCAACGCTTCCCCAGCAGCTTTTTCAACCTTGGCGATCGTCGTGCTGAGCCGGCCCAGCCGAGCGATTCCATCGATCCATTTTATAAAGCTGATAATGACTACTACAAACACGAATATGGTAATGACAAAAAGGACGAACCTGCCTGCATTTTCGTAATAGCCGTTCATCAAGGCGACTTGAGCAACGATACTGAAAATGAATGCTCCTATAAACGCGGACAATGCGTTTTGAGATACATCGTCGGACACAACCAACGCGAAGGCTCGCGGAGTCGCCGAGTTGCTTGCTGACTGATAAGCGGCAAGCATAGAACCCACGGCAAATACCGACATGACCAGCATGCTTGCCGAGATAACTTTGAGCAACATCTCAATCGATTCGGTATTCACCTCGGGAGCTTTCTGAAATATCTGGAATTGGTCAACCCAGTGGGCGACGAAAGCGATGGCGATAGACAAGAGGCAAACTAATAGCGGCTTGACCCAAAGTTTCTCACCTATACGATTGAGAAAAAACCTGAGTTCATCTTTCATGCTTTAATCCACATTGTGGTGAATTGATAGTGGCGCCCGACGCTGCGGTTCAGCAGCGCTGAGCATGGCGCAAGCATTAATATTTGCATCTGCTAACGACAAAGCTGAGCGGAGTGAGCGCAGCGTAGTGAAAATCCGAACGAGCGCATGATTATGCATCTTGTAAAAAGAACTCTAACCCCGTTTACTTCTTTAAGTTATCCCCAAAAATATCATCCGGTATCAAAGTATAGAAATCGGGCACATAGGTTAAAACTGTGCCTTGATACACGCCAAGATTTCTCCATGCATTGGTAAGTTGTTCCAAAAGCGATTCGTTGCGCGGGTCTTGTTTTAACGCCTCTAATATCGATATCAAATCTCTTAAATTCTCTTCCTTCGCGTACTCATTTAACTTCTGAATCGCATTATCGATGTATTCAGCATTCATTTTTTCTGTAAAATCATTCATATTGCTTTATACCTGCTTTTATCAAGCATCAAAGGGAGAAATCTCATTAAATTCTTTCTCTTCATCTACCATGCATAACGCCTGTCATCCGCCGCACAGACACGAGTGTCGACTGCAGTGCCTTCTTAAGCGTCTTTTTCGCTGTAGGCTCTAATCATTGCGAATCGCTTCAGTTGAACGCCTTTCCGTTCTACAACCTGCTCCTCGACGACGTTGAACCCCTTTGATTCAAAAAACGTCCGGGCCTCAATACTGGCATCGGTTGATAAGGCTTTTACATCCCTGGCATCAAGGATCCGCACTGCACACTCATACAACATTGATGCCACGCCCTTGCGCGAGAATTCTGGAGAAGTGAAAAGTAATTCGATGTGGCCACTGCCGGTATAGGATATAAACCCGGCCATGGCACCATCAAGCTCCGCCACCAGCGTTTCTGCGAGTGCCAGCCGTGACCGCCATTGCCCTAAATCCGGTGGCTCAGGTGCCCAGGCCACCAACTGCATAGGCGTATAACTTCGCGCAGCTATCTTGTGCACTGATTCAGTGAACAAAGCGGCTATTGAAGCTACGTCGCTATCAGTTGAAGTTCTTATCTTCATGACCGAAGTGCCCATGACGCTCAACCTTGCAAATCACTGGCGGCAAAAAACTGCGCGTTGAAGGAGCGGCGCTTTTTGACGTCCGAGGGCATTTTCCTTGTTAGGAGCAATTTATATTAAACCTCTTGCCTTTGCCGATAACCATGGGGCAATCAAAGTTGCAAGCAGAGCCACGGCAAATAGATTACCTTTCGTAAAATCAAGAGTCTGTACGATCTCATGCCATGGTTTTCCAGTAAAATAATGGCGAAGCAGAATTTGTCCGCGCTGCTTGGCATTGTTAGGTTTCAGGCATCCCATGCGCGTGCCTAGCCCGATGTCGATTTTTCAATAATCACTGAGATAATTGCAGCTCCGATGAAAAGAACAATCCCCCCAATCAAGATATAGAATATCCACTTCATCAGTGCAGGGATTCTCTTTCTTAACAGCACCGCCAAAGCGACTGGAATAGTTACAGCCGAAAGGAAATACCAGTTCGGAAGGTTGTCCAGGCCGAGCAATGGCCCCAAGACTTCCCCTAAGGTCAATAACAGAACGGTACATACCAGCCAGAATCCAAAATACGAGTAGACCGGGTGAAGGAATAGGCCCATGACTATCGCCATCAGCTGACTGCCAGCGCCTCCACCGCCACCCATGCCATGAACAATACCCTGGCCAGCACATCGATCGCACCGGTGCATGCCCATACCCGCACCGACCTTGTTTGGGTCGTATGCATTAAGATGGGATAAGACCCTGCCTGTACCTTTACATTTCGGACACTGTGCCATCGGTATCTCCCGTTATCTTTTAGAACAATACCTAACGTTCCGGTTCACGTGCCGCCGTAGGCGGTCGCGTGGTACCGGTTGTTGGGCAAACGACAGGAATAGCACGTAGACCCATTTCTTTAATGGTTTTTATTTCGACTTTTTGAGTCCGTACATTAGCGAGTCCGCATCGGCCAGCAGTGCATCAATCGTGCGGTGCTTATCAGGATTAAACTCGACTATGCCATGCGAAAATGAAATATCGTATCCGCGTTTGGCTTCCTGGTCGTATCTTTCGACTGACTGACGGAGTTTTGAGACAACTCTTTCTGCAGGCTCACTGGATGTATTGATCAGCAACATAACGAATTCATCACCCCCCATTCGCCCGATGATGTCCGCACCCCGGCATGTTGACTTGAGTTGTTCGGCAAAGACTGTCAGCGCCCGATCTCCTTCTGCATGTCCGAACTTATCGTTGATTGGTTTGAACTTATCCAGGTCTATGAATACCAGCGATGCGGACAATTTCTGTCGTGCACAGAGATGCAAACTGTGTTGGGCGAGCATCGCAAAACCGCGTCGGTTTGATATTTTGGTAAGCTCATCCAGCGTCGCCAGTTGAACAGCCGAAATTTCACGTTCTACCATTGCTGCAAGGTCAACCAGCGCTTCGAGCTCATCCTTCCCAAAACTTCTTGGTTGACGGTCAATAATGCACAGTGTTCCCAGCTTGCTCCCGTCCGGGCCCTTGAGCGGACATCCGGCATAAAAACGGATATATGGATCGTTCAAAACAAGCGGATTATCCGCAAAGCGGTCATCCTCGATGGTGTCGGGAATGATGAACAGACCGTTACCCAGAATTGCATGGCCACAAAATGAGATATCGCGCGTTGTTTCACTCACGCTGAGTCCGAAGCAGGATTTAAACCACTGACGGTTCTCATCGACAAGACTGACAAGCGCGATAGGCACGCCAAATAGCCTTTTCGCCATACGTGTCAGGCGATCAAATCGTTCCTCCGGTGGAGTATCCAGAATACCAAGTGACCGAAGTGTTTCGACCCGGGCCTGTTCATCTTGGGGAGTCTCAGGTTTTTTCAATACAGAATCCTTGCCTTGAACTTATAGCTTGGCGTTGCAGGTGTTCGCACAACTACTATTAGCGTGCATACGCGCGATATCATTCTTTTTGTACCCCCGGATTTTTTGTTCTTGGTTATTGGTTTATCTGTCTTTTTATGCCCATATGGGCTGCGGGTCAATATTAGGGGGCGCATGCACTGATATCACCGGATTTCGCTGTTATACACGCGTGCGCTCGATAATACCCTTGATTGCCGAATAAAGCGGGCACGATAACTTTCTGTTATCTCATGGGAAACAGCCATGTGCTGGGGAGAGGGGCGAATGGGGTGCAAAGCCCTTTGGAGGGAGTCGTACTGGTGGATAGCAGTTCTGTGCGGGAAGAAGTGCCGATTGCGTACGGCTAGCGGTGGTAGGGTTTGCTCAGCTCATGCACTGCCTCGACCATGGCGGCGGCGTGCTCCGGGTCTACCTGGGGGTGTATGCCGTGGCCCAGGTTGAAGACGTGGCCCGTACCCTTGCCGTAACCTTCCAGCACCAGGCCCACCTCGCGGCGGATGGTGTCCTTCGATGCATAGAGCACACAGGGGTCGAGGTTGCCCTGCAGGGCGACCTTGTCACCGACACGCTTTCTTGCGTCGCCGATGTCACTGGTCCAGTCGAGGCCGAGGGCGTCGCAGCCGGTGGCGGCCATGTCCTCGAGCCACTGGCCGCCGTTCTTGGTGAACAGGATCACCGGCACTGCGCGGCCTTCGGCTTCGCGTGTCAGGCCCTGGACGATCCTTTCCATGTAGGCGAGCGAAAAGGCCTTGTAGGTACGTGGCGCGAGCGCCCCGCCCCAGGTGTCGAACACCATCACCGCCTGTGCACCGGCGGCGATCTGGGCATTGAGATACTGAATGACGGCCTGGCTGGTCACCTCAAGCACCTTGTGCAGCAGGTCGGGCCGGTCGTACATCATGGCCTTGATGTGACGGAAGTCCTTGCTGCTGCCGCCCTCCACCATGTAGGTGGCCAGGGTCCAGGGGCTGCCGGAAAAGCCGATCAGCGGCACACGGCCGTCGAGTTCACGACGGATGGTGCGCACGGCATCCATCACGTAGCGCAGTTCCTGTTCCGGGTCGGGCACGCCGATGGCGGCCACGCCGGCCTCGTCGCGCAGCGGCCGTTTGAAACGCGGGCCCTCGCCTTCCTCGAAGTACAGACCCAGGCCCATGGCATCGGGCACGGTGAGAATGTCGGAGAACAGGATGGCGGCGTCGAGGGGGAAGCGTTCCAGCGGCTGCAGGGTAACCTCGCAGGCCAGCTCCGGGTTCATGCACAGGTCCATGAAGCTGCCGGCCTTCTCGCGGGTCGCGCGATACTCGGGCAGGTAGCGCCCGGCCTGACGCATCATCCACACCGGCGTCATGTCCACGGGCTGGCGCAACAGGGCGCGCAGGAAACGGTCGTTTTTCAGTTCGGACATTACCGTGGCAGCTCGGAGCTGCCCATCAGGAACTCGTCGATGGCGCGCGCGCACTGGCGGCCTTCACGGATGGCCCAGACCACCAGGGACTGGCCGCGGCGCATGTCGCCGGCGGCGAACACCTTGTCGAGCGAGGTCTTGTAGGCGTCCGCGCCCTCGGTGTCACCTTTCACGTTGCCGCGGGCATCCAGTTCCAGGCCCAGTTCCTCGAGCATTCCTTTCTTTACCGGATGTACGAAGCCCATGGCCAGCAGCACCAGGTCGGCGTCGAGCACGAACTCGGAACCCGGCACCTCACTCATCTTCCAGGCGCCCTTTTCGTCCTTGCTCCATTCCACACGCGCGCAATGGATGCGCTTCACCTGGCCGTTCTCGCCTTCCAGTTTCCGGGTGGTGACGCACCAGTCGCGTTTGGCACCTTCTTCCTGGGAAGAGGAGGTGCGCATCTTGTTGGGCCACTCGGGCCAGGTCAGGCCCTTGTCCTCGTGCTCCGGCGGGCGCGGCAGGATCTCCAGCTGGGTGACCGACTTGCAGCCCTGACGGATGGAGGTACCGATGCAGTCGGAACCGGTGTCGCCGCCACCGATGACGATGACGTGCTTGTCCTTCGCGGAGATGGCAACCTCGTCGGGGATGCGGTCGCCGGCGTTACGCTTGTTCTGCTGCGGCAGGAAGTTCATGGCGAAGTGCACGCCATCCAGCTCGCGGCCTTCCACCGGCAGGTCGCGTGGCTGCTCGGAGCCGCCGGTCAGGGCCACGGCGTCGAAGTCATTCAGCAATTGCCTGGCCGGCAGATCCACGCCGATGTGGGTATTGGGCTTGAACTGCACGCCCTCGGCGGCCATCTGTTCCACGCGCCGGTCGATGAGCTGCTTTTCCATTTTGAAGTCGGGGATGCCGTAGCGCAGCAGACCTCCGATACGGTCGGCCTTCTCGAACAGGCTCACCTCGTGACCGACGCGCGCCAGCTGCTGGGCGCAGGCCATGCCGGCGGGGCCGGAGCCGACCACGGCCACGCGCTTGCCGGTCTTGTGGGCCGCGGGCCGTGGCTTCACCCAGCCGTTCTCGAAGGCCTTGTCGACGATGGCGCATTCAATGCTCTTGATGCTGACCGGGTTGTCGTCGATGTTCAGGGTGCAGGATTCCTGGCAGGGCGCCGGGCAGATGCGGCCGGTGAACTCCGGGAAGTTGTTGGTGGAATGCAGCACCTCGCTGGCACGCTCCCACTTGCCGCGATACACCAGGTCGTTCCAGTCGGGAATCAGGTTATTGACCGGGCAACCCTGGTGGCAGAAGGGTATGCCGCAATCCATGCAGCGCGCACCCTGGGTGGCCAGCGCCTGATCACTCAGGGGAATGACGAATTCCTTGAAGTGCTTGATGCGTTGTTCCACCGGTGCATAGCTACGATCCTGGCGCGGGAACTCCATGAAGCCCGTCGGCTTGCCCATTACTTGCCTCCCACTGCCGCGGCAAGCCCCGCGGACTGCTGCTGTGCTTGTTTCATGTCTTCCAGGGCGCGGCGGTAATCCACCGGCATGACCTTGACGAACTTCGGCAGGTATTGCCCCCAGTCGGCCAGGATGCGGCGTGCCACGCTGCTGTCGGTGTAATGCAGGTGCTGTTCCACCAGCACCTTCAGGCGCTGTGCATCGAAACGGGTCATGTCGCTGCGGATAGCCACCTCACCGTGGGTCTCCAGATCACCGCCCTGGTGCTCCATGGCCTCCAGCGCAGCGTCTTCTTCCGGTATCGGCTCCAGGTCCACCATGGCCAGGTTGCAGCGGTTCTTGAAGTCGCCCGCCTCGTCCAGCACGTAGGCAATGCCGCCGCTCATGCCGGCGGCGAAGTTACGACCGGTCTCGCCCAGCACCACCACGATGCCGCCGGTCATGTACTCGCAGCCGTGGTCGCCCACGCCTTCCACCACCGTGGTGGCGCCGGAGTTGCGCACGGCGAAGCGTTCGCCAGCGACACCGCGGAAGAAGCATTCACCGGTTATGGCGCCGTAGAGCACGGTGTTGCCGACGATGATGTTCTCTTCCGGCACGATGGGGCTGTTCTTCGGCGGGTAGATGGCAATGCGGCCGCCGGACAGGCCCTTCCCCACGTAGTCGTTGCCTTCGCCTTCCAGCTCCAGGGTCACGCCATGGGCCAGCCAGGCGCCGAAGCTCTGCCCCGCCACACCCTTCAGCTTCACATGGATGCTGTCGTCGGGCAGGCCCTCGTGACCGTATTTCTCCACCACGCGGCCGGACAGCATGGCGCCCACGCTGCGGTTGACGTTGCACACCGGGGTTTCGATCCGTACCGGTTCACCATGCTCCAGCGCCGGGGCGGCCTGCGCGATGAGCTTGTTGTCCAGGGCCTTGTCGAGGCCGTGGTCCTGGGTCTCGCTCCAGTACAATTTCTCGCCCGGCCCCGTTTCCGGCATGTGCAGCAGGCGCGAGTAATCCAGGCCGTTCGCCTTCCAGTGCCCGATGGCCTTGCGCATATCGAGCTTGTCGCGGCGGCCGATCATTTCGTTCAGGGTGCGGAAACCGAGCTTCGCCATCAGCTGGCGGATCTCCTCGGCCACGAAGAAAAAGTAGTTCACCACGTGCTCGGGCTTGCCGGTGAAGCGCTTGCGCAGGGTCTCGTCCTGGGTGGCCACGCCCACCGGGCAGGTGTTCAAGTGGCACTTGCGCATCATGATGCAGCCTTCGACGATGAGCGGCGCGGTGGCGAAGCCGAACTCATCGGCGCCCAGCAGCGCACCGATGACCACGTCGCGGCCGGTGCGCATGCCGCCGTCCACCTGCACGGCGATGCGGTTGCGCAGCTTGTTCATCACCAGGGTCTGGTGGGTCTCGGCCAGGCCGATCTCCCAGGGCGAGCCGGCGTGCTTGATGGAGGTCAGCGGCGAGGCGCCGGTGCCGCCATCGAAGCCGGCGATGGTGACATGGTCCGCATGGGCCTTGGACACGCCCGCGGCCACGGTGCCGACGCCCACCTCGGACACCAGTTTCACGCTGATACGTGCCTTCGGATTGACGTTCTTGAGATCGTGGATGAGCTGCGCCAGGTCCTCGATGGAATAGATGTCATGGTGCGGCGGCGGCGAGATCAGGCCCACCCCCGGAGTGGAATGCCGTACCTTGGCGATGCGCGCGTCCACCTTGTGACCGGGCAACTGACCGCCCTCGCCGGGCTTGGCGCCCTGCGCCATCTTGATCTGGATGTCGTCGGCATTGACCAGGTATTCGGTGGTGACGCCGAAACGACCCGAGGCCACCTGCTTGATGGCGGAGCGCATGGAGTCGCCGTTGGCCATGGGCGTGAAGCGCTCGCGCTCTTCACCGCCCTCACCGGTATTGGACTTGCCGCCGATGCGATTCATGGCGATGGCCAGGGTGCTGTGCGCCTCGGCGGAAATCGAGCCGAAGGACATGGCGCCGGTGGCGAAGCGCTTGACGATCTCCTTGGCCGGCTCCACCTCTTCCAGCGGAATCGGGTCGGCGGCGAACTTGAGATCGAAGAGTCCGCGCAGGGTTTTCAGCTCCTCGTTCTGCTCGTCCACCAGGCGCGAGAACTCGGAGAAGGTTTTGGCATCGTTCGCGCGGGTGGCGTGCTGCAGCTTGGCGATGCTGTCCGGCGTCCACATGTGACCCTCGCCGCGGATGCGGAAGGCGTAGTCGCCACCCACGTCCAGGGCGTTGGCGTAGATGGGGTTGTTGCCGTAGGCGTCACGGTGCCAGCGCGCCGCTTCCTCGGCCACTTCCTGCAGGCCGGCGCCCTCGATGGTGGTGGCGGTGCCGGTGAAGTACTTGTCCACGAAGCTGGAATGCAGCCCCACGGCGTCGAAGATCTGCGCGCCGCAATAGGACTGGTAGGTGGAGATGCCCATCTTGGAGAACACCTTGAGCAGGCCCTTGCCCACGGCCTTGATGTAGCGCTTGGTGAGCTCGCCCTCGTCGATTTTTTCCGGCAGATCGTCCTGGATGGCGTGCAGGGACTCGAAGGCCAGGTAGGGATTGATGGCCTCGGCGCCGTAGCCCGCCAGCACGGCGAAGTGATGCACCTCACGGGCAGCGCCCGTTTCCACCACCAGGCCGGAGGCGGTACGCAGGCCGGCACGCACCAGGTGATGATGCACGGCGCTGGTGGCCAGCAGGGCCGGGATGGCCATGCGTTCCGCGCTTACGGCACGGTCGGACAGGATCAGGATGTTGTGACCTTCGCGCACGGCGGCCTCGGCGGCCTGGCACAGGGCGGTGAGCGCGGCCTCCATGCCGGCGGCACCCTGGTCGGCGCTGTAGCAGATATCCAGGGTACGGGTGCGGAAGGCACCGTTGGTGGTCTTCTCGATGCTGCGGATGCGCTCCAGGTCCTTGTTGCTCAGGATGGGCTGGCTGACTTCCAGGCGCATGTGCTTGCCGGCCTCGTGGATGCCGAGCAGGTTGGGGCGCGGGCCGATGAGCGATACCAGCGACATGACCAGTTCCTCGCGGATCGGGTCGATGGGCGGGTTGGTGACCTGGGCGAAGTTCTGCTTGAAGTAGTTGAACAGCGGCTTGGGCTTGCTGGACAACACCGCGACCGGGTTGTCCGCGCCCATGGAGCCGATGGCCTCCTGGCCGGTCACGGCCATGGGCACCATCAGCATGCGCAGGTCTTCCTGGGTATAGCCGAAGGCCTGCTGGCGATCGAGCAGGGTGGCGGGGTCGCCGCCGTTGCCGTCCACGTTGGCGGGCAGGTTCTTCAGGTGCACCTGGGTCTTGTCCAGCCATTGCTGGTAGGGATGGCTCTGGGCCAGTCCGGCCTTGAGCTCGGCGTCGTCGATGATGCGGCCCTGCTCCATGTCGATGAGAAACATCTTGCCGGGCTGCAGGCGCCACTTCTTGACGATCTTCTCGTCGGGGATGGGCAGCACACCCATTTCCGAGGCCATCACCACCAGGTCGTCATCGGTGATGAGATAGCGCGCCGGGCGCAGGCCGTTGCGGTCCAGGGTGGCGCCGATCTGGCGGCCGTCGGTGAAGGCGACGGCGGCGGGGCCGTCCCAGGGTTCCATCAGGGCCGCATGGTATTCATAGAAGGCGCGCCGGCCCTCGTCCATCAGCGGGTTGCCGGACCAGGCCTCGGGGATGAGCATCATCATGGCATGGGCCATGGAGTAGCCGCCCGCCACCAGCAGTTCCAGGGCGTTGTCGAAGGCGGCCGAGTCGGAGCTGCCTTCGGGGATCAGCGGCCACACCTTGGAAAGATCGTCACCGAACAGTTCCGAGGCCATGGAATGGCGCCGCGCGCGCATCCAGTTCACGTTGCCGCGCAGGGTGTTGATCTCGCCGTTGTGGGCGATCATGCGGAACGGGTGGGCCAGGTCCCAGGACGGGAAGGTGTTGGTGGAAAAGCGCTGGTGCACCAGGGCTAGCGCGGAGACCACGCGCTCATCCTTCAGGTCATGGTAGAAGGTGTCCACCTGGTTGGCCAGCAGCATACCTTTATAGACAATGGTATGGCTGGACAGGGAGGGCACGTAGAAATATTCCCGGCCGGTCCAGTCGGATTCGCGCACGGCGTTTTCCACCAGCTTGCGGATCACGAACAGCTTGCGTTCGAAGGCCTCCCGGGTTTCGCAACCGTCACCCCGTGCCACGAACAGTTGGCGTACCACGGGCTCGACCTTCCTGACGCTCTCGCCCAGGCCGCCGTTGGAGGTGGGCACGTCGCGCCAGCCCAGTAAGCGCTGGCCCTCCTCGGCGATGGTGCGCTCCAGCAGGGCCTCGCAGGCGGCGCGTGCCTGGCTGTCGCGCGGCAGGAAGATCATGCCGGCGGCATACTGGCCGGCCTCGGGCAGGGTAAAGCCCTGCGCGGCACACTCCTCGCGCAGGAAACTGTCGGGCAGCTGCAGCAGGATCCCGGCACCGTCGCCGGCCAACGGGTCGGCGCCCACGGCGCCGCGATGGGTGAGGTTCTCCAGAATCCGCAGGCCCTGGCGGACGATGGCATGACTCTTCTCGCCCTTGATATGGGCGACGAAACCTACTCCGCAGGCGTCATGTTCGTTGTGGGGGTCATACAGACCCTGCTTGGATGGCAAAGTCCCACGACTCATGGTCGGACCTCTTAAAATTCAGTGAACTAAGGAGATCAGCACAGCGGGGTGAACACCCAGGGGCGGCTTCCGGCGCGGGCTGCCCGATGGCCGCCCGGCTGCGCAAAATCGGCCCGACAGAATAATCCAGAACGCCCTGCGGCGCCAGTGGTGCGTCCCTATGCCCTCATTCCGGCAGGGGATTCCTCGATTGGCCTCTTCGCGGGCAGAGCCCGCTCCTAAGGGGCGGGGAGTTGCGCCTGTACCGAGGCGAAGCTGCGCGGCCAGGGCTTGTCGCGCTGGACCCGGGCCGGCAGGCCGGCGATGGCCGCCCGCGCCGCGGCAAGGCTGGGATAGGAGCCGAACAGCAGGGTATAGCGGTCTTCTCCGTTCTGGACCCGGTGATACCAGGCCAGCTCGCCTTCCAGACCATGCTGCGCGACGAAGCCCCGCACCGCATCCTCACTGCGACTGACCAGCAGCTGCAAGGTGAAGCGGCCCGCGGGCTGGGCGCGCAGCCAGTCCAGTCCCCGCTCCGCCGGGGCGTCCAGCGGAGGCGCGGGGTCCGGCAGGGGTTCCTCCACTTCGGGAGCGGCCACTTCGGCCGGTTCCGGCTCTGGTTCGGCCTTGGGCTCCGGTTCTGGCTTCGGCTCGACCTTGGGCTCCGGCTTGGCTTCGGCGGCGGGCGGGGCTTGCGGGGTATCCAGCGCCGGATCCGGCTCGACGGCGGCCAGCGGGCCCGGCTCCTCGAGCGCCTGCGCTTCCTCGCCCCCCGCCTCTCCGGCTTCCGGCTCGGCCTCGGCACCCAGGGTGATATCCGGCAGCGGGGCCCGGGCGGGCTCCGGCTCCCGAACCGGGACAGGATCGCGGGGTTCGATCCGGCCCAGGGTGGGCTGGGGCGGCACATGCAAGGGCCGCTCCGCCCATTGCACGGACTCCGAGGCCGATTGCCGGTCGAATCCGCCCGTCCACCACCAGGCGCCGGCCGCCAGCAGCAGGCCTCCCAGCAACAGGGACAGCCAGCGTCTTCCCGCGCCGGCCGCACCCAGATTCAGTCCCGCCTGGCCGGCATGGGTCCGCAGGGCGTCCCGGGCCAGGGCATTCATGGGGCCGGGCAGCCCACCCGAGGCCTTGGCGATGGCGCGCACCTCGGTGGAGGAAAAAGGGCTTTCGCCGCCATAGCCCGCCACGGTCAGGCGATACATCAGGTAGGTCGCGGCCTGGACCTCGTTGAAGCGCGGCACGCTCAGGGTCTGCACGAAGGGCGCCAGGCCCGGGGCCAGGCCCGCCTGGGCCAACAGGCCTTCCAGGGCGGGCGCCCCGAACAACAGGATGCGCAGGCGCTGGACCGTGGCGCCGGGGTCGCCGGCCAGGCTGGCCAGGCGGCGCAGCAACGAGGGCGGCACCTGCTCGGCATCGTCAATGATCAGGATCGGCAATTCCATGGCCTCGCGCAGATCCTGGCAGTGGCCCATCAACCGTTCCGGCAAGGCCTCGGCATCCGCGGGCAACGCCTCCAGGCCCAGGCATTCCGCCAGGCGGCGCAGGGCAGTCTCGAGGCTGTGCACCTCGTCACCACGCAGCACACAGATACGCCAGTTGTCCCCGGCCCGTTCGCTCAGCTCCCGCAGCAGGGTGGTCTTGCCGGCGCCATGCTCGCCCAGCACCACCAGCAGGCTGTCGCTGAACTGCAGCAGGTGGGTGAGCAGGTCGAGGCGCTGCAGGAAGGCCGGCTCCGCGTAGAAGAATTCCGGCCGGTAACCGGGCGCGAAGGGATCCTGTTCCAGTCCGAGCGTGGTCAGCCAGTCCCGGGAATCGTCCTGTGGCGGTGGCTGCGTCATGGTTCCCGTCTACCCCTGGTTGCCGGCCTGCATGAATACCACCCGGTAGCCGCGGCGCAGCTGGTCATCACGTACCTTGAGCATGGCCTGCTCGGCGCTTTCGTAGTCGGGGTAATGCTCCCGTGCCAGGCGGCCGCGCGCACCCTGGCTGCCCCATTCCCGCAGCAGGGTCCAGCCGTCAATGAGGTCCTCCTGCAGGTGCAGGTGATAGAACCGCGGCGGTCGTTCGTCGGTGGGCGGGATTTGCATGTAGATACGCATGGCATTCGATCAGGGTAGTGGGTACAAGGTGGCGCATCAGGTCAGTTCCCTGGGATTGTACACCCGTTCATATTCGGTAATGGCATAGCGATCGGTCATGCCGGCGATGTAGTCGGCGACGGCGCGCGCGCGCCCGGCCTCGCCCTGGGTCTCGGCCAGCAGGCGCACCTGTTCCTGGGCCTTGTCAGGCAACAGGCGCGGGTCACCGAAGAAGGCCTCGAACAGGGATTCGATGACCTGGCGGGCCTTGCCGCTCATGCGATGCACACGGTAGTGACGATACAGGTTGGTGCGCAGAAAGCGTTTCAGTTCCAGGTTGCGCTCGCGCATGGAGTCACTGTAGGCGATCAGCGCCTCGCCATGGGCGCGCACCGCTTCCAGATCCGCGGGCGTCGCCGCCCGTATGCGCGCGATACTGGTCTCCACCAGGTCACCCACCTGCTGGCCGATCATGCGCCGCACCACTTCGTGGATGACGCGCCGGGCCGGCAATTCCGGGGAGCTGCGCGCCACGGCCTCGTGATGCTCGGCAAACAGCTCGATCTCGCGTAACTGTTCGAGGCTGATGAGGCCGGAACGCAGGCCGTCGTCCACATCATGGCTGTTATAGGCGATCTCGTCGGCCAGGTTGGTGAGCTGGGCCTCCAGGCTGGGCTGGCGCTTGTCCAGGAAACGCCGCCCCAATTCGCCCAGCTCGGCCGCCTTGGCCGGGGCGCAGTGCTTGAGGATGCCCTCGCGGGTCTCGAACATCAGGTTGAGGCCGGTGAAATCGGCGTAGCGCTCCTCCAGCTCGTCCACCACGCGCAGCGACTGCAGGTTGTGCTCGAAACCACCATGGTCTTTCATGCAGGCGTTGAGGGCATCCTGGCCGGCATGACCGAAGGGGGTGTGGCCCAGGTCGTGGGCCAGGGCGATGGCCTCGGTCAGGTCCTCGTTGAGGGCCAGGGTACGGGCGATAGCGCGGGCGATCTGCGCCACCTCGATGGAATGGGTGAGGCGGGTGCGGAACAGGTCGCCCTCGTGGTTCACGAACACCTGGGTCTTGTATTCCAGGCGCCGGAAGGCGCCGCAATGGATGATGCGGTCGCGGTCGCGCTGGAACTCGCTGCGGTAGGTGGGCGGCGGCTCGCGGTGGGCGCGACCGCGCGAATTGCTGTCCCGTACCGCGTAGGGCGCGAGCAACGACTGGCTGGTGGCGACGGTGACGGGCAGCGACGTCATAGGGCCGCGGCCAGGGTCTCGTGCAAATGCCGCGGCTGGAAATCCCCGCTGATCACGGCCTCGCCGATGGCCTTGAGCAGCACCAGGCGCAGGCCGCCATCCAGTACCTTCTTGTCCACCGCCATGAGGTCGAGAAACTGCTGCTCGGTCATGCTTGGCGGCGCCTTGACGGGCAGGCGGGCACGCTCCAGCAGCACGCGGATGCGTTCCACATCGACCGCGCTCAACCAGCCCTCGCGGCGCGACAGCTCGGCGGCCAGGTACATGCCGGCCCCCACCGCCTCGCCGTGCAGCCAGCTGCCGTAGCCCATGCCGGTCTCGATGGCGTGGCCGAAGGTGTGGCCCAGGTTGAGGATGGCGCGCAGCCCGCCCTCGCGTTCGTCGGCGGCCACCACCTCGGCCTTGCAGGCGCAGGAGCGTTCGATGGCCTCGATCAGCGCGCCGGTGTCACGCGCGTTGAGGGCGTCCATGTGGGTCTCCAGCCAGGCGAAGAAGCCGGGCTCGCGGATCAGGCCGTACTTGATCACCTCCGCCATGCCCGCCGCCAGCTGGCGCTCGTCGAGGGTGGCCAGGGTGTCCGTATCCGCCAGCACGCAGCTCGGCTGGTAGAAAGCCCCGATCATGTTCTTGCCGCGCGGGTGGTTGACGCCGGTCTTGCCGCCCACGGAGGAATCCACTTGCGCCAGCAGGGTGGTGGGCACCTGGATGAAGTTCACGCCGCGCTGGTAGGTGGCGGCGGCAAAGCCGGTCATGTCCCCCACCACGCCGCCACCCAGGGCGACGAGGGTGCACTTGCGGTTGAAGCGCCTTTCCAGCAAGCGGTCGTAGATGCGGTTGAGCACCTCGAGGGTCTTGTATTCCTCGCCGTCGGGCAGGATGACCGCGTCCAGGTCGAAGTCCGCGAGGGAAGCCTGCAGGCGGGCCAGGTACAGGGGCGCCACGGTCTCGTTGCTGACCACCATCACCTGGCGGCCGGTGATGTGGGGCTTCAGCAGGGCGCCATCGTCCAGCAGGCCGGGGCCGATGTGGATGGGGTAGCTGCGTTCACCAAGCTCGACGGTAAGGGTTTTCATATCCGGGTCATGTGGTACGGGTTCGGGCCATTGTATCAGGGAGTGCGCGGCGCGACAGGAATGGCGATGTCAGTTCCCCGGCTTTGGCGCATCCTCCCGGATCAGGCGCAGGATGTCCTCCACCACCTCCCGCACCCGGCGGCCATCGGTATCGACGACATGGTGGGCCACTTCCCGGTACAGGGGTTCGCGCGTGCGCATCAGCTCCTCGAGCCGGGCACGGGGATCGTCCGTCTGCAACAGGGGACGATTGCGGTCACGGGCGGTGCGGGCAAGCTGCTGGTCCACCGAGGTACGCAGGTAGATCACCTGGCCGCGGCTGTGGAGGTGGTGGCGGTTGTCCGCGTCCAGCACGGCCCCGCCGCCGGTGGCGAGCACGATATCGGAGCGTTGGCTGAGGTCGTCGATCACGGCCCGCTCCCGGGCGCGAAAACCGGCCTCGCCTTCCAGCTCGAAGATCAGGGGGATGCCCACCCCGGTACGGTCCTCCACTTCCTTGTCGCTGTCGAGGAAGGTCCGGGACAGGGATTTGGCAAGCTGGCGGCCGATGGTGGATTTGCCGGCCCCCATGGGACCGACCAGAAACAAACTGCCCGGCATATTCATGCCGGGCAGGTATGCCAGAAACCGTGTCTACAGGCAAGCAATCAGAGGTTCAACTTGTCCTTGACGATCCGCGGGGTCACGAAGATCAGCAGTTCTGACTTCTCGTCCAGGTCGCGCTTGGTACGGAACATCCAGCCCACGCCCGGCAGGTCGCCGAACAGCGGCACCTTGTCCACTTCATTGAGGGTGGTCTGCTCGTAGATGCCACCCAGCACCAGGGTCTCGCCATTGTCCACCAGCACCTGGGTGTTCACCTCGCGGGTATCGATGCTCGGCACGCCGGCGAAGACCTGGCCGACGCTGTCCTTGTTCACCTTCACATCCATGATGATGCGGTCGTCGGGTGTGATCTGCGGAGTGACCTCCAGGGCCAGCACGGCCTCCTTGAAGGACACGCTGGTGGCGCCGCTGGAACTGGCCTGCTGGTAGGGGATCTCCACGCCCTGGCGGATCACCGCCGTCTGCTGGTTGGAGGTGATCACCCGTGGGCTGGAGACCACCTCGCCCTTGCCTTCCGCCTGCATGGCGGTCAGCTCGAGGCGCAGGAGGCCGCTGCCCACCTTGCCGGCGAGGAAGTTGATGCCGCCGGCGGGGTTGTTGACCGGCAGGTTCACCATCAGGGACTCGTTCTCGCTGCCACCCGGGATCTCGAAGATGGTGGAGCCGAAACCGGGATTGACGGTCAGGTCACCATCCAGCGCGCCGCCCACGGCGGTGCTGATCTCGTTGGTCTCCTGGTGGCTGAAGCCGAACTTGACGCCCAGGTCGCGGGCGAAGTCATCGTTGGCGATGACGATGCGCGACTCGATCAGCACCTGACGCACCGGGATGTCCAGGCGCGACACCAGGCGGCGGATCTCTTCCAGCTTCTGGGCCGTGTCCTGGATCAGCAGGGTGTTGGTGCGCTCGTCCACCACCACGGATCCGCGCTCACTGGTCAGGCCGGCGGCCTCACCCTTGAGCAGGGCCGATATCTCCGAGGCCTTGGCGTAATTGACCTGCACGAATTCCGAGAACAGGGGCGCCAGTTCCTTGATCTGCTTCTGGGACTCCAGTTCGAGTTTTTCCCGGGCACTGATTTCCTCGCTCGGCGCCACCAGCATGACGTTGCCGCTCTGGCGCATGGCCAGACCCTTGGTCTTGAGCACGATGTCCAGGGCCTGGTCCCAGGGCACATTGCGCAGGCGCAGGGTCAGGTTGCCGGTCACCGTGTCACTCACCACGATGTTCAGGCCGGTAAAGTCGGCGAGCAACTGCAGTACGGAGCGCGCCTCGATGTCCTGGAAGTTCAGCGACAGGCGTTCGCCCGTGTAGCCGAACTCCTCGCGACGACGGGCTTCCAATTCTTCCTTGGTGGTGGGTTTGATTTCCACCGTGAACCTGTCGTCGGTCTGATAGGCCAGGTGTTCGTATTCACCGATCGGGTCGATGGTCATGCGCACATTGCGGCCACGACTGATGGTATCCACGGTCTTCACCGGGGTGGCGAAGTCCGTGACATCCAGGCGTCGTTCCAGGCGCTCCGGCAGGCTGCTGTCGATGAAGTCCACGACCACCTTGCCGCCTTCCTGGCGCATGTCCACGCTGATGGAAGGATCGGACAGGGTCACGACGATACGACCTTCGCCCTGGTCGCCACGACGGAAGTCCACGTTACTGATGGTCGCACCGCTGGCTGCGGCCGGCTTCCCGGTGGTCGCCGGGGAAGGCGCGGGGGCCGTGCTTGCAGGCGCACTGGCGACACTGCTCGCTCCCACATCCTGCAGGGTCAGAACCACCTGGTTGTCCACCACGCGGGTTTCGTAGGACACCATTTCCACCAGGTTCACCACCACGCGGGTGCGGCCCTGGGCCTCCACCGCGGTGATGCTCTTGGCGGCGCCCACCCCGATGTCCTGGGAGCGACGATCCAGCTTACTGGTGGTGGCCGGGAAATCGAGCGCGATACGCGCCGGGTTGTCGATGGTGAAACTCATCGGATCCTGGGGCGGCTGGCTCATGCGCATGACGATCTGTACGCGGTTGCCGGACAGGCCGGAGAACTCGATGGCCTCGATGGTATTGTCCGCCAGCGCCGTGCCGGAACCGGCCAGCAACAGCAAGGTGCTCCACAGGAGGTTCTGCAGGCGTCCCTGCCAGCCACTCCGGGCCGCAGACTGATCGATACGGAAATTTCTTGTTGCAACGCTCATGTACGATCCCCCCATGGGATTATTCGCTCAGTGCCAGGGATGCCTGGCGTTCCTGCCAGCCCCCCAGCCCATCGGGTATGATTTCGGTTAATTCAATGCGATCTTCGGTGATGCGAGTGATCTTGCCGTGGTTGTGCCCGACATAGTTCCCGGGCTGAACCCGATGAATGGTGCCATCGTTCATGCGCACCAGCGCCCAGGATTCACCGAACTGCTCCAGTGTGCCCACCATGCGCAAGGCATCGAGGGGGGCTTCTTCCAGGGGTTCGCGTGGGCGCTGCAGATCCGGTCGGATACCGCTGCCACCATCCTGCACCATCTGGCGGTCAGGCCGCACTGAATCCATCGGCTGGAATGGGCTGCGCAGATCCCCGGCCTGGTACAGGAAGGTCTCGAAGGGCTTGAATTCGGGCAGGGGCTCGATACGCGTGGGCTGCTGCGCACTCACTTCCTGGACATATTGTTCCAGGTCCTGGGTATTGGCGCCGCCGCAACCGGTCAGTCCCGCCGCGCTCGCCATCAGCACGGCCGCTGCCAGGGGATTATGGAGGAAGGTCTTCATTACTGAACCTCCTCGTCGTCCAGGTAGCGGTAGGTCTTGGCCGTCAGGTCCATAATCAGCTCCCCTTCCGGCTGGGGTGTAATGGCGATGTCATGCACGGTAACGATGCGCGGCAAGGCCGCCAGGCCGCTGACGAAGTTGCCGAACTCGTGGTACTGACCCTTCACCTTGATGCTGATGGGCAGCTCGGCGTAGAAGTCGCGCGGGTTCTCGCCCTGCGGCTTGAACAGATCGAACTCGAGCCCACTGGCCAGACCGGTCTGGGAAATATCCACCAGCAGGTCCGCCACCTCGGTCTTGTTGGGAAGCTGGCGCAGCATGGCACCGAAGGATTCCTTCATCTCGTCCAGCTGCTGCTCGTAGGCGGCCAGGTTGGCGGCCTTGCGGGCCTTGGTCTCGAAGGTGGTCTTCAGTTCCGTTTCCTTCCGTTCGGCCGCTTCCAGGGACTGCACCTGGTCCTTTACGTCGAACCAGTAACCGAGGAACAGGACCACGACGATCAGCAGGCCGATGAGTACGGCGCGCGCCGCGGCCGGCCAACTGCCGATGTTGTTGAAATCGAGATTGTTGATGTCCTCAAGCTTCATTGTGCCGCCTCCCCGTCCGTGGCAGCCTGGGCGCGTACCTGCGCCGCCCGCAGAGTGAACTCAGCCACGCGCTGCCGGTTGACCTCGCGGGTCTGGATGAAATCCAGCCGCGGACTGGTCATCCACTCGGAGCTGTCGATGTTGCGCATGTAGGCGGACACGCGGGCATTGGACTGGGCCTGACCCACCAGGGTGAGCGCGGTACCCGCCTGCTTGATGCTGGTAAGGTGCACGCCATCGGGCAGGGTCCGCACCAGCTGATCCATCAGGTGTACGCTCTCCGGGCGGCTGCTCTGCAGCTGCTGGATGATGTTCATGCGCGCCAGCAGGTTGGCCCGGGTCTTGTCGATTTCCTGGATCTTGGCGATCTTGTCGTCCAGGACCTTGATCTGCTGTTCCAGGTAGGCATTGCGCTGGTTCTGGGCGTCGATGCGATTCACCATCTGCATGTGCACCAGGCCCCAGATGGCCACCGCGAACACGACCCCCAGGGCGGCCATGGTGACGAATTCCTTCTGCCGCTGCTTGCGCAGCTCCTCGCGCCAGGGTAAGAGGTTGATGTGTGCCATATCAGTCGAAGCTCCTCAGTGCGAGCCCGCAGGTAATCAACAGCGCAGGGGCATCGTTGCTCAGGGTTTGCGGCTTCACCGAAGGCGCGAGGGACATGGAGGCAAAGGGATTGGCGATACTGGTTTCCACACCCAGCTTGTCCTGTACCACCTCGTTCACATCGGGGATGGAGGCACTGCCCCCGGCCAGGACGATGTGGTCCACATGGTTGTACTGACTGGATGAGAAGAAGAACTGCAGGGAACGACTCACCTGCTGCGCCATGGCTTCCTTGAAGGGCTCCAGCACCTCGCTGAGGTAGTTTTCCGGCAGACCGCCCTGGCGCTTGGCCATACCCGCTTCCTCGTAGGAAAGCCCGTAGCGACGCATGATCTCCTCGGTCAGCTGTTTGCCGCCAAAGACCTGGTCGCGGGTATAGATCATTTTCATGTCGTGCAGCACATTCAGGGTGGTCATGGTGGCACCCACGTCCACCACGGCGATGGTGCGTTCCACGCCCTGGTCGGGCAGTTGCTCGGCGATCAGGGAAAAGGCGTTCTCGGTGGCGTAGGCCTCCACGTCCACCACCTTGGCCTGCAGGCCACCCGTCTCCACTGCCGCGGTGCGCATCTCGACGTTTTCACTGCGGCAGGCGGCCAGCAGTACATCGACGGTCTCGGGATTGCGTTCCGTGGGACCCAGCACCTCGAAATCGAGACTGACTTCCTCGAGCGGGTAGGGTACGTACTGGTCCGCTTCCAGCTCGATCTGGGTTTCCAGCTCCTCGTCGGTGAGGTTGGCGGGCATGGGAATGATCTTGGTGATCACCGAGGAACCGGCTACCGCCACGGCGGCATACCTGGCCCGGGTGCCGGAGCGCTTGACGGCGCGGCGCACCGCTTCCCCCACGGCTTCCACATCGGTGATATTCTTCTCGACCACGGAGTTGGGCGGCAGCGGTTCCACTGCGTAGCTCTCAACCCGGTATCGCCCCCC
>SWBZ01006392.1_pt1 | contig 24243 bp, 21 predicted proteins | sample 4693031 | NCBI WGS metagenome assembly SWBZ01 (sample SAMN10267274, study PRJNA491770) | bioreactor metagenome | isolation source: DHS bioreactor inoculated with | place: Japan: off Shimokita Peninsula
CCCCCCTGGTCACGCGGGTAGGCGAGGCCTGGGCCCGCAATGAACTCGGGGTCTTCGAGGAGCACCTGTTCAGCCAGCATATGGAGAAGCTGTTGCGCGGTGCGCTGGCCAACATGACACCCACCGGCGGGGCACCGCGCGTGCTGCTGACCACGCTGAGCGGCGAGGAACATCACCTGGGACTGCTGATGGTGGAGGCCCTGCTGGTCACCGAGGGCGCCGAACCTATCCTGCTGGGTCCGCAGACCCCGATCGAGGAGATCGTGCGCGCGGCCGAGCTCAAGCAGGCCGACGTGGTGAGCCTGTCCTTCAGTTCCGCCTATGCACCAGGCCTGGCGGCCAAGGGCCTGGGGGAACTGCGTGCCGCCCTGCCCTCGCACCGGCAACTCTGGGCCGGGGGCGCGGGCGTGAGGGCATTACGCAAACCGATCGAGGGTGTGAGTCTCATGCCGGGATTACAGGAGTTGTTTGATTGCCTGGAGGCCTGGCGCCGACAGGCCTGAGCGCTTATTTGCGGGTAAAGACCGCGATGGATTCCACGTGGGCGGTATGGGGAAACATGTCCATGACCCCGGCCTGCAACAACCGGTAGCCCTGCTCATGCACCAGCAGGCCGGCATCCCGGGCCAGGGAGGCCGGGTGGCAGGAGACATAGACGATTCTTTGCGGCTTCAGCCGCGCCACCCAGGGCATCATCTCCGCCGCGCCGCTGCGTGGCGGATCGATAAACAGCTTGTCGTAGGCCTGTCGCATCCAGGGCAGGCCGGAGGGATCCTGGGTCAGGTCGGCGGCATGGAACTCACAGTTGTCGATGCCGTTGCGCGTCGCGTTGTCACGGGCGCGCTGCACCAGCCCGGCATCACCCTCCACCCCCACCAGGGCGGCGGCACGACGGGCGATGGGCAGGCTGAAGTTGCCCAGGCCGCAGAACAGGTCGAGGATGCGTTCAGTCTTCTGCGGATCGAGCAGCGCCAGGGCATGGTCGATCATGGCGCGGTTGATCTGCGGGTTCACCTGGGTGAAGTCGGTGGGCAGGAAGTCCAGCACCAGGTCATGGGCCGGCAGGGTATAGAACAACCGTGACTCCCGCGGCCACAGGGGGACGGCACTGGACGGTCCGGCCGGTTGCAGCCAGAGGTGCAGGCCGGTGCGTTGCGCATAGACCGTCAGTTTCTGCTCATCCTCCGCCTCGAGGGGATCCAGGTTGCGCAACACCAGGGCCGTGGCCTCCTCCCCCACCGCCACCTCGATCTGGGCGATGCGCTCGAACGCCTGCAGGGACGCGATCAGCTCCGCCAGTTCCACCAGTCGCTCGCCGACGGAGGGATGCAGCACCTCGCAGCGCTCCAGCTCGGCGAGATAGGGTTTGTTCCGCTCGCGGAAGCCCACCAGCACCTTGCCCTTCTTGCGCACGTGCTTGACGCCCAGTCGCGCCTTGTTGCGGTAGCCCCAGTGTGGACCGGTGAGGGGCGCCAGGATCTCGCCCGCCTCCACCTTGCCGATGTGGCGCAGGTTGTCGAGCAGCACCTGCTGCTTGGCCTGGATCTGTGCTCCAGGTTCCATGTGCTGCAGACTGCAGCCACCGCAGATCCCGAAATGGGCGCACTTCGGCTGCACCCGGTCCACGGAGGCGCGCAGCACCTCCACCACCCTGCCTTCGTCATGACGGCGGCTGCGAGCCGTGTAGAGAAAATCCACTTCCTCGCCCGGCAGGGCGCCATCGACGAACACCGCCTTGCCGTCGATGTGGGTCACGCCCCGGCCGTCATGGGACAGGGACTCGATGGTTGCCCGCACGGGGTCGGCGGGCAGGGAGGGACGTTTACGGTTGCGGCGGGTCATGGGGAAATTCGTAATACTATTCCAGGTCAGGCACGGTGGACCAGGCTGCCAGGAATTCCTTGAAATGCGGCTTATCCTCACCGTGCAGGGTATCACGCAGCCGACCCAGCTCCTGCTCGTACTCCTTGTGGCTCAGGTGGCCGCGAATCAGCTCGAAGCGCAGGTACACCAGGTAGGTGTTGAGCACATCGGTCTCGCAGTAGTTGCGGATACCCGCGATATTGCCGGCCTGGTATTCCTCCCAGACCAGGGCACCGCTCATGCCCATCTTGCCGGGGAAGCCCAGCATGGTGGCGATCTCGTCCAGGGGTGCGTTGGCGCGCGCCTGGTAACCGGCCAGCACATCCATGAGGTCGGTGTGGCGGGCATGGTAGCGGCTCAGGTAGTTGTTCCACTTGAAGTCGCGGTCATCTTCACCCGTGTCCCAGTAGCGGGGGGCGGCCACCCCGTGCAGCAAGGCGCGATAATGGATCACCGGCAGGTCGAAGCCGCCGCCGTTCCAGGACACCAGCGTGGGCGTGAACTTGTCGATGCCGTCGAAGAAGCGCTGCAACAGTTCGGCTTCATCGGACTCGGGATCGCCCAGGGACCAGACCCGCACCAGGTCGCGGCTGCGCAGCACCGCGGAGATGGCCACGATGCGCTGCAGGTGCAGACGCAGGAAATCCGAGCCGGTCTCCTCGCGACGTTTGTGGAACATGACCTTGGCGACGTCGTCGTCGCTGAGACCATCGAGGCCGTGCATGCGGCGACCAGATGCCACGTCGGGCACGGTCTCGATGTCGAATACCAGTACGTTCATGAATTTCGAGGTCAAAAATAAGTGGTTCTATTTGCAAGCATCCTGGCTGGAGGTTGGTTGCGGGACCGTCGGCCGCATGGGTGAGGCGGAAACCGTCCGATGTCCAGTGGACATCGGACCCGCCGAACGGGTTCGCATGGTGTTGACGAACCCTGGACCTGCGCAGCAGGCGGCCGTCGAGCGTACAGGGACGTATTCACAGCGAGTCCCGCAACCAACCTCCAGCCAGGATGCGTACGAGTGGCAGTCGATTACTTCTGCACCCAGCTACCCGACTCGTTCTGGTACCACCAGCCGGCCGGCGCATTATCCACCCAGCGCCGGGCGAAGGTCTTGCGGATATCATCGGCCCACTCGGGATGCTGGTTGGCGCGTGCGATCTCATTATACAGCGCAGTGCGGTCCTGGTTCTCCGCGGCTACCAGCTGGGACACCTGGGCGCGATCGCGCAGGGAAACGGCATTGAGGTCACGCACGGCGATCTCACCATTGCGGGTCATGCCCACGGCTCCCGAAGCGTAGTAGGGCGCGAGCTGCTGGTGGCGCGCGGTCATGGCGCCCTTCAGGCGCTGGATGCCCGGCGACTGGATATCGATGTCCATGGCCTGGGCCGGGGGCACCAACCATTCCAGCACTGCTCCCACCATGACCATGGCGAAGGGCGGAGTCTGCAGTTGCGAGGAGGGCTCGGCGGGTTGCGGCGTCTTCTGTTCATTGCCGTACACGTCCTTGATGATGCGGTCCGCCGCCTCCTGGGCCGCGGCGGCCGGGAAATAGACATTGATGGTGACACAGGCGCTGAGCAACAACAGGGCCAGCAGCAACGGGGAAATCGACAATGCTTTCATTGTGTGTGCCTCTTCTAACAACAGTTTGCAATCTAGCGCACCACCGGACCTTCTTCCGACGTCACGGTGCGCAGGCGTTCCAGCAGGGATTCCCAGTCCACCCGTTCCTCGTAGCCGATGACATCGATGCGCGGCGGCAGAAACCGGCCCTTCACCAGATAATAACCTCGTTCCGCGGGCGCCACACCACCCATGTGGCATATCCCGTTTTCCAGATGGCAGCGTAAACCGATGGCCTGGTAGGGGAAATCATCCAGGAAGCGTAGAAAACCGCGCGACAGGGCGCCACCCACGCCACCGCCGCCGATGTTGGTCAGGTTGTCCACGGCACGCTGACTGATGCGCTGCCGGGAGCGGTCGTCTTCCGGCGTGGCCAACCAGGCATCGAAGGCCACCGGCTTCCAGGCTTCCAGTCGCAGTCCTTCCACGGCGCCATCGAGCCGGCCTTCGATGCGCCCGAAGGAAAATGTGCGGGTCAGGGTTTCCAGGTCGATGCGGTCGATACGGATATCCGCCCACAATCGTGGTACCACGCCCAGGGGCTGTTCCATGCGCAGGTTGCGTACCGTGATATCGCCATCGAAGGCCCCCACCAACAGGGTGCCCCCTACCTGCAGCTCTCCGTTTTCATAGCGTACGGAGGGAATCATGCCCGACAGGGTACCGGCCATTTCCGGCCAATCCAGCGCCTGGGTCAGGCTTGTCATGGATATGGGGGTAAGGGCCGCATCCAGGCGCCAGGCCATGGTCTCGCCGTAGTCGAGTTCGAATCGATCCACCAGCAGGCTGCCATCCAGCACCGGCAGGCGCACCGGGGCCGCGAGGCTCACCTGGCGACCCCGGGTCTGGATGTCCACCTGCAGGGCACCCAGGGCCACCCGGTACAACTGCGCGTGCGTCCAGCGCAGTTGCTGGCGGCGCTCCTGGTCATCGTCGACCCAATCCAAGCGGCCGGCCAGACCTTCCACCTGGAACCGGTCCCGGGGGTCGTCGATGCTCAGGTCCTGCAGTTCCAGCTGCAGCCGCGTTACCCCACCCTCCTGGTAGTGCAGTCCACCCATGAGTTCGCCACGGGTGTCCAGATCAAAGAACGAGGTATCCAGCAACCAGGGCTGCAGGTAGGTGGTGAAGGCGCCCGGAAAGACCGCCTGTTCGATGTCCAGCCGCACCTGCTCCGGCATCATGCCTTGCGCCGCGAGCCGTGCCGAACCCGCGGCCCGCAATATGCCGGAATGTTCCCAGCGAAAGGCCGTGACCGCGATACCCTGCGCTCCGCTGGCCAGGCTTGCCTGCAACTCCAGCGCGGCCTCGGGATCGAATTCCAGGAACATGGGGGCGGCATAGAGCTGCCCCTGCCCGACGTGGGCCTGCAGTTCCAGTTCCCATCCCGCGGACCCTGTCTTCCCTTGCGCCTGCAGGCGCAGCGCCAAACCCTCCCCGGCCTGGTCACCGGCGGTATTGGCATAGTTCAGGTCGCGCAGTTGCAGATCCGCCGCCAAGCTGGCCGGGGTCGTGTCCCGCCCCGCCAGGCGCAGCTGGCCCTGCAACCGACCCTGCAGGCTCCAGTCCTGGGCCGCGGCATACCAGGGCAGCGCCAGGGCCGGCAGGCCATCCAGCTCCAGTTCGTGAATATCGAGGGTTGCCTGCCAAGCTCCATCCTGCAGCTGCAGGGTCGCATCCAGCCGGCCATGGGGGGTGCGCAGGTCACGCAGCTGGAGCTGCACGGCACCCGTGACACGATCCAGTTCCCAAGCGAACCCGGCGCTGAGCCCCGGGAGCCAGTCGGACTCGGCGCGCAACCGGCCCTCCCGGCAACGGATGCGGGTGGCCTGCAGATCGAGGCGCGCGCAGTCGAGCTGCACATCATGCACCTCACCGAGCGGTGGCGGCAGACTGGCCCGGGCCGCGCTCAGCCGTGCCCGCAGGTCCCCATCCTCGCGCCAGTCGAGGTCGAGGCTGAGTTCCTGCAGGGACCAGTCCGCCCCCTGCAGATCGCCCAGGGACAGGCTGATGCCCTGCAGCGCCCTGGCCGGTGCCGTGACCAGCACCAGGCAAAGCAGCAGCAGGCGAATGCCCGACCGTGGCGGGCTGGCCATGGGTCAGGCTGGAAAGACCCCGGTGGAGAGGTAGCGGTCGCCACGATCGCAGACGATGGAGACGATGACCGCGTCCTCCACTTCCCGGGACAGCTGCAGGGCGGCGGCCACGGCGCCACCGGAGGAGATGCCGCAGAAGATGCCTTCCCGCGCCGCCAGGGCGCGGGTGGTGTCCTCGGCATCCTGCTGGTTCACGTCGATGACGCGGTCCACCCGCGCGGCGTCGTAGATGGACGGCAGGTAGGCCTCGGGCCAGCGGCGGATGCCGGGTATCGAGGCCCCCTCGGTGGGCTGCACGCCGATGACCTGGATGGCCGGGTTCACCTCCTTCAGGTAACGGGAGGTGCCCATGATGGTGCCGGTGGTGCCCATGGAGCTGACGAAATGGGTGATGCGGCCCGCGGTGTCGCGCCAGATCTCGGGGCCGGTGCCCTCGTAATGGGCCAGCGGATTGTCGGGGTTGGAAAACTGGTCCAGCACCTTGCCCTTGCCCTCCGCCTCCATGGCCTTGGCCAGGTCGCGGGCACCCTCCATGCTGGCCTCGCGGCTCACCAGGACGATCTCGGCCCCGAAGGCCTTCATGGTGGCACGCCGTTCCAGGCTCATGTGCTCGGGCATGATCAGCACCATGCGGTAGCCCTTCATGGCGGCGGCCATGGCCAGGGCGATGCCGGTATTGCCGCTGGTGGCCTCGATGAGGGTGTCGCCGGGCTGGATCTCCCCGCGCGCCTCGGCATGGCGGATCATGCTCAGGGCCGGGCGGTCCTTGACGGAACCGGCCGGGTTGTTGCCCTCCAGCTTGACCAGGATTTGGTTGGAGGTGGCGCCGGGCAGGCGCTGCAAGGCCACCAGGGGGGTATTGCCGACGAAGTCTTCCAGGGTTCGGTAGTCCATCGCGCGAGTGTACGTATTCACGCCACAAAACAGAAGCTTGCCCTTTGACCTGCCGGGCAAAACCCTGCACCATAGGGCCCAGGAGCCTGTCGGACTTAGGACTGATCTACTGCGCCGGTGGGAGAGTGGTCCATTTTTTCGATCCTTTTCGTCGAATAGCTACGGCTATTCTCCTCAAACGATCGAAAAACTGTCCTCACTCTCCCGCCTTGCTCGCTACGATCGCCTAAGTCCGACAGGCTCCTAGTCGCAGGTGGCGCCGCACCGGAAGGCCGCGCCGTAAAACACAATAATTCAGGAAGCGGAGTCCGGGCTTTCCATGTGGTATTTGAAGCTTTTTCCCCGACGCCAGTGGTGTCGCCTCAGCCTTCTGGCCCTGGCCCTGTTGCCGCCCGGCCTCTACGCCCAACAGGACGAGGCCGCCTTCCTTTCCGAGTTACCGGTGGTGTTGTCCGCCACGCGCCTGAAGCAGTCCCGCCACGACACACCCGCCGCGGTCACCGTCATCGACCGCCACATGATCCAGGCCAGCGGTGCCCGCACCCTGGTGGACGTGCTGCGCCTGGTGCCGGGTATGGTGACCGGCTATGCCACCGGCAGCCAACAGGTGGCCAGCTACCACGGCATGGCCGACGAATTCTCGCGCCGCATGCAGGTGCTGGTGGACGGTCGTTCCGTCTACCAGCCCGACTTCGGTGGCGTTTCCTGGAGCAGCCTTCCCCTGGCGCTGGAGGATATCGACCGCATCGAGGTCATTCGCGGTCCCAACAGCGTCGCCTATGGCACCAATTCCTTCCTGGGCGTCATCAGTATCATCACCCGCCATGCCGCCGAGGAACAGGGTACCTATACCAAGCTGACCCGCGGCAGCGACGACATCGGCGACGCCCTGCTGCGCCACGGTGGCCGCCAGGGTGCGCTGGACTACCGTCTCACCTTCCAGTATCAGCAGGACGGCGGCTTCGACGGCACGACCCGCTACGTGACCTTCAACCGCGACGAACGCTGGGACAACCATGACTGGCACCGGGTGCGCCGTCTCACCGGGCGCGCCGACTACCAGCACAGCACCACCGACCGCTGGGAATTCCAGGCCGGTATCGGCGAAGCCCCCCAGGGCAAGGGCACCCTGTTCCATGACCCCTCCGACCCGCCGCGGACACTCGTCAAGGAAAACAACTTCCTGCAACTGCGCTGGGCGCGCGATACCGGCGACAGCCATGAGTTCCATGTGCAGTTCTACCGCAACGAGCATGTCACCCGGGATGCCCTGTTGCTGGGCCCGGTCACCGAGCCTCTGGATGCTGCCAGCGTCAACGCCCTGACGGGTATCCCACTGCCTGGCATCTTGACGGCGTCCGCCCTGCTCGACGGTTACCTGCGCACCCAGCGCCACGACCTGGAATTCCAACACCGCTACAGCCCGGAGCAAGGTGCCCGCTTCGTCTGGGGCGGCAGCCTGCGCATGGACCGGGTGCGCTCGGAAGGCTGGTTCAACACCGCCGACTGGCGCTACCACCACCTCTACCGGGTATTCGGCAACGCCGAAATACCGGTCACGGAGCACCTGGAATTCAACCTGGGCACCATGCTGGAGCACAACAGCATCATCGGCCACGACCTGTCACCACGACTGGCCGCGAACTACCGCCTGCTCCCAGACCACAGCCTGCGCGCCGCCTGGTCGCGGGCCTCGCGCACCCCCGCACTGATCGAGGAGATCGGGCACCTGGTGGGCACCATCGACGCCAACCTGACCATCCCGGGGGTCGGATCACAGGATTTCACCGTGGAGGAAACCCTCATCCGGAGCAGCGGAGGGTTGCCGCGCGAACGCATCGAATCCGTCGAAATCGGCTATTTCGGCGAATTCTTCGAGCGTCGCCTGCAACTGGACGTGAAGCTCTTCCACGACGAAGTGGACCAGCTCATCACCCTCACCACCACCCAGGGCAAGCCCATCAGCCTGCTCAGCAACAATCTCATCGACTTTGAGCCCACCGACCGCGCCCGGCTCAAAGGTATCGAGACCCAACTCGACTGGCGACCCTCCGCCCACACCATGGTGCGATTCGGCCACGCCTATGTAGAGATCGACAGCGACGACAACCAGGAGGAGTACAGCCTCAGTGCTCCGCGCAACAGCTACCTGCTGTTCGCCAGCCACCGCTTCCCGCGCCAGCTGGATGCCAGCCTGGCCTGGCACTACACCGAGCGCATGCAATGGCTGGAATGGGAATCCATCAATGCCATCAGCCGCCTGGACCTGCGGTTCGCCAAGAGTTTCCGCCTGGGTAGGCAGAGGGCCCAGCTGGCACTGGTGGGGCAGAATATTCTGGGGGACCATGTGGAGTTCCGGCGCGGCAACCGTTTCGATCCTCGCGTCTTTATCCAGCTCAGCCTGGCACCAGACTAGCCGCGGAAGCAACACAGCAGGTGCCTTTGGGGAAAGGCCCTGCCCACGGCAAGCGGGACCAGATACCGCTATACCTACATATACGACGAAAACGACATCGGCAGTACATTGGCAGGATTTTCATTGCAGGGATTTTTGGGGACAATTCGCATGCTGCGCGGTGCCAGCGTCATGATCGGGCGATGCCTCCGGCTGCTGGCCGTGGCCGGGTTTTTGCTGGCCGGCCTGGCCTCGGCCGCTGACCAGCCCTATCGTATCGAGCTGCTGTTGAGCGAACGCAACGGCCCCTACCAGGCACTGGCCCAGGCCCTGCACACGGAATTAGGCCAGCTCAGTGACCAGCCCCACCAGCTGGGACAAAGCCTGGCGGACAATCCGGATTCCCAGGCCATTGCCGAGGCCGACCTGCTCGTCACCATCGGCAGCCAGGCATCACGGCTCGTGGACGACCTGCCGGCCAGGCGCCAGGTCCTGCATGTCCTGATCCCGTCCACGGGACATCCCCTCCCGCCAGGATTAGTCGCAGGCAAGACGCACCATAGCGCGATCTTCATCGACCAACCCTGGCACCGCCAACTGAACCTGATCCGGCTCGCCCTGCCGGGAGTGGAACGTATCGGCATCCTGCTCGGCAACACTTCCCGGGAGTTGCAAGCCGAGCTGGAGACTGCCATTGACCAGCAGCAATGGCAGGCCCAGATCGGGCTGGTACCAGAAGCGGGTAACTACCTGGGGCCGCTGCGCCGCCTGCTGGAGCAAAGCGAAGTGCTATTGGCCGTACCCGACCAACAGGTCTTCAACCGGCAGAATCTGCAGGGCATACTGCTGACCAGCTACCGCCGTGAAGTGCCCATGATCGGTTTTTCGCCGGGTTATGTACGGGCCGGCGCCCTGGCGGCGGTCTATTCCACGCCGGAACAGATCGCCACCCAGGCGGCCCACTGGATCGCGTCCCTGCTGGCGGAACCCGGACGCCAGCTGCCGCCAGCGCGACACCCCGAGTATTACAGTGTGGCGGTGAACCACCAGGTGGCCCGCTCCCTGGGCCTGCGGATTCCCGGTGAAACCGACCTGCTGCACAGCCTGCAGGCACTGGAGACCCAGCCATGACGGGACAAGGCATTCGCAGCCGGGTACTGCTGCTGGCCATTCTGCCGGTGGTGGCCCTGTCCCTGCTACTCAGTGGCTACTTCACCCATACCCGACTCAAGGACCTGGACCAGTCCCTGCGGGACCGTGGCCAGGCCATTGCCAACCAACTGGCGCCCGCCAGTGAATTCGGCGTATTCGCCGGCGACCTCGGCCTGCTGCAGCAACAGGCCGAGGCCGCCCTGCGCGAGGCCGACGTGGCCCATGTGATGATCGCCGACGTGGACGGCAAATTGCTGGTGGAAGCCAGGCATGCCGACCTGAACAGGCCCGGGGTACATCCCCAGCCCGATCTGGTGTTCCGGGTGCCGGTGATCCAGACCCGCCTGATCACCGATACCTATGATGAACTGCTCAGCCCCATGAGCGGCCCTTCCCGGCAGCGCGAGGAACGACAGCACATCCTCGGCTCGGTGACCGTGGAGATGTCCCCCGTCGCCACGCGCGCCCGGCAACGCCAGGTGTTGATCCACAGCAGCCTCATCACCCTGGGCCTGGTGGTGTTCAGCAGCCTGCTGGGGGCCCGCATCGGGGCCAACATCATCCGCCCGGTACTGGACCTCAACCGTGCCGTGGAACGGCTCGGCCAGGGTGACCTCAAGGCCCGGGTGACCACCGGCGCCCGGGGTGAACTCGGTCACCTGGAACAAGGCATCAACACCATGGCCGAGGCCCTGGAGCAGAATCGTGCCGAACTGCAGGACCAGGTGGAACAGGCCACCCGGGAACTGCGCGAGACCCTGGACACCATGAATACGCAGAATCTCGAACTGATCGAGGCCCGCAAACGCGCCGAGCAGGCCAACAAGGTCAAATCGGAATTCCTGGCCAACATGAGTCACGAGATCCGCACGCCCATGAACGGGATCCTGGGCTTCGCCGATCTCCTGCTGCGCACCCCCGTCGACGAGGAACAGCGCGACTATATCCGTACCATTCGTCAGTCCACCACCAACCTGCTCACCATCGTCAATGACATCCTGGATTTCTCCAAGATCGAATCGGGCAAGCTGTACATCGACGAACTACCCTTCGACTTGCGTGAAACGTTGGAGGATGCATTGATGCTTCTCGAGCCGGCCGCCCACGAGAAAGAGCTGGAACTGGTTTCACTCATCTATGACGATGTGCCGCGGGCACTGCTGGGCGACCCCATTCGCCTGCGCCAGGTATTGCTGAACCTGGTGGGTAATGCCATCAAGTTCACCAACCACGGCAGCGTGGTAATCCGGGTGATGCTCGAAAAGGATGAACCGGATCGCGCCTGGTTACGCTTCCAGGTCAATGACACCGGTATCGGCCTTACGGAAGCGGAGCAAAAGCGCCTGTTCATCGCCTTCAGCCAGGCCGACACCTCGGCCACGCGCCGTTTCGGCGGCACCGGCCTGGGCCTGGTCATCACCCGCAATCTGGTGGAACACATGGGTGGAACCATCGGAATGGAGAGCACAGCGGGTGTCGGCTCGACCTTCTTTTTCACCCTGCCCTGCCGCAAACAGCAAACCGTCGACCTGCCATCATCGCCATTGCCCTTCGGACATACGCGAGTCCTGTTGTGCGAACCTCACCCCACCGCCCGATTGGCGATACTGCACATGCTGCAGGGCTGGGACCTGCGAGTTACCGAGCTGGAGGACTATGATCAGCTCAGGGCGGCACAGGTCGGTGACGAGGACCTGGTCGTGATCGGCCTGAACAGCGGCCGGGACGGAACACCGGAACAGCTCATGGAGGAACTGCGCGCGAGGAGCAAGGCTTGCGTCATGCTGCTGGTCAATAGTTCCGACCGTGAACATATGCAACGGTTATGCGCCCTGGGCGCGGATTCCTGCCTCGGAAAACCGGTGCGCTTCGACACCCTGTACCGGGAATTGCTGCGCTTGCTGGGTCGACAGCAGGACCAGGAAAACCAGGATCATCCACCGCCCACCCCGCACCAGGCCACACTGCTGCAGGGTGTCAAGGTACTGCTTGCCGATGACCATGCCATCAACCGCAAACTGCTCACTACCCAGCTACTGCAGCACGAAGCCGAGGTCAGTGCCGCGGCCAATGGCCAGGAGGCCCTGGAATTCGCCCAGCGCCGACCTTTCGATCTCATCCTGATGGACATCCAAATGCCCATCCTCAGTGGTGCCGAGGTAACCCGGCGGATCCGTGCCGGCGCAGGACCCAACCGCGACACGCCCGTGGTGGCGTTGACGGCCAATGCCATGCCGGGTGAACGGGAGCGCCTGCTCGACATGGGCCTGAACGAATGCCTGATCAAGCCCATCAGTGAAAAGCTGCTGGTGAATACGGTGCGGTACTGGGTAGCCACGGCCAGGGGGGGAACAGGCCCCGGCTTGCCGGACGTGCCGCCACAGCCTGTCCCACACAAACAACAAGCCCTGGTCGAAGAGATGCAGGCCATGCTGCGTGCCGAGTTACCCCAGCATCGCGAATGGTTGACCCAGGCCCACGCCAGTGGCGACCTGGAAGCCTTGTGCACGCATGCCCACAAGCTGAATGGTGCCGCGGCCTATTGCCAGGTGGATGACCTCAAGCAGCACGTGGACCGCTTGGAACGGGTACTCAAGTTGCGGCAGCTGGAGCAGGTGGGCGAGGCCCTGCGGGAAACCCTGGCGGCCATCGATCGATTATTGGCATGAAAAACTGCAGCAGGAGCCGGGCGGTATCCTTAACCACCACAGGGTACCCTGCCATCTTCAACCCCGCATCAGGGTCACGAAGGCGACGGCGTATTCCCGTTCATCGGAAATACTGACGAAACATTCACCGATCCCGAGCTCTTCGCGCAATTCACGCGCCCTGCCCTGAAATTCCAGCCCCGGGCGACCGCGGACATCACTGACAATAATAAAATCACGCAGACCAAGACCATCCCGAAAACCGGTACCCAGGGCCTTGGCGGCTGCCTCCTTGGCGGCGAAGCGCTTGGCCAGAAAATGGGCCGGATGCGCGGCACGCTCATAGCGCGACCATTCCGCTTTCGCCAGGATACGGCGTGCGAATCGCTCACCGAAACGCTCGAGGCAATCCCGGATACGGGATACCTGCACGATGTCGGTACCGATACCGTGGATCATGGCCGACGGCGCGCCTCGACCATGAGCCGCTTCATTTCCGCCACCGCCTCGCGCAGGCCCGTGAACAGGGCCCGCGCCACGATGGCATGGCCGATATTCAACTCGCGCACGTGGGTCAGCGCGGCGATGGGCATGACATTCTGGTAATTGAGACCATGGCCGGCGTTGACCTGCAGACCCAGTTCCGTGCCCAGTTCCACGGCTGCAACGATACGCCGGTACTCCGCCTGTCGGGCCTCTGCGGAGACAGCATCGGCATACTGGCCAGTGTGTATCTCGATACAGGGCGCACCCGCTTCCGCGGACGCCCTAACCTGTGCAGGATCGGCATCGATGAACAGGGAAACCCGGATGCCCGCCACCGCCAGGCGCGTGCAGGCGTCCCGCATCCGCGACGCCTGCGCGGCCACATCCAGGCCGCCCTCGGTGGTGAGTTCCTCGCGCCGCTCCGGCACCAGGCAACAATCGGCGGGGCGAATACGCTCGGCGATGGCCAGCATCTCGTCGGTGACCGCCATTTCCAGGTTCATGCGGGTGAGCAGGATGTCCTTGAGCATTTCCACATCCCGCTCCTGGATGTGGCGCCGGTCCTCGCGCAGGTGCAGGGTGATGCTGTCGGCGCCAGCCGTTTCAGACTCGATGGCCGCCTGGATGGGATCGGGATAGCGAGTACCGCGCGCCTGGCGCAGGGTCGCCACATGATCGATGTTCACACCAAGCAGAATGTCGTGGGAATTATGCATTGCGCTTGCCTTTACCGTTAACCGGGAAAAATTGTACCGCGCCATACCGGGTTCAGCGCACCTTCACCAGCTGCCGCAGTACTGCGCGGGTCTTGAGCGGGGCCGCGCCCAGGTGCGGATCCAGGGCCGCGCGGGTGAGCCGTCGTGCATCGCGACACACCTGGGCATCGTCGAGGCATTCCGACCGCAAGGCCAGCAGACTGTGGCCGCTGATCGCCACGCCCCGCGCCTGGCCGGTGGGCGCCAAGGGCACCGCTCCTTCCTCGGGCCGGTAATCATACCGGCTTTCCGGATCCAGTTCCGCGCCGGCGCAATCACGTTCCAGTTGCAGACCGTAACCGAGGAGCTCCAGAAGTCGCAATTCGAAGCGACGCAGCACCGGCTCGGGCTCGCTTGCCTGCATCAACCCTGTCAGGGTCTCCCCGTAAACCGGGTAGAGCTCCGGATGCGGGTCATTGCGATGCAACAGCCGGACCAGCAACTCATTCACGTAAAAACCAGAATACAAGGCATGGCCGCGCAAGGACAGTGGAGCCCCGGCGGCTTCCACCGCCGTGAGGGTGCCAAGCTCACCGCGCGCCGACCAGCTCAACAACAGGGGCTGAAAGGGTTGCAGCAGGCCGCGCTGGCGACTGCGCGAGGTACGCGCACCACGCGCCACCAGGCCCACGCGCCCCTGCCCGGCGCTGAACACCTCCAGCAGCAGGCTGGTGTCCCGATAGGGGCGGCTGTGCAGCACGAAGGCCGGGAGCAGTGACAGGGAGGTGGACATGCTTGAATAGGGCTACCAGGTTCCGCCATTGGCCGGCGCTTCACCATCGGACGAGTATCACCAAAGGCCCTCCCGTAGGAGCGGCCTTTGGCCGCGAATGCGGTGTGATCCCAGACGCTTCGCGGCCAAAGGCCGCTCCTACGCAGGGCGAGATGCCACCGCCCGGATCCTACTGATCATCATACCCCAGGCTGCGCAGGGCGCGCTCGTCGTCGGCCCAGCCCTCCTTGACCTTCACCCACAGCTCCAGGAATACCTTTTGACCGAAGGTTTCCTCCATGTCGATGCGGGACTCGCGGCCCACCTCGCGCAACAGCGCACCCTGCTTGCCGATGACGATGGCCTTCTGGCTATCCCGTTCCACCCAGATCAAGGCATTGATGCGAAACAGGCCATCCTCTTCCTTGAACTGTTCGATCTCCACGGTAATGCCGTAGGGAAGCTCCTGACCCAGCTTGCGGAACAGCTTTTCGCGCACCAGTTCCGCCGCCATGAAGCGCATGCTGCGATCCGTGACCTGGTCCTCGGGATAAAAGGGCGTGGACTCGGGCAACAGTGCTTCCACCGCCTGTTCCAACTCGCCCACCTGGCTACCCTGCTTCGCCGACAGGGGGATGATCTGGGTAAAATCCATATGCCTGGACACCTGCTGCAGGTATGGCAGCAAGGCCTTCTTGTCGGCAAGCCGGTCGATCTTATTGATGGCGAGGATGACCGGGCAGTTCACCTGACGAAGTTTCTCCAGCACCAGCTCGTCTTCGTCGGTCCAGCGCGTGCCTTCCACCACGAATACCACCACATCCACGTCCTGCAGGGCATCGCTGGCGGCACGGTTCATGTAGCGGTTCATGGCGCGTTTCCCGCCAAGGTGCAGGCCCGGGGTATCCACATATACTGCCTGTACCTGGGCCCCCGTCTTGATGCCGAGAATGCGGTGGCGGGTGGTTTGCGGGCGACGCGAGGTGATGCTGACCTTCTGGCCGAGAATACGATTCAGAAGAGTGGATTTCCCTACGTTGGGCCGACCCACCAGCGCCACGTAGCCACTGCGGAAAACGTCTGTCATGCTTCCTCTCCCACCGGCGACACACCCAGCTTCTCCAGGACGCCAGCGGCGGCGGCCTGTTCGGCACGACGCCGGCTGTTACCGCTTCCCTCATGAAGGATATCGAGTTCATCCACCCGACACAGCACGAGAAAGCGGCGGTCATGCTCGTTGCCATGGGTTTCCAGCACCTCGTACTCGGGCAGGGGAATGTGACGGGACTGCAGGTGTTCCTGCAGGCGGGTCTTGGGGTCCTTGAGAGCAGCGGCCGAGGGCAGGGCTTCCAGCCGGAGGGTAAACAGCTGCAGGATGCAGGCCCTGCAGGTGGCGAAATCACTGTCCAGGTAAATGGCGCCGAACAGTGCCTCCAGGGCGTCCGCCAGGGTGGAATCACGGCGATAGCCACCACTCTTCAGCTCGCCGGAACCCAGCTGCAGATGGTCGCCGAGCTTCAGGCCTCGCGCCACCTCCGCCAGGGTCTCGCGCTTCACCAGGCTGGCGCGCATACGGCTGAGTTCGCCCTCGCGTGCTCTGGGCAGGTACTGGAACAGGGCCTCGGCGATGACGAAGCCAAGGATCGCATCACCCAGGAATTCCAGCCGCTCGTTGTTATGCCCACCCAGACTGCGATGGGTCAGGGCCTGTTGCAACAGTTCCCGGTCTTCGAATTCGTGGCCGAGACCGCGCATCAGCTCCCTAACGGCGGACTTCAATTGGCGATCACCTCGATGGATTTATTGAAGCGCACCACCAGATCGATATTGCCGGCCATATTGGTCCGACGTTCGTAATCCATGGTCACGGTAAGGCGACCATTCCTGGATTCGATCACGGCGATCTTGGGATCCACGTTACGCACATCATTGATCTCGAACCGGCGTGAGATGAGTGTCTGGATCGCGACCTTGCTCTGGCGGGTGATGCCGGGCTCGTTCTCGAGAGACTCCAGCACCGAGGAAACCTTGCTGTATTCCAGGTACAGAGGCGTCAGGCGCAGAATGACCAGGGTGAAAAAGGCGATCAGCCCCAACACGATGATCCAGCCAATGGCGGTCATGCCCCGTTGTTTTTGCAAACCCTTCATATCGATCCCCTCGCTCGTCATTGAATGCCGTTACCGATCCGGTCCCAGGCCACGCCGCCCCCGGCGGAATCCCAATTCATCCAGATCATGAAGGCCCGGCCCACCAGGTTTTCTTCCGGTACCGTACCCCAGAAACGGCTGTCATTGCTATTGTCCCGGTTGTCACCCATCACAAAATAATGGCCTTCCGGGACCCGGTATTCCCCGTCCAGGGTAGGTTTGCGTGCTTCCACCAGGATCTGGTGCGGCGTATCAGCCAACTGCTCCAGCCGCAGGCTGGCGCCCGAGGCCGACAACCCGGAGCCGGTGCCAATATAACTGCCCACCGACTGTTGGTCGATCATCTCGCCATTGATATACAACCGCTTGTCACGGTACTCCACGTGGTCCCCGGGCACGCCGATGACGCGCTTGATGTAGTCGGTGCGTGGGTCGATGGGATAGCGGAACACCGCCACGTCGCCCCGCTGGGGTGAACCGACCTCGATGACCTTGGTATTGAGCACCGGCAGGCGAATCCCATAGGCATACTTGTTGACCAGGATGAAGTCACCCACCAGCAGGGTGGGCATCATGGAGCCGGAGGGGATGCGAAAGGGTTCCACCAGGAAGGAACGCAGCAACAGCACGGCCAGGATGACGGGGAAGAAGGACTTGGCGTATTCCACCACCGTGGATTCCTTGAGGGCCTTGCTCACCTGTTCCGCGCCGGCGCCTCCGGCCTCCAGCTGCGCGGCCGCCGCGCGGCGCCGCGGTGCCCACCACCAGGCGTCCAGCGCCCACAGAATGCCGGTGAGGAAGGTGGCCGCCACCAGCAGGGTTGGAAAATCCAGATTCATATGCAGTTCCTGTTTTTATCATGACCACCGGACGGCAAGCACAAGCCTGTCGGGGTCGGTTTACGGGACCGTCGGCCGCATGGGTGAGGCGGAAACTGTTCGATGTCCAGTGGACATCGGACCCGCCGAACGGGTTCGCATAGTGTTGGCGAACCCTGGACCTGCTTTGCAGGCGGCCGTCGAGCGTACAGGGATGTATTCACAGCGCGTCCCGTGTACCGACCCCGGCAGGCTTGTGCCCTCCGCAACATAATCAGCCTCATTGAGACGCTCATTTCTTGCCCACGTGCAGCACGGCGAAGAAGGCCTCCTGGGGAATCTCCACCTTGCCGAACTGCTTCATGCGTTTCTTGCCCGCCTTCTGCTTCTCCAGCAGCTTGCGCTTGCGGCTCGCGTCGCCACCGTAGCACTTGGCGGTGACATTCTTGCGCAGCGCCTTGACGGTGGTGCGGGCGATGACATGAGAGCCGATGGCGGCCTGGATGGCCACGTCGAACATCTGGCGCGGAATGATCTCGCGCATCTTCTCCGCCAGGTCCCGGCCCCGGGCCTGGGCGAATTCACGGTGCACGATGATGGCCAGGGCATCCACTTTCTCGCCGTTGATGAGCACATCCAGCTTCACCATGGCCCCGGTCTGGAAGCGTTCAAAGCTGTAATCGAAAGAGGCATAGCCGCGACTCACGGATTTCAGGCGGTCGAAGAAATCCAGCACCACCTCGCTCATGGGCAGCTCATAGCTCAGCGCCACCTGGTTGCCCAGGTATTGCAGCTTGCGCTGCACGCCGCGCTTTTCGACGCACAGGGTGATCACCGGGCCGAGGTAGTTCTGCGGCACCAGGATGTTGGCCAGGATGATGGGCTCGCGGATCTCGGCGATCAGGTTTTCCGGCGGCAGATTGGATGGATTGTCCACCAGCAGGGTCTCGCCCTTGGTGGTGAGAATCTCGTAGACCACCGTGGGCGCGGTGGTGATCATGTCCAGGTCGTATTCCCGCTCCAGGCGCTCCTGGACGATCTCCATGTGCAGCATGCCGAGGAAGCCACAGCGGAAACCGAAGCCCAGCGCCGAGGAGGTCTCGGGCTCGAAATGCAGCGCAGCATCGTTCAGGCGCAGCTTCTGCAAGGCCTCGCGCAGGTTCTCGTAGTCCTCGGCATTGATGGGAAACAGTCCGGCGAACACCCGTGGCTGTACCTTCTGGAAACCGGGCAGCATCTTGTCCGCGGGCCGGTCCGCATTGGTGAGGGTGTCACCCACCGGCGCGCCGTCGATCTCCTTGATGGCGGAGATCACATAACCCACATCACCGGCATGCAGGGCGGGCAGGTCCTTGCGCTTGGGGGTGAACACGCCCACCTTGTCCACCTGGTAGACACGCCCGGTGGACATCACCTGCATGCGCGAGCGGGCCGCCAGGGTGCCCTGCATGACCCGCACCAGCGAGATCACGCCCACATAGCTGTCGAACCAGGAGTCGATGATCAGGGCCTGCAGCGGCGCATCCACGTCACCCACGGGAGGCGGGATACGCTTGACCAGTTCCTCGAGCAGATCTTCGATTCCCACGCCGGTCTTGGCGCTGACCCGCACGGCATCCCTGGCCTCGATGCCGATGATCTCCTCGATTTCATGCATCACCCGCTCCGGCTCCGCCGAGGGCAGGTCGATCTTGTTCAGCACCGGCAGCACCTCCAGGCCCTGCTCGATGGCGGTATAGCAGTTGGCGACGCTCTGGGCCTCCACGCCCTGGGCGGCATCCACCACCAGCAGCGCCCCTTCGCAGGCGGCCAGGGAACGGGACACCTCGTAGGAAAAATCCACGTGTCCGGGGGTGTCGATGAAGTTCAGTTCGTAGATCTTGCCGTCCCGGGCCTTGTAGTCCAGGGATACGCTCTGCGCCTTGATGGTGATGCCGCGCTCTTTCTCCAGGTCCATGGAATCCAGCACCTGTTCCGACATCTCGCGGTCGGTCAGGCCCCCGCAGACACGAATGAAGCGGTCGGCGATGGTGGACTTGCCGTGGTCGATGTGGGCGATGATGGAGAAATTGCGAATGCGGCTGAGATCAGACATGCGCGTGCTCCGCGACTGCCGTGGCGGGCGCCGGCAGGCACGCAAATGGTTTGTACTGGTTGGCTGGAAGCACGCAATTGCACCGTAGGCATTCAAGGGGACCCGCGACCGTTGGCCGGGGCCGTGGTCCAGGAGTTGCAAAATCAGGGAGTTGCACGTTCAGATAAGGCTGCGTATTTTCTGGTTAAACAGCAGCTTAGTATACAGGCTCAGGCCTGCCCGAGGTAGTGCCGCAGGGCCTGCTCGTCGAGAAAATAGTGGCAGATCTCCCGTTCCCCGGCAGCCAGCACCGGTACCAGGCGATCATATCGGGCCCGCAGCGCCGGGTCCGCGTCCACATCCAGGACCTCGTACTCGAAGCCCAGCTCGGGCCGCAGGGTCTCCAGGCGCGCCAGCAGGTCTTCGCACAGGTGACAATAAAGCCGGCTGTAGACGGTGAGTTTCAAATCAAAAAACCTTTCACCGCAAAGGCGCAAAGTGCGCAAAGAATTTCATTCCGCTTACCAAAGCCAGCAATGACAAGGCCTCATACCCCGCTCGCAGGACGCCGTGAATACGTCCCTGTAGGCTTGACGGCCGCATCCCTGCGGCCGACACCTGCCAGCGGGGTATGAGGCCTTGTCAATGATTGCCTCAACGATTTCCTTTGCGTTCTTTGCGCCTTTGCGGTGACCAATCAACCCGATACGGGCATATCGTCCCGGGCCTTATCCCGCCAACTCACTCCTTGGCCGGCACCTTGAGGGCCAGGAAAGTGGGGCCGCCACGGCGCTGCACCAGCACCGGCACCGTACGCCCGGCGGGGAGCTCCTTGGCCATCTGTTCGAAATCGCCGGCACTCTTCACCGGTTCGTTGTTGATGCGCAGGATCACATCACCCTGGCGAATACCGGCCTCGGCGGCGGCACCCCGCTCCACCTGTTCCACCAGTACGCCCTCTTCGTCCAGCTCCATCTCCTTGCGCTGCCGGTCGGTCAGGTCACTGACCGAGATTCCCAGGCGGCTGGTCTTGGTGGGCTTGGCCGGCTGGCTGGAGGCCACCTGGACGTCGTCTTCCGGCAATTCGCCGAGCTCTACCCGCAAACGGGTCTGCTTGCCATCGCGCATGACCAGTACCGGCACCTTCTCACCCACCGGGGTACGGCCCACGATGGGCGGCAAATCGGTGGAACTGACCACTTCCCGGCTGTTGAACTCCAGGATGACATCTCCCACGCGCAGGCCACTGGCCTCCGCCGGGCTCTCGGGCAGCACCCGGGAAACCAGCGCCCCCATGGGTCTCTTCATGCCGAAGGATTCCGCCAGGTCACGGGTCACATCCTGGATGATGACGCCCAGCCAGCCGCGGCTCACGCGACCACTTTCCTTCAGCTGTTGCGCCACTTCCATGGCCACTTCGATAGGTATGGCAAAGGACAGGCCCATGAAGCCGCCGGTGCGGCTGTAGATCTGGGAGTTCACGCCCACCACCTCGCCGTCGAGGTTGTACAGCGGGCCACCGGAATTACCGGGGTTGATGGCCACGTCGGTCTGGATGAAGGGGACATAGTTCTCGCGCGGCAGGCTGCGGCCCTTGGCACTGACGATGCCGGCGGTGGCGGAATAATCGAAGCCGAAGGGTGAACCGATGGCCAGCACCCAGGAGCCTACTTCCAGATCCTCACTCTTGCCGATACGGGCCACCGGCAGATTGTTGGCGTCGATCTTCAACACGGCCACGTCACTGCGTTCATCCAGCCCCACGACTTCCGCGATGAGCTCGCGACGGTCACTGAGCCGGACGATGATCTCCTCGGCGTCCTTTACCACGTGATTATTGGTCAGGATGTAGCCATCGGCGGACACGATCAGCCCGGAGCCCAGGGAGCGGGCCTCGCGTTCCAACGGCCCGTTGCCGGGCGCTCCCGGAGCACCCCCGGGACCACCCTCGCCAAAGAAGTGGCGGAACAGGTCGCCCAGTGGACCCTCGGGCATGTCCGGGATCTCCAGCCCTTCCGGCAGGCCCGGGTGGCGCCCGGCGGCAACCTTCTGGGTGGTACTGATATTCACCACGGCGGGACTCGCCTCCTTCACCAGACCGGTGAAATCCGGCAGCCCGGCCTGCGCCCATGCCTGAGTGGTCAACAGGGTGCACAGTAGCAGTACGGCCAGTGCACGCGGCAATCCACGAATGACTATTCCACTCATAACGTCTCCAGTTTCGCTATTCACGATATCTTATGGTTCAACAGCCCGGTAGTCATGCCACCTGCGGGCTGGGCAGTGCCAAGGCGGCGCAGGATTACCGGTTGGTAACGGGCATCCTCGCGGATGCGGCGCGCATGATGGCGCAACCAGCCGATCCCGATTGCCAAGCCCAGTCCACCAAAGAAGATACTGAGCAGGTCCGCCTCTTGCACCAGCAGCCGTTCCGCCAGGTGGGCCCCGAACAGGGCACCGCCCAGCAGACCAAGCAAGGGCACCAGGTAGACGGCCAGGGCGCCCCGCACCAGGGCCTGTTCCGACAGACCAATGACCACCTGTTCACCCACGACCGCCCGGGCATCGTTCAGCACCCGCACCCGGGTGCGGCGCTGCCCCAGCACCTTGGCCAGCGTGGCGGTACCGCAACCCTTGTTGACGGCGCAGCTCCCGCAGGTGCTGGCCCGCTGGGTCTGCACCCAGGCAAAACGTCCCTCGCACGCCACCACCTCGGCCCGTTCCTCAATCATGCTGGCTCTCCGCCAACCGCCTGACGGACTGGGCCACCAGTTCCACGGCTTCCATGGGCACCTCACCCACCGCCGTCACCTGGTAGTCGCCCGCCAGGGTACCGAAGGCATTGACGGCGCCACGGCGGGATCCACCCTCGATGACGTCCTCATCGGAGCCGGCCGGCTCGATATAAACGGAAATCGTTGCCAGGCCATCACCATATACCAGGTGCTCCAGCTGGTCGAAGTGGTCGGGACTGGTATAGCGGTTGTGGTGCTTGAGCTGGAAGCCCGGCGGCAGCTCGCCGATCTCCCAGTGCAGGTCCGACAGATCCACCGCCGCCCCGGGACCTTCGTCACGGTGATCCTTCCAGGTGAAATCCTGGCCACTGAGGGCGGGTTGCAGATCACTGTCGAGAATCGTGGCGGGTAACTCCAGCTCCGTGAACATCATCTGTTCGACCGTGCGTCCCTGCTCGTCCTGCACCATGGATTTCAGCATCAGGTCGCTTTCCACGTCCAGCCACAGGCGGTGGCCGTAGCGGTACGGGTCGCGGGGCTGCACCGCGATCACCCGCGCCAGGCGTCCGATGACCCGGTCCTCGCCATCGACCCGGATTTCGTAGTAACGGGTCAGGCGCTCGAGGTCCTGCAGCCATTTGCTGCGCAGGGGGCTGCGCGGCTTGCTGGCGCGCACCATGACCGACTCCCGGTCGGGCAGTATGCAGGTGACCTTCTCGTTGTCGCGTAACACCTCGCGCGCCACACCGGTCAGGGAATGGAGCCGCTCGCGCTCGCCGTCCTCGTCCCTGCGATGCACCACACGCATGGTTTCCATGCGGCCATTGTGCAGGTAGACGAAGGTACCGACGTAGTTGCGCTGCTGGACCGCCTGGGACATGCGATCCAGCCAGTGCAGGGCCTCGTCCTCCGCCGCCGGCAACCCTGCCGACAGGAGGCCCAGGAGCCCGAGCATCAGGAGCCTACTGATCATTCATTCCCACTGTCGTAGCCGACGATGCGCACATAGGGCAACACGCCCTGCACGCCGCTGCTGGCGGCGTACTCGTTATGCTGTACCAGGTAGCCGTTGAGGCGGCCGCCCGCCGGCGCGGGCCGGCGTTCCCACACCTCCCCGCTGGCCACCAGTTCGGTGGCGGGCAGTCCCGCGCTGGCCACCTGGGGCGTCGACGAGCCGGTGGTACCAGGGTCCACGTTCTGCAGGGCCAGCACCGCCACCAGGGCCACGGAGGCGGCCACCGCCACTCCCGCCAGAGGCTTGGCCAACCGCAGCCAGGGTCCCGACCGGGCCTGGTAGGCCGGTTCCGCCTCGATAGCATGCATGACCCGGTCCACGAAGCGGCCGTCCACCGGCATGGCCACCCGGTTGTTCAGTACATCCCGCATCAGCTGATAACGGCCCAGGCACTCACGCAGACCGCCATCCCGCGCCAGCCGCTCCAGCAGCAGGGCGTGTTCGGCGGCGGGCAGTTCGTCGTCCACCAGGGCGGACAGTTGTTCCTGTAGGCTTTGTGTCATGTCATTTACTCCCCGGCATGGCCCGAAAGCAGGGGCCGGATCCGGTTGTCGATGGCCTCGCGGGCCCGGAAGATCCGCGAACGCACCGTCCCGACGGGACATTCCATGGTGGTGGCGATTTCCTCGTAACTCATGCCTTCCAGCTCCCGCAGGGTAATGGCCGTGCGCAGATCCTCCGGCAGGGCGTCGATGGCCTGGATGATGGTGCTCTGGATCTCATCCCGGAGCAGCAGCCCCTCCGGGGTATCCTGCTCCTTGAGACTGTCCACGCCGTCGTACTGTTCCGCGTCCCGCGCATCGATGTCGTCCCCGGGGGGG
>SWBZ01006439.1_pt1 | contig 23789 bp, 22 predicted proteins | sample 4693031 | NCBI WGS metagenome assembly SWBZ01 (sample SAMN10267274, study PRJNA491770) | bioreactor metagenome | isolation source: DHS bioreactor inoculated with | place: Japan: off Shimokita Peninsula
CCCCCCGCCCTGGTCGGGGCTTCCCGAGTTGACGGAAGACCGTGGCCTGGTGCTTCACTCATCGATCAATGTCCAGAGCGTGAACGGGACACCGCAGGCTCTCGTGCCTCTGCCCCCCGCCGCTGGATTGCTGCTGGCAGGTGTGGCCATGTTGGGCGGTGTCCGATACGTCAGTCGATACCGAGCTCGTTCCAGAGGCTGTCCACGCGCTGTTTAACCGCCTCGTCCATGACGATGGGACGGCCCCACTCGCGGCTGGTTTCCCCGGGCAGTTTGTTGGTGGCGTCGAAGCCGATCTTGCCGCCCAGGCCGGATACCGGCGAGGCGAAATCGAGATAGTCGATGGGGGTGTTCTCCACCAGCAGGGTGTCGCGTACCGGGTCCATGCGCGTGGTCATGGCCCAGATCACGTCCTGCCAGTCGCGCACGTTGACATCGTCGTCGGTGACGATGACGAACTTGGTGTACATGAACTGGCGCAGGAACGACCAGACGCCGAACATCACCCGCTTGGCGTGGCCGGGGTACTGTTTCTTCATGCTCACCACCGCCATGCGGTAGGAACAGCCCTCGGGCGGCAGGTAGAAATCGGTGATCTCCGGGAACTGCTTTTGCAGCAGGGGCACGAACACCTCGTTCAGTGCCACGCCCAACACCGCCGGCTCGTCGGGGGGGCGGCCGGTGTAGGTGCTGTGGTAGATGGGATCGCGGCGGTGGGTGATGCGCTCGATGGTGAACACCGGGAAGCGGTCCACCTCGTTGTAGTAGCCCGTGTGATCGCCGAAGGGTCCCTCGTCGGCCTCGACGCCCGGCTCCAGGTAGCCTTCAAGCACGAATTCGGCGCTGGCCGGTACCTGCAGTTCGCTGCCCAGACACTGTATCAGTTCGGTTTTCGAGCCGCGCAACAGGCCGGCGAAGGCGTACTCCGACAGGCTGTCGGGCACTGGCGTGACGGCACCGAGGATGGTGGCAGGATCGGCACCCAGGGCCACGGCCACGGGGAAGCGTTCACCGGGGTGGGCCTCCTGCCAGTCACGGTAGTCCAGCGCGCCGCCACGGTGCGCCAGCCAGCGCATGATGACCCGGTTGCGACCGATGACCTGCTGGCGGTAGATGCCCAGGTTCTGGCGTTCCTTGTACGGGCCCCTGGTGACCACCAGCGCCCAGGTGATGAGCGGGCCGGCATCACCGGGCCAGCAGGTCTGGATGGGCAGGCGGGACAGATCCACCGCCTCGCCTTCCAGCACCACCTCCTGGCAGGGGGCCTTCTTCACCACCTTCGGTGCCATGTCGAGCACCTTCTTGTACCGGGGCAGCTTGTCCAGGGCGTCGCGCCAGCCCTTGGGCGGTTCCGGTTCCTTGAGGAAGGCAAGCAGCCGGCCCACCTCGCGCAGCGCGTCGACCGATTCCTCGCCCATGCCCAGTGCAACCCGTTCCGGCGTGCCGAACAGGTTACCGAGCACCGGGACCGAATGCCCCTTGGCATTCTCGAACAGCAGCGCGGGTCCGCCGGCGCGCAGGGTGCGGTCGCAGATCTCGGTCATCTCCAGGCAGGGATCCACCTCGGCCTGGATGCGTTTGAGCAGGCCGCGGCTTTCCAGCTGGGCAATGAAGTCGCGCAGGTCACGGTATTGCATGGCGTTTCCAGGGCAGGGTCCGGTGGGACATTGTAGGGAAAGACGGCCGGGTTGTCCCCGTGTGGCGCGCGACAATGAACGAGCAGGAAAATACCACAAAATTTCTTGATAAGTGTAAGGACTCTCTGATGTAACCCTGTCCGCGTCACCTTAGGGAGCCCGCAGGATCTGCTATGGTTAGTCTGGAATGGATATGATGATCATGACGTATCGCTGACCAAACCTTTGGGAGATCAAGATGAACCGACTGACATGGAAATGGATGCTCGCCGCCGGGTTGCTGGCATTGTTGCTGAGCGGCTGTGAACGGCAGGAAGGCCCCATGGAGGAGGCCGGACGTAACATCGATGAGACCGTGGAAGAGGCCGGCGACAAGGCCGAAGAGGCGATGGAGGAGGCCGGCGACGCCATTGAGGATGCCACGGACAAGCCCTGATATCGCGCAGGTGCCGTAATGGCCGGGCACCGGTGCGGCGTCCGGCCATTACGGCACCTGTTTTTCCCGTCACAAAGGAGGTGTGCTCATGTTGAGCTGGGCCATCGCATTCTTCGTCATCGCCCTGATCGCGGCGGTACTCGGTTTTGGCGGCATTGCCGGCGCCGCGGCCGGGATCGCGCAGATTCTCTTCTTTATCTTCCTGGTGCTGTTCGTGCTGGCATTGATCTTCGGGCGCCGGCGTCCGCCCGCGCCCTGAGCCTGCGTACAAGTCCTCTATAGCGGTTCTGGGTACCGGAAATCGGATTCAGGCCGCCAGCCCGCTGTGACGCAGCAATGCGTCGATGCTGGGCTCGCGTCCACGGAACTCGATGAACAGCTCCATGGGTTCGCGCGAACCGCCCTGCTCCAGCACGCTGGCGAGGAAGCGCAGGCCGGTCTCGCGATCGAAGATGCCGGTTTCCTCGAAGGCGGAGAAGGCATCGGCACTCAGTACCTCGGCCCACTTGTAGCTGTAGTAGCCCGCCGCGTAGCCGCCGGCGAAGATGTGCGAGAAGCTGTGCGGAAAACGGTTGAAGGAAGGCGGTTGCATGACCGCCACCTGCCGGCGCACCTCGTCGAGGATGTCGTAGACGCGACCACCGCGAGCCGGATCGTATTCATGGTGGATGCGGAAGTCGAAGATGGAGAACTCCAGCTGCCGCACCATTTGCATGGCAGACTGGAAGTTGCGCGCTTCCATCATGCGTTGATAGAGGTTATCCGGCAGTTTGGCGCCGGTCTCGAAATGGCCGGCGATGAGGTCCAGGGCCTCGCGCTCCCAGCACCAGTTCTCCATGAACTGGCTGGGCAGTTCCACCGCGTCCCAGGGCACGCCGCTGATGCCGGCCACCGGCAGGTAATCGATGCGGGTGAGCATGTGGTGCAGGCCGTGGCCGAACTCGTGGAACAGGGTGGTCACCTCGTCGTGGGTGAGCAGGGCCGGCTGCGCACCGATGGGTGGCGAGAAATTGCAGGTCAGGTAGGCCACCGGGGTCTGCACCTGCTCGTCGCGCACCCGGCGTGAGATGCATTCATCCATCCAGGCGCCGCCGCGCTTGTTGGGGCGGGCGAAGAGGTCAAGGTAGAACTGGCCGCGCAGTCGTCCGTCGGCGTCCTCGATCTCGTAGAAGTGCACGTCCGGGTGCCAGACATCGACGCCACCGCGTTCCTGGATGCGGATGCCGTACAGGCGTTCCACCACGGCGAACATGCCGCTCAGCACGCGGGTGACGGGGAAATAGGGTTTCAGCTCCTCCTGGGAGATGGCATAGCGGGCCTGGCGCAGCTTTTCCGAATAGTAGGGTACGTCCCAGGCCTCCAGCTCGTTCACGCCGAATTCGTCCGCGGCGAAGGCGCGCACCGCCTCCAGGTCCTCGCGCGCCGCCGGCAGGGAACGATCCGCGAGATCCTGCAGGAAACCCAGCACCTGGTCGGTGGTCTCCGCCATGCGTGTGGCCAGGGCGCGCTCGGCATAGTTGTCGTAGCCAAGCAGCCGTGCCACTTCATGGCGCAGCGCGAGGATCCTCTCCATCAGCGGGCCGTTGTCCCAGCGCCCGGCATGGGGGCCGGAGTCCGAGGCTCGGGTCACGTAGGCGGTATAGAGTTCCTCACGCAGGTGGCGGTTGTCGGCATAGGTGAGCACAGGGTAATAGGACGGGAATTCCAGGGTGAACACCCAGCCTTCCATGTCGCGCTGTTCGGCCGTCTGGTGCGCGAGGGCCTTGGCGCTGTCGGGAAGGCCGGCCAGCTCGCTCTCGTCGAGCACCTGCCGGGTCCAGGCCTGGGTGGCGTCGAGCAGATTCTCGGAGAATTTCGATTGCAGCGCCGAAAGCTCCTGCTGGATGACCTTGTAGCGTTCCCGTTGGGCAGGCTCCAGCTCGATGCCGGACAGGCGGAAGTCACGCAGGGCGTTGTCGATGACGCGGCGCTGAGCCGCGTCGAGGCGTGTGTACTCCTCCCCCTCGGCGATCTGCCGGTAGGCACGGAACAGCCCCTCGTGCTGGCCCAACTCGGTGCCGTAGGCGCTCAGCTTGGGCAGGCAGGCATTGTAGGCGGCGCGCAGGGCGTCGCTGTTCATGACGGCGTTTAGGTGGCCGACCGGCGACCAGGCGCGGTTGAGGCGGTCCTCGATGTCCTCCAGGGGACGTACCAGGTTGTCCCAGCTATAGGTCTCGTTGGCCGCCAGCAGGACCTCGATGGCCTGGCGCGCTTCGGTCAGCAGCTGGTCGATGGCCGGTTCCACCTGTTCGGGGCGGATGCGGCTGAAAGGTGGCAGGTCCTGGAGGTCGAGCAGAGGGTTGTCCATGGCGGTTGTCCGATATTGGGCTTGCGATGCAGGCTACTGTAGCAATTCCCGGCCCGGAAACCACCACAAGGACCACGGGCAAAAAAGATGGCCCGGCAAGCGGGCCATCAGGGCTTCAGGTGGGATCCTGTATCCGCCCGTTGCGGGTCGGCTGAAGCGAGGAGACGGGGAATCCCTTCCCCGGGAGGTCGTCCTGATCAGTTGCCGACCACGCCACCATCATCCTTGGTGATGATCACCGTGGCGGAGCGGGCGCGGGCATTGCCGCCATCGGGCCAGTGGGAGGCGACTTGCGGGTAGACCTCGCCGCTCTCGCCGGGGTGCTGGATGTTGACGAACATGGTGCGGCTGTCCGGCGTGGTGATGACGCCGGTGGTCTCCTGCCCCAGGGGGCCGACGAAGAAGCGCCGCATCTCACCGGTGTAGGGATTCGCCGCCAGCATCTGGTTGTTGCCGAAGCGGCCCTGTTCGGCACGCTGCTGGCTGCCGCCCATGTCCGTCTGGATCCACAGCACGCCCTGGTGGTCGAACCACAGGCCATCGGGGCTGGCCACGATGTTGGTGTCGTCCAGCGGCTCGCCATCCAGCTTGCGGCTGTCGTCCGCAGGTCCCGCCAGCAGGAAGATGTCCCAGTTGAACTGCAGGGCCCAGGGACGGTTGCCCCGTTCGCGCCAGCGGATGATGTGGCCGAAGGCGCTGTTGGCGCGGGGATTGGCAGCATCCACCGGGTTGCTCGCGCCGCCACGGCTGGAGTTGTTGGTCAGTGCGAAGTAGACCTCGTTGGTCTGGGGATGCACCGCGCCCCATTCCGGGCGGTCCATCTTGGTGGCCCCAATCACGTCGGCCGCCAGGCGGGTGTTCACCAGTACATCGGCCTGGTCCTTGAACTCGACGCCGGCGGACGCGGCCGCGGCACGAAAGCGCGGGTCACGGAGATCCAGGGCGCGCCATTCACCACTGCCGTCGTCGTGGAACACGGCCACGTACAGGGTGCCCTTGTCCAGGATGTCACCACTGGTGCGGCCGGGCTGGTAACGCCCCTCGGTGACGAACTTGTAGATGTATTCGTTCTGGGCATCGTCACCGGAGTAGAAGGCCAGCGGTTGGCCGGCCTTCGCCGGTGCGAATACCACACCCTCGTGAGCGAAACGGCCCATGCTGGTGCGCTTGATCGGGGTGCTGGCAGGATCGAAGGGATCGATCTCCACGATCCAGCCCTGACCGTTGGGTTCGTTGCGATAGTCTTCCACGGCGCTGTTGCCAAGGGCGGAGGCATCGAAACGGACGTACTCGTCGATGTGGGAGACGGTATCCCAGCCGTAGCGGGTGGAACCGGTGCGCACGCCGTAGCGGCTGTGCTCACGCGGGCGTCCGGTCTTGTTGGTGAAGTAGCCGGCCCAGTTTTCCTCGCAGGTGAGGTAGGTGCCCCAGGGGGTATAGCCATGGGCGCAGTTGTTGATGGTGCCGCGGGTCATGGTGCCCTTGGGGCTGTACTGGGTCTTGACCAGGTCGGAACCACGCACGGGGCCGCGGATCTCCATGGGGGTGCCAGCGGTGATGCGACGGTTGTACTTGCCCTTGATCACTTCCCACTCGCCATGGGCCACTTCGCGCACTTCCACCACGGACACGCCATGGGCGGCGATTTCCTTGCGTACCTCGTCCTCGACCACGCGCACACCGTTGACCACCGTGGGGCCGTTGGGGTGCAGCTTGGGCTGGTCGATGTATTCGTGGTTCATGCAGATGAGACCATGGCGGCTTGCCTTGTCACCACGGCCCATGGGGAAGTAGTGGATGCCGTCGTGGTTCATCCCGATCTGGCATTCCTGATCGGCACCACTGTTCAGACCACCCTCAAGGTACGCAGGATAATGGCCACAGATGGGTGTACCCCAGGGCAGGAAGGGTTTGGCGCTATAGCCAGCGGGCACGACGGTGGTGTCTGCGATGGACACGGGCACCGGGGTGAAGCCCAGCTCACCCTTGAGGCCGAAGGGCGGCCGGCCCTTGGCCTGGGGCGGCAGGAAGCCGGGCGCGGCCAGGGCCATGCCGGCGCCACCGGCGGCGAACACACCGGCCACGGCGGCGGCCAGGCTGCCGCGCATCATGTCGCGGCGGGACATGCGCTTTTCCAGTACGGAGGCGAAATCGGGGTTGCCGGAATGGTTGCTCAGTTCTTCGTCGCCATTGTCGGCGAGCATCAGATCACGGCTGTGGTCTTTCATGGGGAACTCCCTGGGTTTGTGTGATGGTCGCAAGCCGTGACTCTAGGCCGCCATTGCGACCCTGCCATTAAGATTCCGTGACAACTCAATGACAGGCGGTACGCCGGCCGGGCATTCCCGCGCACACCCTGTGGCGACTGTCACTGGCGTGAGGCAGCCAGTAGAATGCGACCCAGGTTTTCAATTTCGAAGGTCTCGACATGCCCAAGCACTACGATCTCATCGCCATTGGCGCCGGCAGCGGCGGCCTGTCCGTGGCCGAGCGCGCCGCCAAACATGGTGCGAAATGCGCCGTCATCGAGAAGGGGCCGCTCGGTGGCACCTGCGTCAACGTCGGCTGCGTGCCCAAGAAGGTGATGTGGTTCGGGGCCTCCATCGCCCATACCCTGCAGGACGCCGCCGGCTACGGATTCCGTTTCGATACCCCCAGCTTCGACTGGGCGACACTGAAACAGGCCCGCGACGGCTACGTGCAGGGCATCAACGGCTGGTACCACACCTACCTGGCCGACTCCGATATCGACGAGATCCCCGGCCAGGCCCGCTTCGTCGATGCCCATACCCTGGAGGTGGAGGGCCAGCGATACACCGCCGATCACATCGTTATCGCCGTGGGTGGTACCCCCGCCCTGCCCGACATCCCCGGTGCCGAACTGGGCATCACCTCCGATGGCTTCTTCGACCTGGAGACCCTGCCACGCCGCGTGGCCGTGGTGGGCGCCGGCTACATCGCCGTGGAACTCGCCGGTGTCCTCAATGCCCTGGGCTCCGATGTCACCATGCTGCTGCGCAAGGAACACCTGCTGCGCAACTTCGACGCCATGCTGCGCGAAAGCCTGATGGAAGAGATGATCAACGACGGCATCGGCATCCTGGCAGGCAGTCAGGTGGCGGCGGTGACGCAACAGGACGATGGCAGCCTGTGCGTCGAGACCACCAACGGCCAGCGTCTGGAAGGCTTCGACCAGCTCGTCTGGGCCATCGGTCGCAACCCGCTCACGGCCGATCTGGATCTCGCCGCGGCGGGTGTGGCGGTGACGGAGGATGGCTTCGTGCCCTCCGACGACTTCGAGAACACCAATGTACCGGGTATCTACGCGCTGGGTGACGTCACCGGCAAGCCGGCCCTCACCCCGGTGGCCATCGCCGCCGGGCGCCGCCTCGGCGATCGCCTGTTCGGTGGCATGAAGGAGCGGCGCCTGGTCTACGAACACATCTCCACCGTGGTGTTCAGCCACCCGCCCATCGGCACGGTGGGCCTGACCGAGGACGAGGCGCGCGCCACCCATGGCGACGCCGTGAAGATCTACCAGACCCGTTTCACCCCCATGTACTACGCGCCGGTGGAGCACAAGCGCCAGACCGCCATGAAACTGGTGACCGTGGGTGCCCAGGAGAAGGTGGTGGGCTGCCACATCATCGGCGACGGCGCCGACGAGATGCTGCAGGGTTTCGCCGTGGCCATCCGCATGGGCGCCACCAAGCAGGACCTCGACGACACCGTGGCCATCCATCCCACCAGCGCCGAGGAACTGGTGACCATGCGCTAGCCGGGCTCAGCCCGCCGCGCGATACCCGGACGAGGGGGCGCCATAGCCCGCCAGGCGCAGGCCGCGCAGGTGTGCGGTTTTCTTGCATTGGTGCTCCTGCATGCGACGCAGGATGTCGTCCAGGGTGTGAACCGCCTGGAGGATATAGGGCCCCTTGTTGAGCATGACGCAATCGGCGCGCCCGGACATGGCGGCGTCGGTGAGTTCCGGGCGACTGACGATACCCTTCTTGGCCAGGCTCTCGAGTACCTGGGTGGCCCAGATCACGGGGACATGGGCGGCTTCGCACAGCCACAGGATTTCTTCCTGCACTTCAGCCAGGCGCTCGCCGCCCATCTCCACCGCCAGGTCGCCGCGTGCGATCATGATGCCCAGGCGCTGATCGTTCAGGCTGCCGAGCAGGATCTCGGGCAGGTGCTCGAAGGCGCGGCGGGTCTCGATCTTGGCCACGATGCCCAGCTTCGTGGCGCCCCGCTCCGCCAATGCCTGTTGCAGGGCCTGCATGTCCGCGTGGCTTTCCACGAAGGAGAAGCCCACCAGGTCGGCATGACTGGCGATGAAATCCAGGTCGTCGAGGTCCTGGCGACTGAGGGGGGGCAGGCCCAGGTCGGCGCCGGGAAAATTCAGACCCTTGTCCTCCAGCAGGCGCACGCCTCGTGGTCGGCAATGGGTGATGATGAGCTGCGCACCGCTCTCGTCGATACGCTCGATGATGCCGCCCAGCATGCCGTCATCGAGCCACACCGCCTGCCCGGGCTGCAGGCGATCCAGCACCTCCGGGGTGGTACAGCCCACATGGGCCGGGCGGCTCACCCGCCCGTCGGTGTCCAGGTGCGCCGGCTCGCCCGGCAGGTTGTTGCGGGCAAGCAGGAGCCGGTCGCCCTTGAACAGACGTATCTCCACCGTGTCCCGCGAGAAGCCGCCCAGGTACAGGCCCTCCGCGATCCGCAGCCACTGTTGCGTACCCTGGGGACGTTCCACGGCCAGGGTGGTCTCGGGGGTGAGGTAGCATCCGCCATGGCATTCCGCCAGCAGTCCGTGATTGATGCGCATGGTGATGTACAGGCTGCGTTTCTTGCCGCGGGCGTCGCGCAGGGACAGCCGATCACCGGGTCGCAGAGCTGACAACTGTTCGTATTTCAGGGTGAGGCGCGCGTGCCCCGGCGCGGGCAGTGGCGCGTCGGCCTCGTTCTCGGGCAGCAGTTCGATGCGGGCCGCTTCCACCACGTGCCCGAGGGCATCGCGGCGGGGCTTGAGGTGTACCACGGCGGGCTCCAGGGCCAGGGACACGGTGCGCAGCTTGTAGCCTGCCAGGTCCATCTGGAGGCGGCACTGGCGGCCCAGCGCCTGCTCCGCCTGACGCAGGTGGCGAATCATTCGCTCCCAGGCCCGGGCGTCGTCGTGGGCGCAGTTGATGCGGGCACAATCCATGCCCGCCTCCAGCAGCCGCTGCACCAGTTCGGGTTGATGGGCGGCTTCGCTGGGGAGGGTGACCATGATCTGTGCGTCGCGTCCCTGCCGTGGCGCGCCGAACAGGGCCGCACTGTTGTGGGCCAACTCCGACGCCCCGGGATTTGCGGTATCACCTTCCACCGACTCGGGTTCACGGCCGGTAATACGTTGCAGGGCATGAATGACGCGGTTGAGCCCCGTCAGCACCTGTGCCTCGGTGCGGCCAAGAGAAGACAGGCCTTGGCGCGCCAGGGCCGCCTGCAGGGGGCGGAGGTCGATGGCCCGCAGGGTCAGGTAATGGGCGAGATTGGTGGCTCCGGGGCTGAAGGAATCCGGATAACGGTCGGCAAAAGGGACCAGCCAACGCTGTGCCCCCTGGCGCACCTGCTCACGCAGCGCCAGCAGGCGGTCGAGGAGTTGTTCCGGCGACAGGTCGGGATGAGCAGGGTACGGCATACCTTACTGGATACCAGCTTTGCATGACAAATTGGTTACAGCCCAGCCACCGATGGTCAGGAAACGGGCGCTAGGTTACTGTCCCGATCGGGGTCTACAGCCGCTTGCCGGCCAGCGTCGGTGGCTTGTCGGTACGTGTTTCCAGCTTCAGGTAACTGACCAGCCTGATGGTGCCGCCCTCGTGCAGGGTCTCGTGCACCTGGGCGACAGCGGCCAGGATATCGCCCAGCTCACCCTCGATGTTGGTGCCCGAGGCATGGGTTTCGACCAGGAAGTCATGCATTTTCAACAATTCCACGACACGCAGGATCTCGTTGCGCACGGACACGCCGTCGCCAATGGGTACGACCTGGAATTCCGCGGTGGCGCGCATCTGTATCTCCCGGATTTTGGATCTGGCGGTGTTCGTCCCTCAGAGGATAGCAGGTTCCGGTGACACGCCGTGAAGGGTGTCGGCCAGGCCAAGCGCTTGTATGCGTGGAGGAACAGTGGCCATAGGACGCGCTACCCGCGCAGGCCCCGCCGGCTTGCCCGCAGTGGCCCGATCGACTAGACTTGCGCGCCTCGTGAGTGCCACACCACCATAGCAATCCCCCGGATTCTTGATGCCGTTCCGCGCATGCCGGAATGACGGCTGGAACCGGCCTTCCACTGGCCTCTTCTCCGCCGGCGGCTGCCCGACACCTGGTCCGCAACCTGCCGTAGTGCATCTCCGGGAATCGGCCCTGGTCATCACCACCCATTGGCCGCTTCGTGAAATTGTCTTGAATTTATGTGCCGTCCCCGGTGGTGGCACCGGTAGGTAATGGTCATATGATTCGTTCCATTCGAACCCACTGGTTCTCCAATCTCCGCGGCGACCTGCTCGCCGGCCTCGTGGTGGCCCTGGCCCTGATCCCCGAGGCCATCGCCTTCTCCGTCATCGCCGGTGTCGATCCCAAGGTGGGGCTCTATGCCTCCTTCTGCATCGCCGTGGTGATTTCCTTCACGGGCGGACGGCCGGGCATGATCTCCGCCGCCACCGGTGCCATGGCCTTGCTGATGGTCACCCTGGTGAAGGAACATGGCCTCGAATACCTGCTCGCGGCCACCCTGCTGACCGGGGTGCTGCAGATCGTCGCGGGTTATCTGCAACTGGGCTCGCTGATGCGCTTCGTATCTCGCTCCGTGGTCACCGGTTTCGTGAATGCCCTGGCGATCCTCATCTTCCTGGCCCAGCTGCCGGAGCTGACGAATGTCACCTGGCACGTCTATGCCATGACCGCCGCCGGGCTGGGCATCATCTACCTGTTTCCCTACATCACCAGGGCGGTGCCCTCGCCGCTGGTGACCATCGTGGTGCTGACCGCCATCGCCATTGTGCTGCAGCTGGACATCCGCACCGTGGGCGACATGGGTGAGCTGCCCGACACCCTGCCGGTGTTCCTCTGGCCCGAGGTGCCGCTGAACCTGGAGACCCTGTTCATCATCCTGCCCTACTCCCTGTCCCTGGCCATCGTCGGCCTGCTGGAATCCCTGATGACGGCCACCATCATCGATGACCTGACCGACACCGCCAGCGACAAGAACCGCGAGTGCAAGGGCCAGGGCGTGGCCAACATCGCCTCCGGCCTGGTGGGCGGCATGGCCGGCTGCGCCATGATCGGCCAGTCCATCATCAACGTGAAATCCGGTGGCCGTACGCGCCTGTCGACCCTGTCGGCGGGGGTGTTCCTGTTGCTGATGGTGGTGTTCCTGGGCGACTGGGTGGGCCGGATCCCCATGGCCGCCCTGGTGGCGGTGATGATCATGGTGGCCATCGGCACCTTCAGCTGGGAGTCGCTGCGCAACCTGCGCAAGCACCCGCCCAGCTCCAGTATCGTCATGGCCAGCACCGTGGTGGTGGTGGTGCTGACCCATAACCTGGCCTTTGGCGTGTTCGTGGGGGTGTTGACGGCGGCATTGTTCTTCGCCAACAAGGTGGCCCAGTTCCAGTATGTGAAATCGGCACTGAGCGAGGATGGCAACGAGCGTACCTACCGGGTGGTGGGTCAGGTATTCTTCGCCTCGGGGGACCAGTTCGTGGCGGCCTTCGATTTCAAGGAGGCCATCGACCGGGTGGTAATCGACCTGTGCCAGGCCCACTTCTGGGATATCACCGCCGTCAGCGCCCTGGACAAGGTGGTGCTAAAGTTCCGTCGCGAGGGTACCCAGGTGGAGATCGTAGGTCTCAACGAGGCCAGTGCCACCATCGTCGATCGCTTCTGCATCCATGACAAGCCGGATGCCGTGGATAAGCTGCTCGACCACTGACAGGAGAATCAAGATGAGCAAGGTATTGGCCTGTATCGACAGCACCGCTGTCTCGCCGGCGGTGTGCGACTATGCCGCCTGGGCCAGCCTGCGCCTGGAGGCGCCGCTGCTGTTCCTGCATGTGCTGGATAAATCGGAATATCCCATCGAGCGCAACCTGAGCGGCAGTATCGGCATGGGCAGCCGCGAGGCGCTGCTGGAGGAGCTCGCCGCCCTGGATGAACAGCGCGGCCGTTTGGCCCTGGAGCAGGGCCGCCTGTTGCTGGAGGCCGCCCGGGAAAGGGCCGTGGCCGATGGGGTCGGTGATTCCACGATACTGCAGCGGCACGGCAACCTGGTGGAGACCCTCGAGGAACTGGAAGCCGAGACCCGCCTGCTGGTCATGGGCAAGCACGATGAAAACCTCGGCGAGCACATCGGTAGTCGCCTGGAGAACGTGGTGCGCACCCTGCACCGGCCCATCCTGGTCACCACACATGAATACCGGCCACCGACGCGGGTGATGCTGGCCTTCGACGGCAGTGCCACCACCCGCAAGGGCGTGGAAATGGTGGCTGGCAGTCCCTTGTTTCGCGGTCTGCCCTGCCACCTGGTGATGGTGGGCAGTGACAACGAGGAATCCCGTGCCCAGCTGGATTGGGCACGCGGCACCCTGGAGACCGCCGGCTTCGAGGCCCCCGCGGTGCTGCGCCAGGGTGAGGTGGAGCGGGTGTTGTGCGGCTATCGCCAGGAACAGGACATCGACCTGCTCATCATGGGCGCCTACGGCCACTCGGTGATCCGTCGTTTCCTGGTGGGCAGCACCACCACCAACGTGATTCGTAACGCCTCGGTGCCAGTATTGCTATTGCGCTGAGTGCGGTTTGCGGTCCGTCATGGCGGGAAACCTCCAGGCAGGTGCCTGGATGGGGATGTTCTCATTCATTCGGGAGAAAGAGCGGCCATGACCGTGCAGACCTTCGAGGGGCGGATGCCCCGGCTTCATCCCACGGCCTACGTGGCGGACAGCGCCCTGGTGCTGGGAGACGTGGACATCGGCGCCGACAGTTCCCTCTGGCCCATGACGGTCGCGCGCGGGGATATCCATCGCATCCGCATCGGCGCGCGCAGCAATATCCAGGATGGCTCGGTGCTGCATGTCACCCATGACGGCGAGCATGCGCCTGGTGGTTTCGCCCTGCAGGTGGGTAACGACGTGACCGTGGGCCACCGGGTCATCCTGCACGGTTGCATCCTGGAGGATCGCTGCCTGATCGGCATGGGCGCCATCGTCATGGATGGTGCACGGGTGTGCCGGGGTGCCATGGTCGGTGCCGGGACGCTGGTATCCCCGGGGAAGGTGCTGGAAGGCGGGTATCTGTGGCTGGGATCCCCCGCGCGGCGGGTACGCCCGCTCTCGGCGCGCGAACAGCAGTACCTGGACTATTCCGCCACCTATTACGTGGCCCTGGCCAGGCGCCATGCCGGCCGGGAAAGCCCGGAATAAAATTCATATAATCATGTAGTTATGCGATGTTCGGTAGTCTGGTGGATTCTGGAGTATACTTTTTGCAAACCACCAACCAAACAGGTATGCCGCCATGGTCATATTCATCGGAAATCTGCCCCCGCTGGCCACCGAGTCGGACCTGTGTGGACTGGCGCGACTGCCGACCGGTGCGCACCTGCGCATCATCAAGAAAAAAACACGCGAAGGTGAGCTGGTCCGTTTCGCCCTGCTGAAGACCACGGATGCCAAACAGGCCCAGAAGCTGGTAGGTCGACTGGCGGGCAAGCGCTTCCTGGACGCCCGGCTGGTGGCGCGGGAATATCAGTCGCGTGTGGCCGGCAATGAGCGTCGTCGGCTCGACTGGCGCCAGTTGGACTGGCCAGGCGAGGAACGTCGCCAGGACGAGCGACGCTCCATGCTGAGCCATCCGGAGTCGATCCTACACACCGTCGCCGCGTAGACGGGCAATCACCGGCGCGGTCCCGGGGCGCACCCCGCGCCATAGAAAGAAGGACTCCGCGGCCTGCTCCACCAGCATGCCGAGGCCGTCCGCGGTCCGCCCGGCCCCCTGCTCCCGACACCAGCGCACAAAGGCCGTGGGCTCCGTGCCGTACATCATGTCGTAGCCGCAGCCCCCCCTTTTCAGCACCGTGCCGGGTATCGCCGGCACCTCGTCCTGCAAGCCGGCCGCCGTGCCATTGATCACCAGGTCGAAGTCCTGTCCGGCCAGGTCATCGAAACCACAGCCTTCCACCGCGCCCAGGGTGCGATAGTCCGCCGCCAGGGTCGCGGCCCGCTCCGCCGTACGGTTGGCGATCAACAGACGGCGCGGTCCTTGTGCCAGCAGGGGTTCCAGCACCCCGCGCACCGCGCCCCCGGCGCCCAGCAGCAGGATGTCCATGCCGGCGAGATCCAGACCCAGGTTGCCGGTGAGGTCGCGCAGCAGGCCCACGCCATCGGTGGTATCGCCATACAGGGAGTCATTTTCACCGATCACCAGGGTGTTCACCGCGCCCGCCCGTTGCGCGCGCGGGCTGCGCGTGGTGGCCAGTTTCCAGGCTTCCTGTTTGAAGGGCACTGTGATGTTGAGCCCCTTGCCACCCTCTTCCCGGAATGCCGCCACGGCGTGGGCAAAGCCGTCCACTGCCACCAGGCGCGCCTCGTAACGCAGGTCCTGCCCCGTCTGCTGCGCGAACCAGTCATGGATGCGCGGCGACAGGCTGTGGGCGATGGGGTTGCCCATGACCGCGTAGAGATCGGTCATGGCTCAGCCGAAGATGGCCATGAGGATGTAGAAGAAGAAAATGGACATGAGTGCGCCGGCGGGCAGGGTCACGATCCAGGACAGGAAGATGGTGCGTACCACGTTCAGGTCCAGGGCCGCGATGCCGCGTGCCAGGCCTACCCCGAGCACGCCGCCCACCAGGGTGTGGGTGGTGGACACGGGCAGGCCGGTGCCCGAGGCCAGCACCACGGTGGTGGCGGCGGCCAGGGTGGCGGCGAAGCCACGGCTCGGGGTCAGGGCGGTGATGTTGCTGCCGATGGTCGCGATGACCTTGCGGCCGAAGGTGATCAGCCCCACCACGATACCCACGGCGCCCAGCAGCAGGATCCAGGGGGGGATGGCGCTCTTGCTGGCCACCTCACCGGTTTGGACGATGCTGACCACGGCCGCCAACGGTCCGATGGCGTTGGCCACGTCGTTGGAGCCGTGGGCGAAGGCCATGGCGCAGGCGGTCACCATCATCAACACCGCGAACACCTTTTCCACGTTGGTGAAATGGAAGTCGCGGTCGGCACTGGGGTCGAAGCGCAGGCGGCGGATGAAGACCCGTCCCAGCAACATGGTGGCCACGCCGATGGCGAAGGCCATGAGATAGCTCTCGTGGGCCTGCAGTTCCAGGCCCACATGCTTGAGGCCTTTGAACAGGGTCACCAGGGAGATGATGAAGCCCACCAGGAACATGTAGTAGGGCACATAGCGCTTGGCGGCCTCCAGTGGCTGGTCCGCGTTGAGGATCAGCCGCTGCACGCTGACGAACAGCCAGTAGGAGATGATGCCGGCCAGGGCCGGCGAGATCACCCAGCTCATGGCGATGGTGCCCACCTTGTTCCACTGCACCGCGCCCAGGCCGATGCCCACGGCGCCGAAGCCGACGATGGCACCGACGATGGTATGGGTGGTGGAGACCGGCCAGCCGTGATGCGAGGCCACCAGCAGCCAGATACCCGCCGCCAGCAGGGAGGCGAGCATGCCATAGACGAGCAACTCGGGAGTCTGGGACAGCACCCCGGTGTCGATCATGCCGCTGCGAATGGTCTGGGTGACCTGGCCGCCGGCCAGGTAGGCGCCGGCGAACTCGAAAATGGCCGCGATGATGACGGCCTGGCGGATGGTGACGGCCCCGGAGCCCACCGAGGTGCCCATGGCATTGGCGACATCGTTGGCGCCCACGCCCCAGGCCATGAACAGGCCGAAGATCACGGCCAGCGTGATGAGGATCATGCCGTATTCGAATTCCATGCCGACCCCCTCAGCGTGCCAGCATCAATTCGAGACGGCTGCCGACCCGCTGTGCGTAGTCGGCCAGTTTCCCCACCGTGTCGATCACCTTGTAGAGGAAGACCACGTCCACCGGGTGCAGCGACTTCTCGACGCTGAGCAGCCCGGCACGAATGCGCACCTCGATTTCGTCGGCATCACCCTCGATCTCGTCCAGGGTCTTGATCATGGATTCCACCAGCTTGACCTCGTTGCCGTGGAAGCCGGTCTCCACCAGTTCATCGAGTTCGTTGATGGCGGTCTGGGCCTGCCGGGAGGCGTCGATGCCGCGCTTCACGAAGCCAAGGAAATCCGCGCCGATATGCTCTGGGATCTCCATCCTGCGGCCGAGCATGAGTCCGGCCACGTCCTTGGCGGTGTTGGCGATGTAGTCCTGCATGCGCAGCACTTCCAGCAGATCGCGGCGCGACACCGGCATGAACAGGCTGCGCGGCAGGTTCAGGCGCAATTCCCGCTTCAGGGTATCGGCCTGCTGCTCCAGGCGGGAGATCCGGCCCTGTTGCTCCCGGGCGCGGTCCCAATCCTTGTCCAGCACCGCTTCGATGAAGGGGACCAGTTCATTGACGCAGATCTGCACTGCTTCCATGTGCTGCTGCAGAGGTTTGACCGGCGAGGTACCGAACAGGCTGGTGATCGTGGTGCGGGGCATGGGGATCCTTGTACCTGGGATGTGTAACGGGATTGTAATGAAAAAGGGGGAAAAGGGGACAGACCCCGGTTTCCCGTCATTCCGACGCATGCCGGAATCCAATGTAAGTAAGGACGGGAAACCGGGGTCTGTCCCCGCTTACTCCTCCCGCAGCCAGCGCGCGGCGGCCTTGGCGAAATAGGTGAGGATACCGTCGGCGCCGGCGCGCTTGCAGGCCAGCAGGGACTCCAGCACCACGGACCGCTCATCCAGCCAGCCGTTCTGGGCGGCGGCCTTGAGCATGGCGTATTCGCCGCTTACCTGGTACACGAAGGTGGGGGCACCGAAACTGTCCTTCACCCGACGCACGATGTCCAGGTAGGGCATGCCGGGCTTGATCATGACCATGTCGGCGCCCTCCTCCAGGTCCAGGGACACCTCCCACAGGGCTTCGTCGCTGTTGGCCGGGTCCATCTGGTAGCTGTACTTGTTGCCCCCGCCCAGGTTGGCGGCGGAGCCCACGGCGTCGCGGAAGGGGCCGTAGAAGCTGGAGGCGTACTTGGCGGCATAGGCAAGGATGCGGGTGTTGCGGTGGCCGGCTTCTTCCAGGGCCTGGCGCACGGCGCCGATACGGCCGTCCATCATGTCCGAGGGGGCCACCACGTCAGCACCGGCAGCGGCATGGGACAGGGCCTGCTGCACCAGCACCGCCACGGTCTCGTCGTTGAGCACGTAACCGGATGCATCGATGAGTCCATCCTGGCCATGGGTAGTGAAGGGGTCCAGGGCCACGTCGGTGATGACGCCGAGGTCGGGGAATTCCGCCTTCAGGGCGCGCACCGCGCGCTGGGCCAGGCCCTCGGGGTTGAAGGCCTCGCGGGCGTCCTCGGTTTTTTTCTCTACCGGGGTGACCGGGAACAGGGCCACCGCCGGCACGCCCAGTGCCACCAGTTCGGCGGCTTCCTTCAGCAGTTCGTCGATACTGACCCGCTCGACGCCGGGCATGGAGGCTACGGCCTCGCGCTGGCCCTCGCCCTCGAGGATGAACAGCGGCTGGATGAGGTCGTCGGTGCTGAGGCGTTGTTCCCGCATCAGGCGGCGGGAGAAGTCATCGCGGCGCATGCGCCGCATGCGTACCTGGGGGAAGCGGCCATGGCGGGGATCGATGGCGGACAAGGCGGACTCTCCTGCTTAGGTTGCGAACAGGGCCGGAGTGTACCGCGAACCGGCGGCTGAGGGCACGGCTGCCGCATGTCGCGTACGTTGGGGATATGGCTGACAACGGCCGCATCCGGATAGGATGTCAGCATGGATGCGGATGCCTTCATCATCGATATCGCCCACTGGCCGGAGTCGGAGCTGCCACTGGCCGGCTGGTACGGGCAGCCCATGACACAGGCGCAGGCCGAAGCACTGGACCGGCAGGCACGGGAATGCCTGCGTCGGCGTTTCCCAGGCGGCCCGCCCCTGCGCTGCCGGTTGCAGTGGCTGATCGCCCGTTTCTGGCGGGGCCGGGAGGTGGCGGCCGAGGTCGAGAACCTGCTGGCCGTGGCCGACGAGCCGTCTGCTCGCGCCCTGGTATTGCTGGTCCATGGTCAATTGCTGGCGGCCGTGCGGCTCCAGGGGGCCCTGGCGCGCCTCGATGCCGGTTTCGCCCTGGCCTCGAGTCTCTTGAATCCCGAGGCCTATTTCCAAGTGCTCAAGCGCCACGCGGCCCTGCGCGATCTGGCCTGGCATGCCCTGCCCGCCAGCCCCCAGGATCTGGCCAGCCTGCTGCGGGAGGCCGCCGTGATCCGGCGGCTGCGGGGTCCTGGTGAACCGCGGCCCCGGGGTACCGAGGGTTCCCACCTGGATACCCTGGATTGAAGACCGGCCATTTACTGACGGGAACTGACGCTTTCTGGTGCAAATTGTGTCAGATATCCGGCTACCGTGCATTTTTTTATCCGGACCCGGTCGCTCGAGGTCAGGGCGGAGATTTACTAACCGATTGATTTTAATAAGCCAATAAGCAAATGGAATAAACTGGCACTCTATTTGCTCTTACTGGGTAACAGGGAGGGAAAAGGATCGGCGCAGGTGCGCTACAGTTACGGGAAGGATGGCCGATAACCTCCGCATGGAGTCGGCTTCGGAATGTCCCCGCCAGTTCCAGGGCGCATCCCGAAATCGAATTCCTGTGCAAGGTGTAGTGTCAACGACTCCTCCGACGCTGAAAAGCGTTTTTCGCCCCACCCACAAGGTGGGGCTTTTTTTTGGGGTGACAGTATACCGATTCAGGCCGCGTCCGCCTGCCCGGACGCCGCCAGCACCGCGGGCAGTCGCCTGGTCAGGGCCTGCTTCTCGGCCACCCGCGACCCGGTCAGGGCAAAGCCCAGCAGCTCGCCTTCCGGCGATTCGAAGAAACCCGCTGTACCCTCGACAGCCACCTCCGTGCGCCAGTTTCCCTCACTTCCCATGGGCGGCGGTGACACCACCACCGGGTGGGCCGGAGTCTTCACCACCACGGGCATGGCTGGGTAGGTGAGTTCCGTCGGGCTTCCGGTCAGGGTCCGGGCCAGGGCGCGGGCCCCGTTCATGATGGGCATCACGTAGGGCAGCACCAGGCCTTCCACCTCCAGGCAATCGCCGAGCGCATGGATATGGGGATCGGAGCTGCGCAGCAGCCGGTCCGTGACGATGCCCCGTTCCACCTTGAGCCCCGCGTCCCGGGCCAGGGTGGTACGCGGCCGCAGGCCGATGGCCGACAGCACCCGGTCCGCCTCCACGGTCTCGCCGTTGGCGAGTGTCACCCGGTAGCCGTCGCCGGCCCGGTCGATGCGCGTGGCGCCGGTGCCCAGGTGCCACACCACCCCGGCCTCCGCCAGGGCATCGCGCAGGGCGGCACCGGATTCCGGGGGCAGCAGGCGCCCCAGGGGCTGGTCGGCCAGGTCGGCCACCGCCACCTCGTAGCCGGCCTGGCAGAGATCGTTGGCGAACTCGCAGCCGATCAGGCCGGCACCGAGGATCATCACCTTCCGGGCGCCTTCCAGTCGTGTCCGGAAACGGGCGTAGTCGGCGAGGTCGTTCACCGACAGCACCTCGTCGGCGCCATCACCCGCGAAAGGGATGCGGATGGGGTCGGCGCCAAGGGCCAGCACCAGCCGGTCGTAGGCCAGGCGCTCGCCGTCTGCCAGCTCCACTTCGCGGCGGGCGGGGTGGAGGGCCTGAACCGGGCAATGGTTGCGTATTTCGGCCTGCAGCTGCTCCGCCATCTCTGCGGCACTGGCGGTGGCCAGCGCGTCGGCCTCCTTGCCCTTGGCCAGGGCGTTGGACAGCAGCGGCTTGGAATAGAAACGGCCATCGTCGGCGCTGAGCAGCACCAGGGGTCGCTCCGCGTCCAGCTTGCGCAGTTCCTTGGCCAGGCTGTAGCCGGCCAGGCCGGTGCCAATGATCACTATGGGGTCCATGGTGGGCTCCAGTCGGGAAAAAGGCGGGGGCGAGTACGCCCCCGGAGACATCTAGCCTGGACGATTCATGAACGACCTACTGCGGCCGCCGATAAACCTGGAAAGCGCGCGCGTGCTCCCTCCAGGTGCTCGACATACTGTCGAGTATGCCTGCGCGCCTTCCGGTCCGCGCCACGCGCTCTTTCCAGGCATCTCGACGCCCTCGCTACGGCAGCTCATGAATCGTCCAGGCTAGGATCAGGCCACTTCCACCATTTCGAAGTCGGCCTTGGAGACGCCGCAATCGGGGCATTCCCAGTCCTCGGGGATATCCGCCCAGGCAGTACCCGGGGCGATGCCTTCGTCCGGCAGGCCCTCGGCTTCGTCATAGATGAAACCACATACAATACATTCCCACTTTTTCATTACGGTTTACCTCGGTTTAATGACATTTGTCGGATTTTAGCGGTATTCGGTTCAGGCCGAAATGCGCTGCAGGGCTTCCTGGTAGTGGTTCGCGTGGCGTTCCTCCACCTTGGCCAGGGCGGCGAAGCGCTTGGCGGCCTTCTCCAGCACGGCCTGGAACATGTCTGCGTGTTCCTTCGATTCCGCGATCTGTTCGTCGAACTCGGCGACGGCGTCGTGGCGCTGCTCTTCCATGGCCAGGTGGCGGAAACTCGGGTACATCTCGGTGTACTCGTAGGTCTCACCCTCGATGGCCAGCTCCAGGCACTTGGCCGGGTCGAGCTGCTCCTTCGGGTACAGCAGGTCCATGTGACCGAAGGCATGCTGCACCTCCTGGGCGGCGGTGGCCTCGAACACCTCGGCGCTGGCGATGTCGCCCGCGGCGCGGCAGATGCGTGCGAAATACAGGTACTTGATGTGGGCCATGGACTCGCCGGCCAACGCGGCCTCGAGGTTCTGCACGGTCACGGATTCGGGGTTCTGCATACTCATGATGTCGCTCCTGTTTGCTTTAACGGTTCGGGTCGGGATCCGGCGCCGCAGGTGGTGCGGCTTGGAGGACATCCTAGGGGTTGACGATTGATATATCTAATGAATTGTAATTATTACTTAGATAGTCAGTTACTATCATTAACCGGGGTCACACAGCTCAGCTCGCAGTCCCGCACTGCCTCCGCCAGTGCCGCCAGGGCTCGCGGGCGAGGGAAGTGGCGGCGCCAGGCCAGGGCCACGGTGCGGCTGGGAGCCGGCGGGGCGAAGCGACGGATGCTCAGCAGGCGCTGGGAGTAGCGGTCCGCACCGGCGGCGCTGCAGGGCAGCACGGTCATGCCCATGCCCGAGGCCACCATATGGCGGATGGTCTCCAGGGAGCCGCCTTCCAGGTTCCTCTGCAGTTGCCGGGTGCCGTGCTGGCAGGCCGGGCAGGCCTCCAGCACCTGTTCTCGGAAGCAGTGGCCGGCGCCCAGCATGAGCAGGGTCTCGTCCTCGGCACCGAGGTCGGCGGCGGCGATCTGCTTCCGTGCCGTCCAGGGATGGGAGGCGGGCAGCACCACTACGAAGGGCTCTTCGTAGAGGGCCCGGGTGACGATACCGGCCTCCTCGAAGGGCAGGGCGATGAGGATGGCGTCGAGCTCGCCCTGCTTGAGTTTCTCACCCAGGCGGGCCGTGTAGTTCTCCTCGATCACCAGCGGCATTTGCGGCAGGCGATCATGCAAAAGGGGAATGAGGTGGGGAAACAGGTAGGGCCCGATGGTGTAGATCGCGCCCAGCCGCAACGGGCCGGCCAGTTCGTCCTGGGCGCCCTGTGCCAGCTCCTTGATCACGCCGGCCTCGTCCAGCGCCCGCTGCGCCTGTTCCACGATGCGTGCGCCGACGGGGGTGAGGCTGATGTCCGTCTTGCTGCGTTCGAACAGGACCACCCCCAGTTCATCCTCCAGTTTCTTCACACCCACGCTCAGGGTCGGTTGGCTGACATGGCAGGACTCGGCCGCGCGTCCGAAATGCCGTTCCCGGGCCAGGGCGACGATGTAGCGCAGCTCGGTGAGGGTCATGCGGGTTCGTCCGCCAGCCAATCGCGCGGCGTGAGAAACACTTCGTAGAGGCGTGCCTCCTCTGTGCCCGGTTCCGGCTGCCAGTCGTATTTCCAGCTCACCAGCGGCGGCAGCGACATGAGGATGGACTCGGTACGCCCCCCCGACTGTAGGCCGAACAGGGTGCCGCGGTCGTAGACCAGGTTGAATTCCACGTAACGGCCGCGCCGGTAGAGCTGGAAGTCACGTTCCCGTTCGCCATAGTCGATGCCGCGGCGGCGCTCGACGATGGGCACATAGGCCGGCAGGTAGTGATCGCCCACGCTGCGCAGGAAGGCGAAGCAATGTTCGAAACCGCCTTCATTGAGATCATCGAAGAACAGGCCGCCCACACCGCGCGGTTCATTGCGATGCTTGAGAAAGAAATATTCGTCGCACCAGCGCTTGTAGCGGCTATGGATGTCGTCCCCAAAGGGCGCACAGGCCTCGCGGGCGATACGGTGCCAGTGCTCGGCATCCTGCTCGAAACCGTAGTAGGGCGTCAGGTCGAAGCCACCCCCGAACCACCATACCGGTTCCGCATCGGGCTTTTCCGCCAGGAAGAAGCGCACGTTGGCATGGGAAGTGGGTACATAGGGATTGCGCGGATGGATGACCAGGGACACGCCCATGGCCTCGAAACCACGTCCCGCCAGTTCCGGGCGCGCGGCGGTGGCGGATGGCGGCAGCTGTGTCCCGTGTACATGGGAGAAATTGATGCCGGCCTTTTCGAACAGGCCGCCGTCTTCCAGTACCCGCGAGCGACCACCTCCACCCTCGGGGCGCTGCCAGCGGTCCTCGCGAAAGGCCTTGACGCCATCGAGGCGGGCCAGTTCGTCGCAGATACGATCCTGCAGGTCGAGCAGGTAGGCCTTCACGGCGGCGAGATCGGGCTGGGACATGCGGGCTCCAATGGGTTTGACAGCAGGCATTGTAAGGGCGAATCCGCAGCCATTGCCATTGGGAGCAAGGCCTGTCCCGGCGCCTTGTCCGCGGTGCGCGCTCTTGCAATGACTTCGCCTTGGCAATGTCCTTGTAGGAGCCGCCTCTGGCCGCGAATGGCCTGCCACGACCTTCGCGGCCAGAGGCGGCTCCTACAGGGTGGGTCATCAGGCGTCGCGCAGGATTTTACCGGTCACGCCGTCGCGAATGGCGGTGGGTCTGGCGAGTCCGCCAAGGGCACCGGGCAGCAGGTAATCGATTTCGTCACCGAACTGCTGGCGCACCCGCAGTGGACTGCGCGCGGGGGG
>SWBZ01006382.1_pt1 | contig 23709 bp, 27 predicted proteins | sample 4693031 | NCBI WGS metagenome assembly SWBZ01 (sample SAMN10267274, study PRJNA491770) | bioreactor metagenome | isolation source: DHS bioreactor inoculated with | place: Japan: off Shimokita Peninsula
GGGGGATCGCCTCCGCCTCGACCCGGCCCTCCGGCTCCAGCTCCGCATCGATGAGCACCTGCTCGCCGCCCAGCACCGCATCCCGGGGGCGCGGCAGGCGATCGTCCAGGCGCACCTGCCCCGCCTTGATCCACTGGCTCAGGCGGCTGCGGGAATATTCCGGAAACAGCTCCGCCAGCACCTGGTCCAGGCGCCGGCCGGCCTGCTCAGGGGGTATGCGCGCGGCGAGTCGAATGGTTTCATGCATCGGGAATCGGGCCTGGTTTGCGGTATACTGCGGGGCATTCTGCGATCACCATGACGAGATACCCCAGCCCCATGCGTTTGTCGAGTATTTTTCTGATTATCTGTCTCCTGGCTTTCAACAGCGGCTGTGCCTGGCTGAGCAAGCAGGCCGATCCCACCGCCCGCATGTCCGCCGAGGAGCTGTACGCCACCGCCAAGGAATCCCTGGAGAAGAACGATTACGAAGTCGCCATCCAGCATTTCGAATCCCTGGAGGCGCGTTTCCCCTTCGGCCGCTACGCCCAGCAGGCACAGCTGGAGATCGCCTACGCCTACTACAAGAGCGGTGAATCCGATTCCGCCCTCGCCGCCCTGGACCGTTTCATCAATCGTCATCCGCAGCATCCGCATGCGGATTATGCCTGGTACATGAAGGGGCTGGTGAATTTCAACCGTGGCGCCAGTTTTCTCGACCGCCTGTTCCCGCGTGATGCCACGGAACGGGACAATCGGGTCGCGCTCCAGGCCTTCCAGGATTTCAGCGAACTGCTGAAGCGCTACCCCAACAGCCGTTATGCCGAAGATGCCAGCCTGCGGGTGGTGTTCCTGCACAACGGCCTGGCGCGCCATGAGATAAACGTGGCGGATTATTACATCCGCCGCGGCGCCCCCGTAGCCGCCATCAACCGCGCCCGCTTCGTACTGGAGAATTACCAGCGCACCCCGGCCGTGGCCGACGCCCTGGTGGTACAGGTGAAGGGCTATCGCATGCTGGGGATGGACAGCCTGGCGAAGGATGCCCTGCGGGTGCTGCGGACGAATTACCCGGAACATGCATTTTTGACAGACAAGCGGACGGCGGCACAGTAAGGCCGACCACCACAGGGTTTTCCCTGTAGGAGCGGGCTCTGCCCGCGAACGTTCTGGCACGAAACCCGGTTCGCGGGCAGAGCCCGCTCCTACAGGCGCTTCATTGCGAGCAAAACTCAGCAATGACGATCACGCCGGGGCTGGATCAGATCGCGTCCTGATCCTGCTCGCCGGTGCGGATACGCACCACCTGCAGCACGTCGGTCACGAAGATCTTGCCGTCGCCGATCTTGCCGGTGCGCGCGGCATTGGTGATCACCTCCACGCAACGATCGACCTGGTCATCGTTGACCACCAGCTCCAGCTTCATCTTGGGCAGGAAGTCCACCACGTACTCGGCGCCACGATACAGTTCCGTGTGCCCCTTCTGGCGACCGAAGCCCTTCACCTCGGTGGCAGTCATGCCGGTAATGCCCACTTCCGACAGGGCCTCGCGCACGTCGTCCAGCTTGAAGGGCTTGATGATGGCTTCGACCTTTTTCATTTTTGCATTCCCCTGGTGAGCGAGCGATCGCCATACGATACCGAAAAAGAAAAAAGGGGGACAGACCCCAATTTATGCCGGTCGAGGCAAATTAACATTAATCGGGGTCTGTCCCCTATTTTTCGTCACGATCCATCTGCGCCGCCAGGTAGCCCGAGGTAATGGGATAACGGCGGTCGCGGCCGAAGGCGCGGCGGGTAATGCGTACCCCGGGCGGAGCCTGGCGGCGCTTGTATTCATTGCGGTCCACCAGGGTCGCCACGCGGCGCACGATATCGGCCTCGAAGCCCATTGCGATGATCTCGGCGATGCTGTGATCCTGTTCCACGTAGGCCTCCAGGATGGGGTCGAGCATCGCGTAGGGCGGCAGGGAATCCTCATCCTTCTGGTCCGGTGCCAGTTCCGCCGAGGGTGGTCGATCCAGCACCCGTTGCGGGATCACCATGCCCAGCCCATTACGGTATTCACACAACTGGTAGACCAGCAGCTTGGGTACATCCTTGATGGGTGCGAAGCCGCCGGCCATGTCGCCGTACAGGGTGGCGTAACCAACGGACATCTCGCTCTTGTTGCCGGTGGTGAGCACCATCTTGCGCTTCTTGTTGGAGATGGCCATGAGCACGATGCCGCGGCAGCGCGCCTGGATGTTCTCTTCCGTGGCATCGGGGGCGGTGCCGGCGAACTCGCCGGCCAGCAGGTCCAGGAACTGGCGGAACACCGGTTCGATGGGGATGATCCGGTAGTCCACGCCCAGGGCACGGGCCTCGTCCTCGGCATCCTCCAGGCTGATGTCGGCGGTATAACGCGAGGGCATCATCACCGCCTCCACCACTCCGGCGCCCAGGGCGTCCACGGCGATGGCCAGGGTCAGGGCCGAATCGACGCCACCGGACAAGCCGATGACCACGCCCTCGAACCCGTTGTGGCGCACATAATCGCGCACGCCCAGCACCAATACCTTATAGATCGCCTCCAGCTCGCCGGGCGGTGCCACCAGGGCAAGCGGCCGGGGCACCACCGGGTCGGTGCCGTCGAAATCCACCGGGAACAGCCCGTCCACACAGATCGGCGCCCGCTGGGTGACCTCGCCCCGGGCATTCATGACGAAGGAACCGCCATCGAACACCAGTTCATCCTGGCCGCCCACCAGGTTGACGTACAGGGCCGGCAGTCCGGTCTCCGTCACCCGCTGGCGCAGCACCGCCTCACGCTCGCCGCTCTTGCCCTTGTGAAAGGGAGAGGAATGGATCGTCAACAGCAGGCGGGCGCCGGCCTCCTTCGCCCGCAGGCAGGGATCGGCCATCCAGATGTCCTCGCAGATGCACAGGGCCACCGGCACGCCGGCGATCTCCGTCACGCACACCCCGTCGCCGGACTCGAAATAACGCTTCTCGTCGAACACGCTGTAATTGGGCAAGTGGCGTTTCTGCACCGTGGCCACCACCTGGCCCTCGCGCAGCAGCGAGGCGGCGTTATAGCGCCCGCCGGTGGCCTCCAGGGGATAGCCGAGGATGACATCGATGCCCTGCACCTCGCGCTTCACCCGTTCCAGGTACTCCAGCACCATGAGCTGGAAGCCGGCGCGCAGCAGCAGGTCCTCGGGCGGGTAGCCACTCAGGGTCAGCTCGGGAAAGACGATGGCCTGGGCCTGCAGCTCATCGCGGGCGCGAATGATGGCGGCGATGACCTTGCGGGCGTTGCCGGGGATGTCGCCGACCCGCAGGTCGAGCTGGGCCATGACGATGCGCAGTTGCGAGCTCATCGGGCGCCGATCATCGCAGCCACGCCCTTGTAGGAGCGGCCTCTGGCCGCGAAGGGGTTTTGACCTTGCAGATAAACGAAACCCCTTCGCGGCCAGAGGCCGCTCCTACAGGGAGGGAAAAGCGAAAAGGGGACAGAGCCCTTTTCATCCGGTGAAGAACTCCTGCATGAGCTTGCCCATGTCCGCCGGGGAGCGCGCGACGCGCACGCCGGCGGCTTCCAGGGCGTTGATCTTGGCGGTGGCGGTGCCGCTGCCACCGCTGATGATGGCACCGGCATGGCCCATGCGCTTGCCCTTGGGCGCGGTGACACCGGCGATGTAGGCCACCACCGGCTTGCGCACCTTGGCCTTTATATACTCGGCGGCGCGTTCCTCGGCGTTACCGCCGATCTCGCCCACCAGGATGATGCCCTTGGTCTGGCGGTCGGCCTCGAACAGTTCCAGGCAGTCGACGAAGTTCAGGCCCTGGATGGGATCGCCGCCGATGCCGACGCAGGTGCTCTGCCCCAGGCCCACCTGGGTGGTCTGGTGCACGGCCTCGTAGGTGAGCGTGCCGGAACGGGAGACGATGCCGATGCTGCCGGGCTGGTGAATGGAACCCGGCATGATGCCGATCTTGCACTCGCCGGGGGTGATGATGCCGGGGCAGTTGGGGCCGATCAGCCGGCTGCCGCTGCCCTTGAGCACCGCCTTCACCTTGAGCATGTCCAGCACCGGAATACCTTCGGTGATGCAGACGATGGTCTCGATGCCGGCATCGGCCGCCTCCAGGATGGCGTCGGCCGCGAAGGGCGCCGGGACGTAGATCATGGTGGCATTGGCGCCGGTTTCCTGCACCGCATCGCGCACCGTGTCGAACACCGGCCGCTCGAGGTGCTGCTGGCCGCCCTTGCCCGGGGTGACGCCCCCCACCAGGTTGGTGCCGTAGGCGATGGCCTGTTCGGAATGGAAGGTTCCCTGCTTGCCCGTGTAGCCCTGGCAAATGACCTTGGTGCTCTTGTCGACGAGGATGCTCATGCGGCGAGCACCTCGTGGACCGCCTTCTTGGCGGCATCGGTGAGGCCATCCGCCGTCAGCACGTTCAGGCCCGAATCGGCGAGCAGGCGCTTGCCCTGCTCCACATTGGTCCCTTCCAGCCGCACCACCACCGGCACCGTCATTCGCACCTCCTTCACCGCCTGGATAATGCCCTCGGCAATCAGGTCGCAACGCACGATGCCACCGAAGATATTCACCAGGATGGCCTTCACCTTGGGGTCGGAGAGGATGAGTTTGAAGGCCTCGGCCACCTTCTCCGCCGTGGCACCACCGCCCACGTCGAGGAAGTTCGCCGGTTCGCCGCCGTGCAGCTTGATGAGGTCCATGGTGGCCATGGCCAGGCCGGCGCCATTCACCATGCAGGCGATGTTGCCGTCCAGGGTGATGTAGTTGAGGCCGTGTTCGCTGGCGGCCATTTCCCGGGCATCCTCCTGGCTGGTGTCACGCAATTCCTGCAGCTCGGCGTGGCGGTAGAGGGCGTTGGCGTCCAGGTCCATCTTGGCATCCAGGGCCAGCAGCGTGCCTTCCTCGGTCACCACCAGGGGATTGATCTCCAGCAGGCTGGCATCCAGGTCCTGCATCAGCCGGTAGAGGTTCAGCAACAGGCTGGTGAGCGCGGCGACCTGCTTGCCTTCCAGCCCGAGGGCGAAGGCGAGGTTGCGGCACTGGTAGGGCTGCAGGCCGGCCGCCGCGTGTACCGCTTCGGTAATGATCGCCTCGGGGGTTTCCGCCGCCACCTGCTCGATGTCCATGCCGCCGCTGGCCGAGGCCATGAACACCACCTGTTCGCGGGAGCGGTCCACCAGCACGCTCAGGTACAGTTCCCGCGCGATGCCCACGGGCTGCTCGATGAGCAGACGATGCACCGGCAGGCCCGTGTCACCGGTCTGGTGGGTCACCAGGGTGGAGCCCAGCAACTGGTTGGCGAAGTGGGCCAGGTCGTCGAGGCCCTCCACCATCCTCACCCCGCCGGCCTTGCCGCGTCCGCCGCTGTGCACCTGGGCCTTCACCACCCAGCGTCCCCCGCCCAGCGCCTTGGCGGCGGACAGGGCCTCATCGGGGCTGTGCGCCACGCGGCCCTCGGGAACGGGGATGCCATAACGGGCGAACAACTGCTTGGCCTGGTGTTCGTGAAGATGCATGCAGGGCTCCCGGGCGTTGGAAAGGACGTATTGTGGAATATTGGCGTGGGCAGTGCAAAAGTGCCTGAGGCCGGCCCCTTTTCGCCTTGCGTCCTTTCCCCCCAACCGGGAAACTAACCCCCTATGTTCGGAATCCGCCTGCTGATCGTCCTGTTCGCCATCGCCGCCGTGGTGCTCATCCTGCGGCGCATGTACCGCCGTCCGGCGCCCAAGCAGCCGCTCGCCGCTCCGGGGCAGATGGTGCGTTGTGCCCACTGCGGTCTGTACCTGCCCCGTGACGAGGCGACCCGCAAGGACGACCTGGATTTCTGTTCCGCCGACCATCGTGACCGGCACACCCGGGGCTGACCTTGATCCCGGCCTACCTGGAGCCCTTCACCACCACCCCGGACATGGCCCGCGACAGCCAGAGCTGGGGTCCGCTGCGCTTCCTGACCTTTTACCGGCTCATCCTCGCCGGCTCCCTCACCACCATTTTCATCCTGTCCGACACCGTTCCCCTCGGGCAGGACGTCCCGCTGCTGTTCGCCGCCACCGGGATCCTCTATACCGCCTTCGCCCTCGTCGCCGGCTTCGCCGCCCGCCTGCGCCGCCCCGCCTTCGGCTGGCAGACCGGCGTGCAGATCCTGGTGGACATCGTCGCCATCACGCTGTTGATGCACGCCAGTGGCGGTCTCTCCAGCGGCCTCGGCATCCTGCTGGTGGTGGCGGTCGCCGCCGGCAGCCTGCTGATGCCGGGGCGGCCGGCCTTCCTGTTCGCGGCCATCGCCACCCTGGCGGTATTGGGCCAGTACGGCATCGCCTTCCTGCAGAACATCGCCATCCCCGCCGGGGGCATCACCCAGTCGGGCCTGCTCGGCGCGGCCTTCTTCGCCACCGCCGCCATGGCACGCATGCTGGCCCTGCGCCTGCGCGAGAGCGAGGAACTGGCGGAACAGCGCGGCGTCGACCTCGCCAACCTGCGGGAACTCAACGAACGCATCGTCCAGCGTCTGCAGTCGGGCATCGTGGTGGTGGACCCGGAAGGCCGGGTGCGGCTCATGAACCGCACCGCCTGGATGCAGCTGGGCATGCCGCCGGAGCAGGCGGGCCGGCCCATCGCCGAGATCTTCCCAGAACTGCACCAGCACCTGAATACCTGGTGCAAGAACCCCGATTGGACCCCGCCCATCCTGCGCCCGGAGGGCAGCGAGACGGGGCTGATCCCCAAGTTCACCCGCCTGGGCACCGCCAGCGGCGTTGGGGCCATCATTTCCCTGGAGGACAGTACCGCCCTTGCGGAACAGGCCCAGCAGATGAAGCTCGCCTCCCTGGGCCGGCTCACCGCCAGCATCGCCCACGAGGTCCGCAACCCCCTGGGCGCCATCAGCCATGCCGCCCAGCTGCTGGCGGAATCGGACCAGCTCGGGGCCGGCGACCAGCGCCTGGTGCAGATCGTGCGCAACCACGCCCAGCGCATGAACGGCATCATCGAAAACGTGCTGCAACTGTCGCGACGGCGCCAGAACGCCCCCCAGCCGCTGGAACTGGGCAGCTGGCTGGAACACTTCCTGGCGGAGTTCAATGCCACCCTGCACACCAGTGCCGGCCAGATCCAGCTGCACGCCTCCGGGCCCGTGCAGGCGGAGATGGACCCCAGCCACCTGCACCAGGTGCTCTGGAACCTGCTGCAGAACGCCCTGGAACACGGCGGCGCCCACGGTCAGCCGGTGCGGGTGCGCATCAACACCGGCTACCTGGAGCCCGGCGGCAAGCCCTTCATCGAGGTGATCGACAACGGCCCCGGCATCACCCCCGAGGCGCGCGAGAACATCTTCGAGCCCTTCTTCACCACCGCGCCCCAGGGCACCGGCCTGGGCCTGTACATCGCCCGCGAGCTGTGCGAAAGCAACCAGGCGCGCCTGCGCTATGATGCGGTACCGGACGGTGGCAGTTGTTTCCGCATCGAGCTGCCACGAATGAGCGAGCAATAACATGGCAACCCATACCGCACTAGTAGTCGATGACGAACCGGACATCCGCGAACTGCTGGAGCTGACTCTGGGGCGCATGAACATCGAAACCCGCGCGGCGGCGGACCTCAAGGAGGCACGCGGCCTGCTCGCCGGCCAGCACTTCGACCTGTGCCTCACCGACATGCGCCTGCCCGATGGCAACGGCTTGACCCTGGTGGAAGAGATCCAGCAACAGTTCCCGGACCTGCCGGTGGCGGTGATCACCGCCCATGGCAGCATGGACGCCGCCATCCATGCACTGAAGGCCGGCGCCTTCGACTTCGTGTCCAAGCCCGTGGACCTGCAGGTGCTGCGCAACCTGGTGAACAGCGCCCTCAAGCTGGCCGACACGGAACCCCAGCCGGACCGGCGCAGCCGCGACACCCTGCTCGGCGACGCGCCGGTGATGCAGCGCATCCGCGCCACCATCGTCAAGCTGGCGCGCAGCCAGGCGCCGGTGTTCATCAGCGGCGAATCGGGCACCGGCAAGGAACTGGTGGCGCGCCTGATCCACGCCAAGGGTCCGCGCTTCGACAAACCCTTCGTGCCGGTGAACTGCGGCGCCATCCCCGCCGAACTCATGGAAAGTGAATTCTTCGGCCACAAAAAGGGCAGCTTTACCGGCGCCGGCGGCGACAAGGAAGGCCTGTTCCAGGCCGCCGCCGGCGGCACCCTGTTCCTGGACGAGGTCGCCGACCTGCCCCTGCACATGCAGGTGAAGCTGCTGCGCGCCATCCAGGAAAAGGCCATCCGCCCGGTGGGCGCCGCGAGCGAGATCCCGGTGGACGTGCGCATCCTCTCCGCCACCCATCGCGACCTGCCCAAGCTGGTGGCCGAGGGCCAGTTCCGCCAGGACCTGTTCTACCGCATCCATGTCATCGAGCTACAGGTGCCGAGCCTGCGCGAACGGCGCGAGGACATCCCCCTGCTGGCCGACCACATCCTGGAAAAACTGGCCGAGGAGATGGGCATCGCGGTACCACAGCTGACCGACCCCGCCCTGGCCCGGCTGCAGGACTACCCCTTCCCCGGCAACGTGCGCGAACTGGAAAACATCCTGGAACGGGCCATGACCCTGTGCGAGGGCGAGCACATCGAGGCGGCGGACCTGCAACTGCGTGACAACGGCAAACACGTGCCCGCAACCCTGACCGAGCAGGATGCCGCCAACCTGCCCGACGGCGTACCCCTGGAAGACTACCTGGAAACCATCGAGAAACAGGCCATCCTCGACGCCCTGGACAAAGCCCACCATAACAAGACCCAGGCCGCCAAGCTGCTGGGCATCACTTTCCGTGCGCTGCGCTATCGTCTTAAGAAGCTGGGGCTGGAATAGGAACCTGACCCCCGTCATCCCGCCATCCCATTTCCCGTCATCCCGGCATCCGCCGGGATGACGGTAGCTGACCCATTTAAAACGGCAGCTCGCCCGCAGAGCACCACAGGTGACACACATCGAGCTGGCCCCGGGGTTCTACGCAGCGAGTTCGACACGAACCGTGCGACCCAAAGGCCTCAACGAAATCCGGGATTAGGAATACGGCGCGAATCCCAGGATTGACCCAGTGTGTACAGTGTGTATAAAATTGCCGGCAATAAACAGCAAGGATGTGATCAGGCGCCTCAAGGACGAGGGCTGGGAGCTCTGCCATAACAAGGGCTCTCACTGCCAGTTCCAGCACCCGCGCAAACCCGGGCGGGTGACTGTGCCGCATCCACGCAGGGATCTGCCTTTGGGAACCCTCCGTAACATTTATCGCCAGGCTGGCTGGCCTTGGAAATCCTGACATGCGCTACCCCGTCGTACTCCACAGAGATCCCAACAGCGATTACGGCGTAACCGTTCCGGACCTGCCCGGCTGCTTCTCCGCCGGTGTCACGCCGGACGACGCGCTTACCCAGGCACGCGAGGCGATCGAATGCCACCTCGAAGGGCTACTGTCCTCGGGAGAAGCCCTGCCGCAGCCAGGATCGATCGAGGACCACCTCCAGTCCCCCGAGTACGATGACGGCACCTGGGCGCTGGTCGACATCGACCTGTCGCGCCTGGACAGCAAGGCGCGGCGTATCAATATCAGCATGCCCGAACGCGTGCTGGCCCTGATCGACGAAGAGGCCAGGCGGGCGGGCGAGTCCCGTTCCGGTTTCCTGGCCAAGGCCGCTTTTGAGTATATCGATCGGCACCGGAAGGCTTCCTGACGGAAGGTGGCCCCTTGATATTGCAAACGTGCCGCGTCGGTGTGACCATCAAAACGAGTAACGGGAGTATGGCGCATGACTGACAGATTTGATCGAATCAGAATCGACCCGGAAATCATGAACGGCCAGCCCTGTATCCGTGGTTTGCGGCTCACAGTGAAGCGTGTGGTGGAGGCGGTTGCGCTATACCCGGATCGTGCCGAGCTCAAGCAAGAGTACCCGGAGCTCGATGACGAGGATATCCGGCAGGCACTGGAGTTTGCCGCCAGCAACCTGGATGACGAGATCATTTCCCTGGGCGTCGCATGATCCGGTTGTTGTTGGATCAGGGTTTACCCCGATCCACAGTCGCGGCACTTCCCATGCCAGAGTGGGATGTGAGACATGTGGGCGATATTGGCATGAGCGCCGCAAGCGACATTTCCATTCTTGAATATGCCACCAGAGAAGACCGTATCGTTGTTACTCTGGATGCGGATTTTCATGCCTATCTGGCCTTGTCAGGTGCAACCAAGCCCTCGGTGCTACGTGTTCGGATTGAAGGTTTGCGGGGTACCGCCCTGGCCGGTCTACTGAAGAATATATGGCCCAGGATTGAAACGGCAGTCAGTAGCGGCGCCATGGTAACAATCACTCCTGGCACGTTGCGCATTCGGACACTGCCGGTAAGCAAATAACCCTGGGTGCCAAGCCGGGGCAGGTCATGTAACCCGATATCGCAATGTTGGATTGCAAGACCTGACCCCGCAGTCCCGCAGTCCTTTATCTATTCATTACCCGCCTTATCCACCAACTGCCCGTCAACGAATTTATGCAGGATGCTGGATACCAGCGTCTGGTACGGTATCCCTTCCTTTAAGGCCCTTGCCTGCAGTGAACGAAGATCCCGGGAGGACAGGCGAATGTTGATCCGGGCATCCTTCTTGAAGGTGGCGACCGCAATAGTCCTGTGTTGATCAATATCCCGTGCCGCGTCTTTTGCGCGCCTGAGTTGCCCCTTATCAAAGGCTTCCAGAATCTCTTTCTCTTCAGAATCCAATTTACTCATTGTGGCCACCTGAATGCTGCTTGGTTGCTTTGCGGCTTGGAATAATGGTTTTCAGAAAAATTTCCTCATCCGTTTCAACGAAAGGCACGAGGTATGCGTAACCTTCGATCAAAACGACAGAAATCTTCTGGCCAGGATAACGATCCTGATTGGGATGGTCATAGATATCCACCTCATTTCCGAGTTGGATATTCAGGACCACCTCCTCAAACGAAATGCCTCGCTCTTCCATGAACAGATCGTTCTTCTCCGGATTCCAAGCATAGATTTTCACAACCAAAGGCTAGCAAAACGTGTGCCGTTTGTCATCATGAAGCGTCCCGGCAAGAATCGACCCGACTTTGGCTTCCTGACGAAAGGCAGTTGCGTACCCTGTAGACATAACGCACTGCTGTGACCATCAGGCCCATCAGCATCCCCGGTGGCGAGGCCGCGTTTCTTGCGGTTGCCGTGGTCCGACCCCAAAGGGCTCTATGAGACTCGGTCATGCGTTGCCATTACGTAACGTATATGTTACGTTTTGCCCGTGTACAGGATTGCACACTACCTGACCAGGGATGGCCGCGACCTTTTCCAGACGTGGTTGATGGGCCTGCGCGATCATCAAGCCCAGGCCAGGATCGCGACACGTATCGGTCGCCTCGCAGCCGGCCAATTCGGTGACTGTAAACCACTTCGCGATGGTGTTTGGGAACTGCGCCTGGATCACGGGCCTGGTTACAGAATCTACTACGCCCGCTCTGGACAGCGGCAGATATTGCTACTGGCCGGCGGAGACAAACGGCGTCAGGATGCGGACATACGCCGGGCCGTGGAGTATTGGCAAGACTGGAAGGCAAGACAGACATGAAGGCATCCCGAAACCATGACGACGCAATGATCGACATGCTCCAGCATGACCCGGAGTTTGCTGCCACCTATCTGCGCACCGCGCTGGAAGAGATCAGCATCCCCGGAGGCGAGGTCGCGTTTCTTGCAGCGCTCAGACAAGTGGCACAAGCCCGGGGCGGCATCACACAGCTTGCCAAGAATGCCAACATGAAACGCGAAGCCGTTTCGAGGGCCCTGTCCACGCGCGGAAATCCCACACTCAAGACACTCGCGACCTTGTACCGTGCCTTGCTGCCTGATGCAGGCGACAAGGATGCCGCCTGACCCCGGTGTACCTGCCTAGAGCCCCCTCATACCCAACCCCCGTGCCTTGCGATCGAAGCTGACGACCTCCTGGCAGCCGTGCGCCCGCGCGAGCTCGATGATGAGCGCATCGCTGAAATCGGCATTGGCCGCCACTTGGCGCCGCAGGGCGCGCACCACCAGCGCCGCCCGCTCCACCCGCAGCTGCCGCGTCTCCAGCAAGGCGCGCAGGGCACGGGTAACATCCACGCACCCGATGCCGTAACAGGCCCGCAGGACCCAGGCGATCTCCACCAGCACCACCAGCGAGATAAAACCCGGCTGACCGGCGGAGAGTTCCTCCTCGATAAAGGCGTTGGCCCGCGCGGCCTGCACCGGATCATCCTGCATCAGGTAGCGGACCACCACATTGGTATCCAGACCGATCATGGCGCCTCCTTGCGCATGCCGCTATTTGCGGGAACGTCGGTAACGGCCAACCACCGCCTCGGCGATAGCCTTGTCCATATCCCCAGTCGAAACCGGCGTACCGGCCGGCCCCAGCATGCCACGCAAGGACCGCACATCCCGCGTGACCGCGATCAGCTCGAAGCGGCCATCGCCCAGATCGACGAACTCCACCCGGTCACCGGCCGCCAGGCCGAGCGCCTCCCGCACCGGCTTGGGGATGGTGACCTGGCCCTTGGTGGTGAGGGTGGCGATGCTCATCGCAGGATTCCTTACATTATTTAATAATCCTTACCCTAGTCCAGGACTCGGAATCCGTCAATTCCAGTTGCAATTCGTGGCCCGCCCCTACGGCGCTACGGCGCTCCTACGGCGTCACGGTTGACGTTTAACGTCGCGCGTTATACGCTCTGACTCATGATCAGGAGCTTTCGCTGCAAGGATACGCAGGCGCTGTTCGAGGGACGGACCCCGCGACGCTTCCGCGGCATCGAACAGCCGGCAACACGCAAGCTGCAGATGCTGGATGACGTCGCTGTCCTGCAGCGCGATCTAGGAGGCATTCCCGGCAACCGTCTGGAAAAACTGTCCGGCAACCGCAAGGGACAATGGAGCATCCGGATCAACGATCAATGGCGCATCTGTTTCCAGTGGAAGGACGGTGATGCAAGCAACGTCGAGATTGTCGATTACCACTGAGGTACTGTCATGGCTGCACCCAATAACCGCATGCGCCCGGTTCATCCGGGTGAGATTCTGAGAGAAGACGTGCTGACGCCGATGGGCCTGAGCGCCAACGCACTCGCGCGCGAACTGCGCGTCCCGGTCACGCGGATCAGCGAAATCCTGCACGGTCGCCGGGCGATCACCGCCGATACGGCGCTGCGCCTGGCGCGTTACCTCGGCGTTTCAGCGCAATACTGGCTGAACCTGCAGGCCAGCTACGATCTGAAGGTTGCGGAGCAGACGTCGGGAAAGCAGATTGAAAGGGAAATCCAACCGCGGGAATCGGTGGCGGCTTGAACGTCGATTATCACCCTGACCCCAACCATCCCCTGTAGGAGCAGGCGCTGGCCGTGCTCGGACGACATGCGGAAGTGCGGGTAGCCTAGGAGACCCTGACATGCGCTACCCGGTCGTGCTCCACAAAGATCCCGACAGCGATTACGGCATAACCGCTCTCGTTTGCTGACCAAGGTGACCAAAATGGTCACCCACTGACCCGCCGGGTCTGTCCCGGACGGGCATGTGACCGGGAAGGCCGTATCCCACGCAGCCCGTCCGTACCGCAACCGCTCTCTAATGAAGGCTTAATGAATTGTTTTGACGAGGTTTTCCAAATAACCCACCAAACGTGGGCCGAATCCGCCAAAGCTGGCACAACTCCTGCTTTAGTCCAATCAGCCATCCCTCCATGGCACTGCCGCAAACACGGCGCCCGTGGAACGGCTTCCGATCCGACACTCGTTTCAACTGAACTGGGGATTACATCATGAAAAAGGTACAACAGGGTTTTACCCTAATCGAACTTATGATCGTTGTGGCGATCATTGGTATCTTGGCGGCCATTGCACTGCCTCAATATCAGGACTACACCATGCGCGCCCGCGTCACGGAAGGCTTATCACTGGCCTCTGCGGCACGTACCGCCGTTGCAGAAACCTATATGTCACGCAACGCGGGGGCCGTAGTCGCCTATGCCGGCACGGGCGCCGCTCCGAACGGATCCTATGGCTATGAATTCACCGCCACATCCGATGTTGCCAGCATCGCAATTGCAGGAATTGCCAACATCGCAGCTCCTGCTGCAAATGAAGGCAGAATCACTGTTACCTACGCGGGCGGTCTGGCAACTGCACTGGGTGCGCCGCTGCTCCTTACCCCCGGCTCTGGCGCTTTGGGTGCGAATGGCTTGCCCACCGGCGTCTTGGCGGCTGGCCAGCCGGTCGTCTGGGGCTGCACCCATACAGTTGTGGCCAGCCACCGGCTGCTGCCATCCAACTGCCGCTTCACTGGCGCATAAGCCAATCACTTAGATTGGGCTTGTAAAGTGGGTTGCCAAATCGGCAACCCACTTCTTTTTTGTCTCTACCGTCTAAATTATCATTAAGCAAACATATTTGAATCCCAGCTGTTGATGACTTTCAAGCCATGAAAACTCGCCGGTTGAAATATGCATCCATCCATTTTGGTATCACGCTACTCATCCTCTTCTGTGGCTTTGCACTCGTATTTCATGTCTGGTATCCCGCACCTTTCCATCTAGCAGTTTCGGTTACTGTGATTTTTATTTTGGTCGCGACGATCACGCTAATCCTCGGCCCTGTTCTTACGCTCGTTATCAGCAAACCCGGGGAAACCAGTTTGCGACTTGACTTGTTTATGATTGCAACAATTCAGATCGCTGCCTTTCTCTATGGCATGTGGGTGATCGCCGAAGGGCGCCCTGCCTGGATCGTTTTCAATGTTGACCGTTTCGATATCGTTAGGGCAAATGATCTAGACAACCGCAAAATCGGAACCGCGCTCGTTGAGTATCAACGGCCTTCATGGCTGGGTCCAAAATGGGTATCTGCGACATTGCCTTCAGACCCGGGCATCCAGGAAGAAATTCTTTTCGAAGCGATTTTCGCAGGGATCGATATACAACATCGCCCCAACCTATATCGCCCATTGCATGAGCAAATGGACTCTATAGTCCAGCAATCACTCCCGCTAGATAAACTACAGGATTTCAATCCTGCATCGTCCACACGGATCCTCCTGAGTCAGTGGCCAGATGCGGACGGGTGGCTACCAGTGGCCGCACATAACAAATCCGTCACTGCACTCATCAGCACCCACCAGAGAAAAGTAATTTCAATCGTAGATTTGCGCCCTTGGCAGGAGTAATAGGTCGACGGGAGACCGAGGCGACAAGAATCGCTAGATCACGCCGGTAGCCACCCGTGATGGCTGATCGAAGAGGGACGAGCTTCGAGAATGCGTTATGACAAACAAGCCGACGCGCTCTATCTATACCTTGTAGAATCCGAAATCATCGAACCCCAGGAGGTCCAGCCTGGGATCATCTTTGACTTCAATGAGGCAATCAGGTCGTGGGCATCGAAATCCTGGACCCGAGGGAACGGACTCCCTCGGCGGACCTGCGACAGTTGCTGTTCGAGGTGGCATAGCCAGCCTCCTGGGGGCGCCCGAATCAGCGTCATTTTCCCCTTGGCACGGATCTTCTATGCCCTTTCCCGGCATCAAGTTTTCCCCTGAACGGACGAAGTAACAGGAAGATTCCCCAGGAAGGGGATTTCCATGCTGGGACGGGAGGTGCCCCGAGCGGCGCCCGCGAGGCCTAGCATAACTAACTACTGGATATAAACGGAATTTTTGCTATTCTAGCAACCTGTTTGGATGAGGAATCTCTGATTTATCGCCTTACCCTCGAAAGCCGGTATTGATGGGGCTGAAAAACCTGGATTCCCGCCTTCGCGGGAATGACGGAGCTAGGCTTCGCGGAATGATGGAGCCCGCTTCCGCGGGAAGGACGGAAAAGACGTGGATCAGAGAGCTTGTAAAGGATTGAAACCCGGGGACTCCATTTGATGGCTACTGTAAACCCCATGACCCAGCTCAGCGGGCTGGCCCGGCGCCTGGTGGCGGATGGCCTGCTGGACGAGGACGCCGCCCAGAGTGCCGCCCAGGCCTCCCTCAAGAGCCGCATGCCCTTTGTGCAGTACCTGGTGGACCACAAGCTGGCCAAGGCCGGCGACATCGCCTGGTCCGCCTGCCAGGAGTTCGGTGCACCGCTGTTCGACCTCAGCGTCATGGACCTGGAATCGGCACCCGCCAAGCTGGTGGATGAGAAACTGATCCGCCAGCACCAGGCCCTGCCCCTGTTCCGGCGCGGCAACCGCCTGTTCGTGGCCGTCTCCGACCCCACCAACCTGCAGGCCCTGGACGAGATCAAGTTCCACACCGGCATCGCCACCGAGGCGGTGCTGGTGGAGCACGACCAGCTGCACAAGGCCATCGACCGCGCCCTGGACGCCATGGACACCTCCATGACGGACATGCTGGACGACGACCTGGACAACCTGGAGGTCATGAGCGGCGAGGAGGCCGACCAGCAGGGTGATATCAGCGACTCCGATATCGACGACACCCCGGTGGTGCGCTTCATCAACAAGCTGCTGCTGGACGCCATCAAGAAGGGCGCCTCGGATATCCACCTGGAGATCTACGAAAAAACCTGCCGGGTGCGTTTTCGCCAGGACGGCGTGCTGCATGAAGTGAGCGCGCCGCCCATCGGCCTGGCCAGCCGCCTGGTGGCGCGCCTGAAGGTCATGAGTCGCATGGACATCGCCGAGCGCCGCGTGCCCCAGGACGGCCGCATCAAGATGCAACTGTCCAAGAACCGGGCCATCGACTTCCGTGTCAACACCTGCCCCACCCTGTTCGGGGAAAAGGTGGTACTGCGTATCCTCGACCCCAGCAGTGCCAAGCTGGGTATCGATGCCCTGGGCTACGAGGAAGAGCAGAAGCAGCTCTACATGGAAAACCTCAACAAGCCTTACGGCATGATCCTGGTCACCGGGCCCACCGGTTCCGGTAAGACGGTGTCCCTGTACACCGGCCTGAACATCCTCAATACCGCGGACCGCAACATCTCCACCTGCGAAGACCCGGTGGAAATCAACCTGCCGGGCGTCAACCAGTGCAACATCAACCCCAAGGCGGGCTTCACCTTCGCCACCGCCCTGCGCGCCTTCCTGCGCCAGGATCCGGACATCATCATGGTGGGGGAAATCCGTGACCTGGAAACCGCCGAAATCGCCATCAAGGCGGCGCAGACCGGTCACATGGTCATGTCCACCCTGCACACCAACGACGCCCCCCAGACCCTGACCCGACTCATGAACATGGGCGTGCCGGCCTATAATATCGCCGGTTCTGTGAACCTGATCATAGCGCAGCGCCTGGCGCGCAGGTTATGTAATAACTGCAAGAAGCCGGTGGACGTGCCGGAGGCCGCCCTGCTGGAAGAGGGCTTCGACGAGCAGGACGTGAAGGCCGGGCTGAAGCTCTTCGGCCCGGTGGGCTGCGACCAGTGCACCGGGGGTTACAAGGGGCGGTTGGGGATCTACCAGGTCATGCCCGTATCCGCCGCCATCGGCCGCATCATCATGGAAGGCGGCTCGGCGCTGCAGATCGCCGACCAGGCCAAGAAGGAAGGCGTCCCCGATCTGCGCGAATCGGGGCTGAAGAAAGTGAAGGACGGGCTTACCAGCCTGGAAGAAATCAACCGGGTAACCAAGGACTAGACCATGGCCGCAACCGCAGCGAAGCAAGCCACCTTCCACTGGGAGGGCAAGGACAAGAAGGGAAACAAGGTCAAGGGCCAGAGCCTCGGCACTAACGAGGGCATCATCAAGGCCGAACTGCGCCGCCAGGGGGTCACCCCCACCAAGGTGCGCAAGAAGTCCGCCCTCACCGCCGCCAGGAAGAAAAAGATCATTCCCAAGGACATCGCCGTGTTCACCCGCCAGCTGGCCACCATGCTGTCCGCCGGCGTGCCCCTGGTGCAGTCCTTCGAGATCATTGGCCGCGGCCACGACAACCCCGCCATGCAGGATCTGATCATGGCCATCAAGGGCGACATCGAGGGAGGCAATACCTTGGCCAGCTCACTCGCCAAGCATCCCCTGTATTTCGATGACCTGTCCTGCAACCTGGTGGAGGCCGGCGAGCACGCCGGTATCCTGGAAACCCTGCTGGGCAAGATCGCCACCTACAAGGAAAAAACCGAGGCCCTGAAGTCCAAGATCAAGAAGGCCATGTTCTACCCCGTGGCCGTGATCGTGGTGGCCTTCATCGTCACCGCCATCCTGCTCATCTTCGTAGTGCCCACCTTCCAGGAACTGTTCGCGGGCTTTGGCGCCGACCTGCCCGCCTTCACCCTGATGGTCATTGGCCTGTCCGAATTCATGCAAAGCTGGTGGTGGGCGGTGCTCGGCGGCGTCGGCCTGGGGGGCTATGGCTTCATCGAGGGCAAGAAGCGCTCGCGCAAGTTCAACCACCTGTTAGGGCGCCTGAGTCTGAAGATCCCCGTGGTGGGCGAGATCCTCACCAAGGCCACCATCGCCCGCTACGCCCGCACCATGTCCACCATGTTCGCCGCCGGCGTGCCCCTGGTGGAGGCCATGGAATCCGTGGCCGGCGCTACCGGCAACATTATCTACGAAGAAGCCGTCTACCAGATGCGCGACCAGGTGGCCACCGGCCAGCAGTTGCAGCTGGCCATGGCCCAGACCGGCCTGTTCCCCAACATGGTGGTGCAGATGGTGGCCATCGGTGAGGAATCCGGCTCCCTGGACGCCATGCTGGCCAAGGTGGCGGACTTCTATGAACAGGAAGTGGACGATGCCGTAGATAGCCTTAGCAGCCTGTTGGAGCCGCTGATCATGGCGGTGCTGGGCGTGCTCATCGGCGGCCTGATCATCGCCATGTACCTGCCCATCTTCAAGCTGGGCGCGGTGGTGTAACCGCCGGGATTACCGTCGGGAATACCACTTGTAGGAGCGGCCTCAAGGTGAGACCGCGTAGCGGTCGAGAGAGTGCCCTGGGGCATGGCCGCGAACGGCGTTTGTGGTGACACCAGACGGTTCGCGGCCGAAGGCCGCTCCTACGGGTGCCTCATTCCGGGTAGCAAGATGACGCATCATTCCGGATAACCAGACAGGGACGACCTTGGACCAGATCCTGCTCCTCCAGCTGCTGCAAGACAGCCCGACGGCCTTCATCATCCTCACCGCCCTGCTGGGGCTGGTGGTGGGCAGCTTCCTCAACGTGGTCATCCACCGCCTGCCACTCATGATGGAGCGCGAGTGGCGGGAGCAGTTGCTGGAATCCAACGGTGAGACAGCGCCCGCCGACGCGGAGCCGCCCCTGGGCCTGGTGTCCCCGCGCTCGCGCTGCCCCCACTGCGGCCACGGCATCCGCTGGTATGAAAACATCCCGGTGCTCAGCTGGCTCTGGCTGCGCGGGCGCTGTTCCTCCTGCCAGGCCGCCATCGGCCTGCGTTATCCGCTGGTGGAGCTGGCCACGGCCGGTTTTTCCGCCGTGGTCGCCTGGCATTTCGGCTATGGCGGGGAGGCCGCCGCCGCCCTGTTGCTGACCTGGGCGCTGATCGCGCTGAGCATGATCGACTTCGATCACCAGCTGCTGCCCGATGCCATCACCCTGCCCTTCCTCTGGCTTGGGCTGGTGCTGAGCCTGTTCCCACTGTTCGCCGACAGCCGCAGCGCCATCATCGGCGCCGCCGCCGGCTACCTGGTGCTGTGGGGCATCTACCATTTGTTCCGCCTGCTCACCGGCAAGGAGGGCATGGGCTACGGGGATTTCAAATTGCTGGCTCTGCTCGGCGCCTGGATGGGCTGGCAGGCATTGCCGGTGATCGTGATCCTGTCATCCATGGTGGGCGCCTTGGTCGGGGTGGCCATGATCCTGCTGCTGGGCCGCGACCGCCAGCTGCCCATTCCCTTCGGCCCCTACCTGGCCGCCGCGGGCTGGATCGCCCTGCTGTGGGGGAGCGAGATCAGCGACGCCTACCTGCGCTGGGTGGGGCTGTAGCCAGCAGAACCCTCGCCCTCTGTAGGAGCGGGCTCTGCCCGCGAAGTGTCGTGGCAACCCCGTTCGCGGGCAGAGCCCGCTCCTACAGGGCCGGTCGGGGAAAACGCCGGACCGGCATGACAGAATGTGCCGCGTTATACTGGCCGCCATGCCCATCACTGCCCACCCACCGCTCATCATCGGCCTCACCGGAGGCATCGCCAGCGGCAAGTCCACCGCCGCGGCCCGCTTCGCGGAACAGGGTGTACCCGTCATCGATACCGACGTCATCGCCCGCGAGTTGGTGGCCCCGGGTCAGCCGGCCCTGGAGGCCATCGTGGCGCGCTTCGGCAGTGACCTCCTGGATCACGAGGGCCGCTTGCGGCGCGAGTTACTACGGGAACGTGTATTCGCCGATCCGGCCGCACGACAGGAACTGGAGGCCCTGCTCCACCCCCTGATCCGGGCGGAATCCCTGCGTCGCATCGCCACACTGCAGACACCCTACTGCATCTGGGTCATCCCCCTGCTGGTGGAAACCGGCGCCCGCGAAGACCTGGACCGGGTGCTGCTGATCGACTGCCCCGAGGCCCTGCAGCGCCAGCGGGCACAGGCCCGCGACGGGTTCGACAGGGCCACGCTGGACGGGATCCTGGCGGCCCAGGCGAGCCGGGAACAACGCCGCGCCATGGCCGATGACATCATTGTCAACGACGGCACCCCGGAGGCCCTGCGCCAGGCCGTGGACGAGCATCATGCCGCCTACCTGGCGCTGGCGGCAAAAGCCCGGGCACCGAACCCTCCGTAGGAGCGGGCTCTGCCCGCGAATGGGATTGCCACGACAGTTCGCGGGCAGAGCCCGCTCCTACAGGGGTATGGAAGGTGTTGTGTCGGGCTGAGGCCACATTTGCACCCACTCCGGCACTGGTGGACAATAGTCCGCCATGCAGCAACCGCACCGAAAACCCGCCCCCGTGGCCGAGCGCATCCACTACGAACAGCCGCTGAACGAGCGCATCCGGACCTTTCTGCGCCTGGAGTTCCTGTTCCGCCAGACCTCCCGCTACCTGGCGGGCGACAGCGAGTGGGACAGCCGCAATACCCTGAACAGCCTGCTGGAGATCATGCACATCTTCGGCCGCGCCGACCTCAAGACCGAGGCCATGAAGGAACTGGACCGCCATCTCCAGAATCTGGCCAAGCTGGAACAGAACCCCAACGTGGACCGCAGCCTGCTGGTGGGCATCCTCGACGAACTGGACCGGCTCATCGACCAGTTGCACGGCATCAACGGCCAGATCATCAGTACCCTCAAGAAGAACGAATTCCTTTCCGCCATCATGCAACGCAGCGCCATTCCCGGTGGCACCTGCGATTTCGATCTGCCCGAATACCATTTCTGGCTGCAGCAGCCGGCGGAGCAGCGCACCCGCGATCTGTCCGGCTGGCTGCATCACTTCGACAGCATTGCCGAGGCCATCCAGCTCATCCTGCGCCTGACCCGCGACAGCGCGGTGATGCGTCCCGAGGAAGCACCCGGCGGTTTCTTTCAGAAGACCCTCGACCCCAACCTGCCCTGCCAGATGGTGCGCGTGGCGGTGCCCGCCGGCGCCCCCTATTTCGCCGAGATCAGCGGTGGCAAGCACCGCTTCACGGTGCGCTTCCTGGAAGTGCCGGTAATCGGCGAGCGCCCGGTGCAGACCCGCCAGGATGTTTCCTTCTCCCTTGGCTGCTGCATCATCTGAGTGTCCATGAAGACCCCCGTTACGGTCCCCTGCCCCACCTGCGGCAAAGCCGTTCCCTGGACCGCCGAGCAACGCCACCGACCCTTCTGCAGTGACCGCTGTCGCCTGATCGACCTGGGGGAATGGTTCGAGGAACGCCACCGGATCGCGGGCGAGGAACGGCCGGGGGAGGATGATTCGGAGCCGGAAGAAAGGTAGCAATAAATCGGGGACAGACCCCATTTTCTACGGGTGTTCGCGGCCAAAGGCCGCTCCTACAGGGGAGTAGAAAACGGGTCTGTCCCCGATTTACGATTTACCGCCCCTGCATCTCGAAGGGAAACCCCGCCTCCCACTGCTGTTCGTCCCCCAGCACCCGCACCGTCACCCGCCAGTCGCTGCGACCGGTGGCACAGATGGGCAGGGTCACCAGGCCCACCCAGCCATTGCCCTCGGGCAGCAGCCGGTAGCGGTTCTGGCCCATGTCCATGTCGGGCATGGTGAACTCCAGCTGCACCTCGCGCACCTTCATGCCCGCGGCCACCAGCTCCACCCGGAAGGGCCGCAGGCCCGTCACCGGGCCCTTCAGGCGCAGGGCGAGGCGACGCTTGTCATCGCCGGCACTGCACAGGGTCTGGCTGGGATCGCAGGCCGGGTCCGCCGCCGGCAGGGTGATGGTGGGCGGGGCGATGCCTTCGTCGGCCGGACGCAGCCAGTCGGGTAACTGGACGGCCAGTACCCCGAGCACCAGGCCCAGTACCAGGGCCAGCAGGCCACGACCGCGCATCAGGCGTCCCACAGGCCGCGGATGGCGGCGATGCCCTGGGCGCCGTGGTGCCAGGCCGTTTCCAGGTCCGCAGGGCCCAGGCCGCCCAGGGCGTACACGGGCAGGGGGCAGGGATCGGTCAAGGCCTGGAAGGCGGCCCAGCCCAGGGGCGCGACGCCCGGGTGACTGGCGGTGGCCTGCACCGGCGACAACAGGGCACAGTCGGCGCCCAGGCGCACGGCCCGGGCCAGTTCGATAGCGTCATGGCAGGAGGCGCACAGCCAGTACTCCTCCGGCAGGGGGCGCTCCTGGCAGGTCCGCAGGGCCGCGCTGGACAGGTGCAGGCCGGCGGCACCCAGTTCCCGCACCAGCTCCGCCGGGCCGTTCAGCAGCACCCGCGCCCCCTGTTCCCGGGCCAGGGGCACCACCCGCGCCGCCAGACGGGCATAGGCGTCGGGTGACAGGGATTTGCTACGCAATTGCAGCAGGCGGATGCCGCGCGCCAGGGTGGCTGCCAGCTGGCCCAGGAAGGCATCCTGGTCAGGGCCGGGCTCCGGGGTGATGAGATAGCGATCCGGCAGCCGGGCGGCGCGCAGGATGGGGCGATTGGCGGCGGGAAACTCGTACCGGCCCAGCTCGTCCGGTGTGACCCAGGCCAGGGGTTGACCCTCCTGCCCCTGCGGCGTGCCACTGAAGGCCTCGACGCGCCACACATCGAGCAGTACGCGGCGGTCGCCATAGTCGTGGAGGACGCGAATCAGCGGTCGCGCCTGAAGCACCTCGATACCCAGTTCCTCGTGGAGTTCGCGCCACAGGGCCTGACGGGCGTCCTCGCCGGGTTCCTGCTTGCCGCCGGGAAACTCCCACAGCCCGCCCTGGTGCAGGTGATCGTGACGCCGGCTGATGAGGATGCGGCCGTCGGTGCCGACGATGACCGCCGCCGCGACCGCCAGCGCGCTCATGCCCGCCTCAGGAACGGTAGTCCGCATTGATGCGCACATACTCCGCGGAGAAATCACAGGTCCACACGGTCTCGGTGACACTGCCACGACCCAGGCGGATATCGATCAGGAACTCGGCCTGGCTCATGACCCGCTTGCCCTGTTCCTCGGTGTAGTCGGCAGCGCGGGCGCCCTGGCGCACGATGCACACCTCGTCGAGGTAGATCTCCACGTCCTCCAGCACCAGGTTCTCGACGCCGGCACGGCCCACGGCGGCGAGGATGCGACCCCAGTTGGGATCACTGGCGGACAGGGCGGTCTTGACCAGGGGGG
>SWBZ01005791.1_pt1 | contig 23593 bp, 22 predicted proteins | sample 4693031 | NCBI WGS metagenome assembly SWBZ01 (sample SAMN10267274, study PRJNA491770) | bioreactor metagenome | isolation source: DHS bioreactor inoculated with | place: Japan: off Shimokita Peninsula
TTTTTTTTGGGCCGTCGCCAAGCGGTAAGGCACGGGGTTTTGATCTCCGCATACCCAGGTTCGAATCCTGGCGGCCCAGCCAAAATGAAAGAACCACGCGTGCGACGCGGGGTAACTGAGTGGCAGGCAGTAATGCCGCCAGGGTTCGAACCGTAAGGTTCGACACTTTCGCGCAGCGGAAGTGAACAGCGGAGCTTGCGACGCTGGCCCCGGAGGGGCGAGGGCGCGCAGCCCGAGTAATCCTGGCGGCCCAGCCAAACATTGAAAGCGCCACGCGTGCGATGCGGGGTGCTGAAGTTGAACGATCGATACCGGGGAGAGATGTTCCGTGCCTGAATCCGACAGCCGTATGATGGTATTCACCGGCAACGCGAATCCCCGGCTGGCGCAGGATATCGTCAACCACCTGCATCTGCACCTGGGCAAGGCCAGTGTCGACCAGTTCAGTGATGGCGAGATCTTCGTGGAGATCGAGGAGCACGTGCGCGGCAAGGACGTTTTCATCGTCCAGCCGACCTGCTCGCCGGCCAATGACAACCTGATGGAATTGCTGGTGATGGTGGATGCCCTGCGGCGCGCCTCCGCGGCCCGCATCACCACGGTGATACCCTACTTCGGGTATGCCCGCCAGGATCGGCGGCCGCGTTCGGCGCGAGTGCCGATCACGGCCCGGGTCGTGGCGGACATGATCTGCCGGGTGGGTGCCAACCGGGTATTGACGGTGGACCTGCACGCCGACCAGATCCAGGGCTTTTTCGACGTGCCCGTGGACAATGTCTACGCCTCGCCGATCCTGCTCGGTGATGTATGGCGGCAGAAGTATTCCGACCTGGTGGTGGTGTCACCGGACGTGGGTGGCGTGGTGCGCGCCCGGGCCCTGGCCAAGCGACTCGACGATGCGGACCTGGCGATTATCGACAAGCGCCGCCCGCGGGCCAATGTCTCGCAGGTGATGCACATCATCGGCGAGGTGGAGGATCGCACCTGTGTGTTGATCGATGACCTGGTGGATACCGCCGGCACCCTGTGCAAGGCCGCCAAGGCCCTCAAGGAACATGGTGCCCGGCGCGTGGTGGCCTACTGTACCCACCCGGTGCTGTCGGGGCCGGCCATCGATAATATTTCCAGTTCCGAACTGGACGAACTGGTGGTAACCGACACCATTCCCCTGCGCCCGGCGGCGCTGGAATGTGAGCGCATCCGCCAGCTGAGTATCGCGGAGATGCTCGCCGAGACCATGCGTCGGGTGCATAACGAGGAATCCGTAAGTTCACTGTTTATGGATTGATGTCCCGCGGGACATCAATCCGATTTGCGGCATACGCCGTCAACAAGACGCCGAACCTGGTCGCGGGTGAGGCGGTCGCCAAGCAAGTGCGCAGTCAGGGCGTCATCCCATTTCGGGACTCGCCGTGAATACATCCCTGTAGGCTCGTAGGCCGCGTCCATGCGGCCTACGGTCCCGCAATGGGATGACACCCTGACCGCGGACCGGATTGGTGATTTTTTCAGGAGAGCAACATGAGTACCGATTTTCAACTGAACGCCGAAAAGCGCGAGGACATGGGCAAAGGTGCGAGCCGCCGCCTGCGTCGCGCCGGCCGGGTTCCGGCCATTGTCTATGGCCTGGACCAGGCACCCGAGGCCATTTCCATGACCCAGAACCAGGTGCTGAAACACCTGGAAAACGAGGCCTTCTACTCGCAGATCATCACCGTGAACCTGGATGGCAAGTCCACCCAGGCGGTGTTGCGCGATCTGCAGCGTCATCCCTTCAAGTCCTACATCGTGCACATGGACCTGCAGCGCGTCGACATGAACAAGCCCGTGCATGTGCATGTACCGCTGCATTTCATCAATGAGGAAACCTGCGTGGGCGTGAAGGCCGGCGGCATGGTCAGCCATGAAGTCATCGAGGTGGAGATCTCCTGCTTGCCGAAGGATCTGCCCGAATTCATCGAGGTGGACATCGCCAACCTGAACGTGGGTGATTCCCTCCACCTGTCCGATCTGCAGCTGCCGGCCGGCACCAGCCTGCTGGAACTGGCCCGTGGTGAGGACCATGACCTGGCGGTGGTGACCATTCACGCCAAGAAGGGTGGTGGTGAAGAAGTCGAGGGCGAGACGGAAGGCGAAGCCGAGGAAGGCGGCGCCTAAGCGCCCCGGCGCGACGCGCCCGTGGCATCCATCCAGCTCATCGTGGGGCTCGGTAATCCGGGTCCCGAGTACGACCGGACCCGGCATAATGCCGGGTTCTGGTTTGTGGATGCCCTGGCGCGGCAGCGTGGTGACAGCCTGCGGCACGAAAACCGTTTCCATGGGGAAACGGCCCGCATGGAACAGGACGGGCTGGATTGCCGCCTGCTGAAACCGCTGACCTACATGAACCGCAGCGGCCAGGCGGTGTCGGCGCTGGCAAAGTTTTACCGTATTCCACCCGAATCCATCCTGGTGGTGCATGACGAACTGGACCTGCCGCCGGGTACGGCGCGCCTGAAGAAGGGCGGTGGCCACGGTGGTCACAATGGCCTGCGCGACATCATCAGTGCCCTGGGCGGCAATGGCTTCCTGCGCCTGCGCATCGGCATCGGCCATCCGGGCCACCGCGACGATGTGGTGGACTATGTGCTGCGCAAGGCCTCCCGGGAAGACGAGGGGCTGATCGAGCAGTCCATCGATACGGCCCTGGGCGTGGTACCACTGTTGCTCGCCGGTGAAGTGGAGCGCGCCATGCATCAGCTGCACAGTACACGTTGATGGTGGATGCTTGCCTTCGTTCAGGACGTACGCGTACTTGGTGGTAACCCTGAAGAAAAATTTAGGAAAGCTCTGATCAATCTCCTTTTCGTCATTCCCGCGAAGGCGGGAATCCAGGTGTTTCAGAAACATGGATTCCCGCCTTCGCGGGAATGACGAAAAAATCAGAACTTCCTTAGACGGATACAACACGATAGTTTGGTTCACTACATAGGCGTCGGCAGGCAGTCCGGCATCTTGTGCCGGGACCGTCGGCCGCAGGGATGCGGCCGTCGAGCGTACAGGGATGTATTCACAGCGAGTCCCGGCACAGGATGCCGGACTGCCTGCCACCGATAGCCAGGCCCTGACAGGAACAACACCATGGGTATTCAATGCGGTATCGTCGGTCTGCCCAATGTGGGCAAGTCCACCCTGTTCAACGCCCTCACCAAGGCGGGTATCCAGGCCGAGAACTATCCCTTTTGCACCATCGATCCCAATGTGGGTGTGGTGGCGGTACCCGACCCGCGCCTCGACAAACTGGCGGAGATCGTCAAGCCGCAGAAGGTCATCCCCACCACCATGGAGTTTGTCGATATCGCCGGCCTGGTGGCGGGTGCCTCCAAGGGCGAGGGCCTGGGCAACAAGTTCCTGGCCAATATCCGCGAGACCGATGCCATCGCCCAGGTGGTGCGCTGCTTCGAGGATGACAACGTCATCCACGTAGCCGGTCGTGTCGATCCCCTGTCCGACATCGAGGTAATCAACACCGAGCTGGCGCTGGCGGACCTGGAGACGGTGGAGAAGGGCATCTACCGGCTCGCGAAAGTGGCCAAGAGCGGCGACAAGGATGCCAAGCACCAGCTGGCACTGTTCGAACGGGTGCGCGATCACCTCGATGGCGGCGGGATGGTGCGCACCCTGGGACTGGGCGGGGAAGAACGCAAGTTGCTGCATGACCTGCACCTGCTCACCATCAAACCCACCATGTATATCGCCAACGTGGCCGAGGATGGTTTCGAGAACAATCCTCGCCTGGACCTGGTGCGTGGGCGTGCCCTGGAGGAAGGCGCGATCGTGGTGCCGGTGTGCGCCGCTATCGAGGCGGAGCTGGCGGAACTGGACGCGGAAGAGCAGGGTGCCTTCCTGGCCGAGATGGGCTTCGATGAACCGGGCCTGAACCGGGTGATCCGTGCCGGTTACGAGTTGCTGGGGCTGCAAACCTATTTCACCGCCGGGGTGAAGGAAGTGCGTGCCTGGACCGTGAAGATCGGTGCCACCGCGCCCCAGGCCGCGGCGGTCATCCACACCGACTTCGAAAAGGGCTTCATCCGTGCCGAGGTCATCGCCTACGAGGATTTTGTCGCCTGCAAGGGCGAGCAGGGCGCCAAGGAGGCTGGCAAGCTGCGCCTGGAAGGCAAGGAGTACATCGTCAAGGATGGAGATGTGATGCACTTCCGCTTCAACGTCTAGTTACAGCCTGACAAGCGTTTGAGTGGTGATTGTCGGGGTGTGGCGGCGCAGGTGGTGCCTTATGCCTGCCGGCGGGACGCCGTGAATACATCCCTGTAGGCTTGACGGCCGCCTGCTGTGCAGGGCCAGGGTTCACTAACACCATGTGAACCCGTTCGGCGGGTCCGATGTCCACTGGACATCGGACAATTTCCGCCTTACCCATGCGGCCGACACCCGCCATCAGGCATAAGACACCACCTGCTTATCCCAATCGTCCGCAATCCATCTATTCTGCCGGCAATCCTTGCAGGATATTTCCCCGCACCGGCGGGCTGAACACCGTGCGCTTCAGCAGGTCCATCGAGAACGGTTCGCGGCGGTTCCAGGGCATGAGCGACAGGAAACGCGCCAACGGGCAGTAATCGAATAACACCATGGCCGTGGTGCCGATGATCTGGATGAAGTAGATGAAGTAGAGCGGCCCCCATTGCCCGGCCAGCAGCAGGGCCAGGTAGCCGACCCGTACCTGTACCGGGAAACTGCTGGTGCTGCGCTCGCGCAGCATGAAATGCACGGCCTGTATGGCCGTGAGGCCGATGACGACAGCGAAGCCGTCTTGCCAGCCGAGCACGGCGGCAATGAGCAGGGCGTCGGTAACCGCCCAGTAAAGCCAGCTGACTTGTTGCATGCGGTTCATGATGGTCTCCTCGGTTGAAGGCTCTGCCGGGCTACAGGGGTTTGCGGGCATGGAAATTCACGCCATGCACCTTCAGATCGCGCGCTACCTTGCCTTCGGCGCTGGTATCGCGGAAACAGTCGAAGTGCTCGGTGATGCGGCCGTCCATCAGGCCGCAGCTGGCGGCGATGTCGGCCAGTTCATCCTCCACCATGGCGCCTGCGATGCAGGCCGCCCACAGGTCGGGATTTTCCCGCGCATCCAGGGTGAGTTCCCGTGCCACGACCACGTCGGCCATGTACAGGCGTCCACCCGGCTTGAGCACCCGGAAGATCTCGCGGAAGACCTGGTGCTTGTCGGGTGCCAGGTTGATCACACCATTGGAGATGACCAGGTCCACCCGCTCGTCGCCCAGGGGCAAGGCTTCCATGAAGCCGGGCGCGATCTCGACCCGGTCACCCAGGCCGGCGAGCTCGGCGGCGGCGCGGGCGCAGTCGCGCATGGCATCGGTCATGTCGATGCCGATGGCCCTGCCGGTGGGTCCTGCGCGACGGGCGGCGAGCAGCAGGTCGGTACCGGCGCCACAGGCGTGATCGAGTACGGTCTCGCCCGCCTGGACCGGGCCGATGCGCAGCGGATTGCCGACACCGGCGAAGCGCGCCGTGGCGGCCTCGGGCAGGGCGGCGAGCTCATCGGCGTCGTAGCGCAGGTACTGCTGTGCATAGCGGGGCCCGCGGTGAAAATGAAATTCCCCCTGGGGGGCGCGTGCGACACGGTCGTAGGTGGTGCGCACAGCCTCGCGCAGGTAGTCGGTATTGAATCCGATGGGGCAGGTTGCGGCCATGATGGTTCTCCTTTCAATTGATGCTGGTGGTCGAGGTTTTGTAGGAGCGGTCTTTGGCCGCGAATGGGTTTCGATGGTTCTTCGCGGTCAAAGGCCGCTCCTACAGGGTTGTCTATGTCCTCAGGCGGTCTGGGATACCGGTGGCTGACGATTCCCGCCACGACCCAGGCGCGGGATGATCATGGGCACCTGGCGACGGTATTCGGAGTATTCCGGGTGGAATTGCGTCAGGTCCCGTTCCTCGAAGCGGATGGCGATGAGGATGTAGGACGTGGTCATCACCGCGAACAGCAGGTGTGCGGCGGTCATGTGCGGTGTCGCCCAGAAGGCCATGAGCCAGCCGACATAGAGCGGATGACGCACATGGCGGTACAGCCAGGGCGTGCCGAACTTGAGATGGGTATAGGGCTTGCCCTGCAGGTACAGCCACACCTGGCGCAGACCGAACAGGTCGAAGTGGTTGATGAGAAAAGTGGCGACCAGTACGGTGATCCAGCCCAGTGCAAAGATGCCGTAGAGCAATGCCTGGCCCAGCGGGTCCTGTACGCTCCAGATCACCCCACCCATGGGTTGCCACCAGGCGAACAGGGCGATCAGCAGCAGGCTGGAGAAGAGCACGTAGGTGCTGCGCTCCGCCGGTTCGGGAACGATACGGGTCCACCAGCGCTTGAAGGCCGGTCGTGCCATGACACTGTGTTGCACCGCGAAGATACCCAGCAACAGGGTGTTGATCAGCAGTGCCTGGCCCAACGGTGCCTGGGGTTCTCCATCGATGGTTACCGGAACCCCGAAGCCGCCCACGAAGCCGATGGCATAGAGAAAGGTGGCGAAGAACAGGGCGTAGCAGAGCACGCCGTAGCTGAAGATGGTGATACGCTTGAACATGATCATTCCTCCATGTTGGTGTCCGGGTACGGGGATGAACCCGGGACCGGTGGGGAATGCGAGGCCCGTCCGGTCTGTGGAAAACAGACTAGGCCAGGAACGTATCCAGGTGATTTCAGTGCGATGCGACTTTGTTGCCGCTTTGTAACCGGCGAGCGTGGGTGGGGAGGCTCAACCCCGGAGGTTGATCAATGCGCGGACCTGCGCGAGCAGTTCATCGATTTCTACCGGTTTACGGATCAGGGCGCTGATCCCCGTTGCGCTGAGTTCTGCCTGGCTGATGCCTTCACTGTAGCCGGTGTAGAGGATCACGGGGAAATCCCTGCGGCGCTCGCGCAGGGCGCGCGCCAGCTCCACCCCTTTCATGTGCGGCATGGTCTGGTCCAGCACGGCGAAGTCGAACCCGTCAGGGTCGGTTATAAAGCGCTGCAAGGCCTCGCGGCTGTCATGGAAGACATCCGCTGTGAGTCCCCAGGTTTCCAGCAGGTCGCCCATGAAGCCACCCGCGACCTCGTCATCGTCCACCACCAGCACCCGCCCGCTGAAGGAAGGGTTCGTGCCGATATGTGTGTCGAATTCCACCTGCCCACCGCTGGTGTTCACACTGGGGTCGAGTGGCGGGAACAGTACGCGGAAACGGGTACCCTGTCCGGGCGTGCTGTCGACCAGGATATGGCCGCCGTGTTCATGCACGATGCCATGCACCGTGGCCAGTCCCATGCCGCTGCCTTTGCCTGCCTCCTTGGTGCTGAAAAAGGGCTCGAACATGCGTTCCAGCACTTCCGGCAGGATACCCGGGCCGGTATCGCCCACTCCCAGTTCGAGAAAGCTTCCGCTGACCGGCTTGCGACAGCTGGCGCAAGTGGCCGCTCCGGTTTGTTTGCTGCCGAGGGTTACCTCGATTAGTCCGCAGCCCTGCATGGCGTCACGGGCGTTGATGCACAGGTTCATCAGCACCTGTTCCACCTGTACCGGATCGAGCATGGCGGCGGGTGCCCGGGTGTCCAGCCGGGTGCCGATCTCGATGCTTGATGGCAGGGTGGCACCGAGCAGCTTGACCGTTTCCCGGATCAGGGGGGAGAGGTGAAAGGGGCGCGGTTCGCCGCGCTGACCGCGCGAGAAGGTGAGCATCTGCTGGATCAGGTCCCGGGCGCGCTGGCCGGAACGCTGGGCCCGTTCCAGGTAGCGTTCCAGCTTGAAGTCGTCGTGTTCCGCCGCGCGTTCCTGGGCGAGCATGACGTAGCCCATCACGCCGGTGAGGATATTGTTGAAGTCATGGGCGATACCGCCGGTGAGATGGCCGATGGCCTCCATCTTCTGGGCCTGGCGCAACTGCGCCTCCAGCTGGATACGTGCCTCTTCCGCCTCCTTGCGCTGGGTGATGTCGCGCGTGAATGCGATGAGCCGGTCCACCCCGCCGATGGTGGCACGTTGCAGCAGCACTTCGTCCCAGTGCAGGCTGCCGTCCTTGTTGCGGCGGTGCCATTCCAGGCGCTGAGGCCGGCCGGCCCTGACCTTGGCGATGTACTTGTGCGCCTCCTGCAGGGTGTACGGGGGCTCGCCTGAACTCAGGTCATCCACCCCCAGGTCGAGCATTTCCTCGTACTCGTATCCGTACTCGCTACAGGCCGTGGGATTGACATCGACGATGGCCCCGGTATCGATGTCATGCACGAAGATGGCGTCTGCCGATGCCTCGAAGATGGCACGATAGCTGGCCTCGGAGGCTCGCTGGGCCTCCTCGCTGCGCATGCGTTCCAGTTCGGCGGCGGCGCGCACCGAGAAGATACGCAGGATGGCCTCGATGAATTCCGATTCGCGCATGACATCACGATGCAGCACGGCGATCAGGCCCAGGGGCTCTCCCTGCGCATCGAACAGGGGATAGCCGGCATAACTCCTGAAGCCCATCTGGCTGAGCATGTTGTCGCCAGGATAGTTGCTGCAGATATGATCGGGGATGAATTGGAATGCTTTGCCTACCACGGTCTTGCAGGGTGTGCCATTCAGGTCGTATTCGATGTTGTCGACCGGATTACCCCGGTCGCAGATGGCCAGGGTCTGGATGCGCCGTGTCGGTCCATCGATCAGTTTTCCGATGAAGGCGAAATCCACCCCCAGGCTGGCGGTGATGTGGCGCGCGATGGTGGGAAAGATATCCTGGCCGGTGGCGCCGGAGACCCCCAGGGCGACATCCCTCAGCGCCCCTTCGATGCGCTTGCGCTCGGTAATATCGGTGGACATGCCGCACAGCGCATAGGTCTCGCCGGTGCTGTCATAGAGCGGGAACTTGACCGAGAGGTAGATCCGCTCGCCCCTGGCGGACTGGGCGCGCTCCTCCACCTCGATGGGCGCGCCATGCGTGAACACCTGTTCGTCATTGCGGCGAAAGCCCGCGGCGATTTCCCGCGGGAAGATATCCTCGTCCCGGTACCCGACCACCCGGGATTCTTCCAGGTCGAACACCTCCAGCAGGCGCCGGTTCACGAAGAGATATCGGCCCGCACGATCCTTGACGTAGACCATGGCCGTACCGTTATCGAGGATCTGGCGCAGCCAGGGTTCGGCAAGGCCGGCACCATCGGGTAGTGCGCTGCTCAGCATATCCATCTGGTTACCCCGGGCTCACTCGTGTCAGGCTCGAGCATAGCATTCGCCTTGAAGCCGTGGCCTGGATCGTTACAAAGTCGCTACAACTGAAACAATCGGGATACAAACCAACCCCGGTCACGGGCTTGACGCGGCACTTTCGGACGCTTCGGGAACGAACATATAACCCACGCCGCGCAGCGTGCGGATGAGGCGGGGTTGTCCCGGGTCGGGTTCGATCTTGCGGCGCAGGCGTGCGATGCGGATGTCGATGCTGCGGTCGAAAGGGTCCCAGTCACGATTCTGGGTCAGGGTCAGCAACTGGTCGCGCGACAGGGGGCGGTTGGGTCGCTCCACGAATACGCGCAACAGGTCGTATTCCATGCTGGTGAGCGGGGTCTCCTTGCCCGCTGAACTGAGGAGTTGACGTGTGTCCAGGTCGAGAAGGCAGTTACCGACGGGGACGCGGTGTGTGGTGACAGAGACCGAAGCCGGCCTTGTTGCCCCGGTTTCGCCATTGCGCACATAACGACGCAGCACGCTCTTCAGGCGGGCCCGCAGTTCGCGGGGGTCGAAGGGCTTGCTGATGTAGTCGTCGGCACCCACTTCCAGGCCGATGATGCGGTCCAGGGTCTCTCCGGCACCGGATACCATGATGATGCCGATATCGAAGTGCTCGCGGATGTGACGTGCCAGGCTCAGGCCATCCTCGCCCGGGAGCCCCACGTCCAGCAGTGCGACCTGGGGTGTGTACTCGGCCAGCAGCGCACGCGCCGTCGTGGCGCTGTCGGCCTCGTAAACCTGGTACCCCTGGTCATCAAGAAAATCACGCAACAGATCGCGCACATCCGCGTCGTCGTCGACGACCAGGAGCTGGATTGGCTCAGGCATTTTAATTGTTCTCCCGCGAGGGTTGCCGGCGGATTCCAGTCGGAAAGTATAGGTGAAAACGATCAATATCGTGTTTTCTCCTCACCGCGATCCCGGGTGTCGTGTCCAGTCCCGGCCGGGCTGAGCCGCCCGGTCGGGTGGAAGGCCGCCGGGAGCGATGCGGAGTAAAGAATCTAGTAATTGATTTGTAAGTTTATTTTTATTCTGCTTACGGTCGAACCGGCATCCCGGCGGTCGACTGGACAAGACCCTCCCAAGCCCCTACAATCTCGCCTCTTTCCGTGGCCGGTTTCAGCCGGCCATCGGCATGGACGATCCCTGGCTACGTAGCTCAGCTGGTTAGAGCACATCACTCATAATGATGGGGTCCCCTGTTCGAATCAGGGCGTAGCCACCATTTCCCCTTTACTTTCCGATTGGCTGTCACGACAGGCCTCCTGCATCTGCGGGAGATCCCGCCCGTGTTCCCGGCCGGCTCCCCGGAAAGGCATCACAGCGTGAGCGTCAACTCGTTGACAGAGTCGCTTCGGCATCCCTGCCAGGTGAAAAACCACGTCTCCCCCGGATTCTGGCCTGTAAACTATTAATTATCAAATAGATACGGATTTCAATGTAATCCGCATAAGCGGGCCATCCGGCTCCCGCGGTCCTTGGTCCGGATATTGCTATCTAATGTGGTGATATCCCAAGGCCGGGAGCATTGGCTATGTATGGACAACATTTCGGGCTGGAGTCCTCGCCCTTTCGCATCACCCCCGATACGCGTCGCTTCTACCCCGGTGCGCAGCGCGGGGCGGTGCTGGACGCGCTCGCCTACGCCATCCTGCGGGGCGAGGGCATCGTCAAGCTGACCGGCGAGGTCGGCAGCGGCAAGACCATGCTGTGCCGCATGCTCGCCGACCGTCTGGCCCCGGATGTCGATATCGTCTACCTGGCCAATCCCAGCCTGCGGCGTGAAGACGTCCTGCAGGCCATTGCCCTGGACCTGAAACTGCCGACCGAGGGTGGCCGACTCCAGGTGCTCCAGGTGCTGCACGACTACCTGCTCCAGCGCCATGCGGAGGGACGCCGCGTGGCGGTGTTCGTCGAGGAGGCGCAAGGCATGGATCTAGAGGCGCTGGAGGAGATCCGCCTGTTGTCCAACCTGGAGACGCGCGAGGACAAACTGCTGCAGATCGTGCTGTTCGGCCAGCCGGAACTGGATACGCATCTGGCCGTCCATGAGGTGCGCCAGCTGCGCGACCGGATCACCCACAGCTTTACCCTGTCCCCGCTGAGCCTGGCGGAGATCCGCGATTACATTCCCTTCCGGCTCCGGGCGGCGGGTTATCTGGGTGGAGATCCATTCACATGGCCTGCGTACTGGTCCCTGGCACGCGCCTCCAGCGGGCTCATCCGCCGCATCCATATCCTTGCCGACAAGGCCCTGCTGGCCGCCTATGCCGATGGCAGCCGGCAAGTACGCTTCCGGCATATGCGCAGGGCCGTGGCCGATAGTGAGTTCGCAGCCAAATGGCCGACGCTGCCACGCCCGGGTTGGGGTTTCACCGCCGGCATCCTGTTCCTGGCGGGGATCGGCACGACGGGCCTGGCGATGTTGCCGCAGGCGGGCGTCTCAGCCATGAACACACCCTCGATATCCCGTCATGCGGATCGCCCCGAGCCGCCGGCCAGTCTGGCGCTTGTGGATCCCGGGCAGGCGAGTAGCGGAGCGGTGGAAATCAACAAGACCGCATACCCCTCCGCATTCTCCGCCCGTGTGGCGGCCACCCAGTCCTGGTTGAGCTCGGATTTCGTCGGCCGCTATACCATCCAGATCATGACCAGTGACAGCGCGGCACCCGCACCGTTGGAACGTTACCTCATGGAACCCGCCAGGCAGGCACATCATGATCACCTGTACATCGTGCCCGTGGATATCGATGGCACACAGCGCTGGTCGGTGTTGTACGGAATTTATGACAGCTATGCCGCCGCACAACTGGCATTGCAAGAGATACCCGCGGCGCTGAAAGGGAATGGTCCCTATCTGCGTTCCCTGACGGCCGTGAAAAAGGAGGCGTCCGGCTACTGGTTGCCGGCGCGACAGGATACATGATGCATACACAATATTCGTCACGTTTAGCGACGCTGCTGGCAGGCCTGCTGCTGGTTGCCTGTGCGCCGACCCCGCAACGCCCCGATCAGGGACATGTGGCCTCGCCGCGGACAGCCATGCAGGACATCCCCTCACCGGTGCAGAGCGCGCCGCGGCTGGAAGTGCCAAAACCGAGTCCACCACTGGAAACCTACAGCGTGGTCGTCACCGAGGTATCGGTGAAAGACATGCTGTTTGCGCTGGCGCGTGATGCTGACATAAATGTGGATATACATCCGGGCGTCAGTGGTACCGTTACCCTGAATGCCATCGACCAGACCTTGCCGCAGATCCTCGATCGCATCGCGCGCCAGGCGAATGTACGGTTCACGCTGGAAGGCGATACGCTCCAGGTCGAACCGGATCATCCATTCCTGCGCAGCTACAAGATCGACTATGTGAACATGGGTCGCGACAACACCAGCAACGTGAGCGTGGCGACCCAGATCGCCACCACGGGCCAGGCCGCGGGCGGCGCGGCAGGCGGAGGCGCGGGTGGGAACAATTCGACAACGGATGTGACTAGCACGTCCAATCACCAGTTCTGGAGAACACTGGAACGCAACGTGCGCGCGATTCTTGGTGATGTCGGTGATGCAGAGGGTTCGGCCGCGGTCATCGTGAACGCCGAATCGGGCATCCTTACCGTGCGGGCCACCACGCGCGAGCATCGGCAGATCATGGGCTTCCTGGATCAGATACTGGTGAGCGCGCAGCGCCAGGTCATGATCGAGGCCACCGTGGTCGAAGTGAAGCTCAATGACCAGTACCAGTTCGGCGTGGACTGGAATCTGCTTGCCAATGGCGCCGGTCTCAGCGTGAACCAGTCGTTGCTCGGGACCAACCTCAGCGAGACACCCTTCTCGCTGCTTACCTATTCCGACCCGGATACGCGGCGCGGCGATGTCACCGCCAATGTCGGCATGCTGCGTCAGTTTGGCGATGTGAAAGTCCTCTCCAGCCCGCGAATCATGGCGATCAACAACCAGACCGCACTGCTGAAGGTGGTCGACAACCTGGTGTATTTCACGATCGAGGCAGACACGACCGCGACCGATGGCGTGGCCAACACGACCTTCACCAGCACCGTGCACACGGTTCCAGTCGGCTTTGTAATGAGTGTTACGCCGCAGATCAACGATACCGATACGGTGATCCTGAATATTCGCCCGACCATCTCCCGGGTGACCAGTTTCGTGCGTGATCCGAATCCTGCGTTGGCGCCGTTCAACATCGAGAGCAGTGTGCCACAGATCCAGGTGCGTGAAATGGACTCCCTGTTGCGAATCAATTCCGGCCAGACGGCGGTGCTTGGCGGCCTGATCCAGGACAGCGTGGATCTCGGTCGAAGCGGAACGCCTGTCCTGTCGGAGATTCCGGGAATTGGGGACGTATTCAGCTATCGAGATAACCGGGTAAACCGCACCGAACTGGTGATTTTCCTGCGTCCGCGCGTGATCCGCGATGCCAGCCTGGAAGGAGAGCTGGCGGATTACCAGCGTTACCTGCCTGGACGGTGGGATATCACTTCGGAACCCCAGCGATTGACGGAACAGTTGCGCGGAGATCGTCCATGAGTCTCTTGATGGACGCGCTGAAACAGGCGGAGCGTGTCAAGGAGGACAAGCCGGCGGAGCCTGTGGCTGAGGCGCCGGAACGGATTCCCGTAAGCGAGGATGCGGTGGATAACGGGCATGCGCAAGGGCTGACGCTGGCGCTCGAAGATTCGCCGCTTGTCGCCGAGACGGTGCCGCCATTGACACCGGAAACTGCGCGCGAGGAAGAGGCGCCCGAAATACCATTCGCTGAGGCCGAAACACGGCCGGTTGCGACGGAGTCGGTGCCGGATGAGCCAAGCACGACGCAGTCAGCACCGGCAATCACGGCAACCTCAGGCGCCCAGGCGGCGGCACGTTTGCTGGGAACGAGAATCTCCCAGCAGGCTGCACAAAGACGTCGCACATGGATGGGAATCACGGGGCTGACCGTCGCCTTGACGCTTGCCATTGGAAGTTATTATTACTACGCGGCACTTGCCCAACCACAGGCCTATATGCGTCTCCCGCAATCGATTCCGGTCGCCGGCGTGCTCGATGGCCAGACGGATGCGAACACCACGCCGCAACTGGCCGATGAGTCATCGTCCGTGTCACACCTCGCCTCTGCCGCGCCTTTGCAGGAAAGTTCCGGCTTGTCGGCCGCGGTACCTGAGGATATCGGGCAGCTGGATCAGCGCCTGCCTGAGGATGGGAGTGAGCCATTTGGAAAGCGACTCGATCACGCGACAGGACCGGCCGCCGCCACCCCGATGCCTAGACAGGAAGCGGTGATCCGGATCGAACGTGGCCGTCGTCCGGATCGCGTCAACAGCTTGCTGGTGAGCGCCTATGAGCATTTCCAGGCCGAGCGCTGGACCCAGGCGGAGCAGGCTTATGGCGCAGTGCTTTCCGGCGATCCCGGTAATCGCGATGCGCGGCTGGGACTGGCCGCACTGGCCGAGCGTACCGGTGACCGGAATATGGCGATTGATCAATATCGGGAGTTACTCCGCATCAACCCCAGGGACGCTACCGCCTTCGCGGCCCTTGCGGCGCTCGAGCAGGTGCAGGGTGGCAACAGCGAGAGCGAACTGAAGCTCAGGCTCGCGGAGCAGCCGAACTCGGCCCATCTGCACTTTGCCCTCGCCAATCTGTATGCCACACAGAGGCGCTGGCCGCAGGCGCAACAGGCGTATTTCGAGGCGCAGCGCCTCGCGCCGGACAATGCCGATTATGCCTTCAACCTGGCTGTAAGCCTTGAGCACCTGGGTCGGCCGGGTCTGGCGGTGGAATACTACCGACGTGCGCTGCAGCTGGCGCGAAGCCAGACCGTCCAATTCGATCACGCGACCGCCCAGGGACGGGTTGCGTCGCTATCCGTTATTCCAAAGCCATGAATGCGCCTGCAGCCAAGCCCCCGCGCCGCATAGGCGATATCCTGATCGAGCAGGGCATCCTGAGTCAGGACCAGTTGCGTATTGCGCTCACGGAGCAGAAGAAGACCAGTGAGCAACTGGGTCGCATCATTGTTTCGCTGGGATTTACGACGGAAGCGATCGTGCGCGATGCGCTGTCCGAGGCGTTGGGCCAGGAGAGTGTGGATCTGCACAAGGTCGTCGTGGACCAGGACGCGCTCAAGCTCGTGCCCAAGGAGGTCGCACGGCGCTACCGGGTGCTGCCGATCGCGATCGACAATGCTCGTCACCTGCTTACCGTTGCCATGGCCGATACCAGCAACGTAGTTGCACTGGATCAGCTGCGTGCCATCCTGGGCGGACGTGTCGAGATACACCCGTTACTGGCGGGCGAATCCGAGATCGAATCCGCAATCGACCAGTTCTACGGCTATATATTGACCGTGGATGGGATCCTGCATGAGATCGAGACCGGCCAGGTCGATTACAACAGCCTGAAGGGTGAAAGTGAGGAATACAGTCAGCCGCTGGTGAGGCTGGTCGATGCCATGCTCTCCGATGCGGTGAAGGCGGGTGCTTCGGACATACATTTTGAACCCGAGCAAGGCTTTCTGCGCGTACGTTACCGTATCGACGGCGTTCTGCGCCAGGTGCGCAGCCTGCATAAAAACTACTGGTCCGCCATCGCCGTGCGACTGAAGGTGATGTCGGGTATGAATATCGCGGAAACGCGCACGCCGCAGGACGGACGCATCTCATTGACCCTGTATGGCCGTCCCATCGACTTCCGTGTATCGGTGCAGCCGACGACCTGGGGCGAGAACATCGTCCTGCGCATACTCGACCGCAACAAGGGGATTGTTGCGCTCGACAATCTTGGCCTGCCGGCGGATTCCCTCTCCCTGCTGAAGCTCATGATGGCACGCCCGGAGGGGATTATCCTGGTTACCGGCCCGACCGGAAGCGGCAAGACCACCACGCTGTATTCCATGCTGAGTCATGTCAGCAGCGAGTCGGTGAATATCATGACACTGGAGGATCCGGTCGAGTACCCGATGCCCTTGATTCGGCAAAGCTCAGTCAACGAGGCGGCCAAGATGGATTTCGCGAGCGGAATCCGGTCCATGCTGCGCCAGGATCCCGACATCATTCTGGTTGGTGAGGTGCGTGACGAGGATACCGCCGACATGGCGCTGCGCGCCGCCATGACCGGTCACCAGGTGTATTCCACCTTGCACACCAATTCGGCCATCGGCGCTATCCCGCGCCTGCTGGATCTCGGCATCGTCCCGGATGTCCTGGCTGGCAATATCATTGGCATCGTTGCGCAGCGCTTGATCCGCAAGCTCTGCCTGCACTGCCGGGAGGCCGCTCCCGCCACGGATTTTGAACACAAGCTGCTGCGCTCAACGGCGGAATCCGAAATCACACTGTATCAGGCGCGTGGCTGCGATCACTGTGGTCATACCGGCTATCGAGGACGAATCTCGGTGATGGAAATCCTGAAAATGGATGCTGATCTCGATGAGCTGGTGGCCCGGCGGGCTACCTGGAGCGAATTGTACAATCTGGCTATTTCCAAGGGCTTCCAGCCGCTCAGCGAGGACGGGATACGGCGTGTGCTCGAGGGAATCACCACGCTTGACGAGGTCTCGCGTGTGATCGATCTTACGGACCGATTGGGTTGATCTGATGTCCGCATTTGAATACAAGGCAATCAATGACGACGGCAAGATCGTATTCGGTCGCATCGATGCCGCCAATGATTCGGATCTGGAGACCCGCCTGTCGCGCATGGGTCTGGAGATGATCCGCTGCAAACCGGCGAGCCGCCGTGACTGGCAACTGGGTCGGAGCAAGGTCGGGCGGCGGGAGCTCATCGCCTTCTGTTTTCACCTGGAGCAACTGACGCGGGCCGGTGTACCGATCATGGAGGGCCTGGCCGACCTGCGCGATAGCATCGATAATCCGCGCTTTCGCGAGGTGGTAGCCGGACTGATCGAGGATATCGAGGGAGGGAAGACCTTGTCCGAGGCGCTGGAGCGTTTTCCGGCCATTTTCAGCAAGGTTTTCTACAGCCTGATTCGTGCCGGCGAGCAAAGCGGCATGCTGCCGGATGTACTGCGTAATATCACGGAATCTCTGAAGTGGCAGGATGAGCTGGCCGCGCACACCAGGAAGATCGTCATGTACCCCGCCTTCGTGGCAACCGTGGTGCTCGGCGTGCTGTTTTTCATGATGATCTACCTGGTGCCGCAATTGACCAGCTTCATCGCATCCGTGGGCCAGGAGTTGCCGATCCATACCCGGGTGCTCATCGTGGTTTCGGATTTTGTCATCAATTTCTGGTTCATGATCCTCCTGACGCCTCCGGCGCTGTTTTTCGGTATACGGCATCTGGCTCGTGTGAATGCCCAGGCACGCTATCGCCTGGACGGCATCAAGTTACGCATCTGGCCGATCGGTCCCATCTACGCCAAGATCCTGCTTTCGCGCTTCGCCAGCAATTTCGCCCTCATGTTTGGTTCTGGAATCACGGTGCTCGATTCCCTGCGCATCTCCGAGCAGCTGGTGGACAACAAGGTTATCGAGGAGGCGCTGCAGCGCGTCTATCGGCAGATCAGCGAGGGTGTAGGGCTCACCAGTTCATTCGAGAACACCGGCCTGTTCCCGCCGCTGGTGATCCGCATGCTGCGTGTAGGTGAAAATACCGGGGCACTGGACGAGGCGCTCGCCAATGTCAGTTATTTCTACAATCGTGACGTGCGGGAGTCCATTGAGCGTGTACAGGCGCTGATCGAGCCCGCGCTCACCGTGGTGCTGGGCCTGCTGCTGGGATGGGTCATGCTCTCCGTGCTCGGTCCGATCTACGATATTCTCGGGAAGATTACCTGATCATGCCGTCCCAGATATTCTTCCTCACCAGCAACTGCCTGACGGCCTGGCAATACGATGGACGTGCCCTGACGAAAATGGGATGTTTCGTCGCCGCCGAGGCTGGCCTGGCCGAGTTTGAGATCTACCTCCAACAACTTGGCCATATACCCGTGCTGGTGCTGACCGATATGGTTGAGGAGGATTTTCGGGTGGACAGTATCGCGCATGCCCATGGTGGAGACCGTGCCGCATTGCTGGAGCGCCATGTGTCCAAGGTGTATCGCGGTACCGAATACCGTTATGCACAGGTGCTGGGACGCGATCCACACAGCCGTCGCAAGGATGAAGTGCTGTTCAGTGGCCTGCTCAACCCGGAATTCGCTGACATGTGGCTGGATGCCATGCGCCACCACAAGCTACCGGTTGTCGGTATATATTCCCTGCCGCTGTTGACCGGGGATCTTGTAAGGCGTGTATGTGACAAGGGCAAGGATGTCCTGTTTGTAACCCATAACTCCACGAGCGGTCTGCGCCAGTCGTTCTTTGTCGGCGGCAAGCTGCGCTTCAGCCGACTCACGCCAGTCTCAGGACATGTCGAGGATGATTACGCCGGATTCGTACGCGCAGAAATCGGGAAAACCAAGCGCTACCTGGCGAACCTGCATCTGCTCGGTCGCGACGTGGTGCTCGATGTTTGTATGTTGAGTGGTGGATCGCATCTCGATGGACTTGAGCGACTGCGCGAATCCGAGACCCTGACCCACTATGAATTCATCCCGGTCAGCGATGTGGCCCGGAAGATCGGCTACCGTGGCCCGCAAGAGGAATACCACTGCGATGGCCTGTTCGCCTTCCTGCTCGCCAGGTCACATCTGTGCAACCACTACGCCAAGGCCGGACAGCGTTTTCATTACCAGATGTTCCGGGCGCGTCAGGCGCTTGCAGCTCTCGGCGTGATCTCGGTTATAGCCGGCATGCTCTGGTCCGGCACCCAGGTAGTCGATGGCCTGCTATACAAACAGGAGATCGTGGCTACCACAAGGTTGATCGAGGATGCGGACCGTCGTCATGCTGAATTACAGGAGCGCATACCACAGACCGAGGTCGAGCCGGAGGATATGCGCATGGCCGTAGCCACAGCCACACAGTTGCAGCAGGCGCGACGAACGCCATATCGGCTGCTTTCCCGTTTTGGGCAGGCCATGCTGAATCAGCCCGGTTTCGAGGTGGATCGCATTGACTGGTTCGTAAGCGATGATCGCAGTGCCGTGGCCGCCGCCCATGAGTCGGGTGATGAAGATGGGTTCACGTCAGAGTATGGCGACGAGGAAGCCCCCGATGAAGCGCTGACGGGTGTCGATATGCAAACGACATATCAGATTGGCATATTGCACGGCAGGGTAGTGCCTTTCGAAGGTGATTACGGACAGGTGCATGCCCGTATCGAATCGATCCTGGATTCTCTACGCAAGCATGACGACGTGATTTCCATCGAGGCCCTTTCCCTTCCACTCAATACGGCTTCCAGTGGTCGTGTGCTGGGCGGACTCGGTGGCACGGAGCGCAAGCTGGATGCCCTGTTTACCCTGAAGTTGGTCATGGGAGGGCCCGATGCCTGATCCCAAGGCCATCTATGCCGAACTGCGCCAGCCATTGCTGCGCACTGGCGCGCTCCTGTTGGTAATACTGATCCTGGTTCTGGCTGCCAGTGTGTTCAGCTCGCGGATGGATCATGCGCGAAAATCGGCTCAGCAACAGCTGCAATCCAGCTTGTACGAATATCGTGCGGCCCTGGAGTCCGAGCGGATATTGCGCACGGATGCCGGACGGTTCGCTGCCCTGCAGGCACGGCATTTCGTCGGTCCTGAGCCCAGGTTGAAATGGATCGAGAATCTGCGCATGGCCGCCCATGATGCCGGCCTGGTGGCCTTCCGTTATGAACTTGAACCTCGCCATGGCCGTCCGGATACGCAGGGCGACGGGATATATCAATTGTTTGAAAGTTCGATGAAACTCGTGCTTGAGCTTCGCCACGAAGGTGACCTGTCGCGTTTTCTGCGCTTGCTCGAGCAGCGTGGCGACGGTTTGTTCGAAGTGGTTGCCTGCGGATTGCGCCCCACGCGTGACGGCGGTGAGGTCAGTCTCGACGAGGCCAATGTAACCGCGGACTGTGCGTTGCGCTGGTATAGCCTCGATGCCCCGGATGCAAACCCGGACGAGGGTTGGCAATGAACCTTGCGTGGCATATCAGAGTCCTGCTTGGGGTGAGCCTGTGTGGGTGGAATGGTGTCCAGGCCGACGACCTTGGGCGCTTGTTCACCACCCCCGCCGATCGTGCCCGCATCGATGTGGTACGAGCGGGTGGGACCGCTGTCATCGAGGCCGGGGAACCCGTGACTACGGTCAATCGCGATTACATGACCCTGGACGGAACACTCATCGGTAGCGATGGAAAGCGCCTGGTCTGGTTGAACGGGACGCGTGTCGAACCCGATGGGTCGGACCGCCCAATGCGCCTGATGAAAGACGGGCAGGTGCGTATGGATTGGCGTGACGGCACGCGCACACTCAAGCCGGGTCAGATGCTGGATTGGTCCACCGGCGAGGTCATCGAACGCTACACGCGCTCAGAAAACACCGCGCCTGTGCCCGCCATCGGAGACCTGTCCACGCCCCCTGATCCGGATCCGGGGCCGTCCCCATGATGCAGGCCAATGTCGACAGCTCTTCGCAACGGCGCCAGGGTGGGGCTGTCGCCCTTATCATGCTGCTGATCCTCATCATGGGTTCGGCCTATGTCCTGCTTACCACGCTCAACAAGGGTGATCCGCGCCAGCCGCGACTCCTGGAGACGGTGCAGGACATCAATGCGGTGCGTGATGCACTGATCGGCTACAGCATCACCCACGGCGAATGTCTGCCCTGCCCCGATTCCACCGGGGATGGCCTGGCCGAGGCCACATGTACGGGCGCCATGCCCGCGGCCGGCTGGTTGCCCTGGACTACGCTCGGCCTGGGTGGAGAGGATGCCTGGGGACGGCGGCTGCGCTATCTGGTCGATTCGGACTTTACCGATAGCGGTAGCGGTTGCAGCATGACCCAGTCGAAGCCGGCCGCGATCCGTGTTCGCATGCGGGACGCGGTCGGTAACCTTGTCATCCATATTCCCGAGACACCGGCTGTCGTGATTTCACACGGCCCCAACGGTTTTGGTGCCACCAGTGCCGATGGTTCCCTGCTTGCCAACCCGCCGGCCGGTCATGTGGATGAGGAGACCAACCGCAGCGGCACCAATGACCTGGTTCAGCGTGCCGCCAGTGATGACCCGATCAGCGTGGGCGGACCTTACGATGACCTGGTCACCTGGGTGCCGCTTGGCGGGCTCAAGAATCAGCTGGCGAGAGTCAACGGCGGTTCCCTGCCGCCCTAGGCAGCCCGGTAGGAGGTATCCGTACATGAATACTGAAAATCGATGCGGAGGACTACGCTGGGCCCGTCGTGCCCTTGCCCGGCATCCTGCCCCATGCCCGAATCATGGCCATGAGCGGGGCTTCTCCCTGGTCGAATTGGCGGTGGTGTTGTTGATCATCGGTCTGATGCTCGGTGGCCTGCTGATGCCCCTCAGTACCCAGATGGAAAATGACAAGCGCGAGGAGACCCAGGCGACCCTGGAGGCCATCCGCGAGGCCCTCATCGGCTACGCGGTGATCAATGGACAACTGCCCTGCCACGACACCAACGGCGACGGCCAGCCCGGTCCCGGCGGCTGCAATTCGAGTCCCAATCAACGCAATATCGGCGGTCTTCCCTACGGCTTGCTCGGGGTCTCCCCGGTGGATGCCTGGGGCCGACCCTGGATCTATGCGGTCAACGGGGAGTACACCACGGTATTTGATCTGGGCACGCCGGCAAATATCTCATCCGGTGGTAATGGTGACCTGCAGGTATGGGATGGAGCCGGTTGCGGCGGGACCCGCCCGCTGGGGGAGAAGCTGCCGGCCATTGTGGTTTCAGAGGGCAAAACTGAGTTTCCGGGTACGCTGGAGGCGGAAAATGACAGTAACAGCCGCTGTTTCGTGGTTGCCGGCTATAACCAGGGCGCCACCGGCTTCGACGATCTGCTGGTCTGGCTCGCGCCGGGGGTGTTGTTCAACCGCATGGTGGCGGCGGGCAAGTTGCCCTGAGCGCATGGATTTCCCTCAAGTTTCCCTGCCAGGTTGCCGCTAAGCCGGCGACAGGGAAGCGGCAGGAGCCCGCCGTGGGCCGGTCGTGGTTAACAGACAGTCATATGGAGCCAAGCACATGAACAAGCATCAATCCGGATTTACCCTGGTGGAGATCGCCATCGTCCTGGTCATTATCGGCCTGTTGCTCGGCGGCGTGCTGAAGGGACAGGAAATGATCGCCAATGCCAAATTCAGGAATCTGCAAAGCGAGATCCAGTCCTACGCTGCGGCCATCTACAGCTTCCAGGATCGCTACGCTGCGCTGCCCGGCGACATGTCGGCGGCGGCGGCCCAGGCCCAGCTGAATACCGCGGCAACGGGCGGCAACAGCGACGGTCGTGTCGGCAATGGCAACAATCAGATCTGCGGTGGTGCCAACGCCGAGGCATGCAGACTGTGGCAGCATCTGCGTTATGCCAACCTGATCCCCGGCGATCCCACGCTGGCCGGCGCCAATGCCAATCCCAACCATGCCTATGGCGGACGCATCCAGGGCGCTTTCACGGGAACCAACGGCACACGCACGGGTATCTGGTTCCAGTTGCAGAATCTTACCGGTGATGTTGCCGCGCGTCTGGACCGCGAGCTTGACGACGGCACCACCAATACCGGCACCGTGTTCTGCCAGACCGGCTGCACCGGGGGCAACTATCCGACTGACGGCAGTGTGGTGACCTTGCGGGTCATGATCTGATTCGAAAACCACTCCAGCCTCAGGTAAAGTGGCCCGTCCTCCGGGCGGGCCACCCAGGTTCACAGCGCTTGCTCGATTAGATCCCATTTCTCTTCCCAAGGATGCGCTTGCGCAGGTCCGCCTGTCCGCTTGTGCCTGAGCGGGCTATTCTGCGTCCCGGGACTTCCATTGCCGTGAATTTATAGCCGAGGACAGGAAGCCCGGAGGACGGCTGTTCCGACGGACACTGGATATCGTGGTGGAATCGCGCATAATTGCCTGATCCACCGCGGCCGAGGGGGCCATGAGTATGCAGGACGACAGCGCTGCCACACCCCAGAGCGTGCGCAATTACGAAAAACGCCTGCATCGGCATCGTCAGCTGTACTGGCGGACCCTGTTGCCGGTACTGATGGTTCTGGTCGCCAGCGTCCTGCTCGGGTTTCCGGTGCACGGCATTCTGCTCGCCATCCTCGGTGTCTTGATCGCGCTGCTGTTCATGCTGCGCGAGGTCATCGATGTGCTCGGCTACCTGGGCAGTCAGCAACGCGATGCGGCCATTTCGCGCGCGGCCTTGCACCAAGACTTGGCGGAACTGAAGGTCCCGGGCCAGAACCGGGATGATGGAATTTCGCCGTGACCTTTTTT
>SWBZ01003280.1_pt1 | contig 23498 bp, 12 predicted proteins | sample 4693031 | NCBI WGS metagenome assembly SWBZ01 (sample SAMN10267274, study PRJNA491770) | bioreactor metagenome | isolation source: DHS bioreactor inoculated with | place: Japan: off Shimokita Peninsula
CCATAGTCTCCTCCATCTAATATTCCTCCTGTAATGCTTATTTCTTCCACATCATCTATGTAATAATTATCATCCACTATTCCTGTCATGTTGGTTGCTTGAACAGTAAGTGCAGTAGTAGCTTGTTCTATTTTAATTCCTGTTGCTAGATAATTAAAATCACAACCGTTTATAAACACATCTGTTGGATTGGTTATGTTCAACCCTATACCTGTTTGTACTATATTGTAAGAAGGGTTATAGGTTACTGCTACTGAGGTAAAATCCGTTTGGTTTAATTGTATGCTTGAATTATTGTTGTAATACACCATACCTGTGTTTAGAGTGGCGGTTATGTTACCTAAAAGCAAATTGGTGTTTTCTACTAATGCTATAAACAGGTGATTTTTTCCTTTCCCTGTAAAATTCATTTCTACCGTGCCGGGCATGGTTAACTGGTGGTTCGGATAAAAATAATAATAGCCATCTCTGTTATGTGTCCATACTGCATTGGCATCAAAAACCATGTCTCCTTTTACTTCTACTCTTGCTGCATTTCCTGATATGGATGTTGCTCCTACTAATAATCCTTTACCTGATTGGTTATTATTGTAATACACGGTTGCATCTTCATCAATTATTAATATGGCTCCGGGCTTTAATATTAACTCTGCTCCGTCTTCTATTATTAAATCACTATCTTCAAATATATGCAGTTTTGCTCCGCTTTCCAGCTCCATTTTTGAACCACTTTTTAGGCGTAAGGTGCTGTTGTTTTTAACATTTACGGTAGCGTTTTGTTCTAAATGGAAATAGGAACCCGATTGTAATGATAAAACAGTGGGGTCAACAAAATAGTTGGTTCCTCCAATACTCATAGGGTTATCCATTTTTGTAGCTGTAAACCCTTGGTCTAATAGCATGGTATTTCCCTGAATTAAATTTAAAGAATATCCATTAGCTCCTGATATGGCAGGTAATTCAATAGTACCACACCAACGCACATCATTAGCGATATCGGTATCATCAAATTTAACTTCTACTTTAATACTGCCATCGGGTAATTCATCTAATACTTCTATGGATATCCCATTCAATATTACTTTATCATTACTTCGAGTAGAATCATTTGGAGCATTAAGGTTATGCATAGTAATCATAGAATTAGCAGACGGGTTAGTACCGACTCCTATTTTATTTACGCCATTTTTAGTAAATGGATGTTCTACCTTTCCCATCATCGGTATATTATGGTAATATTGTCCATTTTTCTTTTCTACATAATGTATCTTTCCCTCTGCTGCTCGAATTGTATTACTCGAATTATTATCTGAAGCCGACATTTCGTTGTCCTGATTCCCTGTAAGCGGATTGGCAAAAACAGCTAATTTTTCAAAAGGATAAACCATACCATTAGCTACACATTGTGCTTGTGTTGTGGTACTTTCAAATTGTAAATCGTACATACCATTAGCAGGAATAGGTCTGGTATAATGTCCCATTTGTTGACTATATGTTTGTGTCCCCACTTTTATATCTTTTCCTGCTTGCATATATATGTACAACCCTGGTTGCATCTCGTCCATACAAGTATGATTTTGATGCTGAAATCTATCAAATTCAAAGCCATTATTCTGCTCTGTTTGATGGTTTTCTATCCATAGGTATTGTTGAAATTTAGTACCTAAAATGTTAGGCAATTTTATCTGGAGCATATCTCCTGTAGTAACAAAATCTCTTAGTATGTAAATGCCCGCATGATTACTGTTGGTAGCATCTAATGCTGTTTCTACTTCATTCAAATTCTCATCTAATGCACTATTAAGGTAAGTCTTAGAAGGGTTTTGCCATTCCATTCTGTCTCTGTCCCACGCATTAAAGGTTAAAATACTTCTTTCGCTTCCTCCCATAATGCTCCATCCTCCCTGATTAGGTATAAATGTCTTTCCTGTACCAAAATTAGAATGAGCCCCTCCCGTGTGAAAATTATTTCCTCCAAATAATAAATGCCCGAACTCATGAATAAACATTGTAGTAGGATTTACTCCCATACTGGTTTCTGACCATGTATCTTGTGCATACCCCAATAAATGAGACGTAGAAAACCACAAAACAGAACCTATATTTAATCTAGTATAATTATTTTGGACTACAAAAAAGATATGGTCAAAAGAATGTGGCGAATCGGGTCCGGCTACTCTTATTTCACCTTGCACATCATTATCTTCCCAATTATCAAAGTCTGCTACCATCATATTTGATTTTGTGTTTAAAACCCCTATTTGATTTATTTGAGTTATTGCATTAGCTATAATTAAAGTTTGATCAAGTGAAGAAAGTTCACTTTCTTTTACAACAAATAAACTATCTACATAATCTCCTAAAATTTTAAAATTTCCATAAGAAGCTTGTGCATAATATTTTGTAATACTACCTTGTAAATTACCCGACCATTCTGCATCAAATAAATCATCCTTATAACTTGGTAATTGTCCTTTTGTCCAATCAGTACTTCCGTTAGGATAAGGGTCATTACCAGGATTTACATCGTAATCTACTTCCATATAAATAACCAATACCCTTAATGTGCCCGATGTTGTAATACGCCACCCATTTTTTGCTTCCGAAGTTGATTCTGCTTCATTTCCTGTTGTAGATGTATCACTTAACATACATCCTTGTGCTTTAATTTGATCAAAGCAATAACTGGTCAGCATAAATGCTAACAATAATAAATTTCTTTTCATGATTATAGATTTTTTTAATCTGCTATGATAGAAAAACATCTCTACATAATAGATTAGAATAAATAGAAAAACCTTAAATAAGGGTTATTTAAGGCTCAATTAGTTTTTAATAATTTTTTGAACTACTTTTTCATTCTCAATTAGTATTTCTAAAAAATAAACTCCTTTGGGATAAGCTCCTAAATCTATTACTTCTTTATCCTTATTGGTAACTAACTCATAGACCTTCCTTCCGCTAATATCAACTATGGTTAGCTGTTTTTTATTAAACTCCTGGTTTTTAAAACCAACCACAAAACTGCTATTGGTTGGGTTGGGATAAACAGCCACATCATCCGGTAAAAAAGAGTGTTCTCTAACACCAACATGTCCTTGTATATTAGGATTATAGCCTATTCCAAAAAGTAAAGGAAAATGATCTTGACTGCCCCAAGTAAACGAAGGCATAACTACAGAATCTCCGTGCATCAAACAAAATGCTCCCGTAATATTAGGGTCATTTGCTTGTGCAAAAAACCAATCGTTAGTTAATATTGCTTCATTTATAGTAAAGGGCAAATTATTAGTAAATAACAAAGCACTATCCCATCTTAATGTTATAGGGTAAACATAATTCTGTGCTAAAAGTTGCATCCCCTGTAAATCGTCATTAACAGGTATTGCCTTTACTTTTAAAGAATCTGTTTGATTATATTTCATATAAACATGAAAATTATTTGAAGTAAGATCTTGAGGGTACTCTCCAAAAATAGTATCGTAATTAGATGTTGCTGTAGAATCCCAAATAAACCATATTGTATCCTTAGCTCCTGTAGCATCTTCAAACGCTAAATGAAACTTAAATTGTGGCTCTTGAGCTGTAATTTTGTTCAAACTAAAGAAAATAAAAATAAGAAAGAGTACAGGATATTTATTTTTCATAATAAAGAGTTATGTAATTAAAAAGTAAATTATTGTATCGTTACTACTAAGTTGGTGCTTTCATACGTATTTGATTTATAAAGGTACGCAATTTCCCGCATTTAATTACAAGGGTTGGGTTATTTCTTGGTAAAATGTTGTTTTTTTACAAAAACAAATATATGAAAATAATTTTCACATATTGTAATTTTTTTTTAACTTTACATTTTTGTAAAATGATTTTACACCAAGGAGAAATAATAAAGAAGGAAAAGCGGCTAATAGTTTATCTTTAAGAAATTATGACAAAAATTAGTACCTTTATCATGAAAAATATATGCTGATGTTTTTAAAAAGGTGTTTTATACTAATAATTACCCTGTTGTGCTTTTTACCTCTAAAAAGTCAAAGTGTTTACGAACCTGTTATTTCTTTATTTTTTGAAGATAATGCAGGTAGAAAAGATACCATAATTTTTGGATTAAATGATACTGCAACAGTAGATATTGATACTGCTTTTAACGAAGTGGATATTTATGGAACTCCTTTAGATAGTCTTGATATTAGAATTATTTTATTCCATCGTTTCACTCACCACACCATCTTTCCAAGTAGCGGTTTGTTCTTTAAGTTCGTTTAGCTTTGGGAAGAGTTTTCCTGAAAAATCGCTTAAGGGTTGGTATAGTAATGATGTTGATTTTACTTCGCTTTCTATAAATAAAACTTCATTATCAACAGTATTTATCAGATTTAAAATTATACTAATAATAAGTCCAAACTTCATCATTCCAAAAACCATTCCTGCAATTCTGTTTACTATACCTAAAGCAACCATTTTAACCACTCTCTCTAGCATTTTAGCAATAAAAAAAACAAAAATTACTATAGCTATAAACGTTACTATAAAAGACAGTAAAGGCATTATTTCTGGTGAAATATTAAATGCTTTACTTAAATATTCAGCTGAATATGAAGAGAAATTAATACCTCCCCAAACACCTAACACCAACGCTACCAAAGAGGCTATTTCTATAACAAATCCTTTACGAAACCCTTTATAAGCTCCCCAGATTAATGGAATAACAATTATGATGTCCAAATAGTTCATATCAGCCAAATTAGTTGAAAAATGTATTACTAATTAATGGCCAACTAAGGAGTTATTAAAGGTAAAGTGTTTATTTTACAGAAAGTTTTTGATATCTATACTATCAACTTATATCTCTCCAACTACTCCTTCTGTTACATTAATAACATGGTCTCCAACTTTTTCTAAAGAGTTAAATATATCGTTGTAAATAGCAGCATTTTTAAAATTATATGCTCCCTGCTCTACATTTTTGAAATGTTCTTTTCGTAATTTTTTTCTAAATGAATTAAGTTTTTGTTCGGCTTCAACCGCCTCTTTTTTACTTACTAAAGCGTAGTTAGTTTTAAGGTTTTTATTCATTACCACCAAGGTCTCATCCAAAATTCCAAACATTTCTACAATGTTTTTTCTTTGGTCAGGAGTAAACCAAATTTTCTCCTCAAATTTTCTCTCCAACACTTTAGATATCTGATAAAAAATATCGCCAATTCGTTCTAAATCTCCAATTATACTTAACATTCCTCTAATCTGAATAGAAGATTCTTCACTCATTTCTCGTTGTGAAATCTTAGCCAAATAATCGGCAACATCTCTCTCTATATTATCGGTTATATCTTCATATTTTTTAATCTTTTCGAGCAGCTTATAAACATTTTTAGGATTTTGCTCTAATAATAAAGTAGCGGTATGCTCTTTCATTCGGTGGGTTAACTTACCAAACTTAGCAATTTCTTTTTGGGCTTCAACTATAGACATCTCAGGAGTAGCCATTATTCCTGTACTGATGTGTTCTAGCCTAAATTCTTCATCCGTCTCTCCTCTAGATTTAATTGTTTTGGTAGCTAATCTTACTAATTGAGGAATAAACCAAACCATAATAGCAACATTAACAATATTATATCCCGAATGAAATAATGCAATACCTATTGGTGCTCCTAAGGAAGCATAAATAGAATCTGTATGGAAAAGGTTGGTTGTAATATTATCTAGCATATCAACTATTGGAAAAACAGAAAGTGCAATTACCATCCATATTAATCCAAAAATATTTACTAATGAATGAATACGAGCTGAACGTTTAGCAAATACGTTACCTGAAACTGAAGCAATTTCTGTATTAATAGTTCTCCCAAAATTTTGTCCTAACACTAACGGAATAGCTACCTCAAAAGAAATAATTCCATTAAAACAAAGTACTTGTGTAAACACTATTGATGCACTAGATGATTGCAAAATTAAAGTTAGAAAAACACCTATTAATACAAAAAATACATTACTAAAAAAGCCTAAAGATGTTTCTTGAAATGATGAGAAAACAGTATCAATTCCATTTAAATTAGGTACACTATTAATAAGTTCTGAAAGCCCTAAAAACAACAGTGCTAATCCAAAAATAAGTTCACCAACATATTTTAACTTGTTTTTTCCTGAAAAAATTAAAGGTGTACCTATGGCAAAGATGATTAGATATATAAAAGAAAAATCGGCATTAAAACCAAAAATAGAAACTAACCAAGAAATTACTGTTGTTCCGATATTTGCTCCAAGCATTATACTAACCGATTCGGCAAGTGTAATAAGTCCTGTATTTACAAAACTTACCGCCATTACTGTGGTAGATGATGATGAAAAAATTAATGACGTAATAATAAAACCAGCAATTATACCTAAAAAACGATTTTTAGTCATTAAGTTAAATAATTGCTTTAAAAATGAGCCAAAAGACTTTTGGACACTTTCACTCATGGTTTTAATACCAAAAATAAACAAGCCTAACGCTCCAATAATTCTTAATGAATCTATAAATGAAATTTCCATCTCTTTGTTTCTTTGCTAAAAAATTAAATTTGTTTTACCAACCAAAATATACCACCAGTTCTTGTTGAATATTTTCGTTTACTGCAATTGCCAACATTACAGAAATAATTAAACCTAAAGTGGCATATCCTAAATCTTTAAAAATCATTTTTACCGTTCCTAATAAAGTTTTATCGGCATCAGTACTTTTAGAAAGCATCATGGCTAATTCTCTACCTCCTAATAAACCTAAAAATATCCAAGTAGTACTCATAGGTATATTACTCCACTCTTTGAATACAAACAAAATAAAAGTATAAACTAAATCTATAATACTTGCTGATCTTACATCTACTGTTTGAGATTTTTCGGTAATAATTTTTTGAATTTTATCTCCTCTCATATAGAACAACACGCCTAATCCAAAGAAAATAAACGAAGCAAACACTACAAAATCTACTAAAGTTAAACTCCTGTTTAGGTAAATAGCAATATTTGCAGCATCATGTGTGATCCACATACTCCATAACCAACCGCTAATAAGCCATTGTGCTACTCTCCAAGCAGGGTGAGGCTCTCCTTTTACTATTTTTTTTATTACTCCTGCCAATAGATACCAAGTGATCATTGCTACTGTAAATGCTAAGAAATAACCCATTAAACTTTTTTGAGCCACACCAATAATACCATCAGCACTAGAACTAAAACAGCTTAACAACATAAAAGTTGTTGAAACAGGCATTCTCATTCGAGTAATTAACAACAATACAACAGGGGCAATAATTTGTAAAAAGTGAAATTGTGTTGGCGATTCTGAAAAACCTTTAGATGCTAATCTTTGGAAAGATACATCTCCATCATAAATTATCCAACTATACAATACCGTTGCTACAAAGATACCTCCAATATACAGCCATAATTTCCACCATTTAACATTTGCATTAGATGCTATGAATGTTCCTATAGTTTGTATGGAATCATTAGCAATTGCAGAATAACCTGCAAACATAAAACCTATCCACATAGCTATTTTCGGATAAGGATAAAATATAGCGCCTATAACTACAAAAGCCGCTAATAACCTTAAAAATGTTTTTTCTTGAAGACCAAATAAAATAAGTGACTCGTATCTTTTTTCTCCAATAAGTTGTGATGCTAAACTAATTTTTGCCATCTGTTAATATGCTTTAATAAATTATTTTCTATAAGTTAATACTTTGGGTTTAATATAAAAGAAAATCAATAATACTGCTACAACAGGAGCAACAATATGATTCAACAAAACAAACCCAACTGATTGGTCTGCAATAGTTTTATTTCCTAATAAATCATAGAATAAATACCCAAAAGGATTTAAAGCAGAAGTATTAGCAAAGAATGCTGTCGCAGCAAAAAGAACAGTATAAAAAACACTTAAATATATCGTGCCTGCCAATTGTTTTGATTTAAACAATACCCTAATCATATAAAATCCATAACATAAAATAGAAGCAGATGCAGCATTTATAAAAATCAATAGAGCATTATCTCCCATATTTATCAATTGCAAATTTTCAATTTGAACATTGGTAGTAAGTTTATTTATTGAATTAAAAATTAATACCCCTAAAAAAGCACCTATAATTTGAGCTGGGATTTTGTGTAATAAAATATATGGATTTCTTCTTCTTAACGAAGTAATTAAAGTAATAAAAGGAATAATATGAATTCTATAAGTATGAAAAGGAATATAAACTGCTGCAAAAAATGTTAATCCGATAGAAAAAGATAACATGATATAATCTGTATGAAATTTTTCTGATAAGTATCTGCTGATAAAAATAAAATATAATGCAGAAAAAATAGTTGATGCAATTAACTCTGCAATTGCATTTAAAAAAACTGTTCTCGATTTTAATTTATTTTTTAAAACCTGTCTCTTACTTTCTGATTTACTTATGGTTGCCTCCATTTCAAAACTTGCTTATTATCTTTATTTTATTAACTCAAAAGTAAGTTGGGTTTTTATCTCTAATGTTAAGTTAACGTTAACTTTAAAAATGAATATCAATTTGTAGCCTACTCATTAATCCTCCTGTAGTAAAATTGTCTGATGTAGCATAACTTATATCAGATTGTACTTTCAACTTATGTCCAGACAAATATTTTGACAACCCTAATGTATATTGACTTGTTACATCATTTCCAGTAATTTCTTTTATATAATCAATTTGTGTAACCCTTCCTGACAACTCCCAATTTGACTTAAACAAATAGCCCATTTGCAAGTTTATTCCTTTGCCTACATTTACAACATCACCCGTCAATGTTCCATCGTCATTTATTGCTTCAGGATAATCAGCTTCTCTTTGAGCGTATTCTACCATCAATGAAAATCCTTTATATTTTAACATAGCATCAATAAATAAAGTATGAATATCTGTTTCATATAATCCTATATCATTAACCATATAATTTCCTAAATTACTTTTTGTTTTAACAGCGTTATCATTCATATCATAAGTTCCAGCAATAGACAATTTTACTTTATCTTCCCTTACTAAATCACCCCCTGTATAGTCTCCTTTCTTAGAAAACCCTCCAAAAGGTAAAAACTCAACTCTATAGGTATATTGATACCCCCCAAGATTACCAGAAGTAATATTTCTTCCTTCTCCCTGAGAAAAAGCAACTATTTCTCTAACTAAAAATGTACTCCCTATTTTAAAATGATGTCTCAATTGAACTCCCATATCTCTATCTATATTAAAAGCACTATTTAACATAGATCTATCAACAAATTGCAAATCTCCTGATGAAACCACTCGTTCTCTATTTCCTGGCAATTTGGTTTGACCCATCCACAAAACAAAATTTTTATAAAAATTCCATTTTAACAATGCATCAAATATATATCTTGGAGAATTGCTGGTATATTGATTTGTTCCCGACATATCTCTGTTACTCAAACCTAACTCTAACTTATATTCCAATTTAGGGCTGTAAGCAAACCCATCAAACTTCAACCTAGCTCTTCTAATTAAAAAATTAGAACTTCCATCCCTAAAATTTCCTTTATCATCTATATCCCACTCACCTATATACAATGTTTGAAACCTTGCCCCTACCTTCATACTCCATGAACTATCAGTAGCTACAACATTATATATTCCTTTACCAAACTTACCATTCGTTACTTCTTGCGAAAAACCCAATACACCTAAATAAAGCGTTACAACAAATGTTAATATTAATTTAATACTGTTCATCTATGTTTACTTATTGTTAAATATCTATTACTTTTAAAACCTTAAATTTGAGACAAAAGTATCGTTTGGATTCATTATCTATATTAACCAAATAAAAAAGTAATGTTATGTTAATGTTAAGCAACTTAATTTATCATTAACAAAAAAGCCTCTGATAGAAATATCAGAGGCTTTTTATTTAGAGGTCCCGAGCGGATTCGAACCGCTGTACAAGGTTTTGCAGACCTCTGCCTAACCGCTCGGCCACAGGACCTTTTTAAAAGTGAGTGCAAATTTAATATATTTTTTCTTACACACCAACTAATAAGTAAACACAATTAATTTGTCACTAATAAAATGTTTAACTTTGTACTTCATTTATGAATCAAATAAAGCAACATATCAGTCTATTACTTGTTCTTGCTATTTCCTACGCTTATTTAGGAAGAACGATTCACGAATTATTTTTTCATCACGAAGGGGTACATTGTGATGCAAAAACAGAAAAACACTTTCACCATGTTGAACACGAACAAGAAGATTTAGTTTGTACATTCAATTTCTCCGCTTCTTCAGAAGCAAGCAATAAAAACCACCATTTCTTTAGTTTCTTAAACGAAAAAACCATTATTAGTGAATGCTTAACTATTTTCATTGATAAAAATACTAATAAAAACACTCCTCTCAGAGGTCCTCCCTGTGCTTAAATCATCCCAATTTTTCGGCACTTTAAAAATCAATATTTTTTATGTTCTTACAGCAATATTGCTATTGGAACTAATTCACAATTAATTCAATCAAAATGAAGGGTTTATTGCTCTTAATTTTGTTGAGCATAATTAGTCAATCTGTGGTATTTACACAAACACCTTCTTGTGAGTTTACCCTTTCAGGAATCGTAGTTGACGAACATGATCAACAAGCCTTATCTTTTTCTACAATTTATATTGTTGAATTAGAAAAAGGATATATTTCTGATATGAACGGTGTTTTCACCGTTCCGAATTTGTGTAGCCAAAATTACACTTTGGTTATTGGTCATATTGGTTGTGAACCTGATACGCAACAAGTATTGATTGCCCAACACACTAAAAAAACCTTTTACTTAGAACATCATATTGAAGAATTGAAAGAATTTGCTATCATAGAAAATGAAATAAAACCACTTAGTTCTGTTGTAAAAAAAGAACTTTCTCCGGAAGAACTTAGCAAAACTAGAGGAAGAACCTTAGGTGAAAGCATGAAAGAGCTTACCGGAGTTACAACACTTACAACCGGAAATTCTATTTCTAAACCTGTAATTCAGGGAATGCACAGTGATAGAATTCTTATTCTTAATAATGGTGTTAGGCAAGAAGGACAACAATGGGGAAGTGAACATGCGCCCGAAATTGATCCTTTTATTGCCAATAAGTTAAGTGTGGTAAAAGGTGCTCAAAGTGTCCGTTATGGTGCAAATGCTATTGGTGGTGTTGTTTTGGTAGAACCTGCCGACTTACCCGACAGTTCTGGAATTAATGGCGAAATTCATGCTATTGGTTACTCTAACGGACAACAAGGAGTTGGTTCTGCTATGTTAGAAGGAAAAAGCAATAAACTATTAGGAATTGCTTGGCGAATACAAGGTTCTCTTAAGAAAAGTGGAAATGTACATACTCCCAACTATTTTCTTAAAAATACTGGTGTGGAAGAACAAAATTTTTCGTGGACTTTAGCTCTGAATAAAGAAAAATACGGTGTGGAGCTATTTTACAGTCAGTTTAACTCCATTATTGGCATTTTTTCAGGTGCACATATTGGTAATCTTACTGATTTACAAAACGCTTTTGCTGCTGAAGAACCGTTAGAAAAAGCTGGTTTCACTTACGATATAGAACGTCCTTATCAGAAAATAGAGCATGAATTATTTAAGGTAAAAAGTTATGTGGCTACAGGAAAAGTAGGAAAATTGCAATTAGTTTATGCTCGACAATTTAACTTAAGAAATGAGTTTGATAAACATCAACCAAGAGGTAGAGAAAATGACCCTAATTTACCCGACCTTAAATTTGGTTTAACCACGCATACGGGTGACTTAATTTGGGAACATGAAAGAGTTAAAAAGTTTAAAGGCTCCATTGGTGTTAGTGGATTTTATCAAGGAAATACAACGGAAGGCAGAAACTTTATTCCCAGTTTTATTAAATACAGCTCAGGTATTTTTTGGATAGAAAACTGGACAAGTAAAAATTACAAACTCCAGCTTGAAGGTGGTGTACGATACGATAAAATCTACCAACAAGCTTATGTGTGGGAAAAAGAAGAACTAACCGAACCTGATTTTAACTATGAAAATTTTTCCGGCACAATAGGAAGTGTTTATAAGCTTTCAGATAAGGTAACATTAGGATATAACTTCGGTTCAGCTTGGCGTCCACCGGGAATAAACGAGTTGTTTAGCGATGGTGTTCATCATGGTGCTGCTGCTGTAGAAATTGGTGACAAAACGCTTTCTCCCGAAAAGGCTTATAACAACCTTTTTTCTATAGAATATCGTGCTGAAAAACTGCTAATTCAAGTGGAAGGCTATTACAACCACATTACTGATTATATTTATTTAGCTCCTGAATTGCCCCCAACACTAACCATTAGAGGTGCTTTTCCTACTTTTAGATACAAGCAAACAACCGCTACATTTAAAGGAATAGACACAAGAGTGGATTATCATTTCCATAAAAATGTTACTTATACGGGAAAAGTTGCTTTAGTTAGGGCTTTTGATGAATCTGCTAACGAATGGTTATATGGCATTCCTTCCGATAGATTTGAAAATGGTATTAACTTTCATGTAGATAGTTTAAAATCATTACAGAATGTATTTGTAGGTTTTTCATTGCAACATGTATTAGAACAAACTAAGTATGAAGCTAATTCTGATTTTGTGTCACCACCAAAAGGGTATGAATTACTAAGTTTACAAGCCGGATTGGAAATTCCATTATACAAAACCAAAAAACAAACTGTGCCGCTAATTATCGGGATGCAAATCAATAATTTATTAAACACTACTTATCGTGATTACCTCAACAAATTCAGGTATTATAGCGATGAAATGGGTAGAAATTTTATACTACAATTAAAAACAACTTTTTAAAATAAAAAATATGCAAACAATACAAAAAATAACCAAAGCAAGTTTATATCTATTCTTAGCAGCTGTATTAATAGTGGGTTGTAAAAAAGATGATGATTCTCCAAAACCATCCTCTTCAACTCCTCCTGCTAATGAAGAAGAATTAATTACTACTGTTAAAATTACATTTGTAGATACCGCAGGTTTTGAGCCAACAGTAACTGTCTTTTTTAGAGACCCTGATGGTGATGGTGGAAATGCGCCAACACAATTTGATACTATTAGATTAGCTGCTAATAGTGTGTACAATGCAACATTAGAAGTATTTGATGAATCTAAAAATCCTGTGGAGAACATTACTTCAGAAATAGCTCAAGAAGCTGATGAACACATCTTTTGCTTCACTCCTACTAATGTGAATCTAAGCATTATCAGAACAGATTCTGATGGTACTTATGAAATAGGTTTAGCTTCTCAATGGACTACAGGGATTGCCTCTGTTGGTACCACCCAAGTGATATTAAAACACCAACCGGGTGTAAAAGACGGTACTTGTGCTCCAGGAGATACGGATGTTGAGTTAAATTTTGTTACTGAAATTCAGTAATTAATATCTTACTAAATTTAAAATCCCCCAATGATTTAAAAATCATTGGGGGTTTAATTTGATAGCCATCAGACATAGTAATAACGGTTAGTTTAAAGAATAGCTTAAACTATAAAAATAATAAAAAGCTTAGCAAATGCTAAGCTTAGGTAGCTTTTTTTACATACTACGCTGAGATGGGAATATTTTATTGAACAACTACTCTTTCACTAAACAATTGTTTGCCAGAAATATCTATTCCAACAACAATGTATAATCCATTATTTAATTGATTTAAATTGATGGTAGTTTTATTACTAGTAATATTTTCTTTTCGATAAACTTCTTTACCTGTAATATCAAATAACATTAAATTATAAGGATTATCAATTTTACTCTTATAATAAATTGTCAAATTCTCCCGAAGTGGATTTGGAAAAGCAATAATATCATTGCTTTCAGTAAATTCTATTTCATTGGTAGAAACAAGACTTCCAACAGTGTCTATAGTGTTTAAAATGGTATTAGTAATAACAGCAGAATTAAAATCAAAATAAATATGTGCGGTATTAAATATTGTTGTGTTGGGTGTCAGACCAGTATCTGGTGTTATTTTAAATTTAACAAAGCCTTGACTACCTAAAAAATCTGCACCGCTATCGGGTAAATTGATATTTTCAAATTTAAATACGGCTTCACCATCTTCTTCTATCCATACTTGCACAGGATGACTACTAGTAATTGGCTGCATAGTGCTCCAATTTAAGTTAGAATCCAATTGATCTCGAATCATAACATTTAAAGCGGTATCATTGCCTGTATTTTGAAAACGAATTAAATACTCTAATTCTTGATTATTGGATATATAGCCTTCAGATCCTATTCCTATTGGATTAACACTTTTATCATTAGGATCATATGCACAAACTAAAACTTGTTTTAAAGTGTCAATATTAGAATAGATAATGGAATTACCACCCAAAGAATCTAACTGATTAACAGTTAGATAAGAAGTCAAAGTGTCTCCCACACTATTAATATCAGGCAATTGTACCTGTAGGTTAATTATTTCAGATGAAAAGAAAAATAAACTGTCATAGTGCCAATAAATATCTTGACCAATAACAGAATCAGGAGTTATTGAAGCAGAAACAAAACTAATGGAATCATCTAATTGTAGATGAATATTGACTTTTGGTATAGTAGTTCCCTTATTTTCAATAGTTAGACAATAGTTAGTTATAGTATTACATCTTGGGAAACTACCTGTTAAATCAGGATAAATAATAGATAAAATTGTATCAGGGTAAAAACCAAAATTAAGGCTATCGATAACTTGAGAAGCTACAGATAGAGATACATTATATGATACAGAATCAGTACTTAAATTCCATAAATTAATAGGACTATAACTAAGAACATAACTCCCTGTATCAATAATGAAATTGAAACTACCATTATAAATACTATAGCTATAGATATTATTAGGTATTAACTGAGATTGTATAAATGCTAATCCAAACTCATTAATATCTAAAAGTCCATTTTGGTTAGAATCATAAAAAATTGTACCGTTTAATTTTGGATTGGGATAAAAATTATTAATCCAACTTACCTTATCTCCATTATAAGAAGCGAATAAAATATCATCATCATTATCATTATCAAGATCTGCAGATGTAATCCATGATATACCACTTTGGGTTGTATTTGTAAAGACTACCTTTGGTACATCAAATACTCCATTACCAGCATTTTTAAGCCAATATAATTGAGGCCCACCAGATGCATTGTTAGAAGATATAATATCAGAAAGTCCATCTTTATCTACATCTGTAATATAAACAGTATTTGGAAACATGGTGCTATCAATTATTTGTGGAGGGCTAAAGCTTGAATTACCTAAATTCTTAAACCAAATAATTTTACCAATTTTAATAGTAAGTATATCATTATATCCATCATTATCTATATCGGAAGAATATATTCCTCTACCATTGTCATAAACATAGATAGTAGTATCTACAATCTGTTGATTCCCAAATAAGCCCAACCCAAGATTTTCATACCATGCTAATTTTGTGTCATTCCTTGAAGCAGAAATTACATCAAAATCCCCATCGTTATCTAAATCTATAGCAAAGACATCACTAACGTAGTCCGCATCTCCTTCTATCCCGTTATTTATTTGTCCATCTAAATCAGGATTATTTATATGTTGTTGGCCTCCAAATAATCCATTACCAAGATTCTCGTACCATGCGACTTTATCATCGCCAGCAGAGCCAGAAAGAACATCAATCTTTCCATCATTATTTAAATCTGCAGTAATAACAATTTTAGGCCAAATAACATCACTTGTTATAATTTGTTGACCTGCAAATGAACCTCCCCCAAGATTTTCGTGCCAAGCGACTATATAATTAAACCCTGAGGACGAAGAAAAAACAAGATCAATTAAACCATCATTGTTAAAATCTCCTGTAGCCATAGAGGTTACCATATCAGCACTTGAATTAATTATTTGTTGGCCACCAAATAAGCCGGCTCCAAGATTTTCATACCATGCTATTTTATCATCATTAAATGATGCAGATAGTACATCTAAATCTCCATCACTATCTAAATCAGCAAAACATACGGATACAGCACCATCTGTTAAATTAGATACTATTAATCTAGATCCAAATTGTGCTTTACTAACGAATGAATAAAATATTAGTATTAATGTAAGTAATCTCATATTTTTTTAAGGTAGTTTCTAAAAAATAGATTTATTCATTTTTAATTTAAAAAGTCTTAAACCTTATTTATCAATTTTTATAAATCATTTCAAAAGTACATTATTTTCATAGAACTTACTGTTTTTTGCTAAATACCAATTTATATGTTCCCATTATAATTTATCAACCTTATTACCTCTGTCCCGTTGCACATCTCTCTTTTTTGTAATCTAAAGCAAAGCTTGTGACTTAAATACCTCAGATTAAGTAGAAAATATCACTGTTTTATTAGTTTAATATTTGCTGTTTTTTCATTAGCTGTTATTACCAAATGATAATTCCCAGCTTTTAGTTGATACTGACTCATGTCTATAGTAGTGCTGCTGCTGATGTTCTTAGTAAATATCAGTTTGCCTCCATTGTCGTACAGGCTTATTACTGTTGCTTGTACTTGTTTTAGTTCTATGTTGAGTTGTTCTGTAAATGGATTAGGATAAGCCGCAAAACTTGCTGTTACTAGTTCATTGATGCTTGTTGCCATCACCACCCATTGCCCGTCTGTTGGTACTTGGGTAAGCAAGCCTGCTCCGTTTTCTGCTCTTATAGAAAAGTAATAGTCTTGATTGAATGGTACAGATAAGCCTGTATGAGTTACGGTGGTATTCATTCCATTGTTGGTCCATGATACTACATTGGAATCGCCTGCTGTGGTGCCTATGGCGTACCAATAGGCTACTACATTGGAGTGTGGGTCGGTGGTGGTATTCCAGTTGGCACTTAGCTGGGTGTTAGTATTGGTGGTGTCTATGTCTGCTGCTGTTCCATCGTTGGTGGTAAAGGTTAAGGGTGATGTCCAATCTACATTGATAAGTTGTTCTGCTATAATGGATATGTTGTTGGCATTATCATCTACCAAGGATTTTACTTTTCCGCTTGGTGTGCTTGGGTTAGGGTTTTGATAACGAATATCTGATGTGGTTGGGTTGCCTACGCTTATGGTTACTGATGGGTATCTGGAGCGATATACTTTTAGTTCGGCTACAGACATGTTGGCATTTCCACTTCTGAATGATATGTAGTTTCCGGTAGCTAATGGTGAGCTGTCGTTCCATGTGGTAATGTAGGTATCGTCTCTGTATATTATCATATCGCCTGATATTCTGTCGTATATTACTTTGTAATCGTATAGTTGTCCTGCAACAGTGGTTAGTGGCATATCTAACACGGGTGGTCCGAATACATCGTTTACTACTTTATAGATTTGTAGTTTGGCATCGTCTACTCTAAACCAAACGAAGTAAGAGTTCCCTCTGTTGGTAAGGGTATCGTCATCGGCAAAGAAATGAAATCCTGCTCTTCGGTTGGTTCCTGTACCGTTTATACTGGCTTTAAAGTGGTATAGGTGTCTGTTGGATAGGCTTTGGTTTAAGTATGCGGATATGTTGGTGTTGCTTTCGTTTTCATCGGATTGGTATAATGATCCGTTGTTGATGCTCCATGTTCCTACTACTGGTGTCCATTCGGGATGGATATTGGTATCGAAGTTATCGGCAAAGAAGCCATTGTTGGCATTGGCTCTCCATTCGGTGCCATCATAATCGATTACTTGGTAGTAGCTTTTTTGAATGCCGCTTCCGCCTACATTATCTGCATCGGTAAAGTTGGCGGTAAAGTTACTGGTTACCCAGCCTGTTGGAGCTGAAATTGAAGTGGTGGGTGGAATTATATCAGGAGAAACAGCATTCCAACTGATACTATATCCCGGTGCTGTTGTAGCACAATCAGAACGAAACTCGATTAACACTGCACTTCCGTTTACAGTAAAAGTTGAAGGAATAGATGTCCCTGTATATTCTCCTATTTTTGGCGAAAACACACTAGTTCCATTATAAATATAAAGGTAATCCCACGTGTTTTCAACATCAAACTGATTAATGGTAAGGTTAATTTGGTTAGTACCAGTCGGCTGAATTAATTGCAAAGTACGTTCATCATTAGTATAATTTCCACTTGCTCCGCCTAAATCAGTAATTGTTCCAGAAGATGCTGTATAATTAGTAACTGTTGTAGTATTATTTAAATGTTTGTAGTAATAATCCCAATCCCAATTTTGACCCGGATCAGTATGAGACTGATTAGGGTAATGTTGATGTCCTTTAATTTTCACACAACTTCCTGGAATTCCTGCAACGTTGTATCTTGTAAATCTTGACCAAGGAAAATAAGCTGTTCTCAACGCACTAATTCCATAACCACTTTGAGTAATATCTTTGGCTAAAGCTGCAGAAGATTGGTACATTGCAGCAGTGTACCATGTAGAATCGTTTACCCATCCTTCGTGTTCAAAACCAATAGTATAAGGATTTTCTGACCCTACGTGCCAAGCTTTGTTAGCTTCTAAAACCACTTGAGTAATTTGTCCATCTGAAGAACGTAACACGTAATGATAAGAAACATTAGATGAACAGTTATTCGCCCAAGAAATAGCTCCTGCATAACTCCCTTGAATAGTATGTATAGTTACTGCAGAAACAGCTACTCCATTTCTGGAACTATAATTACATGATGTTAGGTTAGTAAGTGCCGGTGGATAATCAGGTGATTTATTACCTATGCTGGAAGTTTGATAAGCATTTCCGTTAGCATCTGTCACAGTTTCATCCGTAACTTTTACATACTTAGCACTTAAAATTCTTAAGTTTTCTTTTCCAAAAATTTTCTCCATACTAAACGTATGTTGAGGAAAACTATATTGAGCTTGTGCTGCTTTATCATTTAAGAAACTGTAAACCGAATACAAATGAGAGTTTAACGCAAAATCTTGCTGTAAACCATTATAAGGTAATTCGCTAAGTGTGGCTAAAATAGAAACATGATTTTCAACATTATTTTTATTACCACTTAATTGCTGTAATAACGCATTGTAAGCCGCTGCAAAAGCAAGTATATTTTGTTGTGGATTATCTGTTATCTGCTGAACACTTATTCCTGATAATTGAGCAACATAATTCAAATTATTTTTTAAATAACCTTCGCCATCTAATGTTAAGCCCATTACACCATAAACCAATGGTAATCCGGCACAACCTTTATGTTCATTTTCTATATGACGAAAACGAGTCATGGTAAACGAAACTGCTTCTAACATTCCTTTTGGAACTTGTGGATATTGTTGGTACGCTACATCGAATTTATTTTGATGAGGGTTAGTTGGTAAGCTTTGCTGCTGTGCAAATGAGGAATTAAAAAGGCTAATGCTTAGTACAAGTAAAAATAATTTGTTCATGGTGTTTTTAAATTGTTTGAGTATCAAAAGCAAATATCACTAAAAAAATAGTGCTTTCAAAAATTATTTAATCTTAATACTCAAACAATTTAAACTACCTCATCAAGGTAATAGAACCTTTTTTAATAATACCTTTTACATCTACAATATAAAAATAGGTACCATCAGGAACCTCTTCTCCGGCAGTAGTTCTTCCATCCCAACCAATGTTTTGTCCTTTAGATTCAAACATTTTCATTCCCCAACGATTAAAAATTTCTATATTGGTACATGCACTAATCGCTTCGGGTAAATCTAATTTAAATTCGTCATTATGTCCATCTCTATTAGGTGTCAACACACTTGGTGGTGTTAAATTAAATTGTTCTTCAAAACTTAATGATGAAATATTAAACATAGCCGTATCAACACACCCATTAGCACTATAGGCATTTAAAATAGTAGTAAACGAAGCTCCATAAGTAAATGTATAGGTTGGGTGCGTTTCATTCGACTGACTACCATCTCCAAATAACCATAAATAGCTATCTGCTCCCGTACTTGTATTATCAAATACAGCTAATATTCCATCACAAGCAGGTGTTGTTTCTACTGTAAAAGCAGCATTTGGTTTATCTTCGGCAGTAACCGTAATTTGTGTTGTATCAATACAACCATTAGTGTCCTGAACAGTAACCGTATAGGTAATGGTTACCATAGTTGATGTATATGGATTAGCAATATTAGGGTTTGACAAATCAGTTGGAGGCGTCCATGTGTATGTTGCTCCCGGTGGACCATAAGCTGTTAATTGAATGCTATCGCCAACACAAAGAACCGTATCCGTTAAATTAGGTATAGCAAATACGCTTACTACCACAGAATCGGAGTTACTACATGAGTTTGCATCTGTGCCTGTTACATAATAGGTAGTGGTAACTGGAGGGAAAACAAACGGATTAGCAATAGTATTGTTAGTGATATTGGTATTTGGCGTCCATACATAACTTGTTCCTCCTGTAGCATTTAGCTGAGCAGAATCTCCATTACAAATATAAACCGTATCGGTTAATCCGGCACTAATTGTAGGCAACGGATTTACGGTTACCACAATAGTATCTGTTCCCTCACAAGCATTGGTATCTGTACCCATCACAATATAAGTAGTGGTAACAGTTGGGAAAGCTAACGGATTTGCAATAGTGGTATCCGACAAGCCTGCACTTGGTGTCCATAGATATCCATTTCCTCCTGAAGCTTGCAATTGAGCAGTATCTCCTATACAAATAGCTACATCAGTACCTGCATTTATAGTTGGTAAGGCATTAATGGTAATGGTAACAGAATCAACATTTGAACATCCGTTCGTATCAACACCAGTAACTTGGTAAGTAGTAGTGGTAATAGGTGATGCTATTGGATTCGGAATGTTAGCATTATTTAATGTTGCAGCAGGAACCCATGTATAAGCACTTCCACCCGTAGCATTTAACTGAACTGAAACTCCCGAACAAACTGCTGTATCGCTAAAGGCTGTTATGGTTGGTAAAGCATTTACATTTACTACTACTGTATCTGTATTTGAACAGCTATTGGTATCTGTTCCTGTTACAACATAAGAAGTAGTAACAGTTGGAAATGCCAACGGATTAGCAATAGTAGTATCCGATAAACCAGCACTTGGTGTCCATAGGTAACTCGAAGCTCCTGAAGCTTGTAATTGAGCAGTATCTCCTTCACAAATAGCAACATCATTTCCTGCATTTATGGTTGGCAATGGATTTACAGTAACTAAAACAGTATCACTGTTGTTACATCCATTTGTATCTAAAGCATTAACGATGTAAGAAGTTGTTGCTGTTGGGAAAGCCAATGGATTGAAAATAGTAGAATCTGAAAGTGAATTACCCGGAGACCATACATAACTAGCTCCTCCACTAGCAGTCAATTGAACAGTATCTCCAAAACACATGCTCAAATCATTTCCTGCATTGATGTTGGATATTGGATGAACTGTAACCGTTATTGAATCTGTTGTAGAACAAGTATCGTTAGTAGCTGTTACATAATAAGTAGTTGTAACTGTTGGAAAAGCTATTGGATTTGCTGAAGTAGGGTTATTTAATGAAGCAGCAGGCGACCAACTAAATGATGTACCTAGAACTGAAGTTGGATTTCCTCCTAACTGAACTGAATCTCCGGCACAAATAGTAGTATCGTTTACTAAACTAATAGGCACCGTATCATTGGCTGTAACTAACACACTGTCTGTATTAGAGCAACCATTAGCATCCGTTCCTGTAACTACATATAAAGTAGTATTTGCAGGAGCAGCCATAGGATTAGAAATGTTAGGATTGCTTAATCCTGCTGTTGGTGACCAAGTATAGCTCGTTCCTCCATTAGCAAATATTTGAGCAGAATCTCCTACACATACCCAAACATCAGGACTAGCAGTAATTGTAGGTAGAGGGTTTATACTAATTGTTACTGTATCTGTATTAATACAGCCATTAGCATCTGTGCCTGTAACCACATACGTTGTTTGAGAAGTAACGCAAGCTGTTGGATTAGCAATAGTACTGTCTGATAACCCTGTGCTTGGCGACCAAACATAACTTGTTCCTCCTGATGCATTTAAAGTAGCACAAGCTCCATCACAAATAGTAGTGTCATTACTTGCTGTTATGGTTGGAAGTGGATTAATCGTTATGGTTACACTATCAGTTGCGGAACAACTATTTGCATTAGTAACAATTACTGTATAAGTAGTATTGGCTGTCGGACAAGCAATTGGGTTAGCAATATTTGGATTGGATAAGCCTGTTGTTGGCGACCAACTATAACTTGTTCCACCTGTAGCATTTAACTGCACACAAGCTCCATCACAAATAGTAGTATCATTACTGATAGTAACAGTTGGAAGAGGAACAACTGTTATAGTTACTGTATCTGTATCAACACATCCTAAACCATCGGTAACGGTTACTACATAAGTAGTTGTTGTATTTGGAAAGGCTATCGGATTAGCTATATTTGGATTGGTTAAACTTCCTGCTGGTGTCCAAGTGTAGCTTGTTCCTCCTGTTGCATTTAATTGAACAGAATCTCCTATACAAATAGTTGTGTCGTTACCTGCATTAGCTGTTGGTAATGGACTTACTGTTACAATAACCGTATCTGTATTGGTACAACTGTTAGCATCTGTGCCTGTTACAACGTAAGTTGTAGTTACTGTCGGGCAAGCGGTTGGGTTGGCTATGTTTGGATTAGACAAGCCTGTTGTTGGTGACCATGTGTAACTTGTTCCGCCTGATGCGTTTAGTTGTGCACATGCTCCATCACATATTGTAGTATCGTTACTTGCTGTTATGGTTGGTAATGGATTTAAAGTGATGGTTACACTGTCAATATTGGTACAACCTACCGAATCGGTAACAGTTACGTAATAAGTAGTTGGACTTACTGTTGGTGTAGCAGTCGGATTAGCTATTGTTGTATTATTTAAGGTGCCTGCTGGTGTCCAGCTGTACGTAGATGCACTAGATGGTGTAGTTGGATTCCCTCCTATTATTACTGAACTTCCTGTACATATATTGGTGTCATTACCAGCATCTACTACTGGTGGAGTATTAATGGTGACATTTACAGTATCTGCATTTTCACAACCATTGGTATCTGTAACCGTTAACACATAAGTAGTATTTACTATTGGACTTGCTGTTGGATTTGCCAAAGTGCTGTCATTTAATGTTGATCCAGGACTCCAACTAAAAGTTGATCCTGACGGTCCTGATGGTGACCCTCCTATTACTACTGAGCCTACGCCACAAATACTCGTGTCTGGTCCTGCATTGGCTGTTGGCAAAGGACTTACTGTTACAATAACCGTATCTGTATTGGTACAGCTGTTAGCATCTGTGCCTGTAACAACATAGGTTGTAGTTACTGTCGGGCAAGCGGTTGGATTAGCTATGTTTGGATTAGACAAGCCTGTTATTGGTGACCAACTATAACTTGTTCCTCCTGTTGCATTTAATTGTGCACATGCTCCATCACATATCGTAGTATC
>SWBZ01006321.1_pt1 | contig 23477 bp, 18 predicted proteins | sample 4693031 | NCBI WGS metagenome assembly SWBZ01 (sample SAMN10267274, study PRJNA491770) | bioreactor metagenome | isolation source: DHS bioreactor inoculated with | place: Japan: off Shimokita Peninsula
CCCCCGGACCCAGGATGTGCACCCCGAGGATCTCGTCGGTCTCCGTATGGGCCAGCACCTTCGCCAGCCCGTGCTTGACCTGCATGGCCAGCGCCCGCCCATTGGCGGCAAGGGGAAAACTGCCGGCACGGTAGGGTGTGCCCAGTGACTTGAGCTGCTGCTCCGTGGCCCCCACCCAGGCCAGCTCCGGTTCCGTGTAGATCACCGAAGGCACGGTATCGAGACGCAAGCCATGGGGCTTGCCGCTGGCGATGCTCTCCGCCACGGCCATGCCCTCCTCGGAAGCCTTGTGCGCCAGCATGGGCCCGCGCACCAGGTCACCGACGGCGTATACATTGGGAATATTGGTCGCGCAGTATTCATCCACCACCACGCCACCCCGTTCGTCGAGCACGAGCCCGGCCGCCTCGGCCACCAGATCCTCGGTATTGGCGCGACGGCCCACGGCCACCACCAGGCGATCCACGGCCAGGCTGCGCTCCTCGCCTTCCTGCTGGTAGGACACCCGCACCTCGCCGCCGCTCACCTCGCTGCCCAGCACGCGCGCGCCGAGACGGATGTCGAGGCCCTGCTGACCGAGAATCTTCAGGGCATGGCGGGAAAGTTCGCCATCGACCATGGGCAGGAACTGTTCCTGGGCCTCCAGCAATACCACTTCACTGCCCAGGCGATTCCATACGCTGCCCAGTTCCAGGCCGATGATGCCGGCACCGATGATGCCAAGACGGCGCGGCACCTCGGTGAAACCCAGGGCACCTGTGGAATCGACGATATGTTCGCCGTCCAGTGGCGCCAGGGTGATCTCCAATGGGCGCGAACCGGAGGCCAGGATCACATGGCTGGGTGTCAGGGTACGGACCTCACCCTGATGGGGCGTGAATTCCACCCGCGTGCCATCCAGCAGGCGCCCATACCCTTGCAGCCAGCTGACCCCGTTGGCCTTGAACAAACCCTCGATGCCACCGGTGAGCTGTTCCACCACCTTGTTCTTGCGTGCCTGCATGACTGCCAGATCGATACCCAGGCCGCCGGTCTTGATGCCATGGGCACCGAAGGCTGTACGTGCCTGGTAGTACAGCTCGGAGCTGTGCAGCAGGGCCTTGGAGGGAATGCAGCCCACGTTGAGACAGGTACCGCCCAGGGCCGGCTTGTCCTGGTCATTGCGCCAGGCGTCGATGCACGCGGTCTTGAGTCCCAGCTGGGCACAGCGGATGGCGGCCACGTAGCCTCCCGGGCCGCCTCCGATCACCACGACTTCGTAATCCTGTTCCATATTTCATTCCTTTCGTTATCTGGCCACGGAATCTCCGGAAAGATTGCCTGACTGCCAACAGAAACCACCTGTAGGAGCGGCCTCTGGCCGCGAACGGTTCGTGGTACATCAGGCATTCGCGGCCGAAGGCCGCTCCTACAGCTGCAGCAACAGCCGCGCAGGGTCTTCCAGGTTTTCCTTCATGGCCACCAGGAACTGCACCGCGTCGCGGCCGTCGATGATGCGGTGATCGTAGGAGAGTGCCAGGTACATCATGGGGCGGACCACCACCTGACCCTGTTCCGCCACCGGGCGCTCCTGGATCTTGTGCATGCCGAGCACGGCGCTTTGCGGGGGATTGAGGATGGGCGTCGACAGCAGGGAACCGAATACCCCGCCATTGGTGATGGTGAAAGTGCCGCCATCGAGATCCTCCATGGTCAGCTTGGCATCACGGGCGCGGGCGGCGAAATCGGCGATACCCGCCTCCATATCGGCAAAGCCCAGGCGGTCAGCACCACGCAGCACCGGCACCACCAGGCCACGCTCAGTGGAGACCGCGACACCGATGTCATAGTAGTCGTGATAGAGGATCTCCTCGCCCTCGACACTGGCGTTGACGATGGGGAAGCGTTTCAGGGCCTCCACCGCCGCCTTGATGAAAAAGCTCATGAAACCGAGCTTCACGCCATGGCGTTTTTCAAAGGTCTCGCGGTGGCGCTTGCGCAGTTCCATCACCGCCTGCAGGTTCACTTCGTTGAAGGTGGTAAGGATGGCCGCCGTCTGCTGGGCCTGCACCATGCGCTCGGCAATGCGCGCCCGCAGACGGCTCATGGGCACACGGCGCACACCCTCCGCGGCGGTGGCGGGTTCGGGTTTGGGCGCGGGACGCGCTGCCGGAGTGACCGGCAAGGTGGAGACCGGGCGCGGAGACGGCGAGGGCTTCTGCGCGGCTTCCAGATGCGCCAGCACATCGGCCTTGGTAAGCCGGCCATCCTTGCCACTAGGAATGATGTCCGCGGCCTCCAGGCCATGCTCCTCCAGCAGGCGCCGAACCGCGGGGCCCTGCTGTTCCTGACCTCGTGCGCTCGGGGAAGCGGTGGCCGGCGCCTTGGCTTCCGGAGCCGGCTCATTGGCGGCGGCCCCGGGCTCGATCACCGCCAGCACCTCATCGGCCTTGACCGTGGCGCCGCGCTCATGACGGATCTCCCGAAGGATACCTGCCTGAGGCGCCGGCACCTCGAATACCACCTTGTCGGTCTCCAGGTCCACCAGCACTTCATCTCGCTCGACCCGGTCGCCGGGTTGCTTGTGCCAGTCGGCCAGAGTGGCATCCTGCACCGATTCCGGCAGGGTGGGTACGCGTACTTCCACTTCCATAATTTACGCCTCGTCCAGTTGCAGCGCCTGCGCCACCAGGGCGCGTTGCTGTTCGATGTGGGTGGGGAAATGACCTACCGCCGGCGCCGCCGAGGCGGGACGCCCCGCATAGCGCAGGCGCTGGGCAGAACGCATACATTCGATGATATTGTGCTGGGTCTGGTACCAGGCACCCTGGTTCTGTGGTTCTTCCTGGCACCAGACCACATCCATGGCCTCGGGGTAGCGTTCCAGCTCCCGTATCAGCCGCTCATGCGGGAAGGGATAGACCTGTTCCACGCGCAGAATCGCCACGTCCTCGCGCTCATGCTTGCGACGCGCCTCCAGGAGATCGTAGTACACCTTGCCGGCACAGAGCACGACCGTACGTACCGCTTGTGAATCCTGCTCGTCCACTTCCGGGATCAGGGGCTGGAAGGAACCCTTGGTAATGTCTTCCAGGCTGGATACGGACAACTGGTGACGCAGCAGGCTTTTCGGCGTCATGACAATGAGGGGCTTGCGATAGGGGCGCAGCATCTGCCGGCGCAGCATATGGAACATCTGCGCCGGGGTGCTGGGCACGCATACCTGGATGTTGTGCTCGGCGCTCAGCTGCAGGAAGCGCTCCAGCCGCGCCGAGGAATGTTCCGCGCCCTGGCCCTCGAACCCGTGGGGCAGGAACAGGGTCAGACCACACTTGCGACCCCACTTGTGTTCGCCGGAAGTGATGAACTGGTCGATGACCACCTGGGCACCGTTGGCGAAATCGCCGAACTGGGCCTCCCAGATCACCAGCGCCTCGGGATCGGTGGTGGCGAAACCGTATTCGAAGGCCAGCACCGCCTCCTCGGACAACAGGGAATCGATGACGATGAACTTGGCCTGCCCGGGATCCAGGTGCTGCAAGGGAATATGGACTTCACCATCCTGCTGGTTGTGCAGTACCGCATGTCGGTGAAAGAAGGTGCCGCGCCCGCTGTCCTGACCGGACAGGCGCACGGCATGGCCCTCTTCGAGCAGGGCCGCGTAGGCCAGGTTCTCGGCGAAACCCCAGTCCATGGCCAGGGCGCCGGCCGCCATCTTGGTGCGGTCGGCCATGATGTTGGCCACGCGGGGATGCAATTCGAAACCGGTGGGCAGGGCCAGCATGCGCTGGGCCAGGTCCCGCAGCCGCTGCAGGCTGATGGCGGTATCGACGGGATGGTCCCAGTTCGTGCCCCGATAGGGGGCCCAATCGATCTCGCTGGTGGCACCGATACCCGCCTGGGAATGGGGCGATACGACCAGGCACTGGTCCAGGGAGGCGCGATACTGATCCTGCAGCTGTCGAGCCTCCTCGGCATTGATCAGACCCTCTTCCTCCAGACGTTCCACATACCGCTGGCGCAGGGTGGGATGGTTACGAATGGCGTGATACATGAGTGGCTGGGTCACGGCGGGCTCGTCGGCTTCATTGTGACCCTGGCGCCGGTAACACACCATGTCAATGACCACGTCCTTGCGGAAGGCCATGCGGAAATCCAGCGCCAGTCGCGCCACGAACACCACCGCCTCGGGATCGTCCCCGTTCACATGGAAGATGGGCGCCTGCACCATCTTGGCCACGTCCGTGCAATATAGGGTGGAGCGGGTATCCACCGGATTGCTGGTCGTGAAGCCGATCTGGTTGTTGATGACGATATGCACCGTGCCGCCGGTGCTGTAACCCCTGGCCTGGGACATGCTGAAATTTTCCATCACCACGCCCTGGCCGGCGAAGGCCGAGTCACCATGCAGCAGGACCGGGATCACGCGGTTGCCGCGACGGTCGCCGGCGCGTTGCTGGCGGGCACGCACCGAGCCCTCCACCACCGGCCCGATGATCTCCAGGTGGGAAGGATTGAAAACCAGGGACAGGTGCACGGGCCCGCCGGGCGTAGCGGCGTTGGCGGAAAAACCCATGTGGTATTTCACGTCGCCGGCACCGGCCTCTTCGCGCAACTGGTGCTTGCCCTCGAATTCCTGGAACAGGTCGCAGGGCTGCTTGCCCAGGGTATTGATGAGCACATTCAGGCGACCACGATGGGCCATGCCGATGACCATGTCGGTGACACCATTGGAACCACCATGCAGGATCAGTTCATCGAGCAGGGGGATGAGGGCATCGGCCCCCTCCAGCGAAAAACGCTTCTGGCCCAGGTAACGGGTGTGCAGGTAGCGCTCCAGTCCCTCGGCGGCGGTGAGCCGTTCGAGGATATGACGCTTCTGCCCCGCCGCGAAACCCGGGTCGCCGCCCGCGCCCTCCAGGCGCCGCTGGACCCAGCGCTTCTGGTCCGTATCGGTGATGTGCATGTACTCGGCACCGATGGTACCGGTATAGACCCGCTTCAACTGCTCGATGACCTCGCGCAGGGTACGACGGGACTCGCCTACCAGGGAGCCGGTATCAAAGATCTGTTCGAGGTGCGTCTCGCCCAGACCATGGAAGGCGGGATCGAGATCGGGCACCGGGGGGCGCTCGCAGATGCGCAGGGGGTCCAGGTCGGCCTGTTGATGGCCGCGTACCCGGTAGGCGTTGATGAGCTGCAGGACCTCCGTCTGCATGCGCGCCGCCGGTGCCGGGCGTGCGGAGGACGGGGTCGCCGCCGGGCGCGGCGGCGTTGGCAGCGGCTGACCGGCCGTGAGCTCGTTGAAATAGGCGCGCCACTCGGGATCGAGCGCGCCAGGATCCTGTAACCAGGCCTCGTAGCGGTCTTCCAGGTAGGCGGCGTTGGCGCCCTGCAAAACGGAACGTTCGGCAATCAACTTGCGAACGGCATTCATGATTCCATCCCTTTCACCTGCTGGTGAAGCATCCCGACCCCGCCATGGCGAGGGATCCTGCGTCCGGCGACTGAAACCGGAAACCCTGGGCCAGCAACGGCCTCCTTAGACTAGCATAGCGGTTCCTTACTGCCGCACTTTAGCCCCGCGAATCAAATGGTTTCGGCTGTCTCCCCGGACGGCCCGGGAACTTTGCCGCCGTCCTCGCCCTCCAAGGGGGGTGCGTATGCCGGTAACGCCCGGGAGTGGTACCATGACCCATCCGGGACCACCGGCACAAAACAATTCGACGGAACCCTCCCAAGGGGACAAGAGGAATCACCATGATCAGACACTGGCTGGGCAATCTGGCGCTGTGCGCCGCGCTGCTGGGCGGACCCGTGGCCGCCATGGCACAGGAATACGATGAAGGCATCGACTACCAGCGGATATCCCCGCCCCAACCCACCGCCAGTGCCGACAAGGTGGAAGTGGTGGAACTGTTCTGGTACGGCTGTCCCCACTGCCACCAGCTGGAACCCCTGCTGCACGAGTGGCTGGAGAGGCAGCCCGACCATGTGGAATTCGTGCGCATGCCGGCCCTTCTCAATCCCAACTGGGAATTGCTGACCCGCGCCTACATCACCGCCGACCTGCTCGGCGTGGTGGACGAGGTGCATACCGAACTGTTCGACCGTATCCATGTGAAGCGTGATCGCAGCCTGCACAGCGAGGACGGCCTGGCCGCCTTTTTTGCCGAGCACGGCGTGGATGAGCAGAAATTCCGCGAAACCTTCCATTCCTTCGCCACCATGACCCGCGTCAACCAGTCCAAGCTCATGAGTCGCCGCTATGGCGTGAACGGCGTGCCCACCATCATCGTCAATGGCAAGTACCGCGCCAACGCCAGCATGGCCGGTGGCACCCACGAAGGCATGCTGCGGGTGGTCGACCACCTGATCGAAAAGGAATACGAGGCCATGAGCCCGGCCACGGCGGATGCGCAACAATAATCCATGAAGGCTGCCGAGCTGTTCCTGAAGTGCCTGGAAAACGAGGGTGTGGAGTACATCTTCGGTGTGCCGGGCGAGGAAAACCTGGACGTCATGGACGCCCTGCTGGATTCGCCCATCCAGTTCATCACCTGCCGCCATGAACAGGGTGCCGCCTTCATGGCCGATGTCTACGGCCGCCTCACGGGGCGCGCCGGGGTGTGCCTGTCCACCCTGGGACCGGGCGCCACCAACCTGATCACCGGCGTCGCCGACGCCAACATGGACCATGCCCCGGTGGTGGCCATCGCCGGCCAGGCCGACACCAACCGCCTGCACAAGGAATCCCACCAGGTGCTGGACCTGCGCCAGCTGTTCCAGCCCATCACCAAGTATTCCTCGCAGCTGCTCGACGCCGACATCATCCCCGAGGTGGTGCGCAAGGCCTTCAAGCTGGCACAGACGGAAAAGACCGGCGCCACCTTCATCGAGTTCCCGGAAAACATCGCCAAGCAGGAGGTCGACCTCAAGCCCCTGCCGGTGAAGCACATGGTTACGCCGGAACCGGCCCAGGAACGGGTGGAGACCGCCGCCCGGCTGGTCTCCGCCGCCCGCCATCCCATGATCCTGGCCGGCAACGGCGTCATCCGCGCCGGTGCCTGCCAGCAGCTGGCGGAATTCGCCGAGGCCCTGAACATCCCGGTGGCCAACACCTTCATGGCCAAGGGCGTGGTGCCCTTCCGACATCCCACCGCCCTGGGCAGCGCCGGCCTGCAGGCCAACGATTACGTGAGCGTGGGTTTCAACCAGGCCGATGTCATCCTCTGTGTGGGCTACGACCTGGTGGAATACCACCCCCACCTCTGGCACCCCACCGCCGACCGCACCATCATTCATATCGACAGCAGCTCCGCCGAAGTGGACGCCCACTACCCCGTCGCCGCCGGTGTGGTGGGCGACATCAAGCACAGCCTGGCACGCATCGCCGCCCTGGCCACGCCCCACCAGGGCGAGCCCATGCGCGCCCTGCGCCAGGCCCTGATCGAGGAGATGCGCCAGCACCGCCACGACACCGAGGTGCCCCTGAAGCCTCAGAAGATCATCTGGGACCTGCGCACCGTGCTCGACCTGGAGGACATCGTGGTCTGCGACGTGGGCGCCCACAAGATGTGGATGGCCCGCATGTTCCGCTGCGAGAATCCCAATACCTGCCTGATTTCAAACGGATTTGCGAGCATGGGCATTGCCGTTCCGGGCGCCATCGCCGCCAAGATGGTGCATCCGGAACGGGCCGTGGTGGCGGTCACCGGCGACGCCGGGTTTATGATGAACTCCCAGGAAATCGAAACCGCCATGCGTCTCGGGGTGCCCATCGTCATATTGATCTGGAACGATGGCGGCTACGGGCTGATCGAGTGGAAGCAGCTGAATACCTTCAAGCGCAGCTCCAGTGTCCACTTCGGCAACCCGGATTTCGTACAATATGCCCAGTCCTTCGGGGCCGCGGGTTACCGGGTGACCCCGCAGGACGACCTGCAGGCTATACTGCGCCGCGCATTGGCCGATACCCGGGTAAGCGTGATCGACTGCCCGGTGGATTATCGCGAAAACCTGAAACTCACCGAGACCCTCGGCAAGCTGGTATGTCAGTTATGAGCAGTGTCCAACCCATTATTGAACCCGATGAGCCGCTGGCCGGCGCGGGCCAGCGCATCAAGCTGCTGAGCTACAATGTGCAGGCGGGTATCTGTACCACCCGCTACCACCAGTATGTCACCTCGAGCTGGAAACACGTGCTGCACCACCCGCAGCGTTTCCACAACCTGGACCGCATCGCCCAGCTGGCGCGCGGCTACGACCTGGTGGGCCTGCAGGAAGTGGATGCCGGCAGCCGGCGCAGCGGCTTCGTGAACCTGACCCAGTACCTGGCGGAAAAGGCCGAATTTCCCTTCTGGGATGACCGCACCAACCGCCGCCTGGGCCGCTTCGCCAGCCACAGCATGGGCATGCTGAGCCGCTACCTGCCCACGGAAATCACCGAACACAAGCTGCCCGGCCGGGTGCCGGGGCGTGGCGTGCTGTGCGTGCGCTACGGCCGCAAGGACACCTCGCTGATGGTGATGATCGTGCACCTGGCGCTGAGCCGGCGCGCGCGCATGGAACAACTCGGCTTCCTCAGCGAGCTGGTCAACGAACACCGTAACGTGGTGCTCATGGGTGACATGAACTGCCCCTCCGAGAGCCCCGAGATCAACCAGTTCATCAATCGCACCCTGATGTGCGAGCCGGCCCATGGCCTGCACACCTTCCCCAGCTGGCGGCCGGAACGCAACATCGACCACATCCTGGTCAGCCCCACCCTGAAGGTGGAACGGGTGAGGGTGCTGGACTACCCGGTCTCCGACCACCTGCCCGTCGCCATGGAACTCACCCTGCCCGATTCGGTACGGCTGTCGGAATAGCACTCCCGTCGGGCTTCAGCCCGACAGGCCGGACAAACTTCAAGACTTTCCCATCCCGACCGCTACCTGCTGTGCACCGGCATGATGCCCGCGCCCGGTATCCAAGAGGAACTCATGGTGGCAACGGACGACAACCCGCAGGACGCCCGCCTGTGGCAGGGAAAATACTACGACAGCCTGGAAGCCTTTGAAAAAAAGGAAAAACAATGGGCTGAAGTGGAAGACCTGCTGCGCCGCACCCTGTCGCGCCTGACCCTGGCCGCCGAGGGCTCCGATGACGCCCTCGACCGTCAGCTCAAGGAACTGCGCGACGCCATCCGTGACCGCGAGGACAGCCGCCGACTCGGCCAGCGGATCGAGGCCATGACCCGCACCCTGGTGAAACTGGACGAGGCGCGCAACCGCCAGGCCCGTGCCACCCGCGCTCCCCATCCCCTGCTGCAGCTGCTCGAACGCCTGCCCCTGCCGAAGGGCACCGGTCGCCGCGTCAAGCAGTTGCGCAAGGAACTCGAAGGCCTGGCGGACGAGACCACGCCCGACACCCTGATCCAGGGTTTTGCCGAGCTGGTCCGTGAAGCCCTGGACCTGGCCCGTGAGGAAGCGCCGGCCACCGCAACACCCGGCAACGCCCCGGCCCGGGAAGGCCTGTTGCAGCGCTTGTTCGGCAAGGGCGAACGTACCGCCGATACCAGCCCTGCCGCTGAACTCGAACGCCTGGGCGAGGAACTGCCCGGCAAGCTGCCCAAGGCCGAAGCCGACCCCGCTCCCGCTGAGCCAGACTCTGTCACACCGGCAACCCGCACCCCGGAACCCACGGGCCTGCGCACCGAAGAGGCCCTGCTGCAACTGCTGGAACAGCTCGAGCTGCCGGCGGAGTACAGCGCACGGGTGGAGGTCCTGCAGGACCGCCTGGAACAGGGGGTGCAGGAACGGGACTGGCCCGCATTGCTCGGCGAGATCGCCGGGCTGGTACGCGAGATCCGACAGCGCATCCAGACCGAGAAGAAGGAACTGGAAACCTTTCTGCGTCAGCTCACCGAACGCCTGCAGGAAGTGGATGCCCAGCTGCAGGGCAGTGAATCCCTGCGCGAGGCGCGGCTGCAGAGCAGCCGCGAGCTGGACGCCGCCGTCAAACAGGAAGTGCGCGGCATGGAATCACGGGTGCAGGCCGCCGAAGACCTGGACCAGCTCAAGAGCGAACTGCAGACCCACCTGGACAACATCGTCCAGCAACTGGGCCAGCACCAGCGCGAAGAGGAGCAAAGCCACCAGCAGGCGCGCGAGGAAATGAGTCGGTTACAGAGCCGCCTGCAGACCATGGAAGAGGAGGCCGAGCGCCTGCGCAACCGTGCCCGCGACGAACACCACCAGGCCATGACCGACAGCCTTACCGGCATTCCCAACCGCCTGGCCTTCGATGAACGCATGGCCGGGGAATTCGCGCGCTGGAAACGCTTCCACACTCCGCTGGCACTGCTGGTATGGGATGTGGACCGCTTCAAGGACCTGAACGACCAGTATGGACACAAGGCCGGCGACAAGGTGCTGAAGGCCGTGGCCCAGACCCTGCAGGAGCACATCCGTGAAACCGACTTCATCGCCCGCTATGGCGGCGAGGAGTTCGTACTCATCATGAGCGGTGCCGAGGTTGACGTCCTCGAGGAAGTGGCCAACAAGCTGCGCAGCGCGGTTTCAGGCTGCGGCTTTCATTTTCGTGGCAACGCGGTACAGGTCACCATCTCCTGCGGCATCGCCTCGTTTGCCGGGGAAGACACTCCCGAAACCGTGTTCGAACGTGCCGATCGCGCCCTCTACCGTGCCAAGGACCTGGGGCGCGACCGCTGCGAGTTCGCCGCCACCTGATCACAGACGCTTCCGACTGGTGCAGCCTCGCCCGCCGGCACGGGAATCACTGGTGTTTGTCACCGCCGCTCCAGCAGCATCCCTGCACATCAAGCCGGCCGCCAGCGTGCGAGCGAAGCGACTCGCGGAGTCAGCCCTGTGGATTCATATAGAAGAGCACGGGCTTACCAATGCCATAGCCTTGGGCATAATCGATCTTGAGCTTCTTGAGATTGTCCAGGATAGCATCATTTTCCACGAACTCCGCGACCGACTTCATACCCATGACATGAGTTACATAGTTGATTGCATGTACCATGGCCTGGCTGACCCGGCTGGTCCCCAATTCACGCACCAGAATCCCATCGAGCTTCACAAAATCCACCGGCAGATTTTTCAGGTAGTCGAAGGTGCTCAAGCCGGTACCGAAATCATCGAGCGCGAATCTACAGCCCTTCTCCTTCAGGATATCAACGAATTGCCGCGCGACTTCCATGTTAGAGATAACCGCGCTTTCGGTAATTTCAAAGCACACCTGCTCGGGCCTTACGCCGCTATCCCTGATCTCCTTGATGACATAATCGGAAAGCGACAAGTCACCCAGGGATTGCCCTGATAGATTGATGGTAACGACAGCCTGCGTGCCGAGCCGGCTATCCGGAAGCGACATAGCCTTGAACGCATGCCGAACGACCCAGCGATCGATCGTTGGCATAAGGTGGTAACGCTCCGCGGCAGGCATGAATGCCGAGGGAGGGAACAAGCGCTCCTCCGCGGTTCCAGCACCATCCACCATGCGCAGCAGCAACTCGGAAAACAGGATGGAACCATCCTCGACCGAAACAATCGGCTGGGAAAACAACGCAAAATGATCGTGTTCCAACGCAAGCTGTATGCGTCGCATCCACTGCATCTGACCATGCTGCTCCATTACCTCGCGGTCATCGGGCTTCAGCACATGGACACGATTCCTCCCACCCTCCTTCGCGACATAGCAGGCCGAATCCGCCGCGCTAAGCAATTCCGTCAGCCCGGTTACGGCGTTGGTTATGGGAACCACGCCAATGCTGGCACCGATTCGAAACACTTCCCCCTCCCAGCCAAACCTGAACTCCTCGACCAGGGCACGCAGCTTCTCGGCGATCTCCGCACCCACATTCAGAGGACATCCACTGAGAAGCACACCGAACTCATCCCCACCCAGCCTCGCCAGCGTATCCGCCTCGCGCAGGCCGCCGCGCAGCAGCCTGGTGACCTGGCGCAGGAGTTCGTCGCCCGCATGGTGTCCGCAGGTATCGTTCACGATCTTGAATTGATCGAGGTCTATGTAAAACAGTACGTGTACTTTTTCACTCTTGTTCGCACTGTGGATCGCCTGTTCGACTCGTTGATCGAATTCAATACGATTGATCAGACCCGTAAGCGAATCATGGGTTGCCTGGTAAGCAAGCTGTGTCGCAAGCGCGCGCGTCTTGGTGACGTCATGGAACACCATGATGGAACCAATGACGCTCCCCTGGGAATCACGAATCGGTGCACCACTGAGCTCGATGACGCATTCATTGTCATCACGGCGATGAATCAGAATGGCCGGCCTCTCAAGACTTGCACGCTTGCCTTTTTCCAACCATTCCTTTATCGGCAGCCGCACACGATCACGGCTTTCATCATCCACCAACCAGATAATCTTCTCCAGAGGCTTCCCTGCCGCATCTTCGTTCTTCCAGCCTGTCTTGCCCTCGGCTACCGGGTTGATATAGCGGACCGTGCCCTGCAGATCGGTCGTGATCACACCGTCGGCAATGGATTCCAGCGTGACCCTCCACCACTCTTTTTCGCTATGCAAGGCCTCGCGCGCAGCCCTCACCTCGGTGGTATTGCGTACGATTCCCTCGATGCCATCGGGCCTGCCATTACGGTCTTCATGAAAGTGTGCGTTGAAGCTCACCCAGAGGTCATGACCATCATGATTTTTCCATGAGCTTTCGTGATTCTGGATCCTGCCGAAATGTTGATTGAGAGACTCACTGAGAACCTCGAAATCCTCAGCTCTGGAAAAGAAGCTGATGAAATTCCTTTCCATGCAGGCCCTCAGCGGTTCGCCGACCATTTCCTCCATCGATGGGGACAAGCGCTGAATATTGCCGTCGAAATCCACATGAAAATATGTGTCCATCATGTCGTCGAGAATCCGCGTCAGTTCCTGCTCTGATTCGCGCAACCTCTGCTCGACCTGCTTTCGTTCCGTAATCTCGCCATTCAGTACTTGATTCAATCGCTCAAGGTCGGCTTGTTGCTTCAGGGCTGCATCGCGCGCCACGGCCAAATTGGCCACCAGATCGGTATTGCTCTGCGCCACGAGTTGCAGGCGCTCGATCAGGCGACCCATCTGACGACCAGCACCCACCAGAATCCATGCGCTGACCATGAGAAGAGACCAGAGCAGGGCCTGGTCCCGGTGGCCGGCATACAGGCTCAGGCCTAATGACGGCAGGATCGCTGGTATCGCAAGAAAGAGGATATTGCGTCCTTGCAGGCCGGTACCCGCCAGGGACGCGGCGATGGCCGCCATCATGGCCGCCGCCAACAGGAAGATGTGCTCGGTAGCCCCGTTGTACAGAGCGAGGAAGCCGGTACCGCCCCAAGTGACTCCATATAGCAGCAGGCCCAGGACCTCCACACGACCCGTATCGGGTTTTCCCTTGGAGTTCTGCTGTAGCATCCAGGCAATGCGCGCCGTGGCACCCAGGATGAAACCACCGGTGATGACATAAAACGCATCCTGGTGAAATCTCGCCCCAACCTGGTACAGCACCAGCGCCGCCGCAAGCGTGTGTATGAGGATTTCAGCGAGGATGAAATGAAAGCCCGGCTTGTGGCTGGAGCTGGTATTTGCGTCTTGCGCCATATTCGGTCTCGGTTCAGGGCACCGCAGGGTGCGACTCTCGGGCAGTATATTTCATAGGCCCGGTAAATCCCATTATGGGTATCCACCTTACCGCATTAACCGATCGACGGATCGGGATCGAGGAAAATCTAGGCCAAGGACCTGGGACGCGACCGCTGCCAGCTGGTACAAGCCTGAACCGCAATCCCTCGGCATTGCGGTATCGCAATGCCGTGTATCCCGTTACATTCTAGTCTTATGCCCGATCGGCACTCGTGCAGCCGCAAACGCACGACCTGCACCTGAATCCCGTATACAGGAAATCTGGATCATGCTGAGTTACTGGATCGGAACACTGGTGGGTATCGTATTGCTGGCAGCGGCAATCCCCGTCGTAGCACGGGTGCGCCACCCCGGGCAGAAGCCATTCGCGGCCTACCTGATATTCATTACCATTTTCGTCGTAGTCACCATGCTGCTATTCAACGTGCTCGGCTGGCTCGCAGGACTATTGGGCCTGGGCGCCGCGCTGAAGGAGGTAGGCGCGATACTCCTGCTGGCCATCCTGGCCTCACTGCCCGCCCTCGGGCTCGCCATCTGGCAGGTGCGCAAACCGCCAATGCGGCAAGGCCCGCCAAACTGAGCCCGGTTGCGGCCACAAGGCCGGCATGGCACCCGTTCATTGACAATTTTCAATGCCGCATTACCTCGCGTATGGGATTGTAAGAAACCTCTGACGAATCCACTTTCCGTCATCCACTGGAGAAAAACCATGCGCGACTATGGAAACATGCCTGTCCTGGAATGGCGCGACGCCAGCGCCTCGCAAAAGGCCAGGGCCCAGATACTTCACCAGGAACCGGTCATTCTGCAGATGCCGGACGACTTCGACGCAGGCATCGATGGTAGCCAGTTTGGTTGTGCGCTGCACGAGGAAAGCGGGATCCTATATGACTGCGATGGCGGCGAGGTTCTCAACCGCCTGGCAACAAAAAACGCACTTCCCGACCTGCTCGTCCTGGCCGAGGCCTGCGAGCTATCAAGCTCACAGGTCGACATCGACCAGGAAAACAAACGGCTGATCGTGCACGATTGAGCGGAACAGGACCGCTTTGACAAGCATGCCTGGCTCGGCACGAATACAGGCCACAGAGGAGGCAATCATGGACAGGGATGCGGTTATCAGAGTTAACTGGAACGACGATGAAACCATTGCAGCCATACCTGAACTCCTGAGGCGCGACCAACCGATCGAGATCACGCTGCCCGCCGACTATAACCATGCGCTGTTTCGCGCACTGCATCCCGATGCGCCCGCCTCTGAACCGGAAGAGATCGATATCCATGCCGGCCCGGAGCTGCTGGCGGACATCACACGCGTTCGCGGCCTGGAAAAGCTCACGTCACTCACCGAACCACTGACGGCAGCGCACGCCTCACTGCACCTCCTGAGTCCGCCGATGCTCGTGATCGAGCCACCCCCATCGATCAGGCGTGAGGATGCGCAATGACTACACTTATTTCCGGTCTCGTGATTTTCTTCGCCGTACACTCCATCTCCATCGTCAATCACGACTGGCGAAACCGTATGGCCGCCCGGCTGGGCGAGTATCCATGGAAGGTCATCTATTCCCTGATCGCCCTGCTCGGCCTGCTGCTCATCGTCTGGGGCTACGCGCTTTCCCGACAGGAACCCATCACCCTGTATTCGCCGCCAGGAGAGCTGCGGCAGGTCGCGCTGCTGGTACTACTGCCGGTCTTTCCCCTGCTGTTCGCCACCTACCTCCCGGGACGCATCCAGTGCGTAGCCAGGCATCCCATGCTGGTGGCAACCATGCTTTGGGCGATCGCGCATCTGCTGGTAAACGGAACGATGGCTGATACATTACTGTTCGGCGCCTTCCTGGTGTGGTCCATCGCGGACCTGGTATCACTGCAATACCGGTCCGGACCTGCGGTACCACGCGCACCAACATGGGCCGCGAACGATTTCATCGCCGTCATCCTCGGGCTGGCCCTCTATGCGGCATTTGCTCTCTGGCTGCATGCCTGGCTGTTCGGTACTCCGGTGATCGTGTTGTAAAGTCACTATGATGCGGTGCCACGGCTCTGACCGGGAATCCGGGCATCCATTCTTATTAACACCATCAGGTTGAGGCCGCCAGCGCCGACTCGATATCCGGATAGCGATATCGATAACCAGCCTGCAGGTGGCGCTCGGGAACGACCTTCTGCCCGGTCAGGTACAGATGTGCCATCTCTCCCATGGCCAGGCGTATCGACCACCCTGGCGCACGCAGAAACACCGGCCGACCGACCGCCCTGCCGATGCTTTTTGAGAACTCCCGGTTGGTGACGGGGTTCGGTGCGGTATTGTTGAAAGCGCCATGCAGGGAGTCGTCGTGCATGAAGCGTACGAAAAGATCGATCAGGTCCTGCATCTGTATCCAGGACACCCATTGACGCCCCGATCCGGCAATGGCGCCAAGTCCCAAACGGAACTGCGGAAGCAACCCGGAAAGCGCACCACCGTCGCGGCCCAGCACAACGCCGGTGCGGGATATACACACCCTGACGCCGAACTGCTCCGCCCGACGCGCGGTCTGCTCCCATTGCTCGCACAACCGTGACTGGTATTCCTCACCTGCCGGCTCCTGTTCATCCAGTGGTTCATCGCCACGCGCGCCATAATAGCCAACCGCGGACCCGCTGATGAGCAATCGGGGTTTTGAACCGGCCGCCGCTATGTAGTCAATCACCCTCCGCGTGGTATCGACGCGGCTTGCGATCAATTCACGCTTCACCTCGTCGTTCCAACGCTCGGCGCCGAGATTCTTTCCCGCCAGATTGACGATCACTTCTGGCGCCTGGCCTTCGTCGATTTCCTCGAATCGCTCCACGACCCGCACACGGCCCGAGAAGTGGTCTACTGCATACGCCCTGTCACGGGTCAGGACAGTAACCTCGACGCCGGACCCGAGCAGATGCTCACTCAATGCCGTGCCTATAAAGCCCGTGCCACCCGTGATCAGCACTCGCTGCAGTGGGATATCATCCAGATTTTCCATCCGATGGAAAATAAGCCATTCCACCTTGGCAAGCATTGAAGTATCTCAATCGCCCGCAATGGATAAATCAACAGAAACAACGTAGGTGTAACATAGCGGTCATAGAAATTATATAAATCCGCTATGCAAGCCGGCTACAGTCACCCATATGTATCAATGGAGATGACTGTCATGTCGCTAGCACACGAATCACTGGATTTTGTCGCCGCCTCGCCGGCGGAATCGCTGCAGGTCAGCCTGGCCTCCAGCGCCGAGGACATCGCCGCCACCCAGCGACTGCGCCACCAGGTGTTTGTTGAGGAAATGGGTGCAAACCTGCCCCGGGACCCCGATGGTCTCGAACAGGATGAATTCGATCCTCACTGCCTGCACCTGATGGTCACTGACCCGCGCTGCGGCCAACTGGTGGGTTCCACACGCCTGCTACTGGCCGAAGGTGCGCGCGCCGCCGGCATGTTCTACTCGGAAACCGAGTTTCACCTGCAGCCGGTACTGTCCCTGGATGGCCGATTCATGGAAGTGGGTCGCACCTGCATCCATCCCGAGTACCGGACCGGCGCCGCCATCCGTACCTTGTGGAACGGCATCGCTCAGCAGGTGATAGAGCATGACATCGACTACCTCATCGGGTGCGCAAGTCTGCCCATGGAAGACCAGGGTGCCCACGCCCAGGCGATCATGGACCGTATCCGCCCGCGCTATTTCACCGACCCGGAACTGCGGGTCGCACCACGGCTCGCCCTGTCGGAGATTTTCCCACTGCCCCATGACGTGCCGGTCGTATTGCCCGCATTGCTCAAGGCGTACCTACGTCTGGGTGCCAGGATCGGCGGTGAAGCCTGCTGGGACCCGGTGTTCAACGTGGCCGATGTGTTCGTGATCCTGCAGCGCGAGCAACTGACGACCCATCATGAACGCAGCATCCTTACCTGCGTATGAACACGATCATCAGGCCGGCATCCGCGGATTCACTACGTAGAATCATTCGCCTGAGCAGGTCTAGATATTCTCGTACAGCGTGCATACCTCTTGCTGCCGGCGCCCATCGATCACATCCTGGTAGAACGCAACCAGGCGCTGGCTGGTCTGGTGAGTGGACCAGTCACGAGCATATCGCACACCCTGTTCGGACAGAAAGCTGCGCCGAACCGGGTCACGCAGCAGGCTAATCACATCGGCGGCAAAATCCTCCACGCAGCCCTCCACGATCACCGCGCCACAGCCAGGTACCAATACATCCCGCGCACCCAGCGCGGCATAGGACACTACCGGAACACCCAGTGCCAGGGCCTCCAGCAGCACCAGTCCCTGGGTCTCTGTCTTTGAGGCGAACACGAAGGCATCACCCGCGGCAAAGCAATCCCACAGGGTCTGGCCGCGCGGTAAGTAGCCGATGAACAGTACGTTGCGCGCGAGCGCAAGCTGCTGCGCCTTGCGTTGCAGCGAGGCCTTGGCAGGGCCGTCACCGGCGACGATCAGTATCACCTCGGGTACCCGCTTGCGCACGCGCGCCAACACCTCGAGCAGAAAGCCGATGTTCTTCTCGTGGGCCACGCGACCCACGTAGACCAGGATGGGCCGTACCGGATCCAGGCCGTGACGCTGGCAGAATGCAGAACGATCGCCCGGAGTGAATTCATCCAGATCCAACCCGGTGGGCACCACCCGCAAGGGGATATCCATGCCATAGTCCTGCAGTGCTGCTGCGATGGCGCTCGAGGGCACCACGAAGCCATCCACGCCACGCTGCAGATTGCGCGAAAGTCGGCGCGCCACTGCACGTGCCAGGGAGGACGGGAGGATCGGCAGGTAGTGGTGCAGGTACTCCTCGAAGAAGGTGTGGTAGGTCTCCACTACGGGAACATCCCAGCGTCGTCCCAGCCACACACCCAGGCGGTGCGCCATGAAGGGGGTGTGAATGTGGATCACATCATAGTCATCGGCATTCAGATGTTCACCCAGGCGACGCAGGTTGCCCCAGCGCATCAACTGGTCCTCAGGATCGAAGGGCACACGACGCCCCGGCACACGAAACAGCACATCACCGGGTGCATGGGAACTGCTATCGGCACCGGGATAGGCAGGAGCAACCAGAGTGGTGTGGTGACCCAGATCGTGCAGCGTCTTGCGCGTGGTGGCAATGGAGGTCGACACCCCGTTGACACGGGGGAAATACACATCCGAAACCATCAGGATACGCATGGATGGGTAGTATCCGCCTGCCAGGTCGTCAGGCCAGTAACAGGAGGCTCCCACTGGCCAGCAGGTATCCAATGGCGGCACCGGCGAGCACGTCGCTGGGATAGTGCAGGCCGAGTACCGGACGCGAGATAGCCACCAGCAAGGTGAAGGGCACGACGAGCAACACAAGGCCCGGCAAATAGGCAAGCAGCACCGTACTGAAGCAGACGGCGTGCAGGGTATGGCCGGAGGGGAAACTGAACTGATCCAGGGCCGTCGTATGTTGGGTGACATGTTGGCTTACGGCACAGGGGCGGGGACGCACGGTGCGCGTCTTCAGCCATTTGTAGACCATGAGTCCCAGCACGGCCACCAGCAGCATATGCAAGGATGCCTGCAGGCCCTGCCAGCCATAGGCCAGGGGCAGCACAGCCATCAGGCTGTACCAGAATACCCCGTCACCCAGACGGCTGCAGATGCGCAACAGGCCTGTGATCGGCCAGAATCGTCCCAGGCGGTTGCAGGACAGGCAGAGGGACAGGTCCCACTTACCGAACCATTGCCAGGCTTGCTGCATTGCGTGCATGTTGCCCCCTTTCGCCATAGTGTCGTAACAGGGATTCGAATTGACTTATGATGCCGGTCCAGTCCATCCGGCAGGCCACGTCACGCGCCGCTTCTCCCATACTGCGGCGCAAATGCGTACTACGCGCCAGCGTCAGAGCAGCACGTACGAAGGCATCCTGGTCACCCAAGGGGACCGTCAAGCCAGCTCGTCCGCTTTGCAGGTGCATGCGCGCCGCGGCATAGTCATAGGCCACCATCGGCAGGCAAGAGGCCATGCCCTCCAGAACCACATTTCCAAAAGTCTCGGTTTGACTGGGGAACAGGAACATGTCTGCCGAGGCGTAGTGTCTCGAAAGATCCTCACCCGAGCGGGTACCGCAAAAGACAAACTCGGGGTGTTCGGTGGCAAGACGAATGCGCAAGGGTCCATCGCCCACCAGCACGAATCGTGCGGAAGGCTTCTCCCACTGGATGGCTTCAAAGGCGGAAATTGCATCTTCCAGGTTTTTCTCTGCCGCGAGACGACCTACATACAATACCGCCAGTTCGTCGTCGGACAGGCCCCAGGCAGCGCGCAAATCCGGACTGCGATACTTCGGATTGAAACTGGCACAATCCACACCACGTGACAGGACCTCCACCTTTCCGTAGGCCCGCGCCTCTAGGTGATGCTGCATATCCGGGGTCGGCACGAGGGTACAGGCGGTTCCCTGATGGAAGGTTCTCAGGTAGCGTTCCACCAGGGACTCCAGCAAGGACAGGTGATAGTGACGGCTGTACTGGGCGAAATTGGTATGAAAACCACTCAAGGCCGGGATGCTGCATGCCGCTGCCTCACGTGAGGCAGCCCACCCCAACGGACCCTCGGTGGCGATATACAACACGTCTGGGCGGGATTCGCGCCACACGCGACGCAGGCGTAGACGGGAAATAAAGCCGGTGCGCAATTCGGGATAAAAGGGGAGACCGAATCCGGCGGTGAGGTACTCCCTCACAGGACCCTCTTTCAGTGGCTCGTCACTACGCCCCTGCGCGGGACGGATCAGCTGGACACGATGACCAAGGCCGGCAAGACCATCGACCAGTCTACCCAGCGTCATTGCGACACCATTGACTTCGGGCCGGTAGGTTTCAGTCACTATGCCGATATGCATGGCTTGCGTCACGCATCACCCTGGCGTGGCATCAGATGTGGCCATGCTAGGCTCGCATGATTACGGAGAAATGAAGCTGATGTGACGTTAACATGACGGCATTCAGGTTATGCCGCCGGGTCGGACGCAGAAATGTCAGATCAATTACTCGAAATATCGAACTTGATGGTACGCAGGTCTTCCAGGCGGAACTCATATTCCTGGATCTGATTCTCGATCTTTACGGCGGCAAGTCCAGTCACTGGTTCACGCTGCTTGACGGAATCCCATGCGGTCTTTCCCTTATATGCCTCCAGAAGCTCGACATTAACCTGCTGTAGTTGGTCATTCTTGGCCTGGCATTCTCCAATCCAGTGAGTACGCTCCTCAACGGCCGCCAGCAACAGCTTGATATCCGCCTGCGCATCATCGAGTTTGGCACGGAATTGTTCCCGCATATCCGCATGAAGCTCACTATCGGTGCGAATTCGCTCGACGAGCGCTTCATTGCGGTTCCTGGCGGCTGCAACATTTTTTTCAGTCTTGTCGATTTGGCCAAGGGCAGCCGTTAACTCCTCCCGGGTTGATTCCAATTCACGGGAAATCTTTATATTCTCGCTCTCTAATTCTGACTTTTCCTTGGCGAGCGTTTGCAGCATCTGCTGCGCCCTGCGCAGTGCGTCACCGGCAGCCTGGTCGCGGGGAGCCGCGGCCGATAGTGACTGGAATGGCAGCAGCAGCGCCAAGGTGAAGACTGCAATGATGTTGATTCGATTATGGATACTCATCATCTCAAGCCTTGATAGAGATTGATCATTAACTTTCAATGGGGATAACCCTAAAACTTTGCATTGAGGTCTAGCTGCAAAACGTCTATTCCAAGCGGAGGCCCTGAAATCTCGTCAGCGGACAGATAACGTATCGTCATGTAGGTATTATCTGTCAGGCCATAGGAACCCTCCAACATCCAGCCCTTGGCGTTCGTCCCACCTAAATGAAAGTCCGAGTCGGTAAAGGCATCCAGTACGGCATCCCGCTCCAGGTAGCGATACGCCATGGATGCCTGCCAGTTTCCTCGTAACAAGGTATTAGGCCAGCCCACGGTCAGCTTGAGCTGGTAACCTTCGTTTTGTTTATCAGAAGGGTCCGAGATAAACAGCGAACTGTCGACAAACATGGGATTTCCCGCCAGGCGCGATCTGATCCCGTTTACATCATATCCAACATTGCGCACATAATCCCCGCTCAGCTTGAATTGAGTAGGTGAATAGCGTGTAAGGATATACTCAAATCCCAGGTTCAAAAGACTGAAATCCGGTGCCAACCCGAAACGCCTGCCGAAGGATCCACTATCATTGCTGATCTCGAACATACTATTACCCTTTTGCACGAACCCGGGCGCAGTGTGATCGAGTAAACGGCTGTCAAGGCTATTTCGTCTTCCGGCTATATTATGGTAGTCATAGTACGAAAGGCCGGCTCGAAAGGAAGAATCCACATTTAGGCGGAAGTCCATTCCTGCCTGGGCACCAAACAGCCATTTGTCATCTGTGCTCAGTTCGATCTCATCCAGGCTAAACCCGCCCAACGTAAAGAACAGTACTCGGTCACTCTGTACTTTAGCCATGAGACCACTACCCGACACATTCACACGGTAGGTACCCGCCACGCCATCAAAGGCAAGATCATTGTCCCAGACCAGGTTGGTGGCTGAAAACCACGGATTTGGCATTCGACCAGCACGCAGCGTCAGGTATGGAAATCTATGAGAATCTCTCGGGTCATACTGGATATAGGCACGATCCATTACGATACCCGGACTGTTGAAAGTGTTACCCAGAGTCTGGTTCGTCGAAACCGGATCATTCATGTTACCCGTGCTGATTCGCAAGCCAGTCTTCAGCGTATTCGTCATTTTCCCTTCTATGCCAAGACGTGCGCGTACTCGGGCTCGATAGCGATCTACGTCGGTATTCAACAACGCATTACTGAAAGCACCGCTTTCATTTACCTCATTGAAATCGACAAACCCCGCACCATATGGGATATTACCCGAACCGAACAGGTCTCCTTGCGCACGCAGGCGGATATCTCCATTGAACTTGATGTTCCTGGTCCATTCAGGAAGCGCTTGCGGTATCCCCCAGCGTTCCTGCCTGGCTTGTGAAAGCACGTCAGCCGTAACGTCCGCGCGCAACTCATTACGGACCTGGTTACGTATTTCATCGCGCACAAATTTAGGAACATAAGGAACACGAACTACACTTTTATCTGTTGGTTTGGTTTCCTCAGGCTCTTCGACCCCGCTCTCTGCCATTTCAGATTCCGCCTTGCTACGCGCACGCTCCATCAGCTGATCCGCGCCTTCCCGTGAAAGCACGCCTTCCTGTACGAGAACCTCGATCAGACTCAATGTAGTGGCACGTAATTGCAGCAATTCCTGGCGCTCCCCCGCGTCCGTATTGGATGCCGAAATAAGCATTCCGCATAGTACAGGTGCCAGCAGTGCCGATGTTTTCATAGTAGTTTCAATCCGGAATCATTACTGAAATATTGCAGAAATGAGCATTTGCCTTTCTGGAATCGCTTCTCGGGCACATGCGCACACACTTATAGTTCCGCACTTATCATCATGCGGATGGGCTGTGGCATATCACTGGGTGGAACCTTCGACGAATTCCGCATGCCCTTTATCGTCTCAATCAATATAGAGTCTTCTCTCTGGTCACCCGTAGTGCCATTCAATTCCACACGCGAAACGCTTCCATCGGAATTCACCCATATGTTCGCTTCAACAGAGTACGCAATCCCCCGCACACGATCCTGTTCGATAAGTGCGTCCTCAATTCTGCGGCTCAGATCAGAGGCGTAATACTTGAAGGGATCTCCTGCTCCTTCGAGCAAGCCGCGGCCTCCCCTTCGGCCCACCAACCCGAAGCTATCCCCCCCC
>SWBZ01001434.1_pt1 | contig 23459 bp, 23 predicted proteins | sample 4693031 | NCBI WGS metagenome assembly SWBZ01 (sample SAMN10267274, study PRJNA491770) | bioreactor metagenome | isolation source: DHS bioreactor inoculated with | place: Japan: off Shimokita Peninsula
GTGCCAATCGCACAAACACGTACGCTGCTATGCCTCTTGTACCGACGCGACGCTCTTGCGATCTTCTGTTTTTATATCTCCCGCAGATTGAAATATGGCATCCTGACTTTGTGTCGCCTATTCTTCCACCGGTCAGGAAGCGGGGTAGATAGACGTGGTTCTAAAAGAACCATTCGGCTACTAGTCTCTCACTAGGCAGCGAGAGGCATAGCAGCGTACGTGTTTGTGCGATTGGCACTTGTTTTTTTGTACTGATTTTTCGAGGTCGGTACCTCTCGGCTCGCAATCTGGGACCAGCCTCTCCCGTCGAAGCCTATCATCCCCAGGTACTTTCATTATAACAAGGTTATCATAGGAGTGGAAGGGGAGTTCAACGAGTTAATTTAGAAAAAACGCAAAAAAGGAAAAGTGCGAAAACAGAAATTGAGTTTTGAAAGTTGTTGAGATCCACCTGGATATGGTTGTGTAAAATTTGTAAAATGTTGTACATGGAATAGGAGAAAGAACTGGAAAGGGATTAGAATCCTGATCATAGAGGATTATGGAAAATAAATTTTTAAAATTAGAAAATGTATCAAAAATATACATTGATGGTGCAAATAATCAGCGGAAAGTATTAGATCAAATCTCCATTTCATTTGATAGTGGGCAGATTATTGCAATATTGGGAAAAAGTGGCAGTGGCAAAAGTACTCTGCTTAACTTGATTAGTGGTATTGATTCTGTATCTTCTGGGTCCATTCAGTTTAATGGACATAGCATATCTTCGTCCTCGGAGAGATACTTAACGGAAATACGAAGAAATAATATTGGTTTTATTTTTCAATTTTTCAATTTACTACCTTCACTGACCGTTTGGGAGAACGTGATTTTACCTCTTGAATTAAAAAACCTGGTTTCGAAAGATGATTTACTGCGGGCAGAACATTTGCTTACAGAAGTTGGTATGTTTGACCGTAGAAATGATTTTCCTGACAAATTATCTGGCGGTGAACAACAGCGAGTTGCCATTGCAAGAGCTATCGTGCACTTACCGGATTTGATTCTTGCAGATGAACCAACCGGTAATCTCGATGACAAAAACGGAAAAATGGTAATGAGATTACTCTCGAAATTGGTTAAGGAAAATCAAAAAAATATGATCCTGGTAACTCATAGTCGGGAAGCAGCCAAATTTGCCGATCAAGTTTTTTCAATCATTGATGGAAAAATTATCGAATGTAAAAAACCGGAATGAGATGAAATCTGTCCCTTTGTTGTTAAAATTTAGTGTACGTCATCTCATTCGGCAAGGATGGCAAACGATTTTATTAATTATTGGTATTCTTCTAGGCGTTGCAGTTGTGATTGCTATCGATTACGCCAATGAGAGTTCTAAGAAAGCAATTTCACTCAGTTCCCAAAGTATTACCGGGAAAGCTACCCATCAGATACTGGCTTCTGGCTCAGGCATTCCCGAAGCATTTTTTGTTGAGATGATGCGAACGAGTGTTTTCAAAGAAGCCTCACCAATTATTGAAGGGTTTGTGAATGTTATAGAGTTTGATCAACAGGCTATTTTAATTCTAGGGATTGATCCACTCCTGGATTTTCCTTTCCGACAATATTACGGCAGTGGTGATAATCAATTAAGCCAGTTAGTTGCAATCATTTCAGAACCGAATAGTGGGATTATTGCAAAGGATCTGGCGGAAGAGTATAACCTCTCTTTAGGGGATGAAATTAATTATGTTTTTGAAGGAAAACCCGGAAAAATAAAAATTGTCGGATTGATAGCTTCAGAGGAGCCAATTGTAAAAGAATCTCTCAAAGGTTTGATCATTGCTGATATTTCAACTGCTCAAACAGCATTTAATAAAATCGGTTATTTGGACAGGATTGATTTGATTATCGATGATCCAAACCAGGAAAAAGTCATCAAGAATAAGTTGCTGCCAGGGTTGGTCATCCGTGCAACCAGCGAACAAAATACACAATTAAATAACATGGTGGCTGCATTTCAACTCAACCTGACTGCACTCAGTTTATTGGCACTGGTCGTGGGTGGATTTCTGATCTATAACACTATGACATTTTCTGTCATCCAAAGAAGAGAATTAATCGGGTTGTATCGCAGTCTCGGCTTTTATCGTTCAGAAATATTCTTTATGATCATATTTGAAGCATTGGTGATTGGAATTATTGGTACTTTTCTGGGTGTGCTGGTTGGAATATTTCTTGGAAGTGAAACAGTCAACTTAATTTTACAAACCATCAATGATTTATATTATGTAACCACCGTGAAAAGTGTATCAATCCCGGTTGCGAGTGTAATTAAAGGCACTTTGCTGGGTATTTTTGCGACTGTCTTCGTTTCAATTCCACCAGCTCTAGAAGCAACGCAAGTTACGCCGCGCACAGCAAAAATCCGATCGGGTTATGAGGAAAAAGTAAAAAGGAATCTCCTTTACTTAGCTATTCTTGCAATTATTTTGTTTATTGTTAGTTATTATTTATTGTTTTCCCCCTATTTTCAAAATTTATGGTGGGCTTTTGGCGCAACACTACTGGTGGTGATCGGTTTCTCCATTTTTGCTGCGCTTGGGTTATTTTTCATTCTTCCAGGTCTATCCAGAAAGCTTAAAAAATATTTTGGATTAATACCTGGAATGGCTGCAAGGGAATTGTATCGATCGCTGAGCAGAACCGCAGTAGCAGTTTCTTCTTTGATGGTGGCTGTATCTGTGACCATCGGTATGGCGATGATGATTAATAGTTTCCGGTACACGGTTTCCGTCTGGTTACAAGAAACTTTAGCGGGTGATATTTACATATCAGTTCCTAACCAATTTTCCAATCGATCGAGTGCATTTATAGATGAAGAGATCGTGAAAAACGTATTTGGTTATCCTGATATTGATAAAATTGATACCCTTCTGACGATTAATGGAATTAGCTCCTTTGGAGATCTTCAAATCAATGTGATCACGAATGATGAAATCGCATATGAAAGAATTTTCACCAAAACTGTGAGCCCGATAGAAGAAATTTGGGAAAATCTTGAATCAGGACAAATATTAATCGCTGAACCACTTGCAAACAGGTTTGATCTGGGCGTAAATCAAATGCTCGCGTTGGAAACCCCTGCAGGAAAGATAAATTTTAAAATTGTTGGAATTTTTTCGGATTATACATCAAGCCAGGGTTATATTATGATGACACGCTCTGTTTTTGAAAAATTTTGGGATAACCAGTCCGTGACTGCCATATCCATCAATTTAGCTCCAGATAAAGATGTTAATATCGCAGTGAGAGAGTTGAAATCACGTTTAAGTCAAAAAGGACAGGAACTCCTGATTCGTTCCAACCAAAGTTTGCGCGAAGATGTTCTGGTCGTCTTCGATCGAACATTTGCGATCACAAATGCCTTAAGGTTTATTGCCACCTTGGTTTCATTTATCGGTATTTTGAGTGCGACTCTGATCATCTTACTTGACCGAAAACGGGAATTCGGCATGTTAAAAGCGATTGGTTTCCGACAAAAGGAATTAAACCAATTGGTTCTAACGGAGACGGGACTGATGGGATTTTTCGCAGGTATTTTTGCCATTCCAACTGGAATTGTAATTTCTCTGATTTTGGTTTATGTCATTAACCTTCGGTCATTCGGATGGACGATACAGTTTTACCTGGATTTTTGGACGATTATTCAAGGTGTGATCATCGCGATTCTGGCGGCTTTTACCGCCTCGATTTACCCTTTAAGAAAATTGAATAAATTAAAGCCCATTATGGTTATGCGAGATGAATAAAAAAATTATATATTTTTGTTGCCTGATACTATTTGCTGTCCTTATATTTATATTGGTCAGAGGCAATGAGCCAGTCCAATTAAATGAGTCTGAAATCTTATTTTTGGATGATCAGGAATCTTTAGAAAATGCCGATTATAAGAAAGCAATTGAAGTGCGAGGCTTTGATTTTCCTGGAGATTTAGGCGCTCATCCTGAATACCTGACCGAATGGTGGTATTACACTGGAAATCTATTAACTGAAGATGGAAGACACTTTGGCTATCAATTGACCTTTTTCAGAAGGGCAATCTCGAGTAAATTTGAAGCGTCAAGCGCTTCGTCATGGACCAGTAATCAGGTTTATCTAGCTCATTTTGCCATAACAGACACATCAAGTAATCAACATTACGTGTTTGATCAAATCTCACGGGGTGCAGCAGGGTTAGCGGGCACTTCCATCGACCCTTTGTTTTCAATTTGGTTAAAAGATTGGGAAGTTGTTCAGCTAGAGGACAATCTTTTCCAAATGAAAGCAAAAAATGAAAAGATAGAAATTGATCTCCTGCTGACTGATATTAAGGGGATCAGCCTGCACGGAAACCAGGGTTTGAGCCAAAAAGGTGCTGAGGCAGGCAATGCTTCCTACTATTTCAGTCAAACCCGATTGATGACGTCAGGCATGATACGGATCGACGATGAGAAATTCGAAGTCAATGGATTTAGCTGGATGGATCATGAATTTGGCACCAGCACATTGGGACTTGAGCAGATCGGCTGGGATTGGTTCTCGATTCAATTAAATAATGAAACAGAAATCATGCTATTTCAAATTCGCGAAAATGATGGTTCAATCAGCCAGTTTTCCAGTGGTACAGTCATATATCGTGATGGGATTACAGAGAATTTAGAAATGAGTGATTTTAATATTGAAGTATTGAACACCTGGCAATCGTCTGACCGGATTACTTACCCAGGTAAATGGAAAGTAACGGTCGACAAATTAGATATAGCATTAGAAATCATTCCGCTGATTGAAGACCAGGAAATGAATTTGTTTTTCCGGTATTGGGAAGGAGCCGTTCAGATGAATGGCATATTCGAAGGAAAAGAAGTATCAGGATATGGGTTCGTTGAACTAACGGGATATGCTCAATCAATGCAAGGTGTATTTTGAACTTAAACAAAAAGTGGGCAGAACAGGGCTCGAACCTGCGACCTCATCTGTGTAAGAGATGCGCTCTAACCAACTGAGCTATCCGCCCGGATTACGCTGAATTATAATACCTGAATGGGTTTTCATCAACCTGTCAGTGGATATGAAAATTTACAAAAAACTACTAGATAATGTATTGGGTGAGTTATGAAATTTTTACGGTATGAAATGCAGGGAAGTATTAACTGGGGCTGGTATTTTGAGGGAATGATTGGAAAAATTGATGGGAATATATTCGATCGCTACAGGCGATTTGAATCAAACATTGAAATACAAGATGTGAGATTATTGCCCCCGGTAGCACCCTCCAAGATAATTTGTATAGGGCGTAATTATGCATCTCATGCAGCTGAACACCAGGTTGAAGTACCAGAAATTCCTCTGATATTTTTAAAACCGCCCAGCTCACTTATCGGTAATAATGAAAAAATTATTTTACCCCCCCAATCAAAGCAAGTGGAACACGAAGCAGAATTAGGAGTTGTGATTGGAAAACGAGGAAGATGGATTGACCCTGAATTGGCAGAAGAATACATTTTTGGTTACACAATTGCCAATGATGTGACTGCGAGAGATTTGCAAAGATTAGACGGCCAATGGTCGCGTGGAAAAGGTTTTGATACATTCTGTCCTGTTGGCCCATATATCGATACAGAATTTGATCCCTCAGATGCATTACTAACTTGTAAAGTGAATCAGCAGGTGCGTCAAATGGCCTCTACTCGGGATATGGTATTTCCAATTGAAAGATTAATTGCATTCATCTCCAGTGTTATGACCCTGGAACCGGGAGATTTGATTCTGACAGGTACGCCGGCTGGGGTTGGAATCCTAAAAGAGAATGATATGATTGAAATAGAAATTGAAGGCTTGGGTGAGCTCAAGAATGAAGTCAGTGGTGAGTCCTAATTTTATAATTGTTTGAAATTGGTAATATCCTTTTTGACTATTAATCCGGCGAGCATAATGTAAATAATCTAATAATTGGATATTTCCGAAAAAAATTATTTAAAAATTGTTCTAGTTATATAAGGTATTGTTTTGAAAAAAGATATATCGGGAAAACTACTCTTTATACTGGGATTGTTGTTAATTTGCGTTTCTGTATTTAATATATTTAAAGACCCGATTAATAATCAATACTATAAAATAAAAAGACAATTTTCAAAGGTAAACTCCACCCCAGTGCCAACTTTGAATTTACCGGGAGAAAAAAATGACACCTCTCCTGTGCTGTCCGGTAATGATTTTCTTCCAATTGAAAGTGACTTAATTTTTAAAACACTAATTGAAGAAGAAAATAGCCAGGAAGAAGGATTTCTCCCGGTTAATGTAGAAATTACCGATGGAAAAGTTGCCACACCTCAAAAAACGAGAGAGTATGACGTAATACCAGTCAGGATCTCCATTCCGACCATTGACCTTACCGCGGACATAATCAATGCAATGCAAAAAGAAATTGTTCAAGGTGAGAAGACCTATATTCAATGGTCTGCCCCTGATGAGTTTGCAGTAGGGTGGCATTTCACCAGTTCCTTTTTAGGAGTACCTGGTAATACGGTATTAAATGGACACCACAATGTTTTTGGGAAAGTGTTTGAACATTTAGATCAATTGGTGTCCGGGGATGAGATTTTTATTTATGGAAATGATTTGCATATTTATGAGTATGTTGTGTCCAATACGATGATCCTGGCAGAGAGGGATGTGAGTCTCGATGAAAGATTGGAGAATGCAAGATGGATTTTGCCATCCGAAGATGAAAGGATAACGCTCATTACCTGCTGGCCCTATTTTAGTAATACCCACCGTTTAATCATCGTTGCCCGCCCTCAAGGATCCGAACCAATTCCTGTCTCTAATGAAAGAAATTAACCTCACCTTTAAATAGAATGGTAAGGAAAAACGTTATAAATCGGTTAGGAAACTATTGACAAATGGGAATATCCAGATATACTGTAATTATTACTCAGGAGGCTGAGAGTCAGACAGATGTTGGTCGCTGTATCCGATAATAATTGGATACTGTCTGAGGAGCCAAATTGCGAAACCGGCCTGGCAGGTCGGTTTTTTTGCATTAATAACAATAGAAGTGGAGGCCATGAAGCGAACATGCAACTGGTCGCTTACCCTGAAAAGAGGGAAAGTGTTCGTGGAGCCTAGCAGCGAAACCGGCCGAAATATGGCGTTTTTTTTATTTTGGAGAGTAGATGGTCAAGTTGATTGCAGAGAAAAACATAATTCAAACACAAAGTGTTGGGGTTGATTTAGATGAGACATTACGTAGGAATAAGAAAGTTCTCATTGTTGATGACGATGCTGATACTATTGAATTGATCAAAAGAATTTTGAGATTATCTGATTTTGACGTGGCATCAGCTCGAAATGGAATGGATGCGATCTCGATTGTCGAAAAAATACAACCAGATATTATTTTACTTGACCTAATGATGCCGGATATTGATGGAAAAACTACTTTGAAAAATCTGCGTGAGATAACTCAATCACCTGTGATCGTTGTATCTGCCTTAAGCAGTAAAGACAGTATTGTTGACCTGCTTAACTCAGGAAGTGATGATTATGTTACGAAACCTTTTCATAGAGATGAGTTGATTGCCCGAATTCATGCAGTCTTACGACGCTCGAAATTATTATCAGTGATTGATGGCGTCTCCATTCCTGGGATTGGATTAACAATCAATTTCTCAAAACGCGAAGTTAATTTTCAAGGTCAATTTGTGCAATTATCACCCAAAGAATATGAGTTGGTTGAGATATTAACCAAAAACATGCCTCACATTGTTAAATATAAAGATATTTCTCTTGAAATCTGGGGTGAAAATGATAAATATGTCAAAAACCGAATTAAGTATCTGGTGCATACCATTCGGAACAAGTTTGAAGAAATTAAACCAGGAATAGAAGTGATTATTACTGCGGATCGTGTTGGATACAGGATCCAGACTGATTAGAGATGTTTTTAAATAAGGAGTTATTCATGTCATTAAAATTTAGAAATTTCATTAAATTGATACCTAGAATTATTACAATTCTAGGTGCGCTAAGTATCGCCTTTGCGTTGGTATTATCAATGGTGAAAATACCTGTTCAGGCTAACGACCTGGAAATGGGTAATATACCATTTCATCAGAGTGAAAATGGAAATTACAATGAAGGGCTAGGGTCAAATTCCAATTTGGGACCCAATAGTATTCCGGTTTCCCCAACACCAGAACCGACTGAACCAATAAAAATACCACCGACTCCGACCATTGAACTGCCTACTCCAACAGTGGAAGCACCGACTCCGACCGTCGAACCGCCAACCCCGACAGTCGTATTGCCTACGCCAACAGTGGAAGCACCGACTCCGACCACTGAACTGCCTACGCCAACAGTGGAAGCACCTACTCCGACCGTCGTACTGCCTTCTCCAACAGTGGAAGCACCGACTCCGACCGTCGTACTGCCAACTCCAACAGTGGAAGCACCGACTCCAACAGATGTGCCTGTTGAAACACAGACTCCTGACCCTGGAGAAACACCCGATCCTCCTCAGGAACCTACATTACCACCACCAACAAGCTATGATCCTCCCACAATATTAATACCTGTAACTGGTATGGAAATATCAAATCAATCCGCACTGGATAAGGTTCAATCAACAATGTTTAATATGGGACTCGGTTTATTAGGATTTGGACTGGTTTTACAGTCTTTATTCAAAAAATTTGATTAAAATTCAAAGGTAAAGTTCAATTAATGAGGGCAAGTTAGCGCTCTATTATTGGAATGTTACAAAATTAATTACAATATGATAAATACCCTGGATTTTTTTCAGGGTATTTTGAATTTTATTAAACCTGGTTGTCAAATCGTTAGAAATTGAGTAGTAATCTTGTCACTTATAATGATTTTTTTAAGAGTGATTGCAACGATTAATGATAAATTTATAAATTTCGTATGAACTTTGGAGAAAAATATTAAAATTCTAATATGATTTGGTTTGGAAAATGGTTATTAACAGATTAAATTAACTTGATAAATAAGATATTATTAGTATAATATAGATATCTTAACAGGGAATATTGATTTGAAACGAGGTTATGATCTACTACGATTACTTCTACGATCAAAATTAATATCCTCCTGAAGGGAATTGGATGCTTTGATACGGACATATAATTGGTCGCTTACCCTGCATGGGAAAGTGTTCGTGGAGCAAAAAGGCGAAACCGGCCACTTGACGTTATTTTTCAAAGGAGATTATTATGTCATCCAATTTACAAAAAATTTTTAAACATTTACCAAGGCTGTTTACGATAGTAGGTGCTTTAAGTGTTGCTTCTGCAATAGTGTTATCGATGGTAAATATTCCTGTCCAAGCCAATGGAATGGAAACTGGATATCTAGAAAACAATCGGAATGTTGATGTGACAACTACAGATGGAGTTGATGCCAAAATATCTGATTTTTATAATTCACCTGAGAGTGTTCCCCCGACTTCAACAGTTGGTGCCCCAACCCCAACGGAGATAATACCATCGAGCACTCCGACAAACACGCCAACTGATACTCCTCCAAATACACCAACCTTTACCCCAACCAACACCCCAACCAACACACCAACCAATACACCAACCAATACACCAACCAATACACCAACCAACACACCTACCAGTACACAGGATCCATTCCCAACGCCAGGGACAAGTGAAACTCCAAATCCTACTCCAGGTGATCCAATACCAACCCCAGATGATCCCACTACAACTCCCGGTACAACGGAGACCCCCAACCCAACGCCAGATGATCCTACTCCAACGCCTGTCGATCCTACTGCAACCCCTGGCACGAATGAGACGCCAAACCCCACCCCAGGTGATCCAAGTCCAACCCCTGCCGATCCTACATCCACACCAAGTACAGATGAAACACCTGACCCAACTGTACAACCAACTTTGCCACCGCCATCAAGCATTGGTACCCCAGATGTTCTCATTCCCGTTACCGGGGCTGATTCAGTAAGCAATCATCCATTAGAAAGGTTACAGACAATCCTGTTTAATTTCGGTCTGGGGTTTCTGGGCTTTGGATTGATTCTACAATCCTTGCGTAAACGTTTGAATTTCTAATCAAAATTGAGAAAATAACCCCGATGATTGATTGTCGGGGTTATTTTCTGTCTGAGTCTGATTATTAGGAACTTACGTGCTCATGTTGATCTTGAAAATCGATCAATTCTTCTATCCCTATTCCAGAGACTGGGTAAGCTTGAATGAATAAGCGGCCCCAGGAGGGTTCATTGTCTTTTGCTATACAGGTTTGAATAACAAGTCTATCTTCGTGGTTATAAATTTCCATAAATAAATCTACAGCACTTAGAATCGTTGAGGGGTTATTCAAATCCACAAAATTTGAATATGGGCTATTGGGCGACAAAGCCTGATAAGTGACAATTTTTTCTATTTTGTAAAGTTTATATTCTTTGTTGGCGGTGATCAATACAATCAGATCATTCTCTTTCATCAAAGAGAAATGTGAGCCAGCTAAGTGATTGTGCGCTAATAATCCAATAGATCCATATTGTCTGGATAATGAAAATTCAGTGACAACCTCAGGTTCGTTTGAGACAAAATCAGCTCCTCCAGCAGGTTGTTGGGTGATCGCTAAATTGAAATGGTTGGGTGCGAGAATACCGACCAATTGATTTCCGCTGCTTTTATTGGTAACATTTTTTACGAATTGATTAAAATTTAAAAAATTAATCGTTTGTATATTGATATTTAAAGAGTCACCCGGATAAGTGGTATCAGCTGTTACAGGAATTACACTGCTTGAAACCGAGGGAATCAATAACGAAGTTAAAACAATTACAATCAGTAGGAATAAAAGGATTAAATTTCTCATTAAAGGTTTGCATCCGTATAGGAAGATAAGTTTGTAGTAAGAATTTAAGGGAAATTTCCTTTGCGGTGAGACCACCTTTCATTTCTGTCAGGTAAATTTTAAAAAATTTATCGAAAAATTTACGGATTAGAAAGAATCAATAACGAAATTCAGGCATGGTATAATGTTGAAAATAAATTCCTAATGTTTTTTTCGCGAGGAGATTTTTTATGTCCGGTCATTCCAAGTGGTCAACTATTAAGAGGAAAAAAGGGGCAGCAGACGCAAAGCGGGGAAAGATATTTACAAGGGTGACAAGAGAGATACTGACAGCAGCCAAAGATGGCGGCAGTGACTTATCTTCAAACGTCCGGTTGAGACTGGCTGTTGATAAAGCCAAAGCAGTCAACATGCCCAAGGACAACATCGAAAGGGCGATCAAAAGAGGTTCGGGAGAATCAAAAGAAGGTTCATATGATGAGGTGATGTACGAAGGTTATGGTCCGCATGGAATTGCCATTATGATTGAATGTTTGACAGAAAATCGCAATAGGACAGTTGCTGAAGTTCGACATATTTTAAATCGGGCGAATGGCACAATGGGCGAGCAAGGATCAGTTAGTTGGCAGTTTAATCGTGTGGCTTATTTTGCATTTCCTTGTGAAGGTAATGACTTTGATAAAGTTTTTGAAATTGCGTTGGAAGGTGGTGCCGACGATGTATCCAATGATGGGGAAACAATTGAAATTATCGGCGCAGTGGAGAACTTTAAGTCCATCACCGATTTACTGGTAAAGAGTGGTATTTCTCCTGAAGAGAATGAACTCAGAATGATTCCCAATCAGGAAATTGAACTGGATATTGAGCAGACTGTTCAGGTGATGAAAGTATTGGATGCCTTGGAAGAATTAGATGACGTTGTTAACGTATTTTCCAATTTGAAGATAACTGAGGAAGCCATGGAGGCAATGGAGTAGACCCTTTCTATGAATTTAGTATTGGGTATCGATCCAGGAACTGCAACCACTGGATTTGGAATTATTACAGAAAACCAAATTGGTTTGGAAGTTCTTCAATATGGTGTAATTTCAACCCCACCGGATTTACCGATGGAAAAAAGGCTTCAAATCATTTACAAGAAAATGCTCGAAATAATTGATCTCCACCAGCCAGAATCTTGTGCGGTGGAGAAATTGTTTTTTCAACGCAATGTGACCACCGCCATCAGTGTTGGGCAGGCGAGAGGTGTCATTTTATTAGCTCTGGCTGAGCGAAATGTAAAATGTGCTGAATATACACCTTTACAAGTAAAACAGGCAGTCACAGGGTATGGGGTTGCCAATAAGAAACAAGTTCAAATGATGGTGAAATCAATATTAAACCTGGAAGAAATCCCGAAACCCGATGATGCTGCTGACGCCTTAGCTGTTGCCATTTGTCACACTCATAGCAAAAGATTTACTGATTTAGAATTTTAGATGATAACAAGTCTTTCAAATTCAAAAATAAAATTTATCCGGAAATTAAGAAACAAGAAGTTTCGGGACGAAAATCAAATGTTCTACATTGAAGGTCCTAGAATTATTTCCGAAGCATTCGATGCACAATGGGAATTTAATCAGGTATTTTATTGTGAAGACTTAATAAATGATCTTTATTCGAAACAATTACTTGAAAAAATTCTCGATACTGGTTGTGAAGGTTATGCTGTTGATAAACAAGTATTTTCATCGTTTTCCATTAAAGAAGGACCCAAAGGATTGGCTGCAATACTACAACCAAAGACCTTCTCTTTAGAACATGTTGATGGAAAATCTGGGATATGGGTAGGTCTTGACAGGATACAGGACCCAGGAAATTTAGGAAGTATTATGAGAACCATCGATGCGGTTGGTGGTTCAGGAATAATCCTAATCGACCAATGCACAGATCCTTTTGATATTGCCGCTATCAGAGGCAGTATGGGGGCAATATTTACAATCAAAATTATCAAGACAGATCATTCCTCTTTTTTAAGATTAATCACTGAAAACAAAATTTTGATCATTGGAACAAGTGATATGGCAGCAGCTGATTATCAAACGGTAGATTACAATGAAGACATGATTTTATTAATGGGCAGCGAACGGGAAGGACTATCTGCGGCATTAATGGAAGGTTGTGATACACTCGTTCGTATTCCTATGGTAGGAAAAAGTGACTCACTCAATTTGGCAGTTGCAACATCGATTTGTCTGTACGAAATATTCAATCAAAACCGGATAAAAGAGAGTTAACAGTGATAGCGTCAATTCAGGGCAAGATAATCCAAAAAGGGTTGGACAATATTGTTATAAACCTGAATGGTATTGGAATTCAGGTATTCGTTACCAAGGAAACCTGTGAAACTGCCAATGCAGGAGAGGTGAAATTTCTTCATTGTCAACTTATTGTTAGGGAGGAATCACTAACATTATTTGGATTCGAAAGTGATATTGAGAAAGAATATTTTAATCTTCTGTTGGGAGTCAACGGCGTAGGGACCAGACTAGCTCTGTCTATTATTTCCACTTTATCAATTGATGCCATTAATCGAGCGGTTTCAGCAGAACAATTTGAAGTATTTTCACGCGTTTCAGGAGTAGGGAAAAAAACCGCACAAAAAATCGCCATACATTTACAGGGGAAAATAAATGCAGACGCAGGTATTATAGGGCAGAAATCTTCCTATCAAGATGTTGATCTCGAAGTATTGGAAGCGTTAACTTCTCTCGGCTATAGCGTGGTTGAAGCCCAATCGGCTTTACAATTTATTCCAAAAGATGCCCCCAAGGATATTGAAGCAAGACTTCGAATCGCGCTGCAATATTTTTCATAGTTTTTTGGAAAAATTGAAAAAGATTATCCGATTTGTGAAATTCTATAGAATCGTTGCTACTTGAACTAGACTTTTTTATGCCTTTCAGGTATGATTTTAATTTGAGTTTTTCAAAAAAAATTTGAAAGTGAGCATTCGTATGCCAGGATTAAGACAGCAAAAAAAATGCCTTTATCAACAAACAGCTGTTAATAGTCTCAAAAAGTACGAATACAATCAATTTTTAATCAATACAGGTAGTTCAATCATCCAGCAAATTCATTTCTTAGTTTTTATTATTTTTTAAATTGGAGATTAATACCCAATTTTTTGTTTCCAGATTTTATTTCAAAAATTTTTGGGGTTTATCAAGGATAAAAAAGGTTTTGGAGGGTAGATGGCACAACTCGGTAAAAATTTTACAGAAGAATTTTTAAACAAAATAGATAAATTCGAAACAACGTATGAAATTCGTTCTGTCGGAACCGTGACTGAAGCTGGCGATGGTATTTGCCAGGTAGAAGGTTTAGCGGACATTCGGTCTCAAGAATTGGTTCAGTTTGAAAATGGAATTATTGGTATTGCGTTCAACCTTGAAACCCATTCTGTTGGTGTCATTATCCTCGGAGATTTTTCAAAAATTTCAGAAGGTATGAGTGTCTACTCCACGGGAAGAATTGCATCTGTGCCAGTTGGTGATGGTTTGGTAGGTAGGGTTGTTAACGCTTTAGGACAACCAATTGACGGAAAAGGATCAATTAATTTTGAAGAATATCGACCTATTGAACGCATTGCTCCAGGTGTTGTTGACCGCCAGGATGTAGATACGCCTGTACAAACTGGAATTATCACCATTGATGCGCTCATACCAATTGGTCGCGGCCAGCGTGAATTAATTATTGGCGATCGGCAGACAGGCAAAACTGCTATTGCCATCGATACGATCCTTAATCAAAAAGGTAAAGACCTGACGTGTATTTATGTAGCTATTGGACAAAAGAAATCAGCCATTGCCCGAACTGTAGCTCTTTTGGAAGAACATGGAGCTATGGATCACACTATTGTTGTAGTAGCTTCGGCGGATGAATCTGCTGCCCTGCAATATATCGCTCCTTATTCTGGCTGTGCGATCGGTGAATATTTCATGGATTCAGGACGGGATGCATTGGTCGTTTATGATGACTTGAGTAAGCACGCCTGGGCGTATCGCCAGGTATCACTATTATTACGTCGTCCCCCTGGCCGTGAAGCATATCCTGGTGATTTATTTTATTTGCATTCCAGATTACTGGAACGAGCGTCAAGACTTGCGAGCCAGTATGTGATTGTGACAAAAGAGTTTGATGGTAATGCCACGGAAAACGATTCGACCAACGGAATTGTTTATAAAGGTCCTCAGGCTCTTGAATTAGCTGAGAAAGCTCATAGGGATTTAGCCAACAATGAAAATTTTAAAGTTGAAAAAGTTAAAGGTACAGGTGGATCTTTAACAGCGTTACCGATTATTGAAACATTGCTCGGGGATGTATCCGCATATGTTCCTACAAACGTAATATCCATTACAGATGGTCAAATTTACCTGGAATCAAATTTATTCAATGCCGGTATTCGCCCTGCAGTAAACGCAGGTATCTCGGTATCGCGCGTTGGTGGATCAGCACAAACAAAAGCGATGAAACAGGTAGCCAATCGTCTTCGTTTGGATATGGCAGCCTTTCGTGATTTAGCAGCATTTGCGCAATTTGGTGCAGACCTCGACAAAGCTACACAGGATCAGTTAAATCGTGGACTTCGCTTACAGGAAGTACTAAAACAACCACAATATGAACCAATGGATCTGGAAGATCAGGTGATTACATTATTTGCAAGCGTCAATGGTTTTGCCGATAAGATAAATTTGGAAAGTGTAAAGGATTGGCAAGAAGGTCTAATCAAATATATTGAAAAAACTCATCCTGAAATTCGGAAAGATATAGCTACTAAAAAACGAATTACCGAGGAAACAGAAAAGAAACTTAGAGAAGTAATTCCTGTTTACAACTCAACGTGGAAATAACGATATAAGGATCATTATTCATGAGTTCAGCTCGCGAAATGCGGTTACGCATAAAAAGTATCAAGAACTTATCACAGGTTACCCGTGCTTTGCAAACAGTCAGTGCCAGTAAGGTACGGAAGTCCATGCAAGCTATGAATGCTACCAGTGCATATGCTGAGAAGGCCATGCAAGTATTGATTCATTTAGCAAAACAACCCGGACATCAGATGCTACATCCTTTATTGGCTGAGAGATCTGAAATTAAAAATACAATGTGTATCTTAATTACAAGCGACCGGGGTCTTGCAGGATCTTATAACGTTAATATTGTTCGAAAAACGCTGAATTATTTCGAGGATTTTGACACGCCTGTTTCCTATGTTGCAGTGGGAAGAAAAGGTCGGGATTTAATGGTTCGTAGAAGAAAAAAGGTGATTGCTGATTTTAGTCAAATACCATCCCCTCCAAGATTTCATGATGTCTCAGCGATTGGTTGGCTTGCGGTTGATGAATTTCTGGAAAGAAAATATGATCAGATATTTGTTGCTTATACACAATTTGAAAGCATGATCTCACAAATCCCGGTAGTCAAAAGAATACTGCCATTGTTAGTTGAAACAGATGATGAAATAGATCCATATCAGCGGCAAAAGGAAGATAAGAAAACAACAAGTGTTTATTCTTACGAACCTGGACAGACTGAAATATTGGATGAAATTGTACCCAGATTCACAGCCTTGCAAATTTACCAATCGATTTTAGTTGCTCAAGCCAGTGAGAATGCTGCCAGGATGATATCAATGCAAAATGCGACCGAAAATGCATCGGAATTAATTTCTGTTTTACAACTTGATTACAATAAAGCCCGGCAGCAGAGTATTACGAATGAAATGCTGGATATCGCTGGTGGTGCCGAAGCTTTATCACAGGCAAATTAAATTAAATCTTCTTTTTAATTGGAGAAAAATAAATGGAAATGAAAAGTGGAAAAGTATTACAGGTGTTAGGTGGAGTTGTTGACGTTCAGTTTTCTCCTGAAAATATTCCTGATATATTTGAATCTCTGGAAATAGAGAACGATAATGGATCGAAAATAATCCTTGAAGTCCAAAAACAGTTACCCGATAGTGTTGTGCGATGCATCTCTATGGCATCTACAGATGGACTTCAGAGGGGCGTGGAAGTTACACGTACATATAATGCGATTAAGGTTCCCGTTGGATTATCTACGCTAGGCAGAATTTTTAATGTTCTCGGTGAACCGGTTGATGGATTGGGTGAAGTGGAAGCGGAAACATATTATCCAATCCACCGATCCGCACCAACATTTTCTGAACAATCAACCCGTGTTGAAGTTTTTGAGACTGGTTTGAAAGTAATTGACCTGATTGCACCATTTACAAAAGGCGGAAAGACGGGCATATTTGGAGGTGCGGGGGTTGGGAAAACTGTCATCATTATGGAGTTGATCCGTTCAATTGCTGCAGTTCATCAAGGGAATTCAGTATTTGCTGGAGTTGGTGAGCGAACACGAGAGGGTACACAGCTTTATCGTGAGATGATGGAATCAGGCGTTATGAAAGATACTGTCATGGTTTTTGGTCAAATGAATGAACCTCCTGGTGTCAGATTGCGTGTAGCATTAACCGCTTTATCCATGGCTGAATATTTTCGTGACCAGGGTAAAGATGTTCTTCTGTTTATCGATAACATCTTTCGGTTTACAATGTCCGGGTCCGAAGTCTCTGCTTTGTTAGGGCGTATGCCTTCAGCGGTCGGTTATCAGCCAACTTTGGCGACCGAGATGGGTGAGTTGCAGGAAAGAATCACATCTACAAGAAGTGGATCGATTACATCGATGCAAGCTGTGTATGTACCTGCTGATGATTATTCCGATCCAGCTCCCGTAGCGACATTTACCCATCTGGATGCAACGATTGCTTTGGAACGTGCGATCGCTGAAAAAGCTATTTATCCGGCAGTCGACCCACTTTCGTCAACTTCCCGTATCCTGGATCCAAAAATCGTAGGCCCAGAACATTATTCTACGGCAAGAGAAGTACAGAAAGTTTTGCAGCGCTACAAAGATTTACAGGATATTATTGCCATCTTGGGGATCGATGAGTTAAGTGAAGATGATAAGATTATTGTTTCACGGGCCAGAAAAATTGAAAGATTTTTCTCGCAACCAATGTATGTGGCTGAACAATTTACCGGGATTCCAGGTAAGTATGTTCCCTTGAAGGAAACAATCCGTGGATTTAGAGAAATTCTGGATGGAAAACATGATCTCTTACCAGAACAAGCATTTTACATGGTCGGCTCCATTGAAGATGTTATCGAAAGAGCTAAACAATTAGAAACTGCAGGTTGATATGCCAATCCAATGTGATATAGTATCTCAAGACAGAATGGTTTTCAGCGGAGAGGCTGAAATGGTTATTCTACCGGGATCAGAGGGAGTAATGGGCATATTACCGAATCACTCCCCCGTGCTCACCACCTTTAATTTTGGCATTATCACAGTGATTACGAAACGTGAAAGAAATTACTTTACAGTTGCGGGTGGTATTGCGGAAGTACAACCGAATTTGATTACAGTTTTGGCTGACGCAGCAGAAAACGTGGAAGAACTTGATGAGTCGCGAGCAGAGAAAGCAAAGGAAAGAGCTGAATTACTTTTAAATGAAAATATTTCCGCTGAAGACGAGAAAGACGCTTTAAAATATGCTTTAAGAAGATCCACGTTTCGATTAGAAGCAATCAGAAGATTCAAACGATCCTCCAAAGGTAGCCTTAAAGACAGATAAACGTATCCGATTTTTGAAAGGAAAAAACATACTTAATGGCATTATTTTCCAGGGAATTAGGAATTGATCTGGGGACCATAAACTCTGTCATAGTCGAAGGCACCCAGGTAATTGTTATGGAACCAACCGTGGCTGCTATTGTAAATGAAGATGCAAGAAAAATGGTTGAATGGGGGCAGGCTGCACGGGATATGCTGGGCCGTGTTTCTGAAACAATTGAAATTGTGAGACCTCTTCAAAATGGTGTCATTGCTGAATATAGTGTCACCGAAGGCATCCTGAAAGAAATGATAAAGAAGGCTGGTGCTGCAAGTTTCCTTGGTAGTACTAAGATTGTTATTACAACCCCATTTGGTATTACTTCAGTTGAGCGAAGAGCTGTAGAAGCGGTTGCCTTGTCCTCTTCCAGAGAAGTCTACCTCATTTCCCAACCGGTATCAGCTGCTTTGGGAGTTGATCTACCGATTGGGACCCCATCAGGCAATATGATTATAAATCTGGGGGGTGGAACACATCAGGTAGCCGTTCTGGCCATGTGGGATATTGTTACTGCTAAAACTTCAAAAACGGGTGGTTTGTCATTTGATGATGCGATCGTCACGCATCTCAGAAAGAAATTTGGTGTGATGATTGGGCAACCGACTGCAGAAAAAATTAAAATTAATATCGGATCTGCCATCCGTTTAAATGAAAACCAAATAATGGAAATTCAAGGTCAGGATCAGGTAACAGGATTACCCAAACCGATAACCGTAACAACGGACGACATTGTTGATGCCATCGAACAACCGTTGAATGACCTGGTAACATTGATCAGAAACACGTTAGAAAAAACCCCCCCTGAATTAATTTCTGATATTATTGATCGAGGAGTGGCGTTGTGTGGGGGAGGTGCATTATTAAATGGAATCGACAAATATTTAACAAAAGCATTGGGTATTCCGGCATACCTGGTTGATAATCCAATGACGTGCACTGCTGAAGGGGCAGCCAGAGCTTTTACGATGCGGAATGTATTAAAAAGGTCATTAGTAAGAGTATAAGCTTTTCAATTGATCAGAACGAAGGACTGCGATTGAATTAGTCCAGGTAATAGGTCATGTGTTGTAATTCAATAATTGGATCAATATATTGAACCTGAACGGATTTTGGAACAATTAATTTTACGGGAGCATAATTCAGAATTGCAATAACACCCGCTTTGACTAATTTATCAGCTACGTTTTGAGCGTGCTCAGCATCCACCGTCAGCATTGCAACTTTGATATTTTCTTTATTGATAATTTCAGCCAAATTATTGCTATCATAAATTTCAAATTCTCCAATTTTTGTTCCAATTTTTTCGGCATCGTTATCAAAAATACATTTGATTTGAAAACCGTGGTTTTGGAAACCATTAAAATTGGCGATTGCATGCCCAAGAAAACCAACTCCAACCAGAGCCATGTTCCAAACTTTGTTTACATGCAAAATATCTTCTAATTTCTCAATTAAAAAGCTAATTGAATATCCTGTCCCCTGTTTGCCAAATTCTCCAAAATGTGAAAGATCTTTACGAATTTGAGCAGCTGAGATACCAATCCGTTTACCTAAATCTTTGGAGGAAGTATTGTATTCACCTTCCTGTTCAAGCCTATTTAATGTTTGCAGATAAAGTGGTAAACGAGCAACGACAATGTCAGGTACTTGCTTTTTTTCCATTTTTATTTTTCCCATTTATTTTGCATGTATTTATTTTGTCATATAAATTTATCATAAAAATTAAGAATTAAGCAAATTTATTCATAAAATTTTCTTCAACCAAAAAAAGGAACGAATTGCTGTTCCTTTTTTGATAAAATTTCATACAAATTAATCTCTGGATCTTCCCAAAAGTAAAAACGCATAATACAAAAGCGTGGAGATTGCTTGAATTGCAGCTGCAACATAAGTTAATGCCGCAGCATCGAGTACTTTATTGATCCCCTGGGATTCTTCACCATAAATCACACCTGATGTTGAAAGCCAGGCTTTGGCACGATTGCTGGCATTAAATTCGACTGGCAGTGTAACGAGAGCAAACAAAGCTGTCAGCGCAAATAAACCTAGTCCAACCCATGCCAGGCTTTCCCACTGTAATAACAAGCCTCCAATAAAAATAATTGGACCCAACCAACTTCCAAATTGAACAGATGGTACCATGGCAGAACGGAACTTTAAAGGCACATAGTTCTGTTGATCCTGAATTGCATGACCAGCCTCATGGGCAGCAATCCCAGCTGCGGCAATCGAATTACTCCGGTACACATCCGGACTTAATCGCAACTTTTTCGCTCGCGGGTCATAATGATCGGAAAGAAAACCCCGGGTCTCCTCAATTTCAACATTGTTTAAGCCACTGGCATTTAACATTCTGCGAGCTATCTCAGCGCCGCTGAGACCAATATAACTGCGGATTTTTGAATATTTATTAAAGGCACCTTTAACTTTCATTTGTGCCCAAAAGCCTAACAATAAGGCGGGTAAACTAAATAATATATATAAACCATATCCACCAAACATATAACCATCCTTTTCTACATTCCCCAATTATATCCAGATAAGTTAACAAAATTATTTGTATTGTATATAAAATTTATTAGAAGTACGCCCGCTGAGATTCGAACTCAGACTCCTGCCTCCGGAGGGCAATGTGATATCCTTTTCACTACGGGCGCATGTGAATCAGCACAATTCTACCATGATCGTTTACTGCCTAAAAGACTTTTGTGATTTCATCTCTTTCTGGCCTCAGCATGGGAAATTGACCTGATTCGGTGGAGTTAATCACGCCAGTGCCCTCACCTGTTACATAACCAATCACAGACACCTTGATATCACTTTTCTCCATGATTTTCAAGATATCCTTTGTTCTGTTCTCTTTGGCAGTAAATATTAACGCCCCAGATGAAATGGAATTAATTGGATTGATTAAAAAGTGATTACAAATTTTCTTCGTCAACTCGGACACCGGTATTTTATCAGGGTAAATCATCAGCATTTTTTTGCTCGCGATCGATAATTCCCATAATGCTGCTGATAACCCACCTTCAGTTGGATCGTGCATGGCTGTCACGTCAAAGCCGTCTCTGATAAGTGTTGCTTCTTTGTAGATACTAATCCCCGGTTCAAAATGATAGGATTGTGCTGCATCCAATTCCTGTTCGGTTAGATGTTCACGCAAGGAATTAGCAAAATCATTTGATAAGATCGAAACCGTCTCAATTGCGATTTCCTTTGTAAGAAAAATTGTATCGCCGGTCTCTACACCTGCTGGTGTGATCAACTTATCTTTATCTACTGTGCCAATTAATGCAGCGGATAAAATAGGACGATCAATGCCTCTTGTTATTTCTGTATGTCCGCCAACAATAGTTATGCCAAATTCTTTGGTTGCATTGATGAGTTGAGTTGTAATATTTTCAACCATCTGAACCGATGTATTGTTTTCAGGTAACAATAAAGTGGTGAGCATCCATCTGGGATCAGCAGCGGTTGTTACAATATCATTCACATTGATTTGAACAGCATACCAGGCGATATTTTCAGACGTTAATGAGATGGGATCAGATTTCAACACCAAATATTGATTGCCAAAGTCAATTACTGCGCAATCCATTCCCGTACCAGGACCAACTATTACTTTTTTGTCCAGAATTGGAATTTTATTAAATAGTTTTTCAAGTAAATCGGGAGGCAATTTCCCTATTGGTAGTTTGGTCATCAAAATAAATCCTTAGTATACAAAATCTCTTATATCATAGGTGCTAATATGAGGGGTTCCTCGATCAGAGAAAAACAATTGCTCTTCGATTGATTTTCTTTGTTCCAGTCTTTCCTCCATAGATAAAGGTCTCAAGCTATCAGAAAATGCTTTTTGAGAGTATTCTAATCCTTCACTCTCTATTAACTCAGAAAAATAAACTAAATCATCGGCATCTAAATTCATTTGATTGATAATTCTGACTGTGTCTGAGATATGTGAGCGAGCATATAGTGTACCACCTGCTCCTAAAAGCACAATAATTCCTACTGAAATGCCCGAGGCTTTTATTGTCCTAACAGCGTTGAGCGCATCCTCGGCTGAACCGGGTTTATTTAGATAATGTAAGAGTTGATTATTGCCACTCTCCAATCCAATATAAATTTTATTTAGACCTAGTTCTTTTAATCTTTCATAGTCACTGACTGATTTTCGATCCCCACTGAAACCATCCAAAAAGGCAAAAATCCCACCTAATTTTTCTACATCCAAATGAGGATGAATAAGTTCTATTAAAGAAATTAATTTTTGGGTAGGGACAACCAGCGCATTCGCGTCACCCAGAAAAATGGTTCTACGTAAAGAGAGACCCATCCCCAAAAAATTCTTTACATCGATGATATGTTTTTCGAACGCAGCTGGAGTTTTTATCACAAATGGCCGGTCTCTGTAAAAGTTACAAAAAGTACATTTATTAAAAGAACAGCCTTCTGTTAATTGAAGAACGACAGAGATATATTGGTCAGGAGGCAGGATCCCAACCGGTTTGTAGACAGATTTATATATTGAAGAATCTTGATTGTAGAACCCGGTATTAATGTTTGATAACTTCATAAGTTCCTGAATCGTAATGGGGTCAATGGGGGGAGAAAAAGCTATTGTTGTTGAGTCAATTTCATTCAGAATAATTGAAATGCTTTGGTGGGCTAAACTCAATAACCAATCGCTTTCCACTGGAGTGAGCCACTTTCTGTGTAAAACTTCTTTACCGGAGTTCCATTTGGCAACAATGTTTCCATTTAATCCACGTCGATAAGAAATTTTATTGACCAAAGCCGTCCACAAGCGTCCAGATTTATCAAAACTGAAAACTTGCGTATTCTCTCCCGCTTCTATACC
>SWBZ01002951.1_pt1 | contig 23406 bp, 23 predicted proteins | sample 4693031 | NCBI WGS metagenome assembly SWBZ01 (sample SAMN10267274, study PRJNA491770) | bioreactor metagenome | isolation source: DHS bioreactor inoculated with | place: Japan: off Shimokita Peninsula
CTGTCGACCGCCGCCTCGGCGCCGATGCACACCAGCCGGATACAGCCCGAACCCGCCGGCGGGCGCACGTTCTTGGATTTCACCAGGCCCGGATTGGCGGCGAGTTCGTCCTCGCCGATCCACTGGGTGAAGATCGGGTGGTTGGCCGCGACCAGCGCCATCATCTCGGCCGTCACCCCCTCCTTGGTCACGCCGGCGTCGGGCAAGTCGAAATCGACCCGCGACTCCTCCTCGCCGACCGCCGCGCCGGTGATCGGATAAGGACACACCACACTCAAGAGATGGCAGGCGGTATGCATGCGCATCAGCTTGTAGCGCCGCGCCCAGTCGATATGCAGCACCAGCGTCTCGCCGATTTCCGGCCGGGCCGCGTCCGGAGCCGGCAGATGAACGATCTCGTCCTTGGTCTGGCCGGTGATCGTGCCGGCGATCGCGATCCGCGATCCGTCGGCACGCTCGAAAAAACCGGTATCGCCGGGCTGCCCCCCGGACGTGGCATAGAAGTTCGTCCTGTCGAGAACGATCCCGCCGCGCTCGTTGATGCCCGTCACCGTGCCTTCGGCCGTCGACAGATAGGCATCCTCGCGAAACAGCGCCTCGGTTTGGGCAACCATCACGCCACCTCTTCGTAAGGCACGCTTATCTCGCTCGTCTTTTCGATCCAGTCGGGCACCGGCAACGCCTTGCTGCGCAGAAAGTCCGGATTGAACAGTTTCGACTGGTAGCGGGAGCCGTAGTCGCACAGCACCGTCACGATGGTATGGCCGGGACCGAGCTCGCGAGCCAGGCGCACCGCGCCGGCTATGTTGATGCCGGTCGAGCCGCCCATGCACAGGCCCTCTTCGCGGACGAGATCGAAAATGATCCCGAGCGCCTCGTCGTCGGCGATCCGATAGGAAAAGTCGGGGGCGAACCCTTCCAAATTGGCCGTGATGCGGCCCTGGCCGATGCCCTCGGTGATCGAGGAACCTTCCGATTTCAGCTCCCCTTGGGTGTAGTAGGCGTAGAGCGCGGCCCCCATCGGGTCGGCGAGCGCGATCTTGACGTCCTTGTTGTGCGCCCGCAGCCCCTCCGCCACACCGGCCAGCGTACCGCCGCTGCCGACGGAGGCGACGAAACCGTCGACCTTGCCCACGGTCTGCTGCCAGATTTCGACCGCGGTGGTTTCGACATGGCCCTGGCGGTTGGCGACGTTGTCGAACTGATTGGCCCAGATCGCGCCGTTCGGTTCGGTTCTGGCCAGTTGCTCGGCCAGTCGGGCGGACAATTTGACGTAATTGTTCGGGTTCTTGTAGGGCACCGCCGGCACTTCGATCAGCTCGGCTCCGAGGATGCGGATGGCGTCCTTCTTCTCCTGGCTCTGGGTTTCGGGAATGACGATCGCGGTGCGGTAGCCGAGCGCACGGGCCACCAGCGTCAGCCCGATGCCGGTATTGCCGGCCGTCCCTTCCACGATCAACCCGCCCGGCCGCAGCAGCCCGCGCTTTTCGGCATCGCGAATGATGAACAGGCCGGCCCGGTCCTTCACCGACTGGCCCGGATTCATGAATTCCGCCTTGCCGAGAATCTCGCAGCCTGTCTCCTCCGAAGCACGCTTCAGCCTGATCAGCGGCGTGTTTCCGATGGCGTCGATCACCGATCGGTCCATGTTCTCTTCCTTCGTCTGCCTAAAGGCCGCGCACCGGAGTGAAGGGCGGCATTCTTCTTCATTCAGGTCTAAGCAGGCGACGGAAGGCTTTCAAGACGTGTTTTTTTGCCGAAACCGGCCAAACAGCGATTATTTTTTCGGCCACGAAGGCACACCGCCCTGATCGGCTGGCCCGGTTGATCCGGTTGGAGCCGGCGTCCGTATGTGGCACAAGAATGGTGCACAAGACCGGAAAGTGCCCGGTTCTCGCGCACGGCCAGCCACTCGAGGTCCCATGACATCCGCCGCACAGACCGTTGATTCGCTGATCGCAAGCCACATAGCCGGCACTCTGCCGCTGCCCGCACATGTGCTCGTGGCCGCCCATCTGCAACTCAGCGACCAAAATCGCGGCTTTGCCGGCGATCTGGAACGCCTCGGCGGGCTCGGTCTGTCGCAGACGCAGCCGATCCCCCTGACGGACCGCGACCGGCGCCTCGCCTCGCTGCTCGACGGCCCCGAAACGGCCGCCCCTCCCGCGGCACCGCAGCAACAAGTCGGTCTGTTTCCGCCCGCCCTGCGCGATTTTGTCGGTTTCGATGTCGCCGACGTGCCCTGGCGCACCAAGATGCCCGGCTTCCGCGAGCACGATGTCGGCGAATTCGACGGCTGCCATATCAATCTGTTCTGGATCCGCCCCGGCCGCGCCATTCCGAGCCATACCCATGGCGGGCTGGAACTGACGCTGGTGCTCGACGGTGCCTTCAACGACATTAATGGCCGCTACGGCCGCGGCGACATCGCGATCGCCGACGAAGCGGTCGAGCATCGTCCGGTCGCCGAGACGGACCGGCCCTGCATCGGCGTGGCCGTCACCGACGCGCCGCTGCGCCTGACCGGCCCGCTCGGCCGCAGGCTGATCGACATCATCGGCGGCTGACGCCGCCGCGCCGAATTTCCCAACCGCACCCGACGAGGTTTTCGATGTCCCTTTATCGCGCCGGACCGCGGGATGGTGTCGCCTGGGTGACGGGCGCTAGCAGCGGCATCGGCCGGCTTCTGGCGCTCGAACTCGCCCGCGACGGTTACGCCGTTGCCGTCACCGCCCGGCGCGCCTCGCGGCTTGACGAACTCGCGCGCGAGGCCGGGCCGCTCGCCGGCCGAATCCAGCCTTTCGCCTGCGATGTCACCGACGAGGACGCCATGGCGGCCACGGTGGCGGCGATCGAGCGCGACTGCGGACCGATCGCGCTCGCAGTCTTCAACGCCGGGGACTATTTTCCCACCCGCGGCGAAGACCTGGGCACACGCGAATTCGTCGACACGTTCACGATCAACGTCTTCGGCACGGTGTTCGGCCTCGTACCGGTCGTCGAGCAGATGAAGTCCCGAGGCCGGGGGCACATCGCCATCGTCGGCTCGGCCTCCAGCTATGGCGGGTTGCCGCGCGCTGCCGCCTACGGCGCGACCAAGGCCGCCCTCAACACCATGGCGGCCGGCCTGAAATTCGACTTCGATCCCCTCAATATCCGCATCCAGGTTTTCAATCCGGGCTTCGTCGCGACCCCGCTCACGAAACAGAACCGCTTCGCCATGCCGGCCCTGATGAGCGTGGAGGCCGCCGCGCGGCGCATCCGCGATGGCTTGCGCACGGGAGGCTTCGAGGTGTCCTTCCCGCGCCGCTTCACCTGGGCGCTCAAACTGCTCGCGCTGTTGCCCTTCCCCGCCTATTTCGCGGTCGTTCGCCGCGCCACCGGCTGGCACCGGCGACCCCGCAAAACCTAGAACCGCGTGCCGTACGACCGCGCGCGATTGCGCGGTCTGCCCAGCCGGCCTATTGGTCGAACCGCAGGGAAACGGAGGAGCACATGCGTCGCATGATCGGTTTCGTCGCGGTTGTGATCGCTGCGGGAGCGGCGGCCTGGTTTCTGGGACCGCGCGCGGCGCGCGATACCACGATAAGCTTCGACCCCGCCGCGATCGGTCAGGATGTCGACACCTGGCTCGCCGAAACGGAAGGGCGTGTGCCCGACCTGCGTCCCGGCGCGCAAAAGCAGATCGTGTGGGCGTTCCCCGCTTCGCGCGCCCGCACGCCGCTCGCCATTGTCTACGTGCACGGGTTTTCCGCCTCCAAGGGCGAGATCAGGCCGGTGCCCGACCGCGTCGCCGCGGCGCTCGGCGCAAATTTGTTCTTCACCCGCCTGACCGGTCACGGCCGTGACGGCCCGGCAATGGCCGAGGCGAGCGTCAGGGCCTGGGTAAACGACTATGCCGAAGCGCTGGCGATCGGCCGCCGGCTGGGCGAGCGCGTCGTGGTGGTCGCCGTCTCGACCGGCGCGGCGATCTCCGCCTGGGCGGCGACCCGGCCGGACTTGGCTAAGGGCGTTGGCGGTTACGTGCTGATCTCGCCCAATTTCGGCGTGCAGGCCGGCGGCGCCGGCTTCCTGGCCGGTCCCTGGGGCCTGCAGATCGCCAAGCTCGTCGCCGGCGGCGAACGCGGGTTCGAGCCGCGCAACGACGCGCATGGCCGCTTCTGGACCACGCGCTACCCGACCGAGGCCCTGCTGCCGATGGCGGCCACGGTCGAACTGGCGGCCACGGCCCCGGTCGAAAACGCGACGGCTCCGGCGCTGTTCATCCTGTCCGACCAGGACAAGGTCGTACAGCCCGCCCTCACCCGCGAGATCGCCGGGCGCTGGGGCGCCGCGCACGAGTTGCGTGCGGTCGCCCAAAGCGGCGACCCGTCCGATCACGTGATTGCCGGCGACGCGCTGTCCCCCGACAACAATGACCTGGTCGTGGACTGGATCGTCGACTGGGTGCGCGCGCACGCCGAGTAGGCGTTTCCGGGCGCAGCGGAAGCCGGTTCACCATTCAAAAACACGTTAGAACAATAAGTCAGAAAACGGCCCTGGAGCCGCCGTCGGCCCACAAGCCTCCGCTCATGTCTCAGCCTGGCCTCCCGGACGCGGCCAGGCGAGCCTGCTCAGGACTGCGGGCCCCCACCGCGTTCGTCCTCGCCGGGTTTTTCCTCGTCGTCGCGCAGGATGCGTTCGGCCGCGCCGTCGAGATCGTCGTACTGCCCGCTCCTGAGCGACCACAAAAAGGCGGCAAGACCGACAACGCCCAGAAAAAGCGCGACTGGGATCAGGATGGCGAGGTTGATCATGCCGTCTTGCCGCCGGCCGGCGCCGCAGCAACCGGGGCCCGCTCCGAAACAAACGCGTCGGCTTTCACGGCGGCCTTGCCGCCCCGCAGCCGCAGCGCATTGGCGATCACCAGCAGCGAGGACAACGACATCGCCGCCGCCGCGATCAGCGGGGTGACGAAGCCGGCGACGGCGATCGGCACCGCGATCACGTTATAGGCGATGGCGAGGCCGAAATTCTGCCGCACCAGCCGGTCGGCCCGGCGCGCGATCGTGATCGCGAACGGCACCGCCTGAAGGCTGTCGTACAGAAACACGAAATCGGCGGCATTGCGCCCGATATCGGCCGCCGTCGCCGGAGCCATCGAGACATGGGCCGCCGCCAGCGCCGGCGCGTCGTTGAGCCCGTCGCCGACCATCAGCGCCTTGTGGCCGTCAGCGGCCAGGCGCGCCAGCCTCTCGGCCTTGTCGCCGGGCAGCACCCCGGCGCGCACGGTCGCGATCCCGAGCTCCGCGGCCACGGTTTGGGCGTTGGCGGCGGTGTCGCCGCTCAGCAGTTCGATGTCGAGCCCTTCGTCGCGCAAGGCGGCGAGCGCGGCGCCGGCATCGGCACGCAGCCGGTCGCGCATGCCAAACCGCGCCAGGATTGTGCCGTCCCGCGCCAGCACCGGATCGCCGGCGTCCGCGCTCGTCCCCGCGTCGACGCCCTTGCATACCCAGCCGGCCCGCCCCAGCCGATAGAGACTGCCGTCCGACCGGCCCTCGATGCCGCGGCCCGGCACTTCCACGATATCGGTGAAAGCCGGCGCCTTGCCCTGCGGGTTGTCGAAGGCCCGCGCCAGCGCGCGCGAGACGGGATGGCGCGAATGGGCCGCGAGCGCGGCGACATGTGCGGCAGTCGCCGCGTCGATGCGGTCTATATCGGCGACAACCGGGCGACCGAGGGTCAGCGTGCCGGTCTTGTCGAACACCACCGTGTCGATTTCGGCCAGCCGCTCCATGCCCGAGCCGTCCTTGACCATCACGCCCCGTTCGAACAGCCGCCGCGCGGCGACGACCTGAACGATCGGTACGGCCAGGCCGAGCGCGCAGGGACAGGTGATGATCAGGACGGCGATGGCGATGGTGATCGCGCGGTGCCAGTCTCCCGTCGCCGCCATCCAGCCGACAAAGGTCGCCAACGCGGCGAGGTGGACCACCGGCGAATAAAGCGCGGACGCACGGTCGGCGATGCGCCGATAGCGCGCGCGGCCGCCTTCGGCCGCCTCCATCAGCCGCACCATCTCGGCCAGGAAGGACTCGCGCGCCGCCGCCGTCGCCTCGACCAGCAGCGAGCCCGTCAGGTTGACCATGCCGGCCCGCACCTCGTCGCCGCTCGCCATCGGCTGGGGCGCGCCCTCGCCGGTCACCAGCGACACGTCGATGTCGGACCGCCCCTCCAGGATGCGCCCGTCCACCGGCACCCGGTCGCCGGCCGCGATCCGCAGCTGCATGCCGGGCGCGATCTCGTCGAGCGGCAGAAACCGCGCCTGTCCGTCCGCGCCGATCACGGTCGCCCCGCCGGGCGCCATTCGCGCCAGCCCGCTCACGGCCACGCGCGCGCGTTCACGCATCACATGGTCGAGCGTGCGGCCGATCAGGAGGAAAAACAGCAGCGACACAGAAGCGTCGAAATAGGCGTGCTGGCCGTGATTGATCGTCTCGTAGAGGCTCAGCCCGTAGGCCAGCGACACACCGAGCGCGATCGGCACGTCCATGTTCATGCGCCCGTGCTTGAGCGCGCCCCAGGCCGATCGGTAGAAAATACCGCCGGCGAAGAACAGCGCCGGCATCGCAATCAGCGCCGACAGCCAGTGAAACAGGTCGCGCGTCGCCCCGTCCGCGCCCGACCAGACCGAAACCGACAACAACATGATGTTGCCGGCCGCGAACCCCGCAACGGCCAGCGCTCGCACCAGCTCAGACAGGGTCTTGTCCTTGCCGGCCGCGCCGTCGTCGCTCAGATGCGCGGCGTAGCCGAGGCGGTTGAGCGTGTCCACGATCGCCGGCTGCGCGTCGTCGCGCCAGCGCACCCGCACCCGCTTGGTCGACAGGTTGACGCGTGCCTCTTCCACGCCGTCGAGCCGACCGAGCGCGGTCTCGATCGTGTAGATGCAGCCGCCGCAGTGGATCGCCGGCACGGACAGGTCGCTCTGGCGCACGCCGCCGCCGAGGTCGCGGCTGGTCAGGCGCAGCTCCTCCGGGCCGGGGCCGGCGGGAACGTCGTCGCGCCCTGCCCCCTCAACGCCCGGTGCGCAGCAGCTCATCTGATTCTGCCCCCGGCGACGCGAACCCGCTCGACCTGGCGATAGGGATCGGCCTGGCCGATATCGGCCAAAATCTCAACGATCCACCCGCCATCGGCGATTTCGATCGTTTTTGCAAAGGCGCCCGTGCCGGCGCGGGCGAGCTCCAGCGTGAGATCGCCCTGTTCGGAGACCGGCCGGCGTAGGATCATGCGTACAGCCTCGACCGGCACCGGATCGCCGGATCGGTCGGTCAGCCGGTAGCTGACCGTGCCGTCCGCGATCGTCAACTCACCGCGCCAGCCCAGCGCCTGCTGCTCGCGGGCGAGGGCCGCCTTTTCGTTGAACTGCTGGCTGGCCACATAGGTGTTCTTCACCACCAGGCCCGTCCAGCTCCGGTTCGCAAGTGTCGCCATGGTCAGGTTCACGGCGATGATGGTCCCAAAAAAGGCAAGCATGATGATGAGCATATGCCGACCGGTAAATTCGCCCTTGGGGCGCGTGGGGGTCTTCATCATCTCGCCTCCGGCGCATTGAACGTCGCGGTGTAGGCGTCGCTTTCGAAACTCGCCTTGTCCTCGGCGATAAAGCGGAAACTCTGCGACGTTCCGTCGATCAGATCCTGCGGCTGGCGCACGAAGATCTTTAGCGTCCGCAGCCTGTCCGGTTCAACCGGAATCACCATCGACCGCCCTTCCGGCTGGTCGATGCCGTTCGCCGTCATCGTCGCGCCCGGCAGGCCGTCGAGCGAAAGGAAGATCACGCGCGGCTCGGGGATCATGTTCAACAGCTTGACCGTGTAGCCGTTGCGGATCGAGCCGTCGGCCAGCGTGACGAACTGCGGATTGCGGTCGTGCAACACGTTGACCTCGAGCCGGTCGCGCGAAAACAGGGCGTAGAGCAGCACGACGCCGATCAGTCCCCACATGCCGAAATAGACGAAGGTGCGCGTGCGAAAGAGCTGGCGCAGACGGAAATGGCGGACCTTGTCCGACAGGCCACCGCTGTCGTCGCGCACCCGCCGCGGGTCGATCGGCGCGGTGCCGCCCAGGGTCGCGAGCGCCATGTTGGCGTTATATTCGTCCAGCGTGGCGTAGGAGATCAGGCCGCGCTCCTTGCCGATCTTGTCCATGACCGCGTCGCAGGCGTCGATGCACAACGCACAGGTGATGCATTCGAGCTGCTGGCCGTCGCGAATGTCGATGCCCATCGGGCACACCGCCACGCAGGCATTGCAGTCCACGCAGTCGCCGACCGTCTGGCCCGCGGCGGCCGCCTTCTTGGCGCCGCGCGTGCGCGGCTCCCCGCGCCAGTCATTATAGGTCACGGTCAACGAGTTTTCGTCGAGCATCGCCGCCTGGATGCGCGGCCACGGGCACATATAGGTGCACACCTGTTCGCGCATCAGTCCGCCGAACACGTAGGTGGTGGCGGTGAGGATGGCGACCGTGATGTAGGCCACCGGGGCCGCCTCGCCGCGCGCGAAGTCGACCAGAAGCCCCGGCGCGTCGGCGAAATAGAAAATCCACGCACCGCCGGTCGCCACCGCGATCACCAGCCAGATCGCATGTTTTGCGACCCGCTTGGCGATCTTGCCGGTGCCCCAGTCGGCCTTGTCGAGCTTGATGCGCGCGTTGCGGTCCCCTTCGACCCAGCGCTCGACGACCAGAAACAGGTCGACCCACACGGTCTGCGGACAGGTGTAACCGCACCAGGCGCGCCCGACGGTGGAGGTGATCAGGAACAGGCCGACACCGGCCATAACCAGCAGGCCGGCCACGAAGATGAACTCCTGCGGCCAGATTTCGATGAAAAAGAAGTAGAAACGTCGATTGGCGAGATCGATCAGGACCGCCTGATCCGGCGCGTAGGGCCCACGGTCCCAGCGCAGCCACGGCGTCAGGTAGTAGATGCCGAGTGTGACCAGCATCACCAGCCACTTGAAGCGCCGGAACTGTCCGCTGGCCCGTTTGGGAAAGATCTTCTTGCGTGCGGCGTAGAGCGGCTGGCGCACCTTGGCCGAATTGACAGCCTCCGCCTCGTGGCGTTCGACTTCGCTCGTATTCAGCATTCTCGTCTCCTGGGCAGACGTGCCGCGGTCACTCGGCACGGAACAGGGCGGGACTGCTCGACCCGTGCCCGGCCGCGGCAGGCTGGAAATGCCCGATCCATATCGCGCCGACCTTGATTCAGGTCAACAAGGCCGACTAAAGATAAAAAAGGGGCCCGGCGCGAAGCCGGACCCCCCTCGCCCGGACGGCCCCAGGACGAATAGGGAGGTTCCCGCCATGCCCTATTCGCCGCCGCCAAGCGAATGCACGTAGACGGCCAGTTCCTTGACCGTCACATCACCGAGCCGCTCGCCCCAGCCCGGCATCACGCCGTGCTTGGGTGCGCGCATCTGGCTGGCGATATCGGCTACCGTCGAACCGTAGAGCCAGATCGCGTCTGTCAGGTCCGGCGCGCCGAGATCGGCCATGCCCTTGCCGTCGTCGCCATGGCATGCCGCGCAGTTTTCGGCATAGACCGTCTGGCCACGCTCGGCGGCCGCGGCATCGGCCGCGCCGCCCGACAGCGACACGACGTAATTGGCCGCATCCGTGATCTGCTCGGCCTCCAGATAGTCGAAGGCCGGCATTTCGGAAAACCGCGTCTCGTCATCGCCGGCGAAGCGGATGCCGTGGGCGATCGTCTGATAGATCTGCTCGATCGAGCCGCCCCACAACCATTCGTCGTCGTTGAGATTGGGATAGCCGGCCGAGCCCTGAGCGCCCGAGCCATGGCACTGCACGCAATTCACCTTGAAGGCGGCGGAGCCGGCCGACACGGCGAACTGACGCAACTGCTCGTCAGCGAGAACTTCCGAAACGTCCGCGCTGGCCACCGCCGCCACATAGTCGCCCTTGGCAGCCTCGGCCGCGTTGAGTTCGGTGCGCACGTCCTGGCGGCTCGAATAGCCCAGTACGCCGGTCGTCGCCGTCGAGATCAAGGGCCAGGCCGGATAGGCGATCGTGTAGCCGATCGACCACACGATGGTGGCGTAGAACGTCCACACCCACCAACGCGGCAAGGGATTGTTGAGTTCGCGGATGCCGTCCCACTCGTGACCGGTGGTTTCGATCCCGGTTACCTCGTCGATATGGTCCTTGCTCATGCCTCAGTCATCCTTCAGCGGGATCTGTGCCGCACGCTCGGCCGCCTTGCGCCCCCCGGGTCGGAAGACGAACAGCACGACGCCGATGAAAAAGATCATCAGGAACAAAAGCCCCCAACTGTCGGCGAAGGCGCGCATGGTGTCGTAGTTGAAGAAGCGTTCCATCACCGGTATCCCGCAGCTTCGTCATAGGTGGAAAAGTCGACAAGCGTGCCGAGCATCTGGAGATAGGCGACAAGCGCGTCCATCTCCGTCAGCGCGGCCGGATTGCCGTCGAAATCGCCGAGCTTGGCCTTCGGATAGCGCGCCTCGACGCCCGACGTGTCGGCGTTCGGATCCGCCTGGGCGACAAGGTCGGCCTTGGCCTCGGCAATCATCTCGTCACTATAGGGAACGCCGACCCCGCGATTGGCCTTCAGGTGGTAGGCGATTTCGTCGACCGGCAGCGGCGTTTCCTTCAAGAAGGCGTAGCTCGGCATCACCGATTCCGGCACCACCGAGCGCGGCTCGATCAGATGCTGGACGTGCCACTCGTTGGAGTAGCGGTCGCCGACGCGTGCCAGATCCGGTCCCGTGCGCTTCGACCCCCACTGGAAGGGATGATCGTACATCGATTCCGCCGCCAGGCTGTAATGGCCGTATCGCTCGACCTCGTCGCGAAACGGGCGGATCATCTGCGAGTGGCACGTATAGCAGCCCTCGCGGACATAGATGTTACGCCCGGCCAGTTCGAGCGGCGAATAGGGCCGCATGCCCTCCACCTTCTCGATGGTGTTTTCCAGGTAGAACAGCGGTGCAATCTCGACGATACCGCCAACCGTGACCACCAGGAACGACCCCACCAGAAGCAGCGTGGCGTTCTTTTCGATAACTTCGTGTTTGTCCATCAAACCCATCGTGCGGGCTCCCCTATTCGGCCGGCTGGAGGGCGGGTGCGGTCCCGCCGATCGGTGCTTCCTCGCGCTGATGGCCGAGGATCGTCATGGTGATGTTCCAAACCATCACCAGCGCGCCGGCGAGGTAGAGGGCGCCGCCCATGGCGCGGACCACATAGTACGGGAACATCGCAGCGACCGATTCGGCGAACGAGTAGACCAGGAAGCCCTGATCGTCGTATTCGCGCCACATCAGGCCCTGCTGAATGCCCGACACCCACATCACCGCCGCGTAGACGACGATGCCGAGCGTGGCCAGCCAGAAGTGCCAGGTCACCAGCCTGAGCGAATAGAGCCGCTCGCGGTACCATAGCTTCGGCACCATGTAGTAGACCGCCGCGAACGAGATCATGCCGACCCAGCCGAGCGCGCCGGAATGCACGTGGCCAATCGTCCAGTCGGTGTAGTGCGACAGCGAGTTGACGGCTTTGATCGACATCATCGGGCCTTCGAAGGTCGACATGCCGTAGAAGGCGATCGCCAGCACCATCAGCCGCAGCACCGGATCGGTCCTGAGCTTGTCCCAGGCGCCAGACAGCGTCATCAGGCCGTTGATCATGCCGCCCCAGGACGGCATCCACAGCATGATCGAGAACACCATGCCGAGCGTCTGCGCCCAGTCGGGCAGCGCGGTGTAGTGGAGATGGTGCGGCCCGGCCCAGATATAGAGGAAGATCAGCGCCCAGAAATGGATGATCGAGAGCCGGTAGGAATAGACCGGCCGGTTCACCTGCTTGGGCACGAAATAATACATCATCCCCAGAAAGCCCGCCGTCAGGAAGAAGCCGACGGCGTTGTGGCCGTACCACCATTGCGTCAGCGCGTCCTGCACGCCGGCGAAGGCCGAATAGCTCTTGCTGCCGAAGAAAGAGACCGGGATCGCCAGATTGTTGACCACGTGCAGCATCGCGATCGTCACGATGAAGGACAGGTAGAACCAGTTGGCGACGTAGATATGCGGTTCCTTGCGCTTGAAGATGGTGCCGAGGAACACGACCAAATAGGCGACCCACACGATGGTCAGCCACAGGTCGACATACCATTCCGGCTCGGCGTATTCGCGGCTTTGCGTGATGCCGAGCAGATAGCCAGTGGCGGCCATGACGATGAAAAGCTGATAGCCCCAGAACACGAACCAGGCGAGATCGCCGCCGAAAAGCCGGGCCCGGCAGGTGCGCTGGACGACGTAGAACGAACTGGCGATCAGCGCGTTGCCGCCGAAGGCGAAGACCACCGCCGAGGTATGCAGCGGCCGCAGTCGCCCGAAACTCAGCCAGGGTTCGATGTTCAGGTCGGGAAAGGCGAGCTGGAGGGCGACCACGACGCCGACGAGAAAACCCGCGATGCCCCAAAACATCGTCGCGATCGTGCCGTAGCGGATCGGCCCGTCCATGTAACCCGACCGTTCTTCGACCGCCGGCCCCGCGGGCGAGAAGCTCGTATTGCGCAAAAGCACCACGGCCGACCCGAGCAGGACGAAGAACAGAACCCACATATGGGCGGCAAACTGCGCATCGCGCGCAAAAGCCGCTGCGACCAGGGCAAGAAAGGTCATAATGCCGATCCCTGCGATCGCGGTGCCGTGTCTCATTGCGAATCCCCTGACAATGCTCTCAAGCGACGAATCCCCTCTCCCGGCGATCCGCTTCATGCCTCTTCACTCAGCAAGCGTCCCGATGCCTTGATCTGAGTCAAGGTCGATTGCACCGGCCGCGACCACTGTGCCCAACAGAATAACCAGAATGGACAGTGAAGCGGAACGTGGCGACCGGCAGCATGGACACGAGCTTTTCCTCGCCCTTCCCTCTCGACAACGGCTTGCCGCCGGCGGCGCTGCTGAGGCGCGCGCACGGGTTCAAGCTCGACCTGTGCCACGCGTTGGAGCGAATCGCCGACAGTCTGCCCGAGAACATCGACCGCATGGAATGCCTGCGGATCGCCAATATTCTGGCGCCGTCGATCCGGCAGATTCACGCCTGTGAGGAAAAGGACATCTTTACCGCCTATGCCGCGGCGCTGGCGGCATCGGCGGATGCCGACATGGAGACGTTGCGGCGTCTCAAGGCCGAGCATGTCGAGGACCAGTGTTTCGCCGATGAGGTCACCGAGACGCTGCTCGGCATCGGGCATGGCCAGGCGATCGACAATGCCGAGGCGGTCGGCTTCATGTTACGCGGTTTTTTCGAAACCATGCGCCGCCATATCGCCTTCGAGCGTGCCCACATCCTGCCGATTCTCGATCGCTAGGCCCTGCGTTCCACCCCGCCCCGCGTCCGTCCGGCCACGATCCGGATCAGTTTCCGCAGCGCATCTCGAGCCGTTCCAGGCTCTCGACGATGACGCGACGGTTGTTTTCGATCGCAATCACCCCATCCGCGCGCAGCTTGGTCAGTTGCCGGCTCACCGTCTCGATCGTCAGGCCCAGAAAATCGGCGATGTCGGCGCGGGTCAAAGGCAGGTCGAACGTGGTTTTTTCGGCCTCCGGCGACAGCGCCGGATCGATGTTGCGCGCGATCATGAGCAGAAAACTCGCAACCTTCTCGCCGGCCGTCTTGCGGCCGAGCGTCACCATCCAGTCGCGCGCGTCGTCGAGTTCGCTCAGCGTCTGCTGCAGCAACCGGTGTTCGAGTTCGGGCGATTCCCGCATCATCCGCTCAATCGCGGCCTTCGGAAAACTGCACAAGGTCACGTCGGTGGTCGCCTCCGCGCCAAGCCTGCTTTCCACCTTGAAGGGGCGACCGAGAAAATCGGGCGCGAATTGCAGCCCGACGATCTGCTGGCGCCCGTCGGAGAGCCCTTTGGTGAGCTTGACCACGCCCGAAAGCACGTTGGAATAGGAATCGATCGCTTCGGCGTCGCCGACCAGCTCGGTCCCCGGCTCCAGCCTGCGTTTCCATGATGCCTTCGACAGCGCCTGCAACTGCTGTTCGTCGAGCGCGGCGCACACGCCGCCATGACGCGCCTCGCAAGACTGGCACAAGACGGGAATATCGGAATTGTGGATGTCTTTTCGGGTCGTCATGGTGCCGCCTCGAACTTAATCGCCGTCTTATATAGCATCGACCCGGCCGCAAATCCCGCGTCAGTTTGTCGTTTTCTCCGGCTTTGATCGTGAATTTGATCAACATCAAAGCGCCGACGCAACCGGCTCGGCAAGGCTGATGCCGAGCCTAGGTCCTACGCACGATCGGAGACGGCCCCATGACAAAGGACATCATCGCACGCGCTGGCGAGCAGGTGCCCCGCTATACCAGCTATCCGACCGCGCCGCATTTCCACGCCGGGATCGACGCCTCGACCGCGGCGGAGTGGATTCGCACGCTGCCGGCGGCCGAACCGGTCTCGCTATACGTTCACATTCCCTATTGCGACCGACTGTGTTGGTTTTGTGCCTGCAACACCAAACAGACCTTGCGCTATGGGCCCGTGCAGACCTATCTGCGCGCGCTTCACCAGGAAATCGCCACGGTCGCAAACCTGTTGCAGCCGGACGTTTCGGTCAAGGCGCTGCATTTCGGCGGCGGATCGCCGACCATGCTCAGGCCGGACGACCTGGTCGCGCTGGCCGAACGGCTGCGCGCGGCTTTCTGCCTCAAGCCTGATGCCGAGATCAGTGTCGAGATCGATCCCAACGACATGGACGACGCCCGCTTCGAGGCCTTGGCGGCGATCGGCATGAGCCGCGCCAGCATCGGCGTCCAGGATTTCGACCCCAGGGTGCAAAAGGCGATCAATCGCGAACAGAGCTTCGCGCTGACCAGCGCGGTGGTCGACAAGGCGCGCCGGCACGGCGCGCGCTCGGTCAATCTCGATCTGCTTTACGGCTTGCCGCACCAGACACTCGAAAGCCTGACGGAGACGATCGGCCAGGCGCTGTCGCTTGGGCCCGATCGCGTCGCGCTGTTCGGCTACGCCCACGTGCCGTGGTTCAAGAAGCACCAGACCATGATCGACGAGGCAGCACTTCCCGACGGTGCCGGGCGTCTGGCGCAGTTCCAGAAAGCCCGCGCCCTGATCGAGGCGGCCGGCTATCAGGCGATCGGCTTCGACCATTTCGCCCTGCCTGGCGACCCCCTGGCCGTGGCCGCGCGTGAGGGCCGCCTGCACCGCAATTTCCAGGGCTACACGGAAGACGATTGCGCCACGCTGATCGGTCTCGGCCCGTCCTCGATCAGCCGGCTGCCGCAGGGCTATCTGCAAAACACGCCCGCCACCGCCCAGTATGAACGGCTGGTCGCCGGTGGAAAACTGGCTACCTGCCGCGGGATCGCCTTTTCGCAGGACGATCGCGCCCGCTCCTGGGTGATTGAAAGACTGATGTGCGATTTCGGCTTCTCCCCGCGCCGGGCCGAGGAATTGTTCGGCGCGCAGGGCCGCGAGATCGTCGTCGAAGCGGGCCAAATCGCCGGCGAAGGCGCCGACGCGATGCTGGAGCGGCGCGACGGCGATTTCGTCGTCCCGCCGGAGGCGCGGCCGCTGGTGCGCACTCTCGCCGCGCGTTTCGACCGCTATCTCGATGTCGGCGCCAAACGCCATTCGGCGGCCATCTAGACCCGCCCCGTCAAGCCGGGTCCGTTGACGCCTTCGCGGCCCGTATGGCTCAGGCCCGCGCCTCGATCATCGCCGCCTTGAGGCTTGCCACCAACGACGAGACGGCGGCGGCCGGATCCGTGCCGCGCTGGCCGTCGGCGTCGAGCGTGGCAGCGACCGTGTTGACGATCGCCGTGCCGACGACCACCCCGTCGGCCTCCGCCGCGATCGCGGCGGCCTGTTCGGGCGACTTGACCCCGAAGCCGACGCAGACCGGCAGCGGCGTGTGTGCCTTGATGCGTCCGACCGCCTGGCCGACCCGGCTGGTATCGGGCAGAGCCGAACCGGTAATGCCGGTCATGGAGACGTAGTAGACGAAGCCGGACGTGTTCTGCAGCACGGTCGGCAGGCGCTTGTCGTCGGTGGTCGGGGTTGCGAGCCGGATGAAGTTGAGCCCCGCCTCCAGCGCCGGCACGCACAGCTCGTCATCCATTTCCGGCGGCAGGTCGACCACGATCAGCCCGTCAATGCCGGCCGCCTTCGCGTCCTTCAGGAAAGCCGCGACGCCATAGCTGTAGATCGGGTTGTAGTAGCCCATCAAAACGATCGGCGTCTCGTCGTCGTCGGCGCGGAAATCCCTGGCCATGGCGAGTGTTTTCTTCAGCGTCTGGCCGCCCTTGAGCGCGCGCAGCCCCGCGGCCTGGATCGCCGGCCCGTCGGCCATCGGATCGGAAAACGGCATGCCGAGCTCGATGATGTCGGCGCCGGCCTGTGGCAGGGCCCGCATCACCGAAAGCGCGCTGTCATAGTCGGGGTCGCCTCCCATCATGTAGGTGACCAGGGCCGGACGGCCTTGCTCCTTCAGGGTCGCCATGCGGCGGTCGATACGCGTCGATGTCATGATGGTGTCGTTTCCTCTTCGATCCAGCGCGCGAACGCGGCGTCGGCGCTGCCGCCGTCGTGGCGGATGATGGCCGGTGTGTCATAGGGGTGGCGTTCGGCGATGAAGGTTGCCAGGGCCTCCGCGCGCGCCAGGCTGGTCTTGAACAGGACGGACACCTCGTTCTCCTCGGCGATTTCGCCCTGCCACCAGTAGAGCGAGCGCACGCCCTGGAAAATGTTGGCGCAGGCGGCAAGACGCGCTTCGAGCACGGCGCGTGCCAGGGTGCGCGCATCGTCCGCATTGCCGAACGTGACGTGATACTCGACCACGACGCGGTCTGGCGCGGCCGGTTCATTCGACATGTTCGCGCACCTCGATGGTGACGGCGAAGGCATAAAATCCGTCGCGCTCGATCCGGCTCTTGGCCTCGTCGGCGTCGAAGGCGATGCGCGGACGGTCATCGTCGGCGATTCTGGTCATGAACGCCAGATTGCCGCTTTCGCGGATGCCCCGCGCGTTCTCGCCCGTATCGTCGGCGCGTATCGCGACATAATGGTGCCGGTTCTGCCTTGACCGATAGATCTCGAACATGCCGATCCGCCTCCCGTGCGCTGGCTTGCCTTCACATATCCAGGCCGAGCATCTTGGCGACGGTGAAAATATCCTTGTCGCCGCGCCCGCACAGATTCATCACGATGATCGCCTCGCGATCCATCTTCGGCGCCCGCTTGACCACCTCCGCCAGCGCGTGCGCCGGCTCCAGTGCCGGAATGATGCCTTCGAGCCGGGTCAGGAGCTGGAAAGCCTCCAGCGCCTCGTCGTCCAGGATCGGCACGTAGTCCACGCGCCCGGCTTCCTTCAGCCAGGAATGCTCGGGGCCGATGCCGGGATAATCGAGCCCGGCCGAAATCGAATGGCCGTCTTTGATCTGGCCGTCGTCGTCCTGCAGCAGATAGGTCCGGTTGCCATGCAGGACGCCCGGCCGGCCCGCCGTCAACGAGGCGCAATGGTCTTCGCTCGAAAGCCCCCTGCCGCCGGCCTCCACGCCGACCATGCCGACATCGGGATCGTCGAGGAAGGGATGAAACAGGCCGATCGCGTTCGATCCCCCGCCGACGGCGGCAACCAGGAGGTCGGGCAGACGGCCCTCGGCGGCCAGGATCTGCTCGCGCGCCTCGCGTCCGATCACCGACTGGAACTCGCGCACCAGCTCGGGATAGGGATGCGGGCCGGCGGCGGTGCCGATCAGGTAGTAGGTGTCCTCGACATTGGTCACCCAGTCGCGCAGCGCCTCGTTCATCGCGTCCTTGAGCGTACCGTGCCCGGACGTCACCGGCCGCACTTCCGCCCCGAGCAGCTTCATGCGGAACACGTTCGGCGCCTGTCGTTCGACATCGGTCGCGCCCATATAGACCACGCAGTCGAGCCCGAAGCGGGCCGCGACCGTCGCCGTCGCCACGCCGTGCTGCCCCGCGCCGGTCTCGGCGATGATGCGGGTCTTGCCCATGCGTTTGGCAAGCAGGATCTGGCCGAGGCAGTTGTTGATCTTGTGCGAACCGGTGTGGTTGAGTTCGTCGCGCTTGAAATAGATCTTTGCCCCGCCGAGATGCTCCGTCAGCCGCTCGGCGTAATAGAGCGGGCTCGGCCGGCCGGTATAATGCCGGTTCAGATCGTCCAGTTCGGCCTGGAACTCGGCATCGTTGCGCGCGCGCTGCCAATGGTCCTGCAAGTCGAGGATCAGCGGCATCAGCGTCTCGGCGACGAACCGGCCGCCGAATATGCCGAACATGCCGGCCTCGTCGGGTCCTGCGCGGAACGAATTCAAGGTGGGAACGGCGCTGGTGGTCATGATGCGGTGTCCTTGACGCGGCAATGGGGCCGGAACGATCTGTGTTCCTTTATCTGCGCATGGCATAAGGTGACAAGTCAAACACCCGCGGAACCGTCGTCTCAGTATTCCAGCCCCGAAAAGAGCGCGTTTCGGGGGTTCCATTGCCAGAAGGAGAGAGACAACTTGTCCCTATTTTGCCGTGATCGAAATCTGTCGGCTCCCCCCTCCCCGAGCCGGGCCGGCACATATCCGGTCGCGGACGGCGCGCGGCGTTCGGGGCGCGGCGTACGATGATCCGCACACCGCCCGCCTATCGACGCCTGGCCCAGCGTCTCGCTGCCGAGCTGAGAACCGGCTTGTGGCGCCGCGGCGACGCCCTGCCGGCGGAAAGCGAACTCGCCCGCGGGTATGGCGTCAGCCGGCGCACCGTGCGCAACGCGCTGGCGCTGATGCAAAGTGACGGGTTGATCGACAAGGGACAGGGTCGCAATGCCCGCTATTGCGCGCGCGTCATCGAAAGCCAGGGGCGTAACCTCGACGATTTCCCCACCGCCGCCCGCCAGGTCGGCATGACGCCGGCAACCCGTGTCCTGGGCGTTGCCGGCCGCAGGTCCGGCCTTGCCGAAAGCCGCGCGCTCGCTTTGCCCGTCGGCACGACGGTGACGGAGATCGAACGGTTGCGGCTGCTCGACGGGCGGGCCGTCGTCCGCCAGTCCAGCGTGCTGCCGCAATGGGTGGCCGACACGCTGCCCGTCGACCGGCTGATGCGGGATTCGCTCTACGATCTGATCCGCCGCGCCACCGGCTCGACGCTCAGGATCGGCACGCAGCATTATTCGGCCGTCGCCGCTTCGCCCGGCCAGGCCGCCGATCTCGGCCTGGAACCCGGTGCCTGCCTGTTGCGGCTGTGCCGGCTGGTCGTCGACGCCGAAGACCGGCCGGTCGAATATTCCGATTCGCTGGTGCGCGACGGCTATTTCCGTTTCGACGACTGACGGACGCAGAGCCGTCACCGCGACGGAAAATCAAATTGATTCAGATAAATACACCCAAAAGCCGACTCACGTCGGCAAGGACCTGAATCGGTACTGAAACAAAAACGACCGGCGCACGGGGCGCCGGCCGTTCGCTCCAACCGGTGGTACCGGCTAGCCTTCGCAATCCCACCAGAAGCGCGAGAAATCCGTATCCCAGCTCTGCATCGGCACCCAGGCATAACCCTGCAGGCAGCTGTTTGCGGCGAAGCGCTTCTTCTGGGTCAGCAGATAGATGTCGGACTGCCGGTCATGCAGTTTCTGCTGGATTTCCTTGTAGATCGCGTTGCGGGCCTCGACATCGGTCTCGCCGCGCGACTTGTCGATCAGCGCGTCGATTTCGGGATCCATCACCCATTCCATCGACGACCACGTGCCCTTCGCCTTGGAATGGTACTGGACGTAGAAGACGGAATCCGGGGACGGATAGGTCGGCCCGTAGAAGACCTGGGTCGAAGCCGGCGTCGTGTCGACCGCCGAGGCCAGTTCGGTGATCCGGTTCCACGGCTCCGGCTGCAGTTCGACCTCGAAGCCGATGGTCTCGAGCGTCGACTTGAGCAGCAACCCGATCTCTTCCTCGAACGCGGTCTTGGCGACATAGGCGTGGGCGAGCTTGATCGGCGTGTCGCCGGCATATTTCGACTTGGCGACCTCTTCCTTGGCCTTCTCCAGGTTGAATTCCGGCGACGGCAGGCTGTCGAGATGGGCGTCGGCGAACACCGGCGCCAGCGGCCCCTTCAACTCACCGCCCGGATAGATCACGTCCCGGATCGTCGCGTAGTCGGTCGCATAGGCGATCGCCCGGCGAATATGAACGTCGTCGGTCGGCGCCACCTGGTTGTTGAGCTTGATGTAGAAGCCGGTCGCCGTGTCGGCGGCGATGATCTTGTAATTTTCGAGCTTGTCGATCGCGTCATAGGTTTCGTTCGACTGGTACTGAGACGACATGCCCAGCTCGCCCTTGGTGGCGAGCGCTTTCACGGTCGCCTCGTCGCGCGTGATCACGAACCGCAACTCGTCGATCGGCTTCTGCTTCGGCCAGCCCATGTGGTAGTCGCCATAGCGTTCCATCACCATCTGCGAGCCCCGCGTCCAGCTCGCCAGATTGTAGGGCCCCGCGCCTGCCGAGGCGTCGGCCAGATAGGTCTCGCCCCATTCCTCGTCGCTCTTTTCCTTCACCAGGTCGGAATTGACGACCAGGATCAACGGCGTGTTGGAGATGAACGGCGCATAGACGCGGTTGAGCGTGATCTCGACCGTGTGATCGTCGAGCGCCTTGACGGCGTCCGGCTCCACCAGGCCGGTAAACAGATAGGCCGGGCCTTCGTTGATCGACAGCAGGCGCTGCATGGAATAGACCACGTCCTTGGCCTCGACCGGGCTGCCATCCTGGAAGGTCGCGTCGGCCTTCAGCTTGAAGGTGTAGGTCTTGCTGTCGTCCGAAATCTCCCAGCTTTCGGCGAGCTGCGGCACCACCGCGCCGGTCGCGTCGACGGTGGTCAGCGCGTCGTAGAGATTCACGATCGCCATATATTCGGTGTAGTCGTTGACCTTGGCGGGATCGACCGTGCCGAAGATCTGCACCGCGTTGACGACCAACGACACCTTGTCCTGGGCAAGGGCCGCCGGCGCCAGCGCGCTGGTGCCCAGGAGGGCTGCAAGTGCGACTGGAATTATATGTTTCATGACTTTCTCCTCTGGATTTATAGTTGCGGTTCTTGAACGTCAGGCGGCTTTGGTCAGCTTTTCCAGGGGAACGAAATCCTGGTCGTAGCCGAAGTAGCGCGGGCCAACGAGGTCGAGTCCCGCCTTGGTGCGCCATTGCGGATCGCTCGGCATGCCGATGAACGACAGGGCAAGCCCGTAGCGAAGCTGCTCGGTGGTGATCGGCAGGCCGCCATCGGCGTCGAGGGCGCAGATCAGGTCGGGCGTGGTGGCAAGCGCGGCGCCCTCGCCGTCGCGGGCAATCAGAAACTCGTTCTGGAACTCGACCGAGAAGCTGCGGCCCTGATCGGCGTCCACGCCCTTCAGGATCGCCTTGCCGCGCGCGAACCCGCCGGTCGTGCGCCGCTCGATATCGACCACGCGGGCGGTAAACAGGCGCCGCCCGTCGAGCCTGGCGATCAGCGCCTCGGCCGGATTGCGGTTTTGCGCCCGCTCGGTGGCGATCGTCTCGCCGACCTCCTTGATCAGCGAGAGCGTGTTGCGCAAGATCCCCTTCTTCATGCGCGCGCCCTGCATGGGATAGATCGCCACCAGCGCCGCGCCGCCCATCTCCACGGTCTGGGCCCGCGCCAGCTTTTCCGTCCACTGGTTCGAGATCGTGTTGATGACGGAGGAATTGCCCTTTTCGTCGGCAATCACCATCGGCGTGGCCGCCACCCCGTGCATGGTGAAGCTCACCATCTGCAGTTCGGGAAAGGCGCGTCCCATGCCGTCGCCGTCGATCAGCGGCAGCCCTGTCGCGGCGGCGACCGCGAAGGGAATGGTCGAGTTGAGCCCGCCCGCCTCGATGCAGATCAGCGCGTCGGCCTTGCGCCCGAGAAAGGTCTCGAGCTGGGCCAGCGCCTCGCGCGCCTCGTCGCCGCGCGGCAGTTTTTCCACCATCACCGTCGGCGCGCCCATCATCGCCACCGGCACGCATAAAGCGTCGTCGGCAACCTCCTCGGCATCGATCACACGCACCGGACCGTACTGCTCGATCGCCGCGCGCGCCATCAGCTTGCCGATATGCGGGTCGCCGCCGCCGCCGGTTCCCAAAAACGCGCCGCCCAGCGCGATCGGCTCCATGTCGTCGGCCGAAACCGTGAATGTCGTCATGTGGCGCTCCCATGTGTCGGATCGTCGGCTTCCATCGGCCGGTAGGCGATGTCGTCGAAGCCGAATCCCTTCGGGCCGACGACCTCCAGCGCCTCGGGCGTGCGCAGAAGCGGGTGGCAGGGCAAGGCCACCACCGCGACCCGCTGGCCGTAGCGCAGCATTTCGGTGGTGATGGCGTTGCCGGTATCGATGTCGAGGATGATGATCAGGTCGGGCACGGCGATCTCGACCACGCCGTCGCGCTTGAACACCAGGTTCTCGTTCTGGATCAGCACTGCGGCCGTCTGGTCGTTACAGCCGTCGAAGCCTTCGATGATCGCCTCGCCGGTGACGAAGCCGCCCTTCAAGTGCCGCTTGAGATCCTTGATCTTGCCGGTGAAGCAGACCCGTCCGCTCTCCATCTCGCAGATTGCGGCGATCGGGTCGGCGTGGCGCTGACGCGCCTCGATCACCGCGCGGCCCAGCGCCACCGCCTTGGTGTAGGAATCGGGGATGGAGAACTGCTTGACGAAGGCGCCGCTCATCGGCGCGCTGGCCAGCGTCGAAGCCCCGCCCTGCGAAATCACGCAGGCGCGCGCCATGCGCTCGTGCCATTTCTCCGAAATCGCATGGTCGAAAATGACGACGTTGCCGTGCGGGTCGCACATCACCGACGGCGTCGAACGGTGGCCGTAGATCGAATAGGTCGTCATCTGCATTTCGGGAAAGGCGCGCCCCATGCCGTCGCCGTCGACCACCGGCAGCCCGGCCAGCGAGGCGGTGATCAGCGGCTCCATCGCGTTCTGGCCGCCGATTTCCTCGCAGGCGATCGCGTCGGCCTTGAAACCGAGGCGCTCCTCCAGCGCGCGCACGCAGCGCAGCCCCTCGCGGCCTTCCTTGATGCGCTCGAACGAAATCAGCGGCGCGCCGATGCCGCCCAGCGACACAACCTTGGCGTCGTCGGGCAGATCCTCCATCTTGATCACGCTGAGCGTATTGCCGGCGCGCAATGCCTGGCGCGCCCTGAGTTTGCCGATATAGGGATTGCCGCCGCCGCCGGTGCCCAGGATCGCCGAGCCGATCTCCAGCGCCTCGATGTCGGCTTCCGTCAACCTCCAGAGTTTGTCAGGCCGGGAGAGCATCGCCGCCTCCCATCTCGCCAACCACCTTGACGTGGATG
>SWBZ01003194.1_pt1 | contig 23377 bp, 17 predicted proteins | sample 4693031 | NCBI WGS metagenome assembly SWBZ01 (sample SAMN10267274, study PRJNA491770) | bioreactor metagenome | isolation source: DHS bioreactor inoculated with | place: Japan: off Shimokita Peninsula
CCGGTCGGCCAGTCATGACCGGTCTTGAAATCCCTGAGCCAGTCGATCCGCTCGCCGAGCAGGACGGGACCGCTGCCCAGCAGGTCGACCTCGTGGCGCAGCGCGCGCTGCGCAGCCTCCTCGATCCGCGAAACCGACTCCGGGAACAGGCTTGCAAATCCGGCCGCCTGGTCGGCGTGCGTCACCGCCGGGTAAGGCCGCGCGGCCAGATGACGCCACAGATGGTCGATATCGGGTTGTCCGGCGAGCCGCGCCAGGCGGGCGCCGTTCATCCGCCGCGCCGCAAGCGGGGCCAGATACCGGTCGGCCTCCATGCGGCCTTCGCGCGCGAGCCGTTTGATGACATATCCCGGCGGCTTGCGCACCAGCCGGGCGACACGCTTGACGGCGCTCAACGCGGACATGGATCAATGCCCTCGTTGGGCCTGCTTGCCGCCGATCCAGTAGTCGTACCAGGAGCTGAGATTGTAGAGCGTCCAGATCTGCAGGCTGGCGTCCGCCTTCTTGGAGCGATGATGGGCGAACAGGTTCTGGATATAGGACAGGTTGAAGAAGCCGCGATCCATCAGGCTCGACCCCAATAGCTCGCGCTCGACCCGCTCGCCGAAGGAACCGCGCAGCCAATCGGCCATCGGCGCGCCGAAGCCCATCTTCTTGCGGTAGATCAGTTCGTGCGGGATCAGACCCTCGACCGCCTTCTTCAGGAGATATTTCGCCGTTCCGTTCTTGGTTTTCCATTCCTCCGGGATGTCAAAGGAGAAATCGACGAGTTCGTGGTCGAGGAAGGGAACGCGCGCCTCCAGCGACACCGACATGGAAATCTTGTCGACACGCATCAACAAAAGTTCCGGCAGGCGCAGGCGGAATTCGTTGTGGATCATCCGGGTCAGGGCATCCTGTCCGCCATGGGCGGCATCGAAGGGTTCCAGGAAGGACTGGATGACGTTGTAGCTGTCGGGCACCAGATAGCTCGGATCGAGCACACCCGCCTCGATCATCGGCAGATGGTGGTCGGCCGAGCCGAGCGCGTCGTAGCGCATCAGGCGATCCTTGCTGGTGTTCCAGAACACCATAGCGCCGGTCCAGAAATGCTCGCGGTCGCGCGATGCGCGATCGATGATGTCGGCGTAGACCGGCAGCCTGGGATTGAGATTGGACGCTCCGACCGCGGCCATCGCCGCGGCCCGCTGCAGCGGGCGGGGCAGGTAGTTGCGAAACGGCGACCAGTATTTGTGGTAGAGTTGCAGGTAGCCCATGTAGGAGGCGTAGCCGCAGAACTGCTCGTCCGAGCCCTCCCCGACCTGCACCCCCTTGATGCCGTTGTCGCTGGCAAGCTTGGAGACGAAATAGAGCGGGATACACACCCAGTCGGCCAACGGCTCGTCCTGATGGTGAATGAGGCTGTCGAGATAGCCGATCATGTCGTTTTCGTCGATCAGCACTTCGTGGTGATTGGTGTTGAAGCGCTTGGCGGCGATGTTGGCGTAGTCGAGCTCGTTGAGACCGGTGAAGTCCTTGAAGCCCACCGTGAACGTGTTGATCGGCTTGTCGGAGAACTGCGACATCAAGGCGACGTTCGCCGAGGAATCGATGCCGCCCGACAGGAACACGCCGATCGGCACGTCGGCGATCATGCGCCGCTCGACCGCGTCATGCAGGCGCTGCTTGATGCCGCCGACATAAAAATCCTCGAGTGCCTGATTCGACAGTCCCTTGGTCTCGGACGGGTCGATCCCCTTGCCGGGCGCGGCATCGAAATGGCGCTGCATGGAGATGCGACCGTCCGCCTCGACCTTGAGCCAGCAGCCCGCGGGCACCTTGTAGATGCCCTTGAACATGGTCATCGGCGCTGGCGTGGTCAAAAAGCTGAGATAATGGACCATGGCGAAAGGATCGATATCGCGTTCCGCCTTGGGGTGTTCCAGCAGCGCCTTGATTTCGGATCCGAACACAAACTCGCCGTCGAAAACCGCGAAATAAAGCGGTTTTACGCCGATCCGGTCGCGTGCCAGGAAAAGCGCGTCCTTGTCGGCATCGTAAATGCCGAACGCGTAGTCGCCGGAAATTCTCTCCAGCAGCCCCTCCAGCCCCCACTCCTCGTAGCCGTGGACGAGAATTTCGGTGTCGGAATGGTCGGTGCGAAAGCGGTGCCCCGCCTGTTCGAGCGGCGTCCGGTAGCGGGCATGGTTGTAGATTTCACCGTTGAAGGTGATCCAGACCCGGCCGTCCTCGTTGGGCATCGGCTGCTTGGCGAGGTTGCTGAGATCGATGAACGACAGGCGCCGATGGCCGAAGCCGATCCGCGCGTCGTCGGAAATCCACAGATCCGCGCCATCGGGGCCGCGATGGCCCATGGTGTCGCGCATCTGCGTGATCATGTCCGGGGTTACCCGGCCCGGCTTGCCGTAGGCATATACTCCAACAATTCCGCACATATCCTACGAGCCTCTCGTCCGTTCGCGCCGGAGCCAAATTCTCCGGCGCGCTAACTGCGTCGATCTAAAGCGCGATCTGCTTTTCGACTTCAAAGCTGATGCGCGTGGCGAAAATCTGGTCTTCCAGCGAAATCGGCCAGGCCGCCCCCTTGCGCAGGGTTTCGGCCAGCGCGGCCAGCTCTTCCTGCTGGCCCTTCTGCATGGTGGTGCCCTTCCAGCCGCCGCTGCCGCCGGCAACCGTAAGCTGCTTGTAGTCGTCGAGGGTCAGCACCTTGCCGTCGACAAAGATGTCGGCGCGCTCCTTGGCGTAGCTCTTGGAGCCCATAGCGGTATAGGTGAGCGTGCACACCGAACCGTCGGCATACCGTACGGTGGCGTTGAAATTGTCGTTGCGCAGCCAGTATTTGGACTCCGGCACGATCGACATGGCGTTGACCTCGACCGGGGTCGAGCCGGTCAGGGCGTTGAACAGATCATAGATGTGGCAGCCCTCGCCGATATTGCGGCCGCCGCCCTGGGGACCGTGCACCCAATGGTCGGCAGGAATGTAACCGGCATTCATGCGGTAATTGACGATCATCGGCGAGGTGCGGTTGGCGAGCACTTTCTTCGCCGCCACAACCGCCGGGGAAAACCGCCGGTTGAAGCCGGTCATCAGCACGGGCCCGTTCGGGTTGTCGCGATAGAATGCCTCGATCTCGGCCAGTTCGTCCTCGTTCATGGCCAGCGGCTTTTCCACGAACACGTTCTTGCCGGCCCTGAGCGCGTCGAGCGTCATGCCGGCATGCAAATCGTGGCGTGTGGCGATCAGCACCAGATCGATGTCGGGATCGTCGAGCACGGTCTTGAAATCGGTCGCGGCGTTGGGCGCGCCGAAGCGCTCGGCCGCCGAACGCGCCGACAGGCCGGTGCGGCTGACGATGGTGCGCAGATCGTAGCTGTCCTTCAGCTTCTGCAGATTGGGCAGGTGCATGCCCTGCGCGAAGCCGCCGGCGCCGACCAGGGCGAGCTTGATGCGCCCGTCGGCGGGCGCGGGCGGCGCAATCTGCAGCGCCGGCCTGGTCGCTTCCGCACGCTCGGGATAGGTCAACATCACCAGGAGCGGTTTTTGCCCGGTCCCGCGCAGCGCGGCGTAGGCCTCCTCGGCCCGGTCGATCGGAAACGGCTCCTTGAGCATGTTGGCCAGGCTGATGCGGCCGCGCGCCAGGAGGCGCAGGAATTCCTCCATGTTGCGGTTTTCCGTCCAGCGCACATAGGCGATCGGATAGTCCGCGCCCTCCTCCTCGTAGACCGGGTCGTAGCGGCCGGGTCCGTAGGAGGTGGAGATGAAGAAGTCGAGTTCCTTGGCGTAGATGTCGGAGCGGGCGATGTTGAGACCGACATCGCCGACCACGACGACACGCGCCTTGCGCCGGCAGGCCTGGAAGGACTGGGCCAGAATCTCGCTGCTCGGCGAGGCGGCGGTGATGATCACGGCGTCGGCGCCATGGCCGTCGGTCAGCTTGACGATGCGCTCGACGATGTCGCCGTCCTTGGGATTGAGACCGATATCCATCCCGTTGGCACGCGCGATCTCGATGCGGTTTTCGTCGATGTCGGTGCCGATCACCCGGCAGCCGCTGGCCGTCAGGAGCTGGGCGGTGAGCTGGCCGAGAATGCCCAGGCCGATGACGACGACGGTCTCGCCCAGCGTCGGGTTGGTGCGGCGCACGCCCTGCATGGCGATGGCGCCGAGCGTTACGGTGGCGGCGGCCTCGTAGTCGAGCCCATCGGGAACGGGCACGGTCAGGTTGACCGGGACGTCGACGACTTCGGCGTGATTGGCAATGCCCGCGCCGGCGCAGGCGACGCGATCACCCACCTTGATGCCGGTGACCTCGCTGCCCACCTCGATCACCTCGCCCGAGGCCGAGTAGCCGGTCGGCAGGCCGGCATCGAGCTTGCCCTTGATCTGCTTGTAGACCCGGGCAAAGCCCTGGTCCTTCATCAATTGCAGCGCCTTCTTGACGTGATGCGGCTGTTTCAGCGCACGGCGATAAAGCGGCAGGCCCGACATCTTGATGCCGGCCATCTCGGTGCCGACGGAAATACAGGACGACTTGACCCGGACCAGAACGTTCCTGGGCCCGACGGTCGGCGCGGGAACCTCCTGCAGGAACACATTGCCCGAACGCACCAATAATTGCTTCACGACCAGATACCTCGCGTGTCGATCACGGTCTTGCCGGCGAGTTCGTCCCGCGCGATCGTTTGATAAAGACGGTGGTTGACCAGCATCACCACCACGTCGGCTTCGCGCACCGCCTCGTGCATGTCGTCGGTCAGCCGCACGCCGGCGCCGTTGGCCAGCGAGGCCGGCAAGTGCTCGATATGCGGCTCGGAGACGACGACATCGCAGTCGCCGCCCGCGACCACGGCCTCGGCGATCTGCAGGGCCGGGCTCTCGCGCAGGTCGTCGACATCCGGCTTGAAGGCCAGGCCCAGAAGGCCGACCACCGGCCGCCCCTTGCCGGAAGCCTTGTCGGCGACGGCGGCGGCGATCTTGTCGAGCACGTATTTCGGCTTGCCGTCATTAACTTCGCGCGCGGTGCGGATCAGGCGCGTTTCGTCGGGCGCGGCCTCGACGATGAACCAGGGATCGACCGCGATACAATGCCCGCCGACGCCGGGACCGGGCTGAAGAATATTGACGCGCGGGTGATGGTTGGCGAGCTTGACAAGTTCCCACACATTGATGTCGAGTTTTTCGCAGACGATCGACAATTCGTTGGCAAAGGCGATGTTGACGTCGCGAAAGGCGTTTTCCGTCAGCTTGCACATTTCGGCGGTGCGGGCGTTGGTGCGCAACAACTCACCGCTGCAGAAAATACGGTAGAGATCCTCGGCAAGGGCCGCGCAGGCTTGCGTCATGCCGCCCACGACCCGGCTGTTTTCGACCAGTTCGGTCAGAACCCGGCCGGGCAGGACCCGCTCGGGGCAATAGGCAACGTGCACGTCGCAGCCCTCGACACCGGGTTGGGCGATCTTGAGGTCGGGCCGCAATTCGGCAAGCAAGGCGGCCATGGCGTCGGTGGTGCCGGGCGGCGAGGTCGATTCCAGGACGACCAGATTGCCGGCGGCAAGGCACGGCGCGATCGAGCGCGCGGCCTTCCAGACATAGTCGAGATCGGCCTTGCCGTCGTGGAAAGGCGTCGGCACGGCGATCATATAGGCATCGGCCGGCTCGGGCGTCGTGCTGGCGCGCAGATGCCCCTGCCGCACGGCGAGCGCGGTCACCGCGTCCAGATCCGGCTCGACGATATGGATCTCGCCCTTGTTGATGCGCGCCACGACCTCCGGCTTGACGTCGACGCCGACCACCTGGACGCCGCGCGAGGCGATCACCGAGGCCGTTGGCAGACCAATATAGCCGAGACCAAGAACACAGACTTTCTTCAGGCGGGATTCGGTCATGCCTGTTCCTCGATGATTTTTCGGATACGTGCCGCGGCCATGCCGTCACCATAGGGGTTCATGGCCTGTGCCATGCGCTTATAATGGTTGCGGTCGCCAAGCAAGCGCGCCGCCTCGCCGGCGATCCTGTCACGCACGGTGCCGACCAGAACGACCGTCCCGGCATCCACCGCCTCGGGCCGCTCGGTGGTTTCGCGCATCACCAGGATCGGTTTGCCCAGCGACGGCGCCTCCTCCTGCACCCCGCCGGAATCGGTGATGATGATGTGCGAACGCTCCATCAGATAGACGAACGGCTCGTAGTCGAGGGGGTCGATCAGATGAACCGACGGCGTGTCCTTGAGCCAGCGCTCCACCGGTTCGCGCACGCTCGGATTGGGGTGGACCGGATAGACGATCTGCACGTCGTGCGCGGCGACGATATCGAGGAACGCCTGGCAGATATTATCGAAGCCGGCGCCGAAATTCTCGCGCCGGTGCCCGGTCACAAGCACGATCGGCCGCTCAGGATCGAGGAAGTCGAACCGTTCGGCGAGCCGAGCCTGCCGCTCCGGCGAGCCCTTGATGCGTTCAACCGTGGCAAAAAGCGCGTCGATCACCGTGTTTCCGGTGACATGGACATGCGCGTCCGGAACGCCCTCGGCAAGCAGATTGCGCTTGGATTGCGGCGTGGGCGCGAAATGGAACCGGGTGGCAAGGGTCGCCACGCGCCGGTTCATCTCTTCCGGCCATGGTGCCCACAGCGAACCCGACCGAAGGCCGGCCTCGACATGGCCGACAGGCAATTTGCGATAGAAGGCCGCCAGCGAGGCGGCCATGGTGGTGGTGGTGTCGCCATGCACCAGCACGATGTCGGGCCGCTCCTCGTCGAAAACCGCACCAAGGCCGGTAAAGACCCAGGCGCGCACCTGGTCGAGGGTCTGGTTGGGCCGCATGACGTCGAGATCGCGGTGCGGCACGATCTCGAACAGGTCGAGCACCTGGTCGAGCATCTGCCGGTGCTGGGCGGTGACGCAGATGCGCACGTCGAGCAAGCTGCTGCGCGCCAGTTCCTTGGCCACCGGTGCCATCTTGATCGCTTCCGGCCGCGTGCCGAAGACGGCGAGAACTTTTTTCATGCGCTCGGTTTCCCGGTGTCGTCCGATCGCAGCACCGGACGATCAGGTCTTCGCCTCGGAAGGTGCTGCTCGCTTCCGTCCTCTATGCCTGCAAACGGGATGAGGTACTCGATCGCGTGGCGGCGCGCCACGCGCGGCTGTTTAGACAATGGCGCTTTCCTTGTCCACCGCAATCCGGGTCGTTCATTTGCATGGTTCCAAGCTTCCCGCCGGCAACCAGAGCCTATTCCGCGCCCTTGAAACTTGGTTGATTTGCCTACTGACAGATTTCACTCCCGACGCGCCGCGACCGCCTAGGTCTTTTGAAGACTTCCCATAAGCAGAATACGGAACCGCTCCAGAGCATCGATCCGGTTGACCAGCCGCTCATAGGCGATACCGAAAACATAACTGGCAGCCGCCATTCGCAAATATTCCGGGCGGCCTTCGACCAGACGGATCTCCGGGTTGCCCAGCCCCACCCGCTTGCCGATCGCGGTGACGTCGGCCGGGGTATTGGCCCGGTAGTGGGTGTGAAACGTGTCTTCCGATGCCCGCCCGCGCATCCGATTGTAAAAGCGATGAAACGACAGCGGCGTCATGCGCGCGATCAGCGGCATGTAATGGCTACGGTTGGGCGTCTTGAAAAGAAAGCGGCCGCCGGGCTTGAGCACCCTTGTCACCTCCGCAAAGACACGGTCGGGATCGGCAAGATGCTCCAGAACGTTGTCGGCAAAAACGAGATCGAAGGTGTTGTCCGGCCAGGGGATATCCTCGCCCAGGCCGATCTTTGCCTCGTCGAGATAGGGATTGGTTTCCACGCGCGGATCGGGATCGAGGCCACATAAGCGGGCCGCCCGGCCGGAAAAGTCCATTTCGGGCACGATGCCCGCGCCCGCACCGAGATCCAGCACGGAGAATTCCGGCTTCATTCGCTCCAAAATGAACTGCCGGAAAAGCTTGTCGTCCCACGAATCCTCATATTCAGGATAATACTTCTTATCGAGATAGTCCTTCATGGACATATTTTATCCCCTTATTCTATTTTGATCCATGACCGGACAAAACAACCTTAATCGTCATAAAGAATATTGTCACATCGAGCCAGAATGAAAAGTTCTTGATGTAATAAAAATCATAATGAAGCTTTTTATGAACATCACCGACGTCAGCGACATGCCCCTGATTGACCTGGGCCCATCCGGTAATGCCCGGCCGCACGATGTGGCGATAGCTGTAAAACGGCAGTTCGGCGTCGTACCAGGCCGACAGCACCGTTGCTTCCGGCCTTGGGCCGATCCAGCTCATTTCGCCTCGGAGAATATTGAGTATCTGCGGCAGCTCGTCGAGCCGCGTGCGGCGCAGGAACCGTCCGACCCGGGTAATGCGATTGTCTCCGGGCCGGGTGATCGCACGGTCAATCTCGGCATCATGGAGCTGTTCGCCGGCGTCACCTTGCTGGGCGGTTGAGCTCGACGGGCCGGCCATCATCGTGCGGAACTTGTAGATCCGGAACGGCCTTTGCCGATAGCCTTGGCGGCTTTGGCGGAACATCACCTCTCCGGGCGAGTCCAACTTGATGGCGAGTGCGACCAGCAGGAACACCGGCAACAGCACGATCAGGGAAATCGCCGCCAGCAGCCAGTCAACGATGATCTTGAGTTCGAGATAGGCCTCGTTCGGGTTCAAGGAGCCGAGATTGTTTTCAGACAGGTGCTCGATCTCGACCTGCCCCGTCAACGATTCCTCGATTTCCTTGACGTGAAAAACCGGCGTGCCGGCCAGCGTCGCGTCGGCGATAAAGCGGGCCCAGCGGTCGGAGAGATCGATCCTGAGATCGACGACCACACCGTCGCAGGCCGACAGCGAGTCGTCGGGGCTTTGCAGATAGGACCAACTTGCCGTGTGGATATCCCTCAGCCGCTCAACGCGCCCGCCAGGCACAACCAGGAACCGCCGTTTTTTTTCCGGCCGCAGCACGAGTACCGTAAATACCATCCACGACACCAGCAGCAGATAGCTCAGAGCCAGTATCGTGCGGGAATAGTCGAGGCGAAAGAAAAACAGCACCAGGATGACGACGAGATAGGACGTCGTGAAGGCGGGCAATATGAGATAGCCCGGACTGGCGCCCGGGACCGCCAATACACGCCGGTAAAGACCCAAGCCGCCAAAGGCGGCGAGCGTGGTCCAGATTAGCATGGTGAGATAGAGAGGCGTCTGCCTGGCGACGAGATGGAAATCGAACCGAACCAGGATGGGAAACAGGACCCCGAGAAGAAACGTGAACAGTATTTGTACGCGAAACGAATGCACGAGGCTTCTGCTGTTCGATCTGGCCATAGAACTTTGTCGCTCGCGCTAAGCGTTTAGCGGCTCTGCCGGCCGCTGAAACATCTTTGTCGAGATGCGATGCACGACGAAACGAGACCAACATGCATCATCATGCTGGTCGCTCCGTCTCCTCGTGCCATGTCACGACCGGCCACTTGCCCCATCAGCCGGCGAGACGATGCCCTCACCCCGTATCGGCCCCTGTCCTAGTCGGTATTCGGCCCCAGTCAAGGTAATTCCGAAGAAGAGTTAAGACAATTGCCGTGGTTTGGGCCGCCGGCCAAATGAACAGCATTGCACTGTTCAGGGGCACGACCACCGGTCTTTAGCCGACCGTCACGGAAGCGGGGACCGGGACCCTCGACGGTCCCGGTTGCCCGAAAGTTTCAATAGGCGCTATGCGCGCCCGCCGCGCAGCCAGTCGGCGGCCACCCACAGCGCCGGCATGGCACAGGCGGCCAGCGCGACCTTGATCAGGTCGGGCACGATGAACGGCGCAACGCCGAACATCCAGGATTTCTCAGCGCCGATCAGGCCGGCGAGCCAGGCAAACCCCATGGCCATCATCACAAGTTCCGCGACCAGCATGGCGCCGAATAGCTTGACCGGCGAGCGATCCCAGCCGCGATCCGCCGCCCAGCCGACGATCGCGGCCATGGCCACGAACCCGGCAAGATAACCGCCCGTGCCGCCGAGCATATAGGCAAGGCCGATGCCCTTTTCGGGCGTGCTCTGGAAGACCGGGAACCCCATCGCGCCCTCGGCAAGGTAAAGCAGCAGCGTGGCAACGCCGAGGCGCATGCCGAAGGTGGTGCTGATCAGCAAGATGGCCAGGGTCTGCAGCGACAAGTCGACCGGCCCAAGAACGACCTTGGTCTTGGCCGACAGGGTCAGAAGCAGCGTACCGGCAAAGACGATGACGGCCTGCACGGCCAATCGGCCGAGTCCCCGATCGGGGATGGCGAATTCAATCAAGGGGCGCGACGCGATCGCAGCGGACATGAACTTCTCCAGTTTCCCTCGGCCCCGCAGGGCGTTCCGAACGGTTCCCCTATAAATTCATCCGTGATAAGCGGCAACAGTCAAACCGGTCGCCCAGGCCTTTGCGCGCGAATTTCCCATGGCCATTGCATTCGATATGGACTTCGACCCCCTGTATGGCCAATCGGTGGAGGTCGCACCCGCGGTGCGGCGGATCACGGTCAACAATCCCGGCCCGTACACGTTTCACGGCACCAACAGCTATCTGGTCGGCGCCGACACGCTCGCCGTCATCGACCCCGGCCCCGACGACGAGCGCCATCTGGAAGCGCTGCTGACGGCGATCGCCGGCAGGCCCGTCAGCCATATTCTGGTCAGTCACACCCACCGCGATCACTCGCCGCTCGCCGCCCGCCTTCAGGCCGAAACCGGCGCGATCGTGTGCGCGGAAGGCCCGCACCGACCGGCGCGGCCGATGCGACTGGGAGAGGTCAATCCACTGGAGGCCAGCGCCGACACCGATTTCAAGCCCGATCTGGTGCTGGGCGACGGCGACACGATCGACGGGGACGGCTGGTGCCTGCGCGCGGTGTTGACGCCCGGCCATGCCGCCAACCATGCCGCTTTCGCCCTAGAGGGAACCGACATCCTTTTTTCGGCCGACCACGTCATGGCCTGGGCCACGTCTGTGGTGGCGCCGCCCGACGGCGCCATGGCCGATTATATGCGCTCCCTCGACACGTTGCTTGCGCGCGACGACCGGCTCTACCTGCCGGGCCATGGCGGCCCCGTGCGGGAACCCGCCGCCTTCGTGCGGGCCTTGAAGGCGCACAGGAAGATGCGCGAGCGCGCGGTGCTCGAGCGGCTCAGATCCGGCGACCGGACGATCCCCGATATGGTGCGCGCCATCTATCGCGACACCGACCCGAGGCTGCACGGCGCAGCGGCGCTGTCGGTTCTCGCGCATCTGGAAGATATCGTCGCGCGCGGCGATGCCGCGGCCAATGGCGAAATCGGCCTGAAGGCGGAATACAGCCCCGCCTGAGGCAAGCCGCCCTCTTCAGCCCGGCGCGGCGTCGGCGGCGACCATCGCATCGAGGTCGGCAAGAAACCGCATGATGCGCAGGGCGTTGTCGCCAAGGTCGTGGGCGCCGAAATGCGAAGCCGAGCGCATGTCGACGAACGTGGTTTCGCCTTCGTCGGTGATACGAACGGCGACATCGGCGGGAAGACGCAGCAGATAGGAACCGGCCAGCGCTTCGATCGTGACTTCCCGATCCTGCTGCCAGTTTCCCCTGCGCTCGATGATGGCCCAGCCGCGGCGCGCCATCAAAGCCTGTATGGTTTCCAGCACACGATCCGGGGCAAGCGGGTAACGCCTTCCGTCGACCTGCGGATAGGTATCCTCGATCAGCGCGGCCTGGATGCCGTTGATGGGACCGATGGCATTGGCGCGCGGATCGCGCAGTATCGCGGCCGCCCGGAACCGGGGCGGTTCGACCAGATCGGTGGCGATGTCGGCCAGGCGCGGATATTCGATCATGCGCCACAGCCCGGCGCCGAAAGGAGCAAGCGTGAGCGTGGCCAGGATGATCGCAAAAATGAGCCGCCCGGCGCCGTTGCCGCCGTGCTCCCACAGAGCGAGCAGACCGGATACGGCCGCGCCGAGAGCGACCAGCGCCAGCAGTCCGACAAGGCCGAGCACCCACAGGAACGCGACCGTCTCCAGCGCCAGGTAGCGATGCGCCAGCGCCGCGGTCAGAAAAAGGACAAGCGCAAAGGACGCCAGCCTGGCCGACCAGCGCGCGGCGGGTGATTCTTGCTTCTCAAACACGCGACACCAGAACCCACGTCATACGATTGCGCGTGGTCCTTAGAGAGTTTTCGGCGCCAAGGGAATGAGACAGCGCCGTCCTCCGTCAAAGACCAGGGCGTTTGGCGACGAACGGCGCGCCCATCGCGTCTTCGCTGGTGCCGCTATGCGCTCGGCAGGCGGTAGTCGCGAAACTGTTCGCGCAGCGTCGTCTTTTGGATCTTGCCCGTCGCCGTATGCGGTATCTCCTCGACGAAGGCCACGTCGTCCGGTAGCCACCACTTGGCGCAGCGCCCTTTCATGTAGTCGAGGATCGCCTCGCGCGAAGGTTCCTTGCCGGGCTTTTTCACCACCACGAGCAGCGGGCGTTCGTCCCATTTGGGATGCGGGATGCCGATCACCGCCGCCTCGGCCACGTCGGGATGACCGACCGCGAGGTTTTCAAGGTCGATGGTGGAGATCCATTCGCCGCCCGACTTGATGACGTCCTTGGCCCGGTCTGTGATCTGCATATAGCCCTGCGGGTCGATATGGGCGACGTCGCCGGTGTCGAACCAGCCGTTTTCGTCGAACTGCTCGGCCCCGTCGCCGCCGTAATAGGAGGCCGCGACCGCCGGGCCGCGGACCTTGAGGCGGCCGAACGTCTTGCCGTCCCAGGGCAGCTCTCGATTGTCGTCGTCGGTGACCTTCATTTCCACGCCGAAAGGCGCATGGCCCTGTTTTTCCTGCAGGTCGAGCAGCGCGTCGCCGTCGAGATCGGCATAGGCCGGCTTGAGCGTGCCGAGCGAGCCCAGCGGCGACATCTCCGTCATGCCCCAGGCATGGATGACCTGGACGCCATAATTGTCCTGGAATTTCTCCGTCATGGCGCGCGGGCAGGCCGAGCCGCCGATGACGACCTTGTCGAGATGAGGCAGCTTCTTGCCGGTCTCCTCCAGATATTGCAGCAGCATGAGCCAGACCGTCGGTACGGCCGCGGTGAAGGTGACCTTTTCGGTATCCAGCAACTCGTAGATCGAGGCCCCGTCCATCTTGCCGCCCGGCATGACCATCTTGGCGCCGATCATCGGTCCCGACTGGGCCAGCCCCCATGCATTGGCGTGGAACATCGGCACCACCGGCAGGATCGTGTCGCGCGAGGAAATGCCCATCGCGTCGGGCAGGCAGGCGATCATGGCGTGCAGCACGTTGGAGCGGTGGCTGTAGACCACGCCCTTGGGATCACCGGTGGTGCCGGAGGTGTAGCACATGCCGGCGGCCGTGTTCTCGTCGAAGTCGCGCCACTCGAAATCACCGTCGGCCTCGGCCAGCCAGTCCTCGTAGGCCACGACGTCGCGCAGTCTGGTTTCAGGCATATGCGCGCCGTCGGTCAACACGATCACACGCTTCAGCGAGGTGACCGACGGCGCGATCTTCTCCACCAGCGGCATGAAGGTCAGGTCCGTAAACAGGACCTTGTCCTCGGCGTGGTTCATGATCCAGGCAATCTGCTCGGGAAAGAGCCGCGGGTTGAGCGTATGATAGACCCCGCCCATGCCCATGGCGCCGTACCACGCCTCCAGATGCCGGGCCGTATTCCAGCCCAGCGTGGCGATCCGGTCGCCGGGCTTGCAGCCGTCGCGCTCCAGGCGCTGCGCCACCTTCAGTGCGCGCGCCCTGATCTCGGCATAGGTGGTGCGTACGATCGGCCCTTCGACGGAGCGCGAAACCACTTCGCGCGCGCCGTGCTGGCGCGCGGCGTGATCGAGTATCTTATGGCACAGCAGCGGCCATTGCTGCATCAATCCGAGCATTGCTGTCCTCCCAAACATCTCCCGTATTGTGACGCGGGGACCTTGCTTGTCCAGAGGTGTTGGAGCCGGTGCGATCAGATTGCGCGCCGGACCGGCGGAACCATTCGCCTTATTGCGGCCATCGTGGCCGCGAATTGTGCGGTTGGCGGGCCGGTGCGAGAAGTTGGAGTCTTCGCATGGATGCGCACGACATCGTCACCCGTCCCTCCGAAATGCCGCTCGAGGCCGTGGAATTCGAGCTGGCGCTGAATTCACAGGATATTGCCGAAAGCGGCTTCGAAACCGCGCTACAGCGCGCCGCCGAACGGGCGGACGGGGCGATCCTGTTCCACATGCCGGCGCTCAAACAGCGCGACTGCCAGCGCGTGGCCGCCGTTTCACTCGGCGCGGGAAGCGAGACGCACACCGTGCTTGTGCTGCTCGGCCGGGACGGCGGCTCGGTGCGGATCGAAAACGCGACCGACAGCGACAGTCCGTTTGCCGGCATCGCGCTGTCCTATCGGGGTCTTCTCGACCTGTTCGGACCGGCCGATACGGTGAACGGCTGAGCGGCTGCGCCCTCACCGGGTGGTGGCGGCGCGCTTGAAGCCATGGCGGGCGCCATGCATGGTCCCCTGCCACCCCATCCGCCAGACCGCGAGAGGAGACCGCCAATGAGCCGCACCGCCAATCCGGCGCCCGGTTTCGCCAAAAATCCGGACCGCATCGTCACGGTCGAGCCCCTGCCGGGCACCGTTACCGTCAGGGCCGGCGGAACCACGATCGCCTCCTCCTCACGGGCACTGACGCTGTCGGAACCGCCCTACCCGCCGGTGCTCTACATCCCGTTCGCCGATATCGATTTTCCAAGCTGGAAAGGTCCGGCCATTCGACGCACTGCCCCTACAAGGGCGAGGCCTCCTACTGGAATGTGGCGCTCGCCGGCGCCGCGGGGCATAATGCGATGTGGGGTTATGAGGCTCCCTATGACGAAATGGCCGCGATCAAGGATCACGCAGCCTTTTATCCCGACAAGGTGAGCGTGGAGACCGGGTGAGGCAAGGCGCCGTCCTGTGCCAATCACGCGCGCGGCTTTGCCATGCACTGGCCGCCAGGCTCGGCCTCGTCCGGTCGGACGTGCGCGAGCGGACGCACGATGTCGGGGGCAGGGTTGCGAGCCGATGCGCGGCGGGCATGATCGCCCGGCCTACGCGGGTCAATGGTCGCCCTCGCACAGGTCGTGCTCGCCGAGCGCGCGCAGCACGTAGCACTCGCCCACAGTCTGCGCCTTGCAGGCGGCGATGCGCTCGAGTTCGGCTTCCAGCCGCCTGAGCCGGGCGATCTTTTCGCGGATCGTGGCCAGATGGGTCGACGCGATCCGGTCGGCCTCGGCGCAGGGGCGCTCCGGATCGCCGGAAAGCGCGATCAACTCGCGGATCGCCGGCACCGAGACGCCGAGATCGCGGGCGTGCCTGATAAACACCAGCCGGTCGAGCTCGTCGCGGCCGTAGCGGCGCTGATTGCCTTGCGAGCGGCCTGCCTGCTCGAGCAGGCCGATCTGCTCGTAATAGCGAATGGTGGCGACTTTCACGCCGGAGCGCCGCGCCATCTCTCCGATCGATAACATAAAAAACCTCTTGAAGCTCTAGTCGCTCGAGATTGTAGGGTCGCTGCCGACACGCTTCAAGGAGACGATCATGAGTGCGGGCTGTGGCCATTCCCATACATTCGACGGCATGTCCGACGACTTCAAACGCCGCTTGTGGGCGGTGATCGCCATCAACGCCGCGATGTTCGCGGTGGAGATGACGGCCGGGCAGATGGCCGGCAGTCAGGCGCTGCAGGCCGACGCGCTCGACTTTTTCGCCGACGCGCTGACCTATGCGATTTCACTCGCCGTGATCGGCGCCTCGCTGAAGGTCCGGGCGACGGCCGCGCTCGCCAAGGGCCTTAGCCTGTTCGTCATGGGAGTATGGGTGTTCGGGTCAACCGTGTGGCGGGTGCTTTATCTCGGCGTGCCGCAGGCCGAGATCATGGGGGCGATCGGCCTTCTGGCACTGGCCGCCAATGTCGCCAGCGTACTCTTGCTGGTGCGCTACAAGGACGGTGACGCCAATGTCCGCTCGGTCTGGCTGTGCTCGCGCAACGACGCCATCGGCAATGTCGCCGTCATGGCCGCAGCCCTCGGCGTGTGGGGCACGACAAGCGGCTGGCCGGACGTGATCGTGGCCGGGCTGATGGCGGGCCTGTTCCTGTCCTCGTCTTTCCAGATCCTGCGCCAGGGCTGGCAGGAATTCTCGGCTGGCGACGCAAAGCCGGTCGCTCACACACGCGCACACGCCTGCGGGTGCGATCACGGCTGCGCTGTGCACAAACACCAGGACGGGAACTGAATCCCAGACGCTGGGGCGGCACACAATGCGGCCGCCTGAAAGCCTGTCGCTACTGGCAAGAAACGGCGAGCGGCATCACCCAAGCGGCGGTGCCTCTGCCACGCCTTGCGCGTGCGCGGGACGGCCCGTCGGCCTCACTCAGCCTGCATTGCGCAGACATTCAACCTTCCGAGCAGACAGGTTCAGTGAACTCGGTTTGGTGGGCGCGCAACCGCACGTCTGGCTTCAGAAAAACAACAAAGCCCCAGTGCTAGAAAAAGCCGTGGCTTGTCGCATCGGCCCAATCCTCGGCGGCAACGATCGCTGTCGCGGGAACGGGGTCGGGTACGGACGGCGACAGTGGCACCCCGCTTCCCTCCCCCCAGCCAAAGGCCTGGGACTGGTCCGGGAACGCAGGCGCGGATTCGGCATCGTGTCCTTGCAGATGTTCGATGATGACAGCCACCGGACCGTCTGTGTCCGTGGCAAATCCGCCAGATTGAAAGCCACCGATGGCGTCGCCAAACCAATCGTCGGCCAACACGCCGGGCAACTTAGCCAAACCGTCCCCCACCGCATTCGGTTGACGCATTTCGGCCGGCCGCACGAGACCGGTCGTTGTCTCAGCGTTCGCTGGGGCAGCGCCGCCAAAACGACCGCTGCCGACCGCATCTCCAAACCAGTCATCGTCAAGGACGCCCGGCAAATCCTGCAGCGAGCCGCCGATCGCCCGGTCGTCCGAACCCGGCTGTGGAACGATGCCCGCATGGTCGACAACGACTGAAATCGTATCCTCCAACGGCTGTCCGCCCGACAGATAGGTATCACGGGAATACTGGGGCGCGTTTCCCTGACCGCTCGCGTTCGCAAGCACCAGGTAAGTTCCATCGGAGCCGAATCCGAGAATGTCGGCCCGACCGTCGCCATTGACATCTGTGACAAGTCGCGGAGTCGTTTCCTGGCTCGTCCAGCCGGCGTTCTTTCCGAAACGTTCGGTACCCAATTCCAGAGGACTGAACGTGCCGTCTCCTTTGCCGAAGGCGACATAGGTGCCGGCCGCGCCGAAGCCGACCATGTCGACCTTGCCATCGCCATCGACGTCTGCAAACAGCCTGGCGTAGTTGTCCTGGTTCGCCCAGCCCGCGTTGATTCCGAAACTGGACGTCGCGAGATTCAACCCCTGGAACGTGCCGTCGCCATTACCAAGGGCAGAATAGGTGCCCGCGGCGCCGAAACCGACGATATCGGCATTCCCGTCTCCGTTAATATCGGTCAGAATTCGCGCCTGAACGTCCTGATCGGACCATCCCGCATCCCGTCCAAAACGTGAGGTTGCCAGAATAAGCGGTGCGAAACTCCCATCCGCCTGGCCCAGCCCGACATAGGTGCCCGCCGCACCGAAGCCGACTATGTCGGCTCGCCCGTCGCCGTTGATGTCGGTGACGATACGCGGCTTCTCGGTCTGGTTGTTCCAGCCCCGGTCCGTGCCGAAATCCGACGTTGCCTTCTTGATCGTCCCGAAAGTGCCGTCGCCTTGACCCAATGCGACATAGGTTCCTGCGGCGCCAAAGCCGACGATGTCGACATTTCCATCCCCGTTTACATCGGCCAGGGTTCGGGTCTTGACCTCCTGATCGTCCCAGCCGGCATTCCTGCCAAAGCTGTTGGCAGCCACTGTCAGCGGTGCGAACGTTCCATCCGACCGGCCCAGGGCGACGAACACTCCGTCGGCGCCAAAGCCGACAATGTCGACACGCCCGTCGCCATTGGTATCCGCCAGCAGACGCGGATTGGTATTCTGGTTAGCCCACCCGGCTGAAGCGCCTAAACCGACAGTCGCCTGCACCGCAGCTCCAAAATTCCCGCCTCCAGACCCCAACGCCACATTCACGCCCCCAGAAGCAAAACCAACAATGTCGAGCTTGCCGTCACCGTTCACATCGGCCGTCGTGCGGGTATACACTTCCTGGCTTGTCCACCCGGCATTGCTTCCGAAACTCGGAGAAGCCAGCATCAACTTTCCGAACGGAGCGACCAGATCGGCGGCGGAGACCTGCTGATCGGCAAACTTCAGGAACTCGAAATTGGTCAGCGTGTCGGTTCCGTCCGGACCCACGACCGTAAACGTACCGCCATTATTCGTTATCGTGTAGTTCGCGCGCGCGCTGGAAAAAACCGCCGTATCGGTACCAGAACCGCCGTCCATGACGTCGTTTCCGCTGCCGCCGGTGATCAGGTTGTTGGCATCGTTACCATAGATGGTATCGTTGAACTGGGTGGCCACGACATTCTCGATCGTCGTTCCGAACGAGATGCCCAGATTGTTCTTCATGCCATGGGTCGAAGAATAATGCCCCGGCCGCAAGTCGATGACGGATGTTTCGCGGGCAACCGTGTTGTAGGATGAAGGAACCCCGTTGGCGTCATAAACGATATTGGCTTGCATCGAGACGGTGTCGCCGGAAAGATCGAGCGTATCGACACCGCCGGCATCGTAGATCGTCAGCACCGGCGACGGGTTTGATGCGAAATTGTAGACCTCGTTTATGCCGCCCGTGGGGTTGTAGCCATACGTCGTATCGCCCGACCTCGTTGCCGTGTTGAAGGAATAGCCGCCAAACTTGCCGTTAAACCCGCCCTGCGTCAGGGCGAGTATGTCGTAGACCATCGGCGTTTGGGGATACTGATATTCGAACGAGGAGCCGTTGTAGAAATAATGCGACGTGCCGCTCCCGTCCGAACCGGCCCCGAAATACGACATCACCGAATAACGATGCGTATCCTGGAGGAATTCCGCATCGGGGAAGTAGCTCGGATTGCCCGATCCGGCGTCGTAGTCGCCCGGATGCGAAAGCCCCAGCGCGTGGAGGAACTCGTGGATGATCGTCGTGAAACCGTACGAGCCGTAGTCCAAAGCCGATGGCTGATTGCTGCTCCAGGTCCTGTCAAAGAATATGTTTGACGAAACGATCTCGCGGGACAACGTATAATATGACGTGCTGGCATACGTGCCGTTGCCCGAACTGCCGTTGAACGTGATGTCGCCGCCCGAACCCGTCTCGACAAAGTTGAGATTCAGGATCTCACCGATCTGGCCGATTGCCTTCTTGATCCACGATTCATAGGTCGAATTCAGATCGTTTCCTGCGGTGCTCAAGTCGTCGAAGGAATAGGTAATTGTCGTCTTCGCCCAGTGATTTCCGCTGCGCGTCAACTGATCGGCGATCGCCTGATCACTGAGTGGGTTCGGATAGGTAGCCATCCCTGCTCGTTCCTCCTACTTCTCACCGCTTTTGCGTACGAACGGTGTCGCGGCGAGAATTTTCCGCCACACCTTCTCATCCCTCATATCGACGTCGTCGGCCAGCCGGGACGATGCATGCCCGGTATCGACACCGGCCATCTTCATGGCCGACCCCCAATCCAGCCGCACCTGGAACTCTCCCGCGTCCGGTGCGACCTCGACCACGAGCCATGCGTCATTCACGGCCGGGGCGCCTGACGGGTTGAGCGGAAGTTTCGCAGCGGGAACGACCGCCACAGGGGCACGAACGGCCTCGCCCACCACCGCTGCGGCAACCTCGCACCATTCGCCCTGTCGATGGCCCTCGCAGGCAAGCGAAACAGATCGGAGATCGTTGAGAAACGGGTTCCGCATAGCCAGCGCCTCTGCACAAAGGAAGGTGGCCGCCAATACAAGGCCGGCGCTCAGTGATTTCCATCGTCCGGACATTTCGACACCGCCCGAGTTCAATCTGAAGTGAGATCAGATTCTAAACTATCTCAAAAGTGGTACTCTGAATTGGCGTAGATCATCAACGATTTTCTAAACATCCACGCCTTCATTCGCCCAATAGACTAATTCACCGTCACGATCCTCAGCAGAGATCGCCCGGTTCGAAAGCAGAATCCGATGATGCGGGTTCTTCAATCGGCACGATCATGTCGGTCGCGCAGCGTCACCAGGTTGCCGTCGCCTGGCGGTGAGGAGGAATGCCGCCGATCCGGACGCGTGCCGATCGGGAAGCGATAAGTGTCGCCCTGCGGGTCGAGAAATCCCGAAACGCGGCAACCAGGGTCAGCCGAACCTTGTCAGGTCTCACGGAATGCGCGCGCGAACATGTCGGTGACGGGCTGAAGTATGTAGTCGAGCAAAGTGCGTTGCCCGGTCACGAGCATCACCTCAACCGGCATGCCAGGGTAGAGCTTGTCCAGATCGACATTGTGCTGCTTCAGCAGCAACGGGTCGACCTCTATCTCGACCTTGATCTCGTAATAGGACTGCTCGCTCTTGCGATCGAGGAGACTGTCTGCCGAGACATGCACAACGCGTCCCGGCAAGGTGGGCGTAATCCGTGACGAAAAGGCGATCAGCCGAACCTCAGCCGGCAGCCCGGCCCGGACGACATCGATGTCCTGAGGGCTTAGTCGAGCTTCGATGACGTAGGGTGCGTCGGTCGGCACAAGATCGAGGACCGGAGCGCCGGGACCGATCACGCCGCCCTCGGTGTGGAACTGCATTCCCACGACCGTTCCGGCCATCGGTGCGCGCAACTCGAGACGGTTCAGCTTGTCGCGTGCTGCCCGCAACCGGGGCTGCATATCGGCAATGCGGGCCGAAAGGTCACGGAGATCGCCAACGACCTGGTTTCTGGTCTGGGTCTTCAGATCGAGGAGTTCGAGCCGAGACTTGCCAATCGACAAGCGTGCCTGCGCCTTTTGCGACGCAATATCGCCCAATGCCCCATCCATTTGCGCGGACGTGCGCTGCAGGGCGTAAAGTCGAGGTCGACTCTGGAGCCCCTGTTCGACCAGTTGTTCCACCGCCGCAGTTTCCTTGCGGACGAGCCCCCGTTGCCGCTGTGTCGCGGATTCCTGCGCGTCGAGACCGCGAATCTGTTCTTCGAGCTGCCGAATTCCTGCATTGAGAAGGCTGGCACGGCTTGCCAGCGCTTCGCGGCGCGCCTGAAAGAGTTCCTGCTGCACCCGCATCGCCCGCGTGACCCGTGCGCGGTCGGAGACAACCGCCAGCAAATCCGGCCATTCGATGACCTCCGCCTCCACCTGTTCCGCCTCCAGGCGCGCGCGCTCGACGATCAGGTCGACATACTGCCCCTCAAGCAGGTCATAGGTGGATTTCGGGACCGTGTCGTCGAGACGCACCAGAAGGTCGCCGGCTTCGACCCGGTCCCCTTCCCTGGCAACTATGCGTTCGATAATCCCGCCCTCGAGGTGCTGGATCGTCTGCCGCTTGTTCTCGACACCGATGAAGCCGTGAGCGACCGCGGCGCCAGTCAAAGGCGCCAGCGCCGACCAGATGCCGAACCCGGCAAAGAAAACGACGGACATCAGCGTCGCAATCCGCAAGGGGCTTCGGATGCGGTCCCGCAGCGATGCATGCGCGCGCGTCAGTTCCATTGCTGTTTCGCTTCGCCGTCAACCGCTCGCAGGTGTCTGTTCTTATGATCGCCCACAAACTCGATCACATCCTTCGCAGGCCCAAACGCCCTCACCCTTCCGTTCTCCAGCCACAGCAGCTTGCCGCAGACGGAGAGCAAATCGCGCCTATGCGCGATGACGACCAGCGTGACGTCTTCCGACTGCAGAGAAGCCAAACACCGTAGTAGCGCCTCATGGCCTGCCTGATCAAGATTCGCGTCAGGTTCGTCGAGCACGACGAGGCGCGGCTTGCCAAGAACGGCTCTGGCGAGCGCCACGCGCTGGCGTTGCCCTCCAGACAGCCGTTCGCCGTGATGGCCGACATCCGTGTCATAAGCATCCGGCAACTGAAGGATCGCCTCATGGCATCCGGCCCGGCGCCCGGCCTCCATCACGGCCTCGAAGGGAATGTCCCGAAAGCGCGCGATATTCTGACGTACCGTTCCGGGAAAAAGCGTCGCCGATTGCGGCACGTACCCGACATGGTTGCCGAGCGCCTCGGGGTCCCATTGCGCAAGTTCCGCGCCGTCAAATCGTACCGATCCGGCAGAAGGCGGCCATGCCCCGACAAGCACGCGCCCAAGGCTCGATTTTCCCGCAGCCGAATCGCCGATGACGCCGAGCGTATCGCCGGGCTCCAGGGCAAAGGATACGTTCTGGAGTATGGGCTTGCGGTCCGCCGCTGCACGCAGGGCGACGTTTTCGACCTCCAGATCGCCGCGCGCATCGGCCAATGCATGGCTGCGGTCAGCGGGCCGGTGGCTTTCCAGCAGGGCGCGGAGGCGGTTCCAGGCGTGACGCGCGGACACAAGCTGTCGCCATCCACTGAGCGCGGTTTCGACGGGCGCCAGGGCCCGCCCCAGGAGGATCGAAGCCGCAATCATCTCGCCAGGCGTGATGGCGCGAACAATGACGAGATACGCCCCGGCTCCCAGAATTGCCGCCTGCACCGCCAAGCGGATCGACTTGGATACCGCGCCGAGTACACCGACGATCGTGGAGACGGACAACATCTGCGCCGACAGCGCATCACGCATTGCCGACCAGTTCACGATCACGCGTTGTTGCAGCCCCATCGTGCGCACGACATCGGCATTGGCCACGGTCGTTTCGAGAAAGGCCTGGCTCTCCGCGCCAGACAGCGACACTGACGAACCAGGCCGCCGCGAAAAGAAATCGTTGGCCATGGCAAGCGCGGCAAGAAGCGCGGCGCTCCCGGCCGCCACGGCACCCAGGATCGGGTGCAAGAACCAGATCGCGGCCACGAAGATCGGCACCATGGGCGTGTCGAAGATCGCGCCCGCGCTGGGAGACCCCAGAAACTGTCGGACCGTAGCAATGTCGGCGAGCGGCTGGGTTGTGGATCTGGAGGAAGGACGAGCGGCCGAATCGATAACCGCATCAAGCACTTTTCCGGAAATACGCCGGTCCAGCCAGTCACCGAACCGGGCAAAGACCGTAACGCGGCAGGCATCCAGCGCCCCCATGACCAGCAACGCCGCCAGGACCAACAAGGACAGGAAAATCAGTGTTTCGATCGAATGGCCCGTGAGCACCCGGTCAAAAACCTGCAACATATAAAGTGGCGAGGCGAGCATCAGAATATTGATGAGCAGCGAGACGACGATCAGGAATGGCAAGATCGATCGCAATTCGCCAACCGGTTTGTCTCCTGCCTTGC
>SWBZ01003201.1_pt1 | contig 23217 bp, 15 predicted proteins | sample 4693031 | NCBI WGS metagenome assembly SWBZ01 (sample SAMN10267274, study PRJNA491770) | bioreactor metagenome | isolation source: DHS bioreactor inoculated with | place: Japan: off Shimokita Peninsula
GATTGGGTTTCAGGTGGAATACTCAACAGAACATCACCTTTTAGTGTAATGACTTTTGCCTGACCACCCAATATAGCTGTATAAACATCAACATCAACATCGGTGTAAAGATCATCCCCTTTGCGTTCGAAACGAGCATCTTTATCCACTTCAACCACCAGATGAATATCGGAACGATTGGGACCAGCTCCGGATGCACGCACTTTGGTTCCCGTTTTTGCCCCAGGTGGGATTTTTATTTCAATCTTCTTGTTATTATCAAACTGAAGGATGCGAATTGTGCCTTCAAAGGCTTCCTTTAATGAAATCCTGACAGGTTGTTCAATCACCCTGGGAGGTTGCGCAGCAGATCTTCTGGAGGTGGTGGTTCTGCCACCGCCTGGATAACCCTGCACGCCGGCAAATATTGCACTGAAGAAGTCTGAAAAACCACCACTGCCACCGAACATATCACCAAAATCACCCACATCCACGCGGGTTCCACCTCTTTGCGATTGAGCGAACCAATCATCCCAATTGAAGTTACTGGCATTACCACCCCCTTGTTGCCATTGTTGGTACGATTCACCCAATTGATCATATCGGGCGCGTTTTTTTGCGTCGCTCAATACTTCGTTCGCTTCATTAATATCTTTGAATTTATCTTCCGCTTCTTTATTACCAGGGTTTCGATCCGGGTGATATTTCATCGCAAGCTTTCGATAAGCCTGTTTGATTTCATCATCAGAAGCATTTCTATTTACACCCAGTGTCTTATAATAATCTTTATATTCCATATATTCATATTATGCCGAACCAGGTATCATTGTCAAGTAAACCGCAAAACTCTTATAAAAAACTTATAAAAATAAGCAAATTGCGTTCCTAACATCTCAATAAAATGGGGCTGGCGCGTGGTTTTTGGATCGTAAATGTCCCCCCAAAAAACAAAATCCCATTTGCTTGAAATGATATTGCATTTCATTATTAGAAAGAATAATTTCGTGCTAAGATAATCTTATGAAGAGCATCAAAGACCGCATCTTAATCGTTGAAAATAAGCCGGAAATCAGTGATTTTCTGGCAAATCAGGCACTGGCAACCTCAAATTATCAGGTGTTTCAGGTGGCGGATGCGAGTAGTGCCATTAACAAAGCCGTTCAAATTAATCCTGACCTGATCATTTCGAATCTGAATTTACCAGGCTTGAGCGGAAAAGATTTATTGATTGCTCTTTCATCACATGGCATCACACCGCCCACCATCATGCTTGCCTCAGACGGACAGGAAGCAGATATTATTCAGGCTTTCCGGCTAGGTGCGGCAGATTACATCACCTGGCCGGTCAGAGAGACCGAAGTCATTTTGGTGGTGGAACGATTATTAAAACAGGTTCATGATCGTCGCGATCACATCGCCCTGGAAAATCAATTAAGAATCACCAACCAACAACTTCAACAACGGGTGAAAGAATTAACAGCGATTTTCTCGATCGGGAAAGCGGTAACCTCGATCACCAATCATAAAATATTATTTGAAAAAATCCTGCAAATTTCCGCTCAGGTAAGCCAATCCAACCTGGGGTGGTTTTTAATGCGCCAGGAGGAAAAAGGCAAGCACTTTCTATTGGTCTCTCAATATAATATGCCAGAAATCTTTATGTCCAAATTGCACAAAGCCTGGGATGACGGCATCAGCCAACTGGTTGCAATTTCAGGCGAAACCCTTAATATTTCCGGCGATCCTATCAAACGATTTAAGGTCAAGGTGTTGGGAGAATCAATCATTATTGTCCCGATAAAAATTCAGCGTCAGGTGATGGGTTTATTGGTATTAATGCGCAAACAACCTGAGCCCTTCTCCCAGAGTGAACAACGATTGTTAGAAGCCGTTGCCGATTATGCTTCCATATCGTTCGTGAACACCCAGTTATTTCGATCCTATGAAGCCAGAGAACAGGCATTATCAAGTCTGGTTAAAAATTCACAAATTAATGAACAAATCATTACCGAGATCTTATTCAAAACCAAAAAGAATCTCGATCAAATTCTGTTTGATGGTCAGAACTCCTGGAGTGAGTTACATAAATCATTTGATTCAAATGAACTGAATAACGCAAAGAAGAATTTTGAGTCATTTGAACCTTTCATGCATGCCATGCACAACCTTTCATCAATGATCCAATCCGATCCATTATCCATCAGAACAAATCAGGATCAGATGTTTGATCTAGGTTTGATGATGAATGATCTTATTGAACATTTTGAATCCATCCTGCAATACTATCAACTCACATTAAAGAAAGAAATCCCTTTGGAATCGTTGAATATCGCTGCAGATCCCATCCATATATATGAATCACTTAAAGGGATATTGGTGAATGCAATTCAATTTTGTGGTTCGCATGGTGAGATTTTTATCAAAATTCATCAAGATTCAAACTCAAAAGTTTTTGTATTGATCAGTAATACCGGAAAAATCCCTGAGCAATCAAAAAACAAAATGCTCACCGCGCAAAACCATACTGAAAAACATCAAAAGAGTCGATTTGGTGGTGTAGGGATTAGTCTCGATCTTATCCAAAAAATTATGTTCCATTATGGCGGCCGAATCTGGGTGGAAAATCATCCGGAGCATGGCACAACTTTCCATTTATCTTTACCGATTGCTGAATAATTATCAAAATGACGACTGAAAATAAACCACTTCAAAAAATATTGATCATTAATGCTGAGATGCAGACAAACCACCTGTTCAATCAAATTGTGCAGACCATGGGTTTCGAAGCACTGGTCAGTGAAAGTTTGGAAAATGCCCGCCAACATTTCTCCGTGAACATTCCTTCGTTGGTGATCATTAATGAAAATATTGCCTCCCTCAATAATTTCAACTGGATAGTAAGCATTCGAAAGAAATATCCTTTACTACCTATCATTCTATATACCAATATTGAAAAGCATCAAGTTCTCAAGCAAGCCTTGCGATTGGGCATCAATGATTACCTTTCTGCACCGCTGACAAAAGAAGACATTCAAAATTCCATTCAGGCAAATTTATCTCACAGCCAATCGTTACGTAATTACGTTTTATTAGAATCACGACGGGCGACCCAACAACTCCAGGCCAGGGTGAATGATCTCGAAACACTCACCGAACTGGCCCGTTTGGTTACCAGCAGCCTGGATGTTGATATCGTTCTACGAACAATTGTTGAGGCAGCTGTTGAACTCACTGGCGCGGAAGAAGGAAGTTTATTGCTCATCGATGAAAAAACCGGTGAATTATACATGCGAGCTGCGCGGAATTTCAATGAAGACTTTGTATCGACATTCCGGATGCCAGTCAATGATTCGATTATTGGTTCTGTGGTTCAAAATGGCAAAGTTGTCATCTTCGATGATAATACCCCCCAAAAAATAAAAACCGCTTACCTGGTGCACAGTCTGATATACATTCCCCTGAAATTTAGGGACCAGATCATTGGCGTTCTGGGGGTGGATAACCGCCATAAACGCCTGGTCTTTTCGCAAAAGGATGTCAGTCTGTTGACCACCATGGCGGAATATGCTGTCATTGCTCTGGAAAATTCAAGCATTTTTTCGGAGATGGTCACCGAACGCACAAAGCTGGAGACGATTATTAATCAGATTGAAGATGGTGTCTTGGTTTTGGACAATGATTTTCGCATCCTGATCATTAATAAGATCGCTCAAACCGTATTACGGGTCAGTGGGGAGAATTTGGTTGGATCACCCATACAAATGTACCCCATCGATTCGGAATTTCTGGAAATCATTAAGAAATTTGAAAATTATCTCGGAAAATCAACCGAAATTAATGCGGATGATGAACGTGTTTTCAGCGCTCATCTTTCAAAAATCACCAATATCGGATACGCTGTGACGTTACATGACATCACCTATCTGAAGAAGTTGGACCGCATCAAGAGTGATTTCGTCAGCACCGTATCGCATGACCTGCGATCCCCGCTGACAGCTATTTTAGGTTATGTTGACCTGGTAGAACGGGCAGGTCCCCTCCAGGATCTTCAAAAGAGTTTTCTGGATCGCATTCAATTCTCTGTCCACAATATCACCACCCTGGTGGATGACTTGCTTAATCTGGGGAGAATCGAAGCCGGATTTGATACCCGCAAAGAGCATGTCGATCTCAGTATCTTCATTCATCAGGCAATTGATGAGTTGAATCCAAAATTTTTGCAGTCGAGAATCAAACTTAAAACCAATGTACCGGATACGAGCAAGCAGATTTATGCCAGCCCAATTCAAATGCGGCAATTATTAACCAACCTGCTGACCAATGCAGTGAAATATTCAGAAGCAGAAACAGCAATATCTGTTACTTTACAAGAAAAAGATGACCAGTTGATTCTGCAAATCGCTGATCAGGGTTTTGGCATTCCCGCAGTGGATTTGCCATATATCTTTGATAAATTCTACCGTTCCGGAAACATCATTGGGACTGAAATCCCGGGCAGTGGTTTGGGATTGGCCATTGTAAAATCAATCGTCGAAAATCATCAAGGCCGGATCTGGGTCGATTCCACAATGGGTCAAGGATCCACATTTACGATTGTTTTCCCAATTTCTGAATAAAAAAACGCCAACCCCCTGTTGATTGAGATGATACAAAAAAAACCTCTGCTAAAGGCGGTGAGGAGATTTAGCAGAGGTTTTACCAAAGGAGGAGACAGTGATGAGATCAATGTTATCCTTATTCAAGCGTCTCCTTCATAACTATAACGCAGTCACGCCTTTCCATGTAGCTATGAAAGTCATGATCGCTGGTGATTTTGATCCTTTTAAACCTGACAAACTACTTGAAAACCAGCTTTCTGGCATTCATAAGCAGATATTCATTCTGGCTTGACGTCAATTATCGGATATGCTACTATTTTGATATCCGGATGTAACTCATGCCATCTGAAGGTTTTTTGGAAGAAGGAGATCTCGCTCATGAAAAAAATCGCTTACCCAATGATCTTAATCATTTTAATGTTAAGCCTGATGCTGGGTGGATGTACACGTTCAGCCACAAAAGGTGGTGGCGGAGATGATATGGTCTCTACGCCCGACATTCCATTTCCAGTAGGTCCAACCAACAACCCAAACCGAATCACTGAAATCATTGCGGTTACCCAAACCGCAGGTGCCCAGGTCACTGAGGAAGTTGATCAACCCGTACAGGAAGCCGCCACAGCAACCCCCCAGGCAGTCTTAGAAGAAACACCCAAATCTTTGCCCACCACAGCAGCCGTGGTTGTTCCCACTGCCACACCGGGGTTACCCAGCACTTATACCGTACAGGATGGTGAATTTGCATATTGTCTCGCACGCCGATTTAATATCAATCCAAATGATTTATTGAGCGCGAATAATATCAGCGGCTTTATTTCACCCGGAACGGTTCTGAATATACCCACCGGCAGCACCTGGCCCAGTGAATTTCCGCGCTCATTAATCGCCCATCCGACCACCTACAATGTTCTGGCTGGAGATACGATTTACAAAATCGCCTGCCAGTTTGGAGATGTCGATCCGAATGACATCATTTATGCCAACAATCTGGTGGAACCCTATACGCTCTCAGCGGGACAGGTTCTCAATATCCCATAACCAAAATCAATCGATTATGAACACCCGGCGGGGGTTAATGCCCCCGCTTTATCCTTTAAATACGGAGTGGTCTTATGGACTTTAAAATACTCAATCGTGAATCAGTCTATCAGGGGCGTGCTTTTAAAGTGCAAAAGGTATTTTTAGAATTACCGAACCAAAAGCAAAGATATTATGACCTGGTGGACCATAACGATTCCGTCACCATCTTACCTGTCGATAATAATGGAGATGTATACTTTGTGACCCAATATCGGCTCGGTTCTCAAAGCCAATTATTGGAACTTCCCGCTGGGGTTATTGAGGATCATGAACCTCCTGAGGTTTGTGCAATGCGGGAAATTCAGGAAGAGATCGGAATGGCTGCTGAAAGTTTACAATTATTGGGTGATTTTTACCTGGTTCCTGGGTATTCTAACGAGCATATGTATACCTATCTGGCTAGCGGTCTGTACCCATCCATTCTCAAACCGGATGCAGACGAATTTTTGAATATCTCCAAAATTCCATATCCGCAGGTGCTGGAAATGATGCGAACCGGCAAAATTCAGGATGCAAAAACACTGGCGACCCTAGCTCTGGCAATCCCGTTGCTTGGATATTCTCCATAGATGATTTGTGAATTTATTCTCAAACCACTCGTTTTTAGACCCTTTTTTCCATTATAATACCTATATCAACTTATCCTGGCTGGGTGGATCAAACCTGAAAGATTATACCGGTTCGGTTGTCTGAAGTTAGTGACAGGGCACTCACAGGATTGTGATCATTATTACTATTATTTTTATGATCAAGCTTTTACACTTAAGAATTGGATGACGAAAAGAATTATGAGAGTTACTCTCATTTGAACAATCTCGGGGAATCCCGAAGAAAAATTAATGGAGATTTATTATGCCCAAAATAATTACAATCGATGCCAACGAAGCAGTCGCCAGAGTTGCATACAAACTGAATGAAGTGATTGCCATTTATCCGATCACACCTTCATCCGGTATGGGTGAGTTCTCGGATGCCTGGTCAGCACAAGAATTGAAAAACATCTGGGGAACCGTTCCGCTGGTTGCCGAAATGCAAGCCGAAGGAGGCGCTGCCGGTGCAGTTCATGGTGCCCTGCAGACAGGTTCACTGACAACCACATTTACTGCCTCTCAGGGATTGCTTTTGATGGTCCCAAACATGTTTAAGATTGCCGGTGAATTAACCCCGACTGTCTTTCATGTATCCGCCCGGTCGATTGCCACGCATGCTTTATCCATTTTTGGAGATCATTCCGATGTGATGGCAGTCCGCACCACTGGCTTCGGCTTATTAGGATCGCGTTCGGTACAGGAAGCCCATGACTTCGCTTTGATTTCTACGGCTGCCAGCTTGAAAAGCCGAATTCCTTTTGTGCACTTTTTTGATGGCTTCCGAACTTCGCATGAAGTCAATAAAATCAGTGAATTAACCGAAGACGATATGCTTGCCATGATCGATTATGACACGATTGCCGCCCATCGCAACCGTGCATTAAACCCGGAACGACCTGTTTTACGTGGTACTGCTCAAAATCCGGATGTATTCTTCCAGGCTCGTGAAACGGTCAACCAATACTACACGGATTGCCCTGCAATTGTCCAAGATGCCATGGATAAATTTGCCAAATTGACCGGCCGGGAATACCATTTGTTCGATTATTTTGGTGCTCCGGATGCGGAACGGGTGGTGGTTGTCATGGGATCAGGAGCAGAGACCGTCGAAGAGACCACCAAATATTTGCTTTCTAAAGGTGAAAAGATCGGCGTAATTACCGTTCATCTTTACCGGCCATTTTCAGTAGAGCACCTGATGAAGGCGCTGCCAGCCACCGTGAAATCAATCGCCGTCTTAGATCGCACCAAAGAACCGGGAGCCGTCGGAGAACCACTCTTACAGGATGTCGTCTCCAGTTTGTTTGAAGGCAAAGAACTTGGCTTGGCACCCTTCAGTCAGATACCGGCTGTAATTGGTGGCCGATATGGTCTCTCTTCAAAAGAATTCACCCCCGCCATGGTAAAAGCCATCTTTGATGAATTAAATAAAGAGCACCCCAAGAACCATTTCACCATTGGTATCAATGATGATTTAACCCACACCAGCCTTGAATTTGATCCATCCTTCTCAATTGTAAAACCGAATACGACCCGCTGTGTGTTCTTTGGATTAGGGGCAGATGGAACAGTTGGCGCAAACAAGAACTCGATCAAAATTATTGGGGAAGAAACTGAATTTGGTGCTCAGGGATACTTTGTGTATGACTCCAAAAAATCAGGTTCCATCACCATTTCCCATCTGCGCTTTGGACCAGGTGAAATGCGCGCACCCTATCTAATTGGAACAGGGGAAGCCAACTTTGTTGCTTGCCACCAATTCAATTTCCTCGAAAAAATTGATATGCTCAAATACGCCGAAAATGGCGCAGTATTCCTGTTGAACTCAGCGTTTTCACACACTGAAGTCTGGGATCAGATTCCCGTTGAAGTCCAAAAACAAATCATCTCTAAAAATTTAAAATTTTATGTCATTGATGCGCACGACGTTGCCGAAAAAACCGGCATGGGAAACCGCATCAACACCATCATGCAAACATGCTTTTTCGCGATCAGCGGTGTTTTACCCCGTGAGGAAGCGATTGCCGAAATCAAGAAATCCATTCAGAAAACCTACGGAAAACGCGGGGAAGCCGTCGTTGAACGAAATTTCGAGGCTGTCGATCACACCTTGGCTGAATTATACGAAGTGAAATATCCCCTAACAGCAACCAGCACAATATCCATTCAACCTGGTATCTCCAGCATGGCTCCCGAATTTGTTAGAGACGTGCTGGGACAAATGGTGATTTTCGATGGTGACAACGTGCCCGTCAGTGCCATGCCGCACGATGGTACCTTCCCGACTGCCACCAGCCAATGGGAAAAGAGAAACATTGCCCTGGAAATTCCCGTTTGGGATCCGGAAGTCTGTATTCAATGTGGAAAATGTGTATTTGTCTGCCCGCATGCGGTCATTCGCATGAAAGTATATGATAGTCAATTATTAGCAAATGCACCCGCAACATTCAAATCCACCGCGGCAAAATTTAAAGGCGTTGTTGGTGACACCTACACACTCCAGGTTGCCCCGGAAGATTGTACCGCTTGTGGACTGTGCGTGGAAGTCTGCCCCGCCAAGAACAAATCCCAGGCAGGTCTGAAAGCCATCAACATGGCACCCCAACCCCCCATTCGCGAATCAGAACGCGATAACTGGAATTTCTTCCTGACCATTCCCGATATTGAACGGGCTGAAATTGAAACGAACACAGTTAAAAATTCACAACTGCTCAGACCACTCTTTGAATTCTCAGGCGCCTGTGCTGGTTGTGGGGAAACACCGTATGTGAAATTACTATCCCAGTTATTTGGAGATCGTACCATTGTAGCTAACGCAACCGGTTGTTCCTCCATCTATGGTGCCAACCTGCCAACCACACCCTGGGCGGTCAATAGCAAAGGCCGCGGTCCCGCCTGGTCGAATTCTTTATTTGAGGATAACGCCGAATTTGGTCTTGGCATGCGCTTAACTGTCGATCGCCAGACGGAATTTGCAAAAGAACTGCTGCAAAGCCTCTCCGATCAGATCGGCGCCGATCTGGTTACAGAAATTCTGTCCGCTGATCAAACAACAGATGCTGTCATTGATGCCCAGCGAGAACGTGTGGCGGGTCTGAAACAAAAATTGGCTGCAATGTCGGACCCCAAAGCACAACATCTGCTCTCTGTGGCAGATTTCCTGGTCAAGAAGACGGTCTGGATCGTTGGTGGGGATGGATGGGCATATGATATCGGATACGGCGGGCTGGATCACGTTTTAGCTTCCGGACGCGATATCAATGTACTCGTCCTGGATACCGAGGTGTATTCGAACACTGGTGGGCAGGCTTCCAAAGCCACCCCACGAGCAGCAGTTGCAAAATTTGCAGCCAATGGGAAAGGCTTACCCAAGAAGGATCTGGGTATGATTGCCATGGCGTATGGCTACATCTACGTGGCGAAAATTGCCATGGGTGCCAATGATGCCCAGACACTTAAAGCTTTCAAGGAAGCGGAAGCCTTTGATGGACCATCCCTGATTATTGCTTACAGCCATTGTATTGCACATGGCATCGACATGCAAAAAGGTCTGGAACAACAAAAATTAGCTGTTCAATCGGGTGTCTGGCCAATTTACCGCTATAACCCGAATTTCATCGCAGAGGGCAAAAACCCCTTGATCATTGACTGCAAGGATCCTTCAATTCCTGTTCAGGATTATGCATATAACGAAACACGTTATCGCATGCTGCTCCAGAGTGATGAAGTCCGTGCCGAAAAACTAATGAATGATGCCAGAAATGACGTCAGTAAACGTTGGGAACTTTATAAACAAATGGCAAAAATTGAGTATAAAGCCACCAACGGAGATGCCGAATAATCAGAACTGAATGAGATGGTTGTTTTAACGAATAAAACAACCATCTCTTATTTTATTGAGAGGAGTAAAAAAATGACAGATCTCACCACAACATATCTGGGTTTGACACTTAAAAATCCGTTGGTTGCTTCTGCTTCTCCACTTTCCAAAAAGGTTGACAGCGTAAAACTGATGGAAGATGCTGGAGTCTCAGCGGTGGTCATGTATTCATTATTCGAAGAACAGATCACCCACGAAAGCAATGCCCTGGATTATTTCCTGAATCGTGGAACGGAAAGCTTTGCCGAAGCACTCACTTATTTCCCCGAAATGGAAAGCTATAATGTCGGGCCGGATTCATATGTCGAGTTGATCAGTAAAATCAAAGAATCTGTGGATATTCCCATCATCGGATCATTGAATGGCGTTTCAACCGGTGGGTGGATCGAATACGCAAAAAAGATTGAGCAGGCTGGGGCCGATGCTTTGGAATTAAACATCTATTACATTCCAACGGATGTAAAAATGCTCAGCAAAGAGCTGGAAGATGCTCAGGTCGAATTGGTTGCCAATGTAAAACAACAGTTGAACATCCCTTTGGCTGTTAAACTAAGCCCCTATTACACAGCTTTGCCAGCTTTTGCCAAAAGATTATGCAATGCAGGCGTGAATGGACTGGTCTTATTCAACCGTTTCTATCAACCAGACATCGATACGGAGACATTGGAAGTGGAACCCACCCTGGTATTGAGCGATTCATATGATCTGCGACTGCCTTTACGCTGGGTAGCCATTCTATATGGCAAAGTTAAAGCAGATCTGGCATTAACCAGTGGCGTGCACAATGAAAAAGACGTGCTTAAAGCCATGATGGCTGGCGCTAATGTGGTTGAGATCACCTCTGAATTTTTAGCCAGAGGAATTGGTAGAACCGGTGAAATTTTGCAAGGTTTGGAAGAATGGATGCTGGAATATGAATACGATTCCATTACCCAGATGCGCGGCAGTATGAGCCACAAATCAGTTGCTGAGCCGGCTGCATTTGAAAGAGCCAATTACATGAAAGCCTTGCAGTCCTACGATAACAAGGTTGTCTAAACTGAAATAAAAATGATCAGTGAACAAAAAAATCCCCTTGATAGGGGATTTTTTTATTCACATTCGTTCGGGTTTTTATTCGGTGGCTGGTAATTGGCCACGTTTCTTGGCACGATAGACGATTCTGCCGCGACTCAAGTCATAAGGGCTCATTTCTACGCGTACGCGATCTCCCAACAAAATGCGAATGTAATATTTCCTCATTCTGCCAGATAAATATGCTAAAACTTCATGTTCATTATCTAAACGTACACGAAACTGAGTACCAGGTAAAGCCTCAATAATGGTACCATCAACTTGAATCTTATCTTCTTCTTTCGCCATCGTCACCTCCGTAACCCAAAACTAACCTCGAAACCCGCAAGAAAAAAACTAATCGTGAGTGACCTGACGTCTCTTCACGCGGCGTGCAGCTTTCTTCTTCTCTACTCTACGTAACTCACTCTTGGAAACAAACCATCGTTTCCGGCGGATCGTGCTTAATACACCACTTTTTACGACCTTTTTGCGAAAACGCTTAAGGATACTATCCTGCGATTCATTTGGGCGTAATGTTACAAAAGCCAATCTAATCACCTCCTCCCGAATTCGAGTTATTTCCAACAAAAAGCCCGGCGAAACGTTCACAGCCGAGCCGTTTTGACCATCAAGAATTGTAAATGTTAAACGTCAAATCTCGCACATAAATTATACCAAACCTAAGGCTAAACTGTCAAATTTCACTTTACTTCACGAAGTTTACCTGTTGAAAAATAATCTGAAAATGTTAAAATGGTAGTGAGGCGGTACTACCGAACACCATGGGTGTCTTAAAATCGTTCATGTCGGGCTAAAACTATTCTGTATCCCCAAACAGTTATTGTTTCCTTGATGGTAATAAAAAGTCTGCTCATAACATTTAGAGGAATACCTTGAGTTCTTAATCCAAAGTTCCTGCATAGGACAGTTTTGTTAATAAATTACACATACCTACATTTAACTTGTTTAGGAAACAATCATGATGAAACAAAACGTATTTCTAAAAGCGACACTTCGCCAACCATTCAGGTCATTTTTATTACTGGTTCTATTTGGCTTGATTACCTTTGGTTTTATCACCAAAGCCGTCCAATTTGTTTTGATCCAGCGTGAAACGGGAGTCCTGGGCAGTTATTACCGCTCGATCGGTACGCTCGAGAATATTGAAGATCCAGTCCTGGGGGATATTTCCGCCGGGGTTGACCTGATCCGCACCAGCCCTTATTTCGCGTATGGTGACCGGCGTGAGATCGTTTCCGGGGTCATGTCTCAATTTTATGATCGAAACACATCCTTTTCCAACAGTACTGCAATTACCAGTGCCTATCCTGAGGAGAAATGGCCGAATGTCCATATGACCGATATGTGGTTCATCGGGGAGTTAATCCAAAAAGAAGAGGTTGTGACCGTGGGCGGAAAATCACTGGGGTATTACCTGGATTTTCACATCGATACCCTGTTTGCCGGCCATCCGGACTATGTCACTGAAGGCAGGACGATTAAATATAAATTTATATCCGAAGATTACCCAGCTTCCATTCCGTTCATCGATGAAATGGCCGTCGGTCAAAGATATTTTATCCGCGGCTGGGAAAATGTTTTGGGAAAGACGTTTAATGTGTATGACAACTGGTTTGAAATCATGCCGCTGGATGATAAGCAGCTCTGGTATATCCAATTGGGGGATGGAGAAACCATTGATTTCAGCGACCCAGCCCTGGCATCAATCAAGAATCAGATCGATATTTTAAACGAGAACCTGCATACGCTCTGGATTTACACAACCGCGGATATGAGCGCCATGCCGCAGATGCAGGAATCCGCCCGGGTTTTTTACCTGCTTGAAGGCCGCTGGCTCACCCACCAAGATCATCTTGACGCGCATAGAGTCATTGTTATACCCGAGGAATTAGCCAGGCTGAACGAGCTGCAATTGGGAGATGACCTGGAGTTTACTTTCCGGCCATTGACCGACACCTATTACGGACGTATTCGGGATGGGGTGGATGCGGAAAATTGGAGGAGCTACCCCACCTACCAGGATACTTTTACCATCGTCGGCATTTATGCCAGGGCAAGTGGCAATGCCGGGATTGCTTACATCCCTGCGAATAGTCTGCCCCCCGGTTTTACCTCAACCATGCAGGATCAGTTCAAATATGAAAGCAATTACAGTTTTGTGCTCGACTCTTCAGACCATCAGAGCGAATTCGTGGATGCGTACAAAGAGCCTCTCCAGGAGATGGGCATACGCCTGACCATGCTGGAAAATAACGGAGAAGCTTACTGGGCATCGGTAACACCCATCCGCCGGTCCCTTTCATCAGACCTGCTGGTCTTTGGGGTTTTAATGGTCGTGGCGTTTATCCTGGCGGTTTTCCTTTATCAGATGCAGCACAAACGCGAATATGCCATCTTGCGAGCCATGGGGGTCCCCACCCGGCAAGCCAACCACCAGTTTGTCCTTCCCCTGTTGCTGCTGGGTGGGATTGGGATCATCGCCGGTGGAATTCCCTCCTGGACCTATGCCCTGGATAAAGCCTCAGAAACCCTATCCACCCTCCCGACACCGGGCGGGGTCACCCCTTCGACTGAGCTCAGTATCCTCACCCTGGTTGGCTTATGTGCTGGCGCAATCCTCCTTCTGGCATTATTTTCCTGGGTGGGAGCTGTTTCTCTGGCCGGCAAACCGGTCTTCGAGTTGCTCCAGGGGAATGTTGCCAAACAGTCAAACCGTCAAAAACAAACCAAAACCGGCGAACTCGCACAGCCCTTACCGGCGATCAATGCAGACCAGGTTAGTGAGCGTGCTGGCGAAGCCCTCCCACAGCCAATCCTGACAGCAGCTACGCTTGACATGGAAGGCAAACAACAATACACACCATCATCCCTTGGGCAGTATGTGCTCCATCATATCCTGCGATCCCCGCTGAAGTCCCTGTTGACCCTGGTGATTGCCCTGGGTTTTGTACTCGCCGCCGGTTGGATCCGGCAGACCATGGAAAACAGTCGGTTGGAAGTGGAACATCTCTATGTTACAACCGAAGTGGAAGCCGATCTTTTAAAGACCAGTTCGACAACCAGGGATATGACCAATATGGGGGATGGCTTCATTTACCGGACAACAATCGATGACGTTTTAGCCAGTGGATATGTGAAACGCAGCATGTTGGAAGCCGATACAGTCTGGTTCAGAATGAATAGAGAAGGTTCTTCACGTGAAATTGGTTCTGATAGCATCTTCCGTGTCTACGCCTTTGACAGCCCGGAAACTTTCCATGCAGGGCTGGCAAACCCGGACTCTCTGAAGTTTGTAGCGGGTTGGGATATGGATCGCTTTGTAACAACACGGACCCAGGCAGAAATCCGAAGTGAAGGTATCCCTGCTATTTTTCCGACAACCCTGCTTGAGCAATTTGACCTCAACCCGGGCGAGATGATTGAGATCACCGGTTTTGGTTATTCCTACAACTGTCTCATCGTTGGGCAATATACCGGCGGGTTAGAGACAACCAATGCAACCGTCAAAGCAAATTCGCTCAACACCAAAGGCGGGGCCTATATCCTGACCCCTCTCTCATTGTTGGAATCTTTTGAAGGCAGCCGCCTCACTTACACCGTGGCGCACTTTGTCCTTGATCCGTCCAGGAACAGGGAGCTTTCTCAATTCAAGGTCGAAATGGAAGAAGTAATGAGCCTTTACGGGGGTGAAATCCGGTTGGTGGTTTGGGATGAGGAATTGAGGATCGTGGTCGCCCAGTTGGAGAAGAACATTTCCTTGCTGGAGGTGCTCTATCCTGTAATGATTGGCGTTTCAGTGCTGGTTGGCGCAGGTTTGTGCTTCTTAATGCTCCTGCAAGCCACGCGCGAAGCGGCTATCCTGCGTATTCTCGGGACCACCCGCAGTTCCGTACGGCTGGCATTGTTCAGCGAGCCGGTGATCCTTTCGATGATCGGTGTCATCATCAGCCTGGGGATCACATCCCTTTTGTGGACGACAACCGGACAGGTCCCAATTGGGTCATTGTTGACCAGCGCTGGTCTGTATCTGCTGGGGGCTTTGATCGGGTCAATCTCCGGTGCCATCATGGTCACTAATAAAAAGCCATTGGAACTTTTGCAAGTCAAAGAATAAGGAGAGAACATGTCTACATTAAAACTGGAAGAGGTCAGTTACCAATATAAGAACGGAGACCGTAAAGTTGTAAACAATGTGTCCTGTATGTTTGGTAGTGGAAAGGTTAGCGCGGTTGTTGGCCCTTCCGGCAGCGGCAAGACCACCCTCCTTTCCCTGATGGCCGGGTTGGACCAACCCACGGAAGGGAGAATCCTCCTGGATGGGGAAGACCTTGCCAATATGGATCTGGATCAATACCGCCGTGAACGGGTAGCTATGGTTTTTCAGGCCTTTCACCTGTTTCCACTATTGACAGTGCTGGAGAATGTCTGTTTCCCGATGGAATTGAATGGCATACCCAAAAAAGATGCAATCGCGAAAGCAAAAGAGCTGCTGGCATCGGTGGGAATCGGGGTTGAAAAACACAGACGTTATCCATCCAACCTGTCCGGCGGGGAGCAGCAACGCGTGGCGATCGCGCGTTCCCTGGCGAGCGGTGCCAGGGTGATCTTAGCCGATGAACCCACCGGCAACCTGGACAAAGCTAATGGCGAGAACGTGATCGAGATTCTGCGACAACTGGCTCACCAGCAACGCTATTGTGTTGTGGTGGTTACCCACAATCTGGAAATCGTCGAGCGATCGGATAAGGTATGGAGTATGTCGGATGGGGTGTTGGTGGAGCAGGTCGCTCAACCTGCGTAAATATCAAGAGCAACCTTCAGGATATATTGAAATTCAATAATTAAGATTCTGGTTGGTTTTCCAGATCATTTAGGTCTTTATACCGCCCACTGGTTTTATTGCAGGTATTTATCGAATTACTACCTGGAGAGACTATGACCTTACTTAAGTTCAGCAATTTCAAAGCGGATATTCATATCTTAATTATATTACGCCCAGGGTTAACAACTAAGAATTTGGGTTTATGGTGTTAATTTAAAAAAAGGACGTGCTTGGCATTACGATTTGGACATGTTTTTCTACAATTTGGACGAGATTTGCTTTTCGATTTGCACCAAAAAATAATGGTTTTGACAAATTGATTCAATGCAATAGAAATGTTTCCTTTTTTTCTAGAGAATCACCTTGGCCTTATCACTAAGTTTTGGGATTTTCAGTAATTCAAATTCCAATTACCAATTTTTTTATGAAACCAACGATAAATAGATGTTCCCATTTTTAAGGATTTCACAATTGTGATTATACGTTAGGATAAACTCCTTAAAGATAAATTATTACCCAATGAAAAATTATTATGTTTTTTTCAGGTTTTTTACGAGCTAATGGGATCAGTTTGTAATAATATTATTATGTCCATATATTTTTTTATTTACTAACTTTTTTGTGATCAAAAGGATACTATTAATATAGATCGAACGAAAGGGAAGAAATTTAATGTGAACATAGAATGAAAAATTCTTCAAACCAGGATCAAATGTATTTGTTCACTGAAGAAAAAGCAGTATCAATGCTAAAAAAAGGCGACATCTCCGGTTTATCAATCCTGGTTCAAAAATATCAGGTTAAGGCTGTTCATACTGCATTGTTGATCACCCACGATCTACCCTCCGCTGAAGAAGTTGTTCAAGATTCCTTTGTAAAAGCCTTTCATAAAATTTCTCAATTTGATGAAACCCGGCCTTTCAGTCCATGGTTTTTGAGAATAGTGATCAATGCAGCGATTAAAAGGGCCAAAAAGCAAAAGAAATTTTTGGCGATGGATAAACCTGATGATGAAAATAATATCGAAGATTGGTTGATCGATCAAACAAAAAGCCCTGAAGAATTAGCAGAGTCGGCTGAAATTCAAACAATTGTTTGGCAAGCAATTGAAAAATTGAATCCAAACCAAAGGGCTGTAATAGTTTTAAAATATTTTTTGGAAGATACAGAAAGTGAAATAGTCAATCAGTTAGGTAAACCTTTAACTACTATAAAATGGTGGCTTTATATTGCGCGCCAACGACTCAAGCAGCTGATTATTTCTGATTTGAAAAATGATCCTGTGAAAATGGAGGATAAAAATGAATAAAAGACATCTAAAATCAATTTTAGAAACGATCGCCCGTCAAAAAGCTCCTCAAGAAAAAATAAACTTATGGCCTGCCATAGAAAAAAGAGTATTAAATGACAGAGATTTTGCCCATAAAAAATTAAGTATTCGGGAAAAACCATATACCGTTAACCACAAAACTTTGCTGCGGCAGAGTTTGCTTCCTGCTGTTATTTTGATGACGCTGCTAACAGTTGCCCTTATTTTCTCATCACCTAAAGGGAAAGTTATTGGTCAAAATCTGGTTCAATTCTTTACCAAAAGTGATGTTAACCAAATCCCGATTCAAACAGCCGTCCCAGCAATGGCTGTTTCCGAACCGACAGAATTTATCCCCGTTTCTTCGTTGGTAGAGGAAACAGAAATGAGTGCAGTAATCGTGACATCTCCTGATCCAAAGAACATCTTAGATGCAAAAAAACAAATTGATGAGATTCAAGAATTGGTTGAATACAATTTGGAGGTTCCAGGATGGATTCCAGTTAATTTGGTTTTTTCCGGAGCCTCGATCGAGGATGAGGGTCAAATTGTGCGAATCTTTTATTCAATAAATGACTCCAACCAAGACTATTATACGAATGGGTTAGTATTAAGACAACAACTGATTCCCATAACAGGAGATTGTGAATTATGCACAATGGTTGGCGCTGATGCATTTATTCAAGAGGTATCCATATCTGGGTCTTATGGAGAATATATTGAAGGTGTGTGGAAGTACACGGATGAAGGTATGGTTTGGGAATCAGATCCCTATTTGAAGAGATTACGTTGGCAGAACGAGGGAATGGCTTTTGAATTGATGTTCATGGGACCGCCTGATATGGTTCTGATTGGAGATATGGTAAAAATTGCCGAAATCATAAATTAATCTCATTAAAAGTGTTTTTAAAAACTTGCCTTTATGGAAAAGTTAATTAAATGCACACAAAATCGAAATGAAAGGAATCAAATTTTAAAAGACACACCCATCTTCTTATTATGCGACACTCCTTAATTCTATAACAGCAATTCAAAATTTGCTGTACTTTTAATACGGATGGATACTTATAGAAACTTAAGATCGGGATAACATGGAAGCTATTAATATCCGGAACAAGTTGGTTTTCAAACCAATAATTTATAAAAATTACCAAAATTCTCTATCAACTATTATAAATAAATTGAAAACCTTATCGGTAAAACTGGAGAGCCCTTTAGCCCTTCGAACAGTTTTATCATTCTACGGGAATTATTGCTCAAAAAGAATTAGTTTCATTAGGAAATGGTCAAAATGTCAAAACGAAACGTTTTTCTAAAATCCACTATTCGTCAACCGATATTCACAATCTTTCTAATCATCCTGCTCGGGTTGATTTCCTTTGCCTTCATGGGAAAAGCAGTCGAGTATCTGGTGGTACAGCGCGAAACCAACCGCATAGGGGGTTACTACCGCGCGATCGGTAGCCTGGTGGGGCTTAGTGGCAACGAAATGGAGGACCTTTCTGAGGGAGCGGCTTTGATCCAAAACAGTCCTTACATCGCTTATGAAGACCGCCGTAGAGCAACCTCAGGGGTGATGAAAGATACCTGGAATACAGATATCAACGGTAGTTACAGTTGGGCTGAAGAAATGACAGGTACTTTCATGGGAGATATGTGGTTCAGCGGCAAACTGACGACCAAACGCGAGATTCTAAAAAAGATTGACGAGGAAAACACCGAGGTTATTGGCTATACACTCAACTTTATGATTGATACTGTTCTGGCTGCTTACCCGGAAGACTTGATTGAAGGAAGACCCGTTGGGTTTATTTTTCTCAATGAAGGCAACGAAGCCACCATCCGCGCCATCGAACAAATGGATGTGGGTCAGCGCTATTTGATGCGCGCCTGGAAAGACAACTCCTTTCGCATTGACCCAAGCTGGCAGAATACCTCCTCCACACTGCAGATCAGGGCATTGGATGGCGAAGCGCTCTGGTACCTCCCGCTGGCGCAAGGCGCTGAGCTGGATTTTAACGATCCCGCACTGGCAGGGATCAAAAATGAAATTGATATTCTGAACGAAAACCAGCATGCACTTTATATTTTTGGTAGCGCTGATATGAGCGCAATGCCGCCGATGCAGGAATCTGCCCGCATGTATTTTCTAACCGATGGGCGCTGGCTGAACCACCAGGATGATCTGAACCAAAACCGGGTGATCGTGATTCAAAAGGATTTCGCCGATCTTCGCAAACTCAGGGTCGGCGATACCATCACACTCACCCTGCGCGGACTGCAAAATCCGTATGGCGGCTACATCACTACTGATGATCGCGATCAATGGCGTGCTTTCCCCAGGCATGAGGAAACATTTGAGATCGTCGGGATATATGATTACCTGCTGGAGTTGGGTACCAACCACACCACCTGGGCATATCTACCCAACTCGATTATCCCGGCGAATGTCGCCTACCCGCTGGACGGCGTATATGTCAGTATGTACAGCTTTGTGTTGGATTCCTCGCGCAATCAAGATGCCTTTATTAACGAAAATAGAGCCGTACTTGCCGAATTGGGGATGGAGGTAACTTTCTCGGAAAACAATGGTGCAACCTTCTGGGCGGCAGTTGACCCTTTAAGGCGCTCGGCATTTTCCGGATTACTCGTTTTCACTATGGTACTCGTCATTGCCCTGGCGCTGGTAATCTTTCTCTATTTTAACCAGCGCCGCCGGGATTATGCCATCCTGCGCGCTTTGGGTGTTCCCAAGAAGACTGCCAACCGCCAGCTATTGCTTCCACTTATACTGTTCGCTGCCGTTGGAGTTATAGCTGGTGGACTGCCAGCGTGGAAGTATACTCTGGAAAATACAGCCTCTTCGTTTTCCAGCCTGCCAACTCCTGCCGGCGTTTTGCCGGAAACCACGCTGCAGCCCGCCTACCTTGTGGCAATCTTCCTTATAATCCTGATTTTGCTGCTGGTGTTTACCTGGGTAGGCACTGGCATCCTGGCAGGCAGGCCGGTGCTTGAAATCCTTCTCAAGACAACGCCCGTGGGTGCAAAAAAACCGATAGCAACATCGCCGCCGCAAGCGCCAAGCGTCACACCGCCAATTAAGCAAGTTGCAGAAACTAGTTTACCATTTAAAACAATCACAACATACAGTCCATCTGAAAGCTATGAACCATTACCAGACGTAACTGCTTCGGGGCGGGCGAGGGAGGCAGGCGCTGCTATGCTGCGTTTTGGGGTAAGGCATGCCACCCGAGCTGGGTTGAAAACCATCCTGTCGATGCTGGTGGCGTTAGGTTTTGCGCTTGCGCTGGGCTGGATGCGCTGGAGTATCGACCGCAACCGGGGGGAAGTAGAACACCTTTATGATACGGTTGTGGTCGAGGCGGAGATAATCCCCGCCAACCTGAATCTGACAACATCGGAAGGTTCTTCGGTGATTGCCGAGCGGACGGTTGAACGCATGCTGGAGAGCGGGTTTGTCCAGTACGTGTATAAAGAGGCGGAGGCAAAGATAACAAATCTGAATATCCTATCGAACACTTCTCCTCCTGAATTCGATCCAAGATCATACTCTTTAAGCACAACGCTGCTTGGAATTGATCAACCGGAAGAATTTTTCGCTACACTCACAACGAGAGACACGCTTCAATATTCGAAAGGATGGGATGAAAGCCTGTTTACCGCGGCTTGGACCATGGAGGAAATTATTCAACAGGGTGGAATACCAGCAATTTTTCCGAATAATTTGATCAACGATTACGAACTGGAAATGGTAGGTTTTGTTTATCTGGGGGTAGAGGCCGGGGGGGGCAATCAGGTATGGCTTCCATTCAGGATCGCTGGCAGTTACCTGCCCGGTCCACGGCAGGTCAACGAAAACGTCGTCAAAACTGGAGAGGAGGCGGTGCTAATCCCGCTTTCGGCTTTGCGGGTCATTCTTGATAATAACCTGTATTATAGAACTGCAAAATTTACCCTCGACCCGTCGAAAAACAGGGAACTGTCCGCCTTCCGCGAAGAGATGATAAAGATGGTCGCCGGACCCAACGCCGGCAGGCTGCCTTTGCAAATTGTTTTCTGGGATGAAGAACTGCGGGCAGTGGTGGAGCCTTTGGAAAAGAACCTCTCGCTGCTGGAAGTACTCTACCCGGTGACGGTAGCGCTCTCGGTACTGATCGGGATTGGGTTGAGCCTGCTGTTGGTGCTGCAGCAGGCACGCGAAACCGCATTGCTGCGCATGCTGGGGGTGAGCAGGGCCAGGGTGCAGGCTTTGTTCAGCAGTGAGCAACTGCTGCTCTCCTTGCTGGGGGTATTGCTGGGGCTAGGTCTGCTGGTGATACTGCGCCAAAATCCGGGGGCAGTTTTGACTTCACCGGCGTTGGCAACAGGTGGTTTATATTTACTTGGTGCGCTGATTGGCTCGCTGCTTGGAGCAATTTGGGTCAGCAATAAGCAGCCACTGGAACTGTTGCAAGTCAAAGAATAAGGAGAAGATCATGTCTACATTAAAACTGGAAGAGGTTAGTTACCAATATAAAAATGGAGATCGCAGAGTGGTAAACAATGTGTCCTGCCTGTTTGGCAGTGGAAAGGTTAGCGCGGTTGTTGGCCCTTCCGGCAGCGGGAAGACTACCCTGCTTTCCCTGATGGCCGGGTTGGATCAGCCCACAGAAGGGAGAATCCTCCTGGATGGGGAAGACCTTGCCAATATGGACCTGGATCAATATCGTCGTGAACGGGTAGCTATGGTTTTTCAGGCCTTTCACCTTTTTCCCCTGCTGACCATGCTCGAGAATGTCTGTTTCCCGATGGAATTGAATGGTATCTCCAAAAAGGATGCAATCTCAAAAGCAAAAGAGCTGCTGACATCCGTGGGAATCGGGGTTGAAAAACACAGGCGTTATCCATCCAACCTGTCTGGTGGGGAACAACAACGGGTGGCCATCGCGCGTGCCCTGGCGAGTGGTGCCCGGGTGGTGCTTGCAGACGAACCTACCGGCAACCTGGACAAAGCCAACGGTGAGAATGTAATCGAGATTCTCAGGCAACTGGCCCACCAGCAACGCTACTGTGTTGTGGTGGTCACCCATAACCTTGAGATTGCCGAACGATCGGATCGGGTTTGGCAAATGTCGGATGGGGTGTTGGTGGAACAGGTCGCTCAACCTGTATGATTTTCTTGAATATATTTTAAATTCAATATTTGTTAAGGTTTAGGAAGATTCTCCAAATCATTAAGGTCTTTATATCGTCCACTGGCTGTTTTATTTTTTCGTAAATTTTCGAGATCGATAATATTTACTTCCACCCCATCAATCTTTCCATGTTTTTTTTGTTGGTAACATGAATCAAAGTCAACCCCAGAAATAGTAGTTATAATTTCTAATCTGACTGGAGGAACACCCATTCGGATTATTTTATTTTCTTCCAAAAAAAGATCCGTTGTTAATTCAGGCGCATCAAAACCAAATTCATTCAAAGCGCTTACTATTTTGTTTGCGTTGGTTGGTTTGACTGCAATCCAAATATCCATATCCGACGTAGCCCGGGGATATCCATAATAACCAACGGCGTAACCCCCTACTAATAGGTATTCGACTTTATGCTTGTTCAGTAATTTCAAGAACTCTTTGAAGTCGGGTGGTAGCTGGATCATAGCCATAAATAATCTGCCTCATCACTTCGATTGCTTCCATTCGTTCTTGAGGAGTCTTTGAAAGCCAATATGCCTTCTCATCCGTTTCATCTTCAAGAGAAGCAATCGATATTGCATTTTTATCTATTTTTAGTAATTTTTTGATACTCATATCTTAATTATATAATAACTCAAAATATATAGTTTGGAACACGCACCCTGGCTTAAAGCAAAAAAAGTTTCTTGG
>SWBZ01005801.1_pt1 | contig 23133 bp, 15 predicted proteins | sample 4693031 | NCBI WGS metagenome assembly SWBZ01 (sample SAMN10267274, study PRJNA491770) | bioreactor metagenome | isolation source: DHS bioreactor inoculated with | place: Japan: off Shimokita Peninsula
AAAAAAAAGCCCCCGCATTGCGGGGGCTCCTGTTACTACTGCATGACGCGTCAGGGTATCAGACGCGGCCGCCGGCAGCCTTGATGAGGGATTCCTCGATGGCATTGGGCGCGCACATGATGTTGAAGAACGTAGCGCCGGTCTCGCTGGCGATCATGGGCAGGTGCGGCCAGCTGATGGCGATACGGAAGCGGGCATACAGGGCATAGACATCGCCGCCGGAGACCAGGATCTCATAGGGCAGATGGCCGGTGGAACGGAGGTTGTCCCGGTCGATACGGCTCATGATGTACTCATCACCACTGCAGCCGTCGGTCAGCGCCACGCCAAACACGGTTTCCTGCTTGCCGGGGATGTCGATGCGGTAGACCTTGCTGGCACCGCCGGCACCCGTGTTCAGGCCCTGCTCCACCGCAGCGATGGCTTCGTCATAGCTCTTGTAGTTGGCCAGTTCGCTGGGGTTGTTGAAACGCTCCATGCCGAACATGTAGCGGTACTTGCGCAGGTCGTTGTCGGACAGCTGCTTTTCACCCGTGCCGAAGGTATCGGTCTTGCCCAGGGCGGTCTGCAGCGCGGCAGCTACCTGGTTGAGTCCTTCGGTTTCCTTCAAGCGGTAGGCGGTACCGTAGTACAGCGGATTGGTGTAGGACACCTGGATTTCGTCTTCCACCTGGGTCAGGGTCACGCGCTGGCCAGCGGCATAACCACCGAACTCGGAGCTGGCGGCAGCCTGCTTCAGAGTGTCGTTGGTGATGGCCAGGATCAGGGCGCCTTCATAGGGAGAATAGGAACCGGCAATCTCGAAACCGGCCGTACCCAGTTTTTCCTTCACATCGCCAGCCACCTGTTCGATGTCGCCACCGGTGGTGTACGCCAGCACGAAGGGCTTGAGTGCATCGGCCGCCATGGCCACGCCGACGGAACCAGCCAGCAGAATGCCGGTGGCAATACTTTTCTTGAGTGCAGAGATCATGGATGTACTCCTCCTCGCAATGGCTTGCGAATTATTTTTCGGTAGAACCGGAATGGCGCGGGCGGCGCACACCGGCATTATCATTATGGCCCCTGCCCGACCGCATCCCGTCCATCTGGGGACCCAACCTGCGGATGGCTTGCCCGCGCACGGCGGAAGCAGAGGTCATGGGTGCCATTTATTACCTTCCCGGGAGACAATGTCAAGTCTCTGACGCCGGCCTTTATTCATCGGCTAAGGCATTGAATCACCGCTGGATGCGGTTGGCGGGTTCGGGTATAACCTTTTGACATCAAGGATTTCAACAACCTGCGGAACCCCTGTCATGATCGATCGCGCCACCGTCTGGACCCCTCGGGTCACCGTCGCCAGCATCCTCGAGTGCGAAGGACGTTTCCTGCTGGTGGAGGAGTCCATCGGCGGTCGTCTGGTATTGAATCAGCCCGCCGGTCACCTGGAGGACGGCGAGGGCCTGCTGGCCGCCGTGGTACGTGAAACCCGTGAGGAAACGGCCTGGGCCTTCATTCCGGAGGCCCTGGTGGGCGTGTACCGCTGGCGTACCCGGGACAAGACCTTTCTGCGGTTCGTCTTCTGCGGCCGGACGGATGGGCATGATCCGCACCAGCTGCTGGACCCGGAAATCAACCGCGCCCTCTGGCTCAGCTGGGAAGAACTTCGCAGCGGCCACTACGCGATGCGCAGCCCGCTGGTACTGCGCTGCCTGCAGGACTACCGTGATGGGCGACGCTTCCCCCTGGAGATCCTGCAGGATGTGCCGGACTGAGGTCGCGCCGGCTCATGGCCGCCCTGATTCGGGTACAATCGCTCCTTTCATCATCCTGTCATGCCGATGCACCTCCCCACCCGCAATGTCATGGTCGGCCTGTCCGGCGGCGTCGATTCCGCCGTCGCCGCCCTCTTGTTGCTGGAACAGGGCTGCCAGGTGGAAGCCCTGTTCATGAAGAACTGGGAAGAGGACGACGGCCCGGAGTACTGCTCCGCCGCCGTCGACCTGGAGGATGCCACCGCAGTCTGCGAGCGGCTGGGCATCCCGTTGCACACCATCAATTTCTCGGCCGAGTACTGGGACCGGGTTTTCGAGTATTTCCTGGCCGAATACCGCGCCGGCCGCACCCCCAATCCCGACGTGCTGTGCAACCGCGAGATCAAGTTCCGCGCCTTCCTCGATCATGCCCTGCAACATGGCGCGGACCATATCGCCACCGGGCATTATGCGCAGCTGGGAGAACGGGACGGCCGGATGGAATTGCGCAAGGGCGCCGACCCCGACAAGGATCAGAGTTATTTTCTCCACCAACTAGACCAGCGCGCCCTGCGCCACAGCCTGTTTCCCATCGGCCACTTGCCCAAGGCCGAGGTACGACGCCTGGCCGCCGCGGCCGGTTTCCCCAACCACGCCAAGAAGGACAGCACGGGCATCTGTTTCATCGGCGAGCGGCGCTTCCGGGATTTCCTGGCCCGCTACCTGCCGGCCCAGCCGGGCGAGATCCGTTCCGTGGAAGGGGAATGGCTGGGCGAACACCAGGGGTTGATGTATCACACCCTCGGTCAGCGTCAGGGCCTGGGAATCGGTGGCGTGCAGGGCAAGGGGGAAGAACCCTGGTACGTGGTGGATAAGGATCTGGAGCACAACATCCTCGTCGTTGCCCAGGGACAACAGCACCCGGCCCTGTATCACCAGGGCCTGAGGGCAAGCCAGTTGCACTGGATCAGCGGCAGCGCGCCGGCGGCACCCTTTCCCTGCAGCGCCCGCATACGCTACCGTCAGCAGGATCAGGACTGCATCATCGAACGGCTCGACGGCGATCGCTGCGAAGTGCGTTTCGCCATGCCACAACGTGCCATCAGCCCCGGCCAGTCCATCGTTTTCTACGCAGGTGATGTCTGTCTCGGCGGCGGTATCATCGAGGGGCGATACTGAATGAACCACCAAGGGGAAGGATTTAGCAAACCGCCAAGGCGCCAAGACGCCAAGAAAGCCCAAAATAGATTCGGTTTCTTGGCGTCTTGGCGCCTTGGCGGTTCGATAATGATTTTATCTGGCGCACTTTGCGTTTCGATGTAAATTGCGACTCATTGCATCCCCAAAACCGGGAGGAACCGAAGCCCCATGCACCGTACCGAAGCCGAACGCGCCCTCGCCCTGGCAGGCCTGCTGCAGGCCTGCCGGCTGGTACAGCAGGTCGCCCATGGCCGCCCCCGCGATACCCAGGCCCTTGAGACCAGCATCGGCAGCATCTTCAAACTCGATGCCGACAGCACCCTCGAGGTCTATGGCAGCCTGGCCGGGCTACATACCGGCCTGGAACTGGTGCGGCAGCAGCTGGAAGGCAAGCCGAACAAGCCGGACCTGGAACTGAGCCGTTACGCCATCACCATCCTCCACCTGGAACGCAAACTCGGCCAGCACCCGCAGCTGCTGCAACGCATCAAGACCGGCGTGGAGATGGCCCTTTCCCAGGCCGACTACTTCTCCCTGGTACACAACAATGTCATCGCCAGCCTGGCGGAGACCTACCAGCAGACCGTCAGCACCCTCACCCCGCGCATCATGGTGCAGGGCGACCAGAACCAGCTCGATAACCCCGACAACGCCAACTGGATCCGCGCCCTGCTGCTGGCGGCCATCCGCTCCGCCGTGCTCTGGCGCCAGGCGGGCGGCAGCCGCTGGAAACTGCTCCTGTCCCGCCGCAAGATGGTCGGCGCTGCACAACGCTGGCTGGAGCAGGAACGGGGGACATTGCACTGAGCCGGGCAGCCAGCCTGCAGGAGCGGGCTCTGCCCGCGAACAGGCCTACTGCCTGACCGGTTCGCGGCCAGCCCGCTCCTACAGGTAGATATATAATATTTTTCATAATGTTATTTGATTTATCTAATATTTAGCATAAGCTTAGTCCCGCCCTGCCCGGGCTAGGCGCTCGCCGCCGAATGCATCATAATCAGGCGCTTTTGCGGCGCCCTTCCCCACAGCCCAGCCGATTTCAGGAGTAAACATGAACGACAGTTTTTCCACCCGCGGCACGCTTCCGGTCGGGGGCAAGACCTATGAAATCTTTCGTCTTACCCGTCTGGCGGAACAGGACCGGGTCAGCCGGCTGCCCTACTCCCTGAAGGTGCTGCTGGAAAACCTGCTGCGCTACGAGGACGGCAAGACCGTGCTCGCCGAGGACATCCAGGCCCTGATCCACTGGGATCCCCAGGCCGAACCGGACCGCGAGATCGCCTTCCGCCCGGCCCGTGTACTGATGCAGGATTTCACCGGAGTACCGGCGGTGGTGGACCTGGCGGCGATGCGCGACGCCATGCGGGCCCTGGGCGGCGACCCGGAGAAGATCAATCCCCTGCAGCCGGCGGAACTGGTCATCGATCACTCGGTGCAGATCGACGCCTTTGGCAGTAAGGACGCCATGGACCTCAACGCCAAGCTGGAATACCAGCGCAACCAGGAACGCTACGCCTTCCTGAAGTGGGGCCAGAAGGCCTTCTCCAATTTCAAGGTGGTGCCGCCCGATACCGGCATCGTCCACCAGGTGAACCTGGAATACCTGGCGCGGGCCGTGTTTGCCCAGGAAAACGCCGATATGCCGCAGGCCTACCCGGACACCCTGGTAGGCACCGATTCTCACACCACCATGGTCAACGGCCTGGGCGTGCTGGGCTGGGGCGTGGGCGGCATCGAGGCGGAGGCCGCCATGCTCGGCCAGCCCATCTCCATGCTCATCCCCCAGGTGGTCGGCTTCCGCCTCGACGGTGAACTGCCCGAAGGCGCCACCGCCACCGACCTGGTGTTGACAGTGGTGGAACAGCTGCGCAGGCATGGCGTGGTCGGCAAGTTCGTGGAATTCTTCGGTGACGGTCTGGATCACCTGTCCCTGGCGGATCGCGCCACCCTGGCCAACATGGCGCCCGAGTACGGCGCCACCTGCGGCATCTTCCCCATCGACGAGGAGACCCTCCACTACCTGCGCCTGACCGGGCGCAGCGATGAGCAGGTGGCCCTGGTGGAGGCCTATGCCCGGGAACAGGGCATGTTCCGTGTGGCCGGCCAGCCGCAGGCCGCCTACTCCAGCATCGTCAGCCTCGACATGGGCAGCGTGGTGCCCAGCCTGGCCGGCCCCAAGCGTCCCCAGGACCGCGTGCCCCTCAGTGACAGCAAGGCCATGTTCCGCGACGCCCTCAAGGCGCTGAAGACCGAGCGCAAGCTGGACAGCCACGCCGTCACCACCGAGGTCAAGGGCGAATCCGTGACCCTCGACGACGGTTCCGTGGTGATCGCCTCCATCACCTCCTGCACCAACACCTCGAACCCCAGCGTCATGCTCGGCGCCGGCCTGGTGGCACGCAAGGCCGCGGAACGGGGCCTGAAGGTGAAGCCCTGGGTGAAGACCTCGCTGGCACCCGGCTCGCGGGTGGTGACCGAATACCTGCAGCAGTCGGGCCTCCTCGACGACCTGGAGACCCTGGGTTTCCACGTGGTGGGCTATGGCTGCGCCACCTGCATCGGCAACTCCGGCCCCCTGCCGGAACCGGTATCGAAGGCCATTGCCGAGGGCGACCTGTCGGTCACTTCGGTGCTGTCCGGCAACCGCAATTTCGAGGGCCGCGTGCATGCCGAGGTGCGCATGAACTACCTGGCCTCGCCGCCCCTGGTGGTGGCCTACGCCATCGCCGGCACCATGGACATCGATCTGTACCAGGATCCCATCGGCCAGGACCGCGACGGTCGGGACGTCTACCTGAAGGACATCTGGCCCAGCCAGCAGGAGATCCAGGACACCATCCTGGGCTCTGTGAACCGCGCCGGATTCACCGGTGCCTATGCCGAGGTCTACCAGGGCGAGAGCCGCTGGATGGACCTGGCCTCCCCCGAGGGCCAGTCCTTCGCCTGGCAGGACGACTCCACCTATATCCAGAACCCGCCCTATTTCGAGGGCATGACCCGCGACCCCGCGCCTGTCACCGATATCCAGGGTGCCCGCGCCCTGGCCCTGCTGGGTGATTCGGTCACCACCGACCATATCTCCCCCGCCGGTGCCATCAAAGCCGACAGCCCGGCCGGCCAGTACCTGCTGGAGCACGGCGTGGCACAGGGGGATTTCAACTCCCTGGGCTCACGGCGCGGCAACCACGAGGTGATGATGCGCGGCACCTTCGCCAATATCCGCCTGCGCAACCTGATGGCGCCCGGCACCGAGGGCGGCGTCACCCTGCACCAGCCCGATGGAACCCAGATGTCCATTTACGATGCCGCCATGCAGTACAAGACCGAGGGTGTGCCGCTGGTGGTGATCGCCGGCAAGGAATACGGTTCCGGCTCGTCGCGCGATTGGGCCGCCAAGGGCCCGCGTCTGCTGGGCGTGCGCGCCGTCATCGCCGAGAGCTACGAGCGCATCCACCGCACCAACCTGGTGTGCATGGGCATCCTGCCCCTGCAATTCCAGGCCGGTGACGCCGCCACCAGCCTGGGCCTGACGGGCACCGAGACCTTCGACATCACCGGCCTCGGCGACGGCGCCGCCAAGGAGGTCACCGTGACCGCCACGGCGCCCGACGGCAGCCGCAAGACCTTCACCGCCCGGGTGCGCATCGACACCCCGCAGGAAGTGGAATACTTCCGCCATGGGGGTATCCTGCACTACGTGCTGCGCCAGCTGGCGGCGTGATTTTTTGTTAGTCTGAACCGCCAAGGCGCCAAGGACGCCAAGAAAACCTGATAATCGCCAAGGCGCCAAGAGCGCCAAGGTATCAATGTGAAAACCAGACTCGTCTCAGGCAGATCTATACATTGATTTTTCTTGGCGTCCTTGGCGCCTTGGCGGTTCGAATAGGTTTTTCTTGGCGTCCTTGGCGCCTTGGCGGTTAATAACCGGAAGAAAACGACCATGGATCTGACATCCCTTACCGCCATCTCTCCCGTCGACGGCCGCTATGCCGGCAAGACCGAGAGCCTGCGTCCCATCTTCAGTGAATTCGGCCTGATCAAACACCGGGTGCTGGTGGAGGTACGCTGGCTGCAGTCCCTGAGCCTGCATGACGGCATTCCCGAGGTACCGCCCTTCAGCGACAAGGCCAATCGCCTGCTCGATGGCATCGTGGAGAATTTCTCCCTGGAAGACGCCCAGCGGGTGAAGAACATCGAGCGCACCACCAATCACGATGTGAAGGCGGTGGAGTATTTCCTCAAGGAGAAGATCGCCGGCAATACCGAGTTGGAGGCAGTGAGCGAGTTCATCCATTTCGCCTGCACATCCGAGGACATCAACAACCTGGCCTATGCCCTGATGCTCACCGAGGCGCGCAACCAGTGCCTGCTGCCCTACACCCAGCAGGTCATTGACGCCATTACCGACCTCGCCCATCGCTATGCGGAGATACCACTGCTGTCGCGCACCCATGGTCAGCCCGCTTCGCCTTCCACCCTGGGCAAGGAGATGGCAAACGTGGCCTATCGGCTGCACCGCCAGCGTGAACAGGTCATTGCCGTACCCATGCTCGGCAAGATCAACGGCGCCGTGGGGAATTACAACGCCCACCTGATCGCCTACCCGGAAGTGGATTGGGAGGCGTATGCGGAGCACTTCGTGGTCGGGCTGGGCCTGGACTGGAACCCCTATACCATCCAGATCGAACCCCACGACTACATTGCCGAACTGTTCCACGCGATGAGTCGTTTCGACAACATCCTCATCGATTTTTGTCGCGATGTGTGGGGCTACATCTCCGTGGGTTATTTCAAGCAGCGCACCGTTGCCGGCGAGGTGGGTTCCTCCACCATGCCCCACAAGGTGAACCCCATCGATTTCGAAAATGCCGAGGGCAACCTCGGCATCGCCAATGCCCTGTTCGAACACCTGGCCGGCAAGCTTGCGGTGTCGCGCTGGCAGCGTGACCTGAGCGATTCCACCGTACTGCGGAATCTAGGGGTGGGCGTGGCCCACTCGGTGATCGCCTTTGAATCCATCCTCAAGGGTGTCGGCAAGCTGGAAGTGAACGAAGCGCGCATCGCCGAGGACCTGGATGCCAACTGGGAGGTGCTGGCCGAGGCCATCCAGACGGTAATGCGCAGACACGGCATCGAGAAGCCCTACGAGAAACTCAAGGAACTCACCCGTGGCCAGCGGGTGGATCAGGCGGCCATGCAGGCCTTCGTGGAAGGGCTCGAGTTACCCGAAGAGGCCAAGATGCGGCTGCGTGAACTGACGCCGGCGAGCTATATCGGTAACGCGGTGGAGCAGGCCAGAAAGGTCTAGCCTCGGCAATGTTCTGACATTGTGATTCACCGCAAAGGCGCAAAGGTCGCAAAGAAATACAGGACTGGTACTGGTCTGGTGCGAAAGACGATCCGCCGGCATGGCAACGGACCCTTTGTTAAGGAAGCCCGGTTTGATTTCCTTTCTGTCATTCCCGCGAAGGCGGGAATCCATGTTTTTTGAAACACCTGGATTCCCGCCTTCGCGGGAATGACGAATAAATTAGGGTTGAGATATCTTTGCGACCTTTGCGCCTTTGCGGTGAATGAATTTCTTCTCTACGCCGGCACCTGCGCCAGCCGGTGCAAGGCCCAGCGCTCTGACTTCCAGCGCTGTGACGCGATCCAGCGCGCCAGTTCCCCGGCCCCGATGGGGCGCCGGATCAGGAAGCCCTGGCCTATGTCGCAGCCCAGCATCTCCAGCAGGTCCCAGACATCCTCGCTCTCCACCCCCTCGGCCACCACCTTGAGACCGAGGTTGTGGGCCAGGTCGATAGTGGCGCGTACGATGACCGCATCGTTCTCGTTCTGGTCCATATGGGTGACGAAGGATTTGTCGATCTTTACCGTATCCACGGGCAATTGCTTGAGATAGGCCAGTGACGAATAGCCGGTTCCGAAATCGTCAATGGAAAGCTTGAGTCCCATGTCGGCGAGTCGGCGCATCACCCGCCGCGCCGTCACCGGGTCGGACATAATGGCGCTTTCGGTGACTTCCAGCGTCAACCATTCCGGGTTGATGCCATGGTGCTCGATGAGACGCTGCACCTTGACGGGCAATTCCTTGTCCTGCAATACCCGCACCGACATGTTCAGACTGAGGTGCAGCTCGATGCCGTCCTGGTGCCAACGTGACCATTGCGTCAGGGCGTTATGGAACACCCACATGGTCAGGTCACGGATCACTCCGCTCTGTTCCGCAAGCGGAATGAATTCGTCGGGCGCAATCTGCCCCAGGGTCGGGTGATTCCAGCGCACGAGCGCCTCGGCGGATGTGATGCGGCCGTTTCGCATATCCACCATGGGTTGGTAACAGAGTTCGAGCTGGTTCTTTTCCACAGCATCCTTCAGCTCACCCACCAATCCGAGGCGGCTGATGCTGTGCTCGTCCTGTTCGGGCTTGTAGAAGGTAAAGCCAAGACCACCACGTTTGGCGTTGTACATGGCCACGTCGGCTCGTTGAAGCAATGTTGTGGCATCCTCGCCCGATTCGGGGCACATGGCCACGCCGATACTGACCCCGACCCGCAGGCATAACTTGTCTATGGTGAATGGTTTTTCCACTGCCTCGACGATCTTGCGACAGACGGTCTTGGCATGCTTGGCCTGCGTGGCCGGCAGCAACACCGCGAACTCGTCGCCACCCAGGCGAGCGAAGGTATCGGATTTTCGCAGCAGATCACCGATACGCCTGGCGGTCTCCTGTAGCAGGCGGTCTCCGATGTGATGCCCAAGGGTATCGTTGATCTCCTTGAAGCGATCCAGGTCCATGAGCAGGAAGGCCATGTTGTTCTGCTCGCGCAGGCTCTGGGCGATGGCATGTTCCAGCCGATCCTGAAGCAACATGCGGTTGGGCAGGCCGGTAAGGGTATCGTGCAAGGCCTGGTATTCCAGGGCCGTGGTCTCCGCCAGTATCTCTTCGGAAAAGCGCTGGAAACGCCGCTCCAGATTCCGCAACTCATCGCCCGCCCTGACTCTCGGCGGCGTCATGCCCATGCGCTGGGCGAAATCGTCAACCCGGTTGTTGAGCCGCTGGATGCGCCGGCTGACCCAGAGCGTGAACGCGGCTACCAGCAGCAGGGACAAGATCAGCGTGAGGAGACGCTGCTGACGGTCCGTGGCCTGCAAGCTGGCCAGCAAGGCGGTTTTTGATTCCGTCGGACGATAGACAGCCAATTGCAGGCCATCAGTTCCGCTACCCACATCCAGCGGATAACGTCCAAGGGCGTCCAGCCCCTCCATGCGTGCCCGCCCCGGATGCAGGAGACCCGGGGCACTACTGGCCACCACTTTGCCCTCCGGCATCACCAGCAACGCCAACTGCAGTTTACTGGCGTCGGCAATACGGGTGGCGGAAAAATACTCCGTGTTGATTGGGCTGGCGAGTACCAGGATACCGAGCAGGCGGCCGCCCGCACCCGAAACAGGGTGACTGGCATAGGCCAGGGGCTGGTGATCCAGCAGGGCCACCCCCTGTTGGCGGGGGTGCCACTGGAAACCTCCACGTGACCAGTCCAGCAGCGCCTTGTCCGCCACTGTCCCATCCTGTCGATATCCCTCCAGGACACGACCAGCGGGATCCAGCAACAACGCAACCCCCAGGGGCGGGAAGGATTCGGACAGGACCGTTTGCGTCAGCCAGGCAGGCCGCCAGCTCTGCAGGACACCAGCGCCATCCAGCGCCATGCCCAGGCGCGCCTGCAGTTGCGGTTGGGCCGCCAGCAGCTCGGCCAAACTGGCGAAGGCCTGCAGGCTGCGGTGGAAACGGCTATTGGCATCCACTGCCAGGGCCTGATCACGTGCCTGAAACTGGCTATTGAACCAGTCCTGGGAGACGTGCTGCTGGATACCTCCCAGCAGACTGTAGACCAGTGCACCGAGCAGCAGGGCGGACAACAGCATCTTGAACAGCAAAGTGGGCGCGAGCCGTATCATCAGCCTGCGCAGGTTTGCCGGGTATCTCATGAATGTATGCGCTCCTTGTCATGCCCCTGGCCGCGCACTCCGTGCTGCACCGGCCCTGGCGGCTCCGCGGCGCCCCCGCGCCAATGGAATCCCCACGGGGAAAACCCTGCCCATCAGCCTGAGATGCAGGGTTTTTATGTGATTTATCATTACATTAAGTGATGTATTCCAGCGCTTGCGTCATCACATCAACGCTGGGTATCGGCGTTACCGGGAAAAAGTTGAATTCCCACGCTGCCACACGACTTGTCCCGGCTGTCGCGGGACGGCATGATGAAACCGTGTGATTGGAGAGCACCGTCGATGAATCAAGCCGTTAGCAAACCTGCAAGCCTCGCGGAACTCGACCTGGATGCCCTGCGTATCGGCGAGGATGCACAAGAGATCCGCCTCGAGAGTCGGGCGGATAACCAGCGGCTGGCAGCCGCCCTGGCAGCACAGGCGGTACGCACCCTGGAAATCTTCAGTCGCGACCTGGAGGCGGAGATCTACGAACAACCCGATTTCCTCGAAGCCATCAAGAACCTTGCCTTGCGCTCCCGGCACGTCCGTATCCGCATCCTGCTACAGGACCCGAGCCGGGTGGTACGGGACGGCCATCGCCTGGTGGAAATGGCGCGCCGGCTGAGTAGCTTCATCGAGATACGCCGTCCCGGCCATGACCATCGCGACTGCAACGAGGCCTTCATGATCGTGGACAACACCGCCCTGCTGCACCGCCGCCTGGGTGACCGCTACGAGGGTCATGCCTGCTTCAAGCAACCACTGCGCGCACGCGAACTCGTCAATTTTTTCGAGGAAGTCTGGCAGCGGGCCGCGCCCCACCCCGAACTGCAGCGCCTGCACTTGTGAGAATGCCATGCATGCTTTTCTGCACCGCTCGCTGTTGATCCTGCTCCTGCTCCCCGCCCTGGGGCTGGCTGATGATACCCGCATCCAGGTCATCGAGCTGCAGGGACGTTCGGCCCAGGAAATGATCCCTCTCATACAACCCCTGCTCGATGAGGGCGATGCCATAACGGGCACTGGCTACCAATTGATTCTGCGCACCAGGCCGGAAAACCTCGCCCGTATCGAAGCCGTGGTGAAACGTCTCGACCAGGCACCGAAACGCTTGCGCATTTCGGTGCACAGGGGTGAGCTCGATACGCGGGAGCAGTACCGTCACGACGTACAGCTGGAGCGAGAATCCGACGGGATTCGACTGGACACCGGCGCAGCGCGCAATGGCGGGGGCCTGGTGGTGGAACAGCGCGATAGGACTGGAAGCGCCGCTGTGCGCATGGAAAGCACCCGCCGGGTACGCGATGCCGACCAGCGCCAGCAGGTGCAGACCCTGGAAGGGCAAGCCGCCTATATTGCCACGGGCGTTGCCTTCCCCTATGTCAGCCAGGTGGAGCGCTACGGATCGCGTGTCACGGGTACCGGCATCGAATACCGGGAAGCCAATACCGGATTTTATGTGCTGGCCCGCCTGCGTGGAGACGGCCAGGTGCAACTGGACATCAGTCCTCACAAAGCGGAGCTGAGTCCCCGTGGCGGGGGCATGGTGGAAACCGGTACATTGGTCACCAGCGTATCCGGTCCCATCGATACCTGGCTGGAGCTGGGCGGCATCGGCGAGACCCGCAACCAGGACGCACAGGGATACACCCGTAGCCGGCGCACTCGTGACCACCAGGAGGAACAGCTCTGGTTTCGGGTGGAGGTGCTGGACTGAGGCACAGGCCGGCCGCTCCCTTCAGGAACCCGCTCTCCATTCTTCGCGCAGTCGCTCACGATTGGCCGCCAGCCATTGCAGCGCGATAATAGGCGTGGCGGAAGGAATGCCGCCCTTGCTCAGCAATTCCATGGCCTGAGCGCTGGGTACAGCCATGGCACGAATGTCCTCGTGCTCGGCGGCGATGCCGAACAGGCCACCGCCCCGGGAACTGTCCACCTTGCCGCAGTACAGGGTGATCTGTTCCGAACTGCCTCCGGGACTCACCAGATAGCGGCAGATGAATTCCAGTCGCTCAATGATGCAGCCGGCCTCTTCCCGCGCTTCGCGCCTTACCACGTCTTCCGCCGTCTCGCCCGGCTCGATGATACCGGCGACGATCTCTCGCACCCAGGCCCCCTCCGGAAGCTCCAGTGCGCCGATGCGAAATTGCTCGATCAAGATCACCTCGTCGCGCACCGGGTCGTAGGGCAGCACGGCCGCCGCATGGCCGCGCTCGAGCAGTTCCCGCACCAGGTTGCCGCTCATGCCGCCGGCATAGAGGCTATGGCGCAGGGTATAGCGTTCCAGCTGGAAGAACCCCCGGTAGACGATCTCCCGCTTGATGATGTCGACCTGTTGCGCTTCTCGTTCCATATTCATTCGTCTTCCGTATGCTTGTCCCGTTCCTCACCACAGGGAGGATTTTCCTGCTCCTGACGCAGACGGGCAAATTCCAGCAGACGCGAGGCCACCCGGCCATTGATAGTATCAAGGGGAAACTCTCCGTGTTCATCACACTGACCGGCCTCCAGGCCGATCAACAAGGCCATGGCCTGGTCCACATGGTCGACGGCGTACAGGTGGAAACGACCCGCATCTACCGCCCGCACCAGGTCCTGACGCAACATCAGGTTGACCATATTGCTGGCCGGCAGGATGACGCCCTGCTCTCCCGTAAGACCGCGGGCAACGCAGATATCGAAAAATCCCTCGATTTTTTCGTTGACCGCACCCACGGACTGTACTTCTCCGAACTGGTTGACGGAACCGGTAACCCCCAGGTACTGGGCCATGGGCAAGTCCGCAAGCGCGGACAGCAGGGCGCACAATTCCCCCAGTGAGGCACTGTCACCGTCCAGGGGACCGTAGCTCTGTTCGAACACCAGGCTGGCGGTCACCGACAGGGTACGGGTACGCGCATAACGGGCACCCACGAACTGCGACAGGATCATCACACCCTTGGAATGCAAGGCCCCGCCCAATTGCGCCTCGCGCTCGATATCGATGATCTCCCCCTCACCCAGCCAGGCGGTTGCGGTAATGCGTGACGGCAGGCCGAAGACGTAGTCGCCCGCCTCCACCACCATCAGGCCATTGACCTGGGCCGCCAAGCGCCCTTCCGTATGAATCATGACATTGTTGCGCAGGATGTCCTCATGGAAGCGCTCCCGTACCCGGCTGGCGCGGCGCTCCCATTCCTGGATCGACCGTTCAACATGTTCCCGCCGCATGCAGTCGGAACCGGCCTGACGCGCCCAGTAATCCGTTTCCCGCAGGATATCCGCCAGCAGCCCGAGATTGGTGGTGATGCGCTCGGCATCCTCCACCAGCCTGGCACCCTCTTCGATCATTCTGGCCACGGCCTCGACCCGCATGGGTAGCAAGGCTTCCCGCTGGATGATGCTGGCCAGCATGGTCACGTAGGCGGCTTGGTTGGTGGCATTCCATTCCAGGCGATCATCGAAATCCACCAGCACCTTGAACAGGCGCAGGAAATCCGCATCCTGTTCGGCCAGTTGATAATACAGATCGCGTTCGCCGATCATGACCACCTGTAAGCGCACGGACAGGGCCGTGGGGGCGAAGGCGACTCCTTCGGTACCACTGTGCGAACGCTCAGGTTCCAGCCGGCCGGTGGCCAACAGTTGCTTGAAATCCCGCCACAGTTCCATGTCCGCCAGCAGGTTTTCGACATCGAGGACGAGGTAACCACCATTGGCACGTTGCACTGCCCCGGCGCGTAGCAGGCGCAGGTCTTCCTGGCCACTGCCCGGCTGGATACGTGGCTCGATGGCACCGAACAGGGAGCTGCGACCCTTCCCACTCCAGTATTCCAGGGGCGCGCCCTCCGCGCCCTCACGGCTTACCAGGAGATGAACCTGGTAGCGGCCGGCCAGAGAGCCCGGGTCGTCCAGCCAGGACTCCAGCCGACCCATGTCCTGTAACTCCCCGTGCAGGCGCTCCAGTTGTTGCAGAAGATCTGCGGCCAGGGCATCAAGGTAGTCCGCCAGGGTGGCAATACTGGCCCAGCGCTCGCGAAGTCCGGCCAGCATGGGAGCGATGGCCTGCGCGGCCAGTTCCCATTCGAAGGACTTGATCGTGTTGGCAAGGTCCGCCAGCCAGGCCTGCATGCTGGCCACGAAGGGAGCGCCGCTGCCGGCCGGCAGGGACAACCAACGCGGGGCATAGGGGTCATGAAAATTGCGCACCACGCAGAGATCCTCACCGGCTGGTTCGTTCCGGACCCGACCCCGCAGTTCCTGCAAGACCAGTTCATGGCGTCCGGAACCCGGTTCACCCATGACATAGAGGTTGTACCCTCTGCGCTGTATGCCCAGTCCGAAACGCAGGGCCTCGGCGGCACGCGTCTGCAGGTTGAGGTCCCGTGGGACCTGGAGTTCATCGGTGGTGCTGAACCCCAGTGTCTCTGGATCACATTCCCGGCAGAGCTGCCGGGATGTCAGTACATGGTGAGGGTTCATGGCGGGGCGTCGGCACTTTCTCTAAAGGAGGTTTCCGCCATGATAACGGAAAGCGCCCCGTCGTTCCCGGTCCGCGCAGTGGATCAGCTTCAAGTCCGAAAGACTCCTAGGCCGGCTCCTCTGGCAGGGTGAAGCAGAAGCGGCTACCCTGTCCCAGGATGGATTCGGCCCAGATTTTTCCGCCATGGCGACGGATGACCCGTTGCACCAGGACCAGGCCGATTCCGGAACCCTCGAAACCGACATCGTGGTGCAGTTTGTGAAAGAGGGTAAAGAGCTTGTTGGCATAGCGCATGTCAAAGCCGATCCCGTTGTCTTCAATCACGAATACCGTCTCGCTCCCCTGGACCTCGCGGTACAGACGTACCCGCGGATTATCGACGCGCGCAGTGAACTTCCAGGCATTATCCACCAGCTGCATCAGCATTTCCTTGAACATATAGCGGTCCGCCAGGATACGGAGATCCGCCTCGATATCGCAGTGGACCTCATGTTCGTAACGCCAGGATTCCCGCATGCTGGTCACCACTTCTTCCATGAGACGGCTCAGGTTCACGGGACTGAGCATGATCTCGGTACTGGACATACTACGCAGGTGGCCGAGGTCATCGATTTGTTGTTGCATGCGCTGGCCGGCCTTGTGGATACGATGACAATAATCCGCCACCAGGCCGTCTTGATCCAGCTCCCTTATCTCCTCCAGCACCGCCGCGCTGAAACCGCACACGGAACGTAAAGGTGCGCGGAGATCATGATTGATCACGTCATAAATGCCATTCAACTCCCGGTAGGCGACGCCCAGGTCCATGCCCAGCTGTGCGATCTCCTGCTCCAGCGCCTCCTGGTTCGACTGCTCACCAGGCCGTTTCCAGGCCATCTCCCTGGCAATGCGGGTGGCGTACACCCGCAGAACCGACTGTTGCTCCATGGACAGGTGCATCGGCTTGATATCGAGTATGGAAATCAATCCAGGGCCGTTGCTATAGGGTTCGCCCAGCGGCACACCGAAATAACTTTCGATATCCTTCGCGGCCAGGTACTCGTCCAGTGGGTAAAGGCCTTGCACCTTTTCCGGCACATACTGCTGGCGGGCATCCAGCACCGTCTGGCAGGGAGTGCCACTCAGGGAGTATTCGACGTTCTCCTGGAATTCGCCATCCTGCCAACACAAGAATGTGCGCATGCGGGTACGCGCAGTATCGACGAAGAGACTGATGGCGACGATGCGGGCGCCGTAGTAGGCCGCCAGGTCGCGCACGCAATTTCGGTAGAATTCAGGATCCAGCTGGGCGGAGACGCGCTGGGCCAGGCGTGACAGAGCCTCCTGGGTGCGGGTATGCTCGGCGGGGTCGCCAGTGGGCGGATCGATACCCAGATTACTTTTCATGATGACAGCCCCCTGCCGGGGCACTGTCCGGAAAACGCACGGGATCGAATCCCGCGATAGACCGTGATTTTCTGCACAAACCACCTCAGAAATTGTATTGATGCGCAAATAGTAACCATGGAAACATCATGGTGTGCGCAAACCCGAATAGTGCCCACTCCAATGTGGCAAGTCCAGCCCCAAAAATTCCGTGCCGGAGCAAGACGCCCGAAACCGGATCTGTGGGTGCGTTGTGCCCGGCTGGCGGGGTGAAAACGGCCCCACAAGCCTGCGTTTTTCATCCATGTTACAATTAACGCTTTACGAGCAATTCCCAGGTAATTGATACCAAAATGAAAAATTTCACCGATCTGCTACAAGACCGCATCCTCGTTCTCGATGGCGCCATGGGCACCATGATCCAGTCCTACCGGCTGGAGGAAGCAGACTACCGTGGCGAACGGTTCAAGGACTGGACCAGCGACCTCAAGGGCAACAATGACCTGCTGTCCCTGACCCAGCCGGACATCATCCGGGATATCCACAAGGCCTACCTGGATGCCGGCGCGGACATCGTCGAGACCAACACCTTCAATTCCACTGCCACCTCGCTGGCGGACTACGGTCAGGAAGAGCTGGTGTACGAACTCAATTTCGCCTCCGCCCGACTGGCGCGCGAGGCCTGCGAGGCTGTCGGCACACCCGATCGCCCCCGTTTCGTCGCCGGCGTGCTCGGCCCGACCAGCAAAACGGCGTCCATATCTCCCGACGTGAACAATCCCGGCTATCGCAATATCAGTTTCGATGCCCTGTGCGACACCTACTACGAGGCCACCAAGGGCCTGGTGGAAGGCGGCGCCGACCTGATCCTCATCGAGACCATCTTCGATACCCTCAATGCAAAAGCCGCGGCCTTTGCCGTGGAAACCTATTTCGAGGACACCGGGAACCGGTTGCCGGTGATGATCTCCGGTACCATTACCGATGCGTCCGGCCGCACTCTGTCGGGGCAAACCGTCGAGGCCTTCTTCAACTCCCTGCGTCACATCAAGCCGGTATCCCTGGGTTTCAACTGCGCCCTGGGCGCCAAGCAGCTACGCGAGCACATCGAGGAACTGGCCGGCATCGCCGACTGCGGCGTCAATGCCCATCCCAACGCCGGACTGCCCAATGAATTCGGCGAATACGATGAATCACCCGAAGCCATGGCCAAGGAGATCGGCGAATGGGCCGCAGCGGGTTTTCTCAATATCATCGGTGGCTGCTGCGGCACTACACCGGCACACATCAAGGCCATCGCCGAAGCGGTCCAGCCCCATGCACCGCGCAAGATCCTGCCCCACGACCATACCCTGCGCCTGTCTGGCCTGGAACCATGCAACATCCGTGACGACACCCTGTTCGTAAACGTGGGAGAGCGCACCAACGTCACGGGTTCGGCGGCCTTTAAGCGCCTTATTCTCAACGGTGAATATGACAAGGCCCTCGACGTTGCCCGCCAGCAGGTGGAAAACGGCGCCCAGATCATCGACATCAACATGGATGAAGGCATGCTCGATGGCCAGGAGGCCATGGTCACCTTCCTGAACCTGATTGCCTCGGAACCGGATATTTCGCGGGTCCCGGTAATGATCGACTCTTCCAAGTGGCCGATCCTGGAGGCCGGACTGAAATGCATCCAGGGCAAAGGTATCGTCAATTCCATTTCCATGAAGGAAGGCGAGGAAGAATTCATCCGCCAGGCCAGGCTGTGCCGCAAGTATGGCGCAGCGGTAATCGTGATGGCCTTCGACGAAACCGGTCAGGCAGACACCAAGCAACGCAAGGTCGAGATCTGTAGCCGTGCCTACAAGCTTCTCACCGAGCAGGTTGGCTTCCCGGCGGAAGACATCATCTTCGACCCCAACATCTTCGCCATTGCCACCGGCATCGATGAACACAATAACTACGGCGTCGATTTCATCGAAGCCGTACAAGAAATCAAGCACAACCTGCCCTATGCCAGGATCAGTGGTGGGGTTTCCAACGTTTCCTTCTCCTTCCGTGGCAACAACCCCGTCCGTGAAGCCATACATGCCGTTTTTCTCTATCATGCCATCAAGGCCGGGATGGACATGGGGATCGTAAATGCCGGACAGCTGGCCATTTACGAGGAAATTCCCCAGGAGTTGCGCGACTGCGTGGAGGATGTGGTACTGAACCGCAACCCAGACGCAACCGAGCGCCTGCTGGACATTGCCGCCAAGTACAAGGGTGACGGCAGCGGCACCGAGCGTAAGGAGGACCTGGCCTGGCGCGAGTGGCCCGTCACCAAGCGCCTCGAGCACGCCCTCGTGAAGGGGATCGACGCCTATGTCGACGAAGATACCGAGGAGGCCCGCCAGAAATATGACCGGCCTATCCAGGTCATCGAAGGCCCGCTCATGGACGGTATGAACGTGGTTGGCGACCTGTTCGGTGCCGGCAAGATGTTCCTGCCCCAGGTGGTGAAATCCGCCCGGGTCATGAAAAAGGCCGTCGCCTATCTCCTTCCCTACATCGAGGCCGAAAAAGACGCCAACTCCAAGGCCAAGGGACGCATCCTGATGGCCACCGTGAAAGGCGACGTGCACGATATCGGTAAAAACATCGTAGGCGTAGTACTGCAGTGCAACAACTTCGAGGTCATCGACATGGGCGTGATGGTGCCGGCCCAGAAGATCCTCGACAAGGCCCGTGAGGAGAAGGTCGACATCATCGGTCTATCCGGCCTGATCACACCTTCGCTGGATGAAATGTCCCACATGGCGAAGGAAATGCAGCGCGAAGGCTTCACCATTCCACTGATGATCGGTGGCGCCACCACTTCCCGGGTACACACGGCCGTAAAAATCGAGCCTGGTTACCAGGGCGCCACGGTCTATGTGAAGGACGCCTCCCGCGCCGTGGGCGTGGCCCAGAACCTGGTCAGCGAGGATAATGCCAAGACCTTTGTGGCCAAGATAAAGGAAGAGTACGAGTCCGTACGTGAAATGCACAAGGGAAAATCCCGCAAAACCGACTGGATCTCCCTCGAGGAAGCGCGCGCCAACAAGTCGAAAATCGATTGGAAGGACTACAAGCCCACCGCACCTTCCTTCACGGGCACGCGGGTCTTCGACGACTACCCGCTCGAGGAGATCGCCCGCTATATCGACTGGACCCCCTTCTTCAAGGCCTGGGAACTGGCAGGCAGCTATCCAAAGATCCTGGAGGACGAAACCGTCGGTGAACATGCCCGCAACCTGTTCGAGGACGCACGGGAAATGCTCCAAAAACTGATTGACGAGAAATGGCTCAAGGCTCGTGCCGTCATTGGACTCTTTCCCGCAAACCAGGTGAACGATGACGACATTGAACTCTACAGCGATGACCGTCGTGAGCAGGTGCTGACCACCCTGCACCACTTGCGCCAGCAGACCCGCAAGCCACCGGGTCGCCCGAACCAGTGCCTCGCTGATTTCGTGGCGCCCCGCGAAACCGCGATCAAGGACTTTATGGGTGCCTTCGCAGTCACGGCCGGCATCGGCATCGACGAACATGTCAAGCGCTTCGAGGCCGGTCACGATGACTACCAGGCCATCATGCTCAAGGCACTTGCCGATCGCCTGGCCGAGGCCTTTGCTGAGCTCATGCATGAGCGTGTCCGGAAGGAATACTGGGGCTACGCCACCAGCGAGGAGCTCGGCAACGAACAGCTCATCAAGGAAGAGTACCAGGGCATCCGCCCGGCCCCGGGTTACCCGGCCTGCCCTGACCACACGGAAAAAGCATTACTCTGGGAGCTTCTCGAACCCAATCAGCGCATCGGACTGCATATCACCGAATCCTTTGCCATGACTCCCACCGCCGCGGTCAGTGGCTGGTACTTCGGCCATCCCGATGCCAAATATTTCGGGCTCGGCAAGATCAACCACGATCAGGTGGAAGACTATGCACGGCGCAAGGGCATGAGCCTGGCCGAGGCAGAACGCTGGTTGTCACCCAACCTGGGTTACGACCCCGACGAGCAACAGGAAGATCGGGCAGCCACTGCGTGACGGACCGATAATCACGCGCGTAAATCCGGGTAAATTGCAGGCCGACACGAAGCTTCGCTACCATGCCGTCTTGCTACTCGCAGTGAGCGTATGCGGACATGTCCCGGCTTAAGCATGTGTTTGATGGCACCACGGAGAATTTCCAGCAACTGGTGCTGGAAAACTCCAGCAAGGTCCTGGTACTGGTGAATTTCTGGGCTCCGAAGGCGGATCCCTGCTTCAAGCTCTGGCGAGCGCTCGAGGGACTGAGCGAGGAATACCAGGGGCGCTTCCTGCTGGTCAATGTCAATACTGAAAGCCAGCCAGGGCTGGTGCGGGAAAGCGGGATTACCAGCGTGCCCACGCTCAAGCTTTTCAGCAAGGGCGCGGTGGTCGAGTCCATCCATGGTGCGCAATCGGAACAATCCCTGCGCAATGTCATTGATAAATACCTTCCACCGCCGCCCGGCTCGACAATCACCGCGGCCCTGCAGGCCTATCAGGCCGGTGACCCGGACGAGGCACTGAGACTGCTGGCGGCGGCCAGCAGAAACAATCCACGCGACATGAACCTGCATACCATGACCATCAAGCTGTTGTTTCGCGAGCACCGGTTCGAGGACGTGACCCGCTACTTCTCCAGCCTGCCGGAAGAAGCCCGCCGCAACGCCGACCTGAAACACCTGAGTATTCATGCCGGGATCCTGCAACTGGCGGAGCAGGCGCCACCGGCCGAAGAACTGGATCAGCAGCTACGCGTCCATCCCGATGACCAGGAGACCCTGTTGAGCCGCGCCTCCCTGGCACTGGTGCAGGACGATCATGAATACGCGCTGGAATGTCTGTTGCATGCCTTCCAGCAGGACCGCAACCATCGGGATGGTTTCGCGCAACAGGCCATGCTCTCCCTGTTCTCCCTTCTGGGTAGCGGACACGAACTCACCCGGACCTTCCAGCAACGCATGCGCGATACCCTTCACTAACCTTCCTCACCATCAACCCTGTTCGTGTCGCTGGCAAGGAGCGCGAAACTTCTCCGGCACATTCGGCGGACATTCTCCACAGAGCTCGTTGCCCGGCACGGCGAAGTCGATCTTGCGCGGGTAGGGAAGATCCATATTGTCCATGATGGCCACGAATTCTTCCAATGGTTTGTTATTGCCCAGGCGCGGGTTGCGGGCCTTTTCCTGGGCAATGGTCGATATATGGCGACCCTCGTAGTCATGGCAGGGATACACCAGAGTCTCATCCGGCAGGCTGAAGAACTTGTCATGAATGGAGCGATACAGTGTTCCGGCATCACCGGACTGAAAATCGGTGCGACCACAGGCATCGATGAGCAGGGCATCGCCGCTGAACAACAGCTTGTGGGTACCATTATCAATCAGGTAGGCATGGTGATGATTGGTATGTCCAGGGGTGAACAACGGGTGAATTTCGATATTCCCTACCCGGAAGGGAGTACCTTCGCGCACGCCGATATCCGCGCATGGAAGATCATCGATTTCCGGATAGACGATGCGGCTGCCTGCCAGTTCCTTCAAGCGCCGCGCGCCCGTGAGATGGTCGGCGTGGATGTGGGTATCCAGGCTGTAGCTCAATTTGAGCCCCAGCTCCTGTAGCAAGTGCAGATCGCGGTCCACGGTATCCAGCACCGGATCGATCAGTACGGTCTCGCCCGTATCGGGGCAACTGAGAAGATAGGTATAGGTGCAGGAATCCGGTTCCTGTAGCTGTCTGAAGAGCATTCAGTCCTCCTGTTGATCATGTCGATACCTGTAGTAGGATGGAAGCAGGATGGATAAGTTCCCGGGCATTCCCCGGTGACGATCATCCCCGGTCCGCATCGGCTCAAGTATAGACGCAATTCCACGTATACAGAGGTAAGGTTCATGAGTAAAACCATCCTGGTCACCGGCAGTAATCGCGGCATCGGCCTGGAACTGGTGCGCCAGTACGCCAGCGCCGGCTGGCAGGTCCACGCCTGCTGCCGCGACCCGGAACAGGCAACAGAGCTTCATACCTTGGCAGCGGAAAACCATACAATCCACCTGCACCAACTGGATGTAACGGATCATGGACACATGACCAGCCTTGCCCGGGAATTGGATGGGCGACCCATCGACCTGTTGTTCAATAACGCAGGCGTGTATGGCCAGGATGATGCCGTATTTGGTAATACCGACGAAAATCTCTGGTTGCGCGCCATGCGCATCAATGTCATCGCCCCCATGAAGATGATGGAGGCGTTCGTCGGGCATGTGGCCGGCAGTCAACACAAGCTTATCGCTTGCCTGAGCAGCAAGATGGGCAGCATGGCGGATAATGGATCGGGGGG
>SWBZ01006447.1_pt1 | contig 23117 bp, 18 predicted proteins | sample 4693031 | NCBI WGS metagenome assembly SWBZ01 (sample SAMN10267274, study PRJNA491770) | bioreactor metagenome | isolation source: DHS bioreactor inoculated with | place: Japan: off Shimokita Peninsula
TTTTTTGCATGTCGGGCTGAAGTCCGGCTGCGGCGGGTTCCCACTAGCGCTGGGCGAAATATTCCGCCAGAAACTCCCCGAAGGGTGCCTGGGGGCGGGCCTCCAGCTCGCGCTGGGTCTCCCGGGATTGGCGCGCCTGGGCCTCGAAGCGGGCGGTGATCTCCGGATCCTCGGGCAGGGCCTTGAAGTAATGCTGGTGTTTGATGGACATGCGCTTGGCAAAGGCATGGAAGCCCTCGCCGGTGTCGCGCATCTCGCGCAGCATGCGCGCCGAGGGGGTGCGGTCGGGGTCCCGCGCCGTTTCCTGCTGGTTGGCCAGGCTGGCCCGGTAGCCGCGCTCGGGATGGCCGGCCTCGAGGGCCTCGCTGACCCCTTCCATGGCGCTCAACAGTTCCAATGCCCAGTCGCGCAGTGGCACTTCCCGACCCTGGCGCTGCAGACGTAACCGGGGGTCGCGTCCGCGGTGGGCCGCGGCGTTCTGGTTGTAATCGATTTCGCGCCGCTCGGCGGCGCTGACGGTCGGGCTGTCCTCCAGCAGGCAGAACAGCAGGAAGGTTTCCAGGAAGCGCAGTTGTTCCTCGTTGATGCCGAGGGGATCGAAGGCATTGACATCGAGGGAGCGCAGTTCCAGGTACTTCACCCCGCGACGTTTCAGGGCCAGGGTGGGTTTTTCCAGGGGTTCGAGGATCTGCTTGGGACGTATGGTGCTGTAGTACTCGTTTTCGATCTGCAACAGGTTGGCGTTGAGCTGTTCGTACACCCCGTTGACCACCACGCCCATCTGTTCGTACTCGGGATGCGGTGTTTCGATGGCGCGGCTGAGGCTGTCCACGTAGGCTTCCAGGCTGTCATAGTTGGCCTTGACGCCGGCCTTGTCCTCGCGACTGTTCTGGTAGCCGATGTCACCCATGCGCAGGGAGGTGGCGAAGGGTTCGAAGTAGGTGTGGGGGTCGAACTTGGGCAGTCTCGCTTCCTGCTCGCCGAGGAAGGATGCGCACACTGCCGGTGAGGCACCGAACAGGTAGGGCACGAGCCAGCCATAGCGCTGCAGGTTACGCGTCATGCCGAAGTAGGCCGCCGAGATGAATGCCTGCGGTTCGCGCGCATCCTGTTCCAGGGCCTGGTACACCGGCCAGAACGCTTCGGGAACCGAGTAGTTGAAATGCACGCCGGCGATGACCTGCATCATGCGCCCGTAGCGATGTCCCAGGCCGCGCCGGTAGACGGTCTTCATGAGGCCGGGGTTGGAGCTGCCGTAGTGGGCGATGGGAATGCTGGTTTCACCGCTCACCACGCAGGGCATGCTGGTGGCCCAGAGGAGTTCTTCATTCAGCCGCGGGTAGACGAAACGCTGGGTATCGCGCAGAAAGCGCAGCGCCTCCAGGGCGTCGGGGAAGGGCGGGGTGATGAATTCCAGCAGCGCCTCGGAATAGTCGGTGGTGATCCAGGGGTGGGTCAGGGCCGAACCCAGTGCCTCGGGGTGGGGGGTCTGGGCTATGCCGCCATCGGGGGCCACGCGCAGGCTTTCCTTCTCCAGTCCCACCAGCCCCCCGCACAGCAGGGTCTGCTGGCCATGGTTGTACAGGCGGGCCAGGCGTTCTTCGAGGCGCGAATCCAAGGTGGGTGTGTCCTTCTGCGAATGGCGGGGTCGTGGCGGGCCGGAGTCGGCTGCCGTGAGGGCGCTAGGCTACACCAAGCGGGGATTGCGTACAATTTCCTTTCTACCCAGTATGTTGTGGTGTTTTTGCGGGATTCCTCGGCGAACTGGCGGCTTATTCGACGCTCCGTTTGCGTACAATGTGCGCTATCCGATTCCTGCAGAGGGCTGCGCAACATGACTGTACAGGCAACCATTGAAACCAAGCTGGCCGAGGGCCTGCATCCCCTGCACCTGCAGGTGGAAAACGAAAGTCACCGGCACAATGTGCCGCCGGGCTCGGAATCCCATTTCAAGGTAGTGGTGGTTACCGACGCCTTCGAGGACAAAAGCCTGGTGGCCCGCCACCGCATGGTCAATGAAATACTGGCCGACGAACTGCAGAACCGTATCCATGCCCTGGCCTTGCACACCTATACGCGCCAGGACTGGGAGGACAAGCACGGCAGCGCGCCCCTTTCACCACCCTGTCTGGGTGGCGGCAAGCGGCAGGCCTGACGCGGGCCGCCCCTCAGTCCGGCATGGCGGCGGATTCCGCCGGCCTGGCCGCTGGCGCGTGCCGGCGTTCGCGGCCGTAATCCTCCAGGAACCATTCCACGCTGGCGATGGCCTCGGCCATGTCCGTCAGCTCGCGGCTGCCCACGGCCGGCAGCGGCCGACCCTGCTCTCCCAGCAGGGCCGTCAGTGGTTGCAGCAACTCCGCCAACTCCGTCAGTTCCAGCATCCGCAAGGCGCCTTCCACCTGGCGCAGCATGGGTAGCAGGGCCTCGGGCAGTGGGCCTTGGCCGGCCGCGGGGCCATAGGGATCGAAGTGCTCCTCCAGCGTATCCCGGATGCCGGCCAGGGATTGGCGCGCCACGCGCAGGGTGTTTTCCTCGGCCAGGCGCAGGTGATCGCAGTGATCCTGGTTCAGGGATTGCAGCGGCACTCCCTCGGCGTAGGCCTGCAGGGCGATCTCGATGCTGACCATCTGGTCCGCCATGGCGGTGAGGTTGGCGGACATGCCGTCCGCGGCCAGCGCGGGGAGCTGCCGGGCGATGCGTCGGCACTGGTGCATGGCCTGGTCGAGGCCCAGCAGCTCCAGGGTCAGGGCGATCTGGTCCAGGTTGCCGAGCAGAGTGCGCAGCCCGGTCGAGGAATCCTCGGTCGAGGATTGCAGGGCCAGCAGGCCGGTCTTCACTTGTGCCAGGTCGTCCAGGAGCTGTTCGGCCACGGCCGCGGTGGCGCCCCGGTCCGGGGATTGCAGGCGCTGCCGCTCCTGCTCGAGATGCCGTTGACTGTCCACGCAATCGCTGAGCCGGTAGCGTACTCGCAGGGCATGTACCTGACCCGCGGCGGAGTCGGCCTTGGCCAGGTAGTACAGCAGGTGGGTGCGCAGCTCCGGGTCCATCGGCCGGGCCAGCAGGGCGGGTCCCTGGTCGACGAGCCGGCGCAGTTCCCGGTCCACGCGGCCGAGCATGTGTCGAAGTGAGAAATCCAGTTTCAACTGGTCGTCCCGCAAGGCCTCCAGCAGGCCCAGGGCCAGTTGCCAGACCTCGTTGAAGGGCTGTTGGCCGCACAGGGTCTGTAGCTGCGCCAGGGTTCGGGAAAGCAGCTGCAGATGACTCTGCGGGGCATGGTCGCGGATCACCCCGATCAGCCCCACCTGGTACTGGTGCCGCAGGCTGCGGATCCGGCGTGGCAGGTCGTCATGCGCCGGTGTTCCACGGTCGGGCGTGGGCGGCACGTGCAGCGGCAGGCGGTGGTCCACGAAGGCATGTTCCGGGATCAGCCCCGCGCGACGTACGTAGCGCAACAGGTTGATGGTGGGCAGCAGCAGGGCAGGCGTCTCCCGGCCCAGGCTGTGTACGTAGTCGAGGTAGCGGGGCAGGAACAGGGTCGCGGAGATCAGCAGTTCGCAGCAGCGTTCGTGCGTGAGCCGGTCCGGATCACCAATGGCGCTCAGCAGGGCCTGCATCTCGCCGGTCAGACACAGGGCGCCCGGCAGTTCCAGCATGGTCAGGCAACCGCTCACCTGGCGCAGCCGTGCGTTGCAGCCTTCGAGTTCGCTGTTCTGGTCGGGGTTGCGGTGAAAACGGTCCAGGTGGCGGGCAGCCTCGTCCAGGCTGTCCCGGATCTGTTCCCGTACCAGTGCGAGTGGCCGCTGTCGGGCCAGGGTGTGGATGTCCATGGCGCATCCTGTATTTGTTATTCTGTATCACGCAACGCCCGGTTGCGTCTGTGGCAACCTGTTCTAGGCTAATCCTTCCGCACGCCGTGGTCCAGTCTGCCCTTCAGCCCGCCAATTGGCGGGCTACGCCATTGAGGCCCTCGGCATCCTCCACCACCTGCTGGGTGAGCCGCAGCACCGCATCGATATCCAGTCCCAGGGTGGTGAGCACCAGCGGTGGCGGGTCTTCCGCCGCGCCATCGCCGATGTCATAGCCGCGTAGCAGCTGGTCGGTCAGCAGCACCAGCTGGGCATAGGCGGCATGCTCTTCGCAATACTGTTCGTTGTGGTGTTCGCGTACCGCGGTGACCAGTTCGGCGGGCATGTCCCAGGCCTGTAGCAGGGCCGTACCCAGGCGCGTGTGATCAATGCCCAACAGGCGCCGTTCCACGAGGGTGATGGGGACCTGGGGGTTGAGTTCCACCGTTTTATTGAGCAGGAAGAACTCCGGCTTGAACAAGTGGCCGAGCAGCAGGAAACCCAGGTTGTGCAACAGGCCCGCCAGCCAGGCCAGGCCGGGCTTCAGGCCCAGCTGGCGCGGTGCGAGATTGGCCAGCCCCTGACACAGGGCAGCGCTGTAGACGGCATGGCGCCAGAAGGCGTGCAGGCCGATGGGACCGTCCCGCGGGATATCGAAGGCCCGGCCGGCGGCCAGTCCAAGGGCCATGTTCAATACCGTCTCGAACCCCAGCACCCGGGTGGCCTGTTCGACGGATTCCACCGGGCCGCGATAACCATAGTAGGCGGAGGTCGCGTAGCGCACGATCTGGGCACTGAGACTGGGGTCATGTGCGAGGGTGCCACCCAGCTCCGCGATGGTGGTGTGCGGGTCATTGCGCAGCCGCAACAGCTGATGCGCCATTTCCGGCATGGCCGGCAGCCCCTGTTGCTGTTCGATACGTCGTTGGATGTCTTCCGGCGGGCACAAGGCCGCCCACTGTTCCTGGCCGATGCCCTCCGGGAGGACAAAATCGTAGGCCCCGTGACTGGCAAGGGCCTGCGTGGGACGGGCGATACGGCCCCAGCGGGAGGTGGTATGCAGCGACTGGAAATCCCGTCCCTCGAGGCACAGCAGGGTGTCGTGGGAGCCGGGCTCCAGGTAGACGGTGTCGAGGTTAGCCAGCCGCTCATCCACTACGGCCTCGAAGTCGAAGGGGGTGGCGATGGGCGGTATGGAGCCCGGTGCGCAGTCGGCGAAGCGGGGTGCGACCCGGTCCAGGGTGGTCGGGCGCAGGCGGCGGCCGAGCAGTCCCGCGATGGCATCGAAGTCGATCAGGTGGTCAGCGGGCAGCACGGCCATCACCATGCCCTGGTGGTCGGCCAGGATGACGGCGCGCGCCAACCGCGACAGGGAAACCCCGGTACGTTCCGCCGCCTCCGTGAGGGAGATCGAGGGGGCATGACGGACGAGCGCATAGGGCAGGTTCATCCGTTCCAGGAATTGTTGAAGGGTGCTGGACAGCATGCGCGGTTTCCCGTATCTCGGAATGGCCTCAGGATAGGCCGGGAGGGGACGCGAAACTGTGTGCCGGATCCCCTTTTTGACCTTGGGGCCGATCTGCGGGCCCGCCACAAGCATAGCCCCTGGCGGAGGGATCTGCCCGCGGGCCTGTGGGCTCAGCGAAGCCGGTTCAGGGAGCGATATCCGGCAGGGGAGGGGCCTCGTTGGCCTGGTTGCGGGCGTCCAGGGAGGCGATCAAGCCTTCGATGCCGCCGCGGCTGACCTCCTGGTTGAAGGAGCTGCGATAGGTGATGGCCAGGCTGACCCCTTCGACGATCACATCAAAGATCTTCCAGCCATCCGCGCCATGGTACATCTGGTACTGGACCACGGCGGTCTGGTTGTTTTCCAGCTTGATGAGCATGGTCACCACGGCATTGCGTTCATCCTGGCGGGAGCGGGCGGGCGGATACTCCACATTGTTGGCATTGGCCAGGATCTGGTCCACGTAGGTCACCATGGCGGTGACATAGGAGCGGGTCAGCAGCTCCTGGAAGGACCGGACCAGGCGCTGCTGCTGTTCCGGCGTGGCGTCGCGCCAGTGGCGGCCACTCACCCAGCGGGTGATGCGTTCGAAGTCGATGAGGGGGATGACCGTGCGTTCGGCCAGCTGAAAGGCCACATCCATGTCACGCTGGACGGCCTCGCGCTGATCCTGCAGGGCCAGCACCAGCCGATCGCCGGCCTGCATGACCATGTCACGCGCCGAGGGCGTCGTGGCATGGGACCAGCCGGCGGCTTGCAGCCCTATGATGAGCAGGAACATGGAGAGTCGCATGGCCATGGAGTCGGGATTCCCGGGTGTGGTAATGTGTGAACAGCGCGCGATTGTACCTGAACCTCCAGGGACCTTCATCCGCGACCGTGCGGGCCGTGTGGTTATGAAGCGTTTTCACGAGTGCTGGCTGACCCGGTTGGGGGGTGTCATTCCGGTGGCGGTTCAGGCAAGCGAAATGACGCAACAACAATAAACCAGGGCCGGAGCCCCACCGCATGGCCGGTGGCCAGGCCCACGGTGTTTCGAGGGGGCCGCCAGGCATGTACGACACATTCTACGGTTTTCGGGAGAAACCCTTTTCCCTGTTGCCGGATCCCGACTACCTCTATCTCAGCCCCCAGCACGAGAAGGCCCTTGGCTTGCTGGAGTTGAGCCTGCACAACCAGGCCGGCTTCTGTGTCATCAGTGGCGAGATCGGTGCCGGCAAGACCACGCTCATTCGCAAATTGCTTACCCTGGCGAGTCCGGAATTCCGGGTTGGCCTGGTGTCCAATACCCTCGACAGCTTCGGCGAGCTGCTGAACTGGATCCTGCTGGCCTATGATTTGCCGGGTGGTGGCACTTCGGTGGAGCAGCACGAGCGTTTTCTCGACTATATCATCCAGCAGTACGGGCGTGGCCGACGCACCGTGCTGATTGTCGACGAGGCCCAGAACCTGGGCGTGGACGCCCTGGAAGAGCTGCGCATGCTGTCCAACGTCAACGCAGACAAGCACCAGGTATTGCAGGTGATCCTGGTCGGCCAGTCGGGCCTGCGGGACACCCTGAAGCGGCCCGAGCTGGCCCAGTTCGCCCAACGCATCCTGATGGATTTCCACTTGGGCCCCCTGGGTCGCGAGGATACCGCTCACTACATCCGTCATCGCGTCCTGGTGGCCGGGGCCAATCCGCAGCTCTTCACCGACTCCGCTGCCGCCGCGGTATTCCGTTACAGCGGCGGGGTGCCACGCATCATCAATCTGCTCTGCGACACGGCCCTGGTGTACGGCTATGCGGAGGGGCGTTCCAGCGTGGACGCGGAACTGATCCATGCGGTGGCACGGGAGCGGCAGTCCTCCAGTGCCGCGCCGGCACTGCGCCTGGCGGCGGTGGCCCCGCCCGCAGCCGTCCGGGCGGTGGAGCCGGTTCCCGAACCCGACCCCATGTCAGTTCCAGGGACAGGCGTACCCGCCGTGCCCTCTCCTCCCCCTGTTTTGGAGCCACCCCCGGTGGCGGAAGCGGAACCACAGGCGGAACCGGAACCGCAGCCCGAACCGGAACCGCAGGCGGGTGCAGCGCAAACCGAGGTGGGACCCCCGGTGGACGCGGCAGTTCCTTCCACCACCATGGTCACGGAACCGCAGGGGGACGCCGAATGGCTGCGCCAGCTGGCCGATAGCGCAGTACCGCCCTCCCTGCGGGAAGCCGCCCGGGCCGGGCCGGAAGTGAGCGCCCCGGAGCCGCCGCTGGTGGCGGAATCCGCCCCGGCCCGCAAGCCGGCCTCCCGGCCCGCGTCCATGGCACGACGCACCGGCCTGGGACGGGCGGCCGGCGTACTGCTGCTGTTGACAGCGGGGGTGGCAGGCTACGGGTACTTCAGTGATGAGGAGCAGGATCCGGCCCAGGCCGCCGAGACGCCCGCCGTGGCCGTTCCCGCTCCAGCCGTATCTTCTGCAGCCGAACCCCGTCCCGCTCCGCCGCCGGAGAGCCCCCGTCCCGAGGCAGTGGTAACGGTCCCGACTCCGGAGCCCATGGCGGAGTCGGTGCGCCCGGAGGCCGAGGCGCCGGCCACGCCACCCGCCCCCACAGCGGATGCGCCCACGGCCGATGCGGAGCCAGAGGTGGCGGCCGTTCAGGAGCCGGCCGCCCCGGCGCCCGTGCCCGCGCCGCCCAAACGCGCCGCGCCGAAGCCCGTCTCCCGTGCAGCACCAGCGCCGGTACCAGCGCCGACACCAGCGCCGGTACCGGCACCCGAGCCAGTGGCAAGCGACCCGCCCCAGCCTGCGTTGGTCTCCAAGCCCGCCGCGGCGCCCGTCCCGAAGCCGGTCCGGGTTGCGCCGGAGCCCGATCCCGAGCCGTTGCCGCCCGCACCCTCGGTCCGGAACGAGTCCAGTGCCGAGCGGGTGGAGGCACTTCCGCGCCCATCCGCGGTCGAAGAGGATTCCAGCACGGCGGACGCCGCACCGGCGACGGCCGAGCCGCAGCCTTTCACCACCGATCCCTGCCGGGGTCCGGCGGCGCGCTACCTGTCCACCTGCCGCTGAGCCGATAGGCTCCTAGTTCGTCCGGTCTTTGCCGGCGTGCCCTCCGGGCGGGTTACAATGAAAGCCAGTTGCCAACCGCAAGGAATCCTTGATGAGCACGGTATTGCAGGAAAGCCCTTCCCCCGAGTCGCCGGCCCGGGTGCACCCCGCCTTCGAATGGCGGCGCAGCCAGCGCATCGACGCCCTCAACCTGGTGGTGGAGGAATACCGCCACGGCAAGACCGGCGCGTTGCACTATCACCTCGCCGCGGACAATACCGAGAACGTCTTCCTGGTGGCGCTGCGCACCGTGCCCACCGACTCCTCCGGCGTGGCCCATATCCTGGAGCACACCGCCCTGTGTGGCAGTGAACGCTATCCCGTGCGCGATCCCTTCTTCATGATGATCCGACGTTCCCTGAATACCTTCATGAATGCCTTCACCAGCAGCGACTGGACGGCCTATCCCTTTGCCAGCCAGAACCGCAAGGACTTCGACAACCTGCTGGACGTGTACCTGGACGCGGTGTTCTTCTCGCGCCTCGATCCCCTCGACTTCGCCCAGGAAGGCCATCGCGTCGAGTTCGCCGAGGCGGGCAACCCGGATTCCGACCTGGTGTTCAAGGGCGTGGTGTTCAATGAAATGAAGGGTGCCATGAGTTCACCGGTGAGCACCCTGTGGCAGACCCTGACCAAATACCTGTTTCCCACCACCACCTACCACTACAACAGTGGCGGCGAGCCCGATGATATCCCCGATCTCAGCTATGAGGCGTTGCGGGATTTCTATCGCACCCACTACCACCCCTCCAACGCGGTGTTCATGACCTATGGCGATATCCCTGCCCACGAACACCAGGCGCGCTTCGAGGAGCGGGCGCTGGCGCGCTTCGAGCCCTTGGATGTGCACATTGCCGTGGCGGAGGAGAAGCGCTACTACGCGCCGGTCTACGTGGAAGAGGCCTACGCGCTCGACGATGACCAGCGGGTGGAGGACAAGACCCACCTGGTGATGGGCTGGCTGCTGGGCAACAGCACCGACCTCGAGGAACAGATGAAGGGGCAACTGCTGGAGGGGGTGTTGCTCGATGACAGCGCCTCGCCCTTGCGCCAGGCCCTGGAACGTACCGACCTGGGCTCCGCACCCTCGCCCCTGTGTGGGCTGGAGTCCTCCAACTTTGAAATGAGTTTCATGTGTGGCCTGGAGGGCAGTCGTCCCGAACACGCGCGCGCCTTCGAGCAGCTGGTGCTGGAGGTGCTGGAACAGGTGGCGCGGGACGGCGTGCCGCTGGAGCGGGTGGAAGCGGTGCTGCACCAGCTGGAACTCAGCCAGCGGGAAGTGGCGGGCGATGGCTATCCCTATGGTCTGCAGCTGATTCTCGAAGGCCTGTCCGCCGCCATCCATCGCGGTGACCCGGTGGCGGCCATGGACCTGGACCCGGTGCTGGCACGCCTGCGGGTCGCCATCCAGGACCCGGCGTTCATTCCCGGCCTGGTGCGGACCTGGTTGCTCGACAATCCCCACCGCGTACGCCTGACCCTGCGTCCCGAACCGGCCATCAGCGCGCGCCGCCAGGCCGCTGAGGCCGCGCGCCTCGCCGCCAGGAAGGCGGCCATGGACGAGGCGGAACGCATCCGGGTACTGGAGCAGGCGGCGGCCCTGGCCGCGCGCCAGCAGCAGGAAGACAACCCGGACATGCTGCCCAAGGTCGGGCTGGAGGACATTCCCCTCGACCTGCCCATCGCCCGGGGCGAGGCCCTGGAACTGGCGGGCCGGCCGGCCCATTTCTATGCCCAGGGCACCAACGGCCTGGCCTACCAGCAGGCCGTCATCGACCTGCCGGGACTGGCGCCGGAGCTGCTGGAACTGCTGCCCCAGTACACCAGTTGCCTGGTGGAACTGGGCTGCGGGGAGCGCGACTACCTGACCATGCAGGCCTGGCAGTCCAGTGTCAGTGGCGGGATTTCCGCCACCACCTCGGTACGTGCCGCGATCCACGACGAACAGGCTACCCAGGGCATTCTCGTGCTGTCCAGCAAGGCCCTGGTCCGCAACCACGCGGCCATGACCGAGCTCATGCGTGTGACCCTGGAAGAGGTGCGCTTCGATGAGCACGAGCGCATCCGCGATCTCGTCGCCCAGCAGCGTGCGCGCCGCGAGCAGAGCGTGACCGGCAATGGCCACGGCCTGGCCATGCAGGCGGCGGCCTCGGGCATGAGTCCCACCGCTGCGCTGCTGCATCGACAGCGCGGTCTGGCGGGTATCCACCGCATCAAGGCCCTGGATGACGGCCTGGAGCAGGGCGATGCCCTGGAGCGACTGGCCGGGCAACTGCAGCAGATCCACCAGGCGGTGCTGGCCGCGCCGCGCCAGTTCCTGCTCATCGGGGAGGAGGAACAGCGTGCCCGCCTGCAGCAGGAACTGGAACAGCAATGGCAGGCCGCCGTGGCCGGCGGCAGCGGCTACCAACCCCTCGCCCTGCCACCGCTGCGCGGCCAGGTACGCCAGGCCTGGCTCACCAGCACCCAGGTGAACTTCTGCGCCAAGGCCTATCCCACCGTGCCCGCCGATCATCCCGACGCACCGGTGCTGGCGGTGCTGGCCGGGGTGCTGCGCAACGGCTTCCTGCACCGTGCCGTGCGCGAACAGGGTGGTGCCTATGGCGGCGGCGCCAGCCACGATACCGATGCGGCCGCTCTGCGTTTCTATTCCTACCGTGACCCGCGCCTGGTGGAGACCCTGGCCGACTTCGACCGCTCCATCGATTGGCTGTTGGGCGAAACCCTGTCCTGGCGCCTGGTGGAGGAGGCCATCCTCGGCGTCATCGGTTCCATCGACAAGCCGGGCTCACCGGCCGGCGAGGCGCGCGATGCCTTCTTCAACAACCTGTTCGGACGCACACCGGAACAGCGCAAGCGTTATCGCCAGCGGGTGCTGGAGGTGCGGGCAGAGGATATCCGGCGCGTGGGCGAGTCCTACCTGAAACCGGATCGCGCCAGCGTGGCGGTGATCACCAATGGCGGGCAGCTGGAGTTGTGCAAGGGGCTGGGGCTGGAGATTCACAACCTGTAGGCGCGCGGGCTCCAGTGGCGAGCAGCTACTTGTAGGAGCGGTCTCTGGCCGCTCCTACAGATCGAACTCCGCCCACACCGGGCAGTGATCCGAGGGTTTCTCCATGGCGCGGATGTCGTAGTCGATTCCCGCCCCGGTGCAGCGTTCCAGCAATGGGGCGCTGGCCAGCAAGGCGTCGATGCGCAGGCCGCGGCGCGGCTCGCGCTCGAAACCGCGGCTGCGGTAGTCGAACCAGCTGAACAGGTCGTTCTCCTCCGGATACAGTTTGCGGAAGGTATCGTCCAGGCCCCAGGCGGTGATGGTTTGCAACCACTCCCGTTCCTCCGGCAGGAAACTGCATTTGCCGGACTTCAGCCAGCGTTTTGCGTTGTCCGCACCGATGCCGATGTCCAGGTCCAGGGGCGCGATATTGAAATCGCCCATGACCACCAGCAGCTGGTCGGGCCGGAAGTTCTCCCGCAGGTAGCGCAGCAGGTCCGCATAGAATTTCCGCTTGGCGGGAAATTTCCATTCGTGGTCGCGGCTCTCGCCCTGGGGGAAATAGCCGTTGATGACGGTGATCTCCTCGCCGCCAGGCGTGGGGTAGACCCCGGTGATCAGGCGCCGCTGGGAATCCTCGCCGTCGAAGGGATAACCCCGTTGCACCCGCAGAGGTTCCAGGCGCGACAGCAGGGCGACACCGTAATGACTCTTCTGCCCGTGAAAATGGGCGCGATAGCCCATTGCTTCCACCATGGGCAGAGGGAACACCTCATCGGCCACCTTGGTTTCCTGGATGCCGATGATGTCGGGCGCGTGGCGCAGCGTCAGGGCCTCCAGCTGGTGGGGGCGGGCGCGGATGCCGTTGGTGTTGAAGGATACGATTTTCATGGGTGGACTCGCTTTCGGTTGAGATTCAGCAGCGTGTGGCCGTTGGCGGGTATCACCTTGCTGGCATCCTGGGGCATGAATACCGCATTCTAACGGACCGGCGCCGACCCGTCAGGTGCGCAGGGACGGTCGCTGTACTACACTGCGCGCCGCGTCGGCGCCGCCCCGGGGGACCCTGTCATGCAATGCGTAATTTATAAAGGCCGCAAGAAGGCCGATACCTACCTGTACCTGTACCTGGAGCGCGAGGGCGATTTCAGCCGCGTGCCGCCGGCCCTGCTGGCATTGTTGGGGCCGCTGGAGCCGGTGTTGACGCTGGAACTCGGCCCGCAGCGGACCCTGGCCCGTGCCGATGTGGACCAGGTGCGGGCCCAGCTCCAGGAACAGGGCTATTACCTGCAGATGCCACCCCGGGAAGGGGAGGATGGGCTGCAGGAAAGGTTGAAAACCGAGGGTTTCTATATGCGGATACCAGACCGGGACGGTAACGGCACGTCATGATCGGGCGAGTCGCCAGCATGCGTGGCGCATCTGTCGGGGCGGGACGGCCGTGACACCGCGGGTGCGTTACCAGGCCGACCTGCGCCGGGAGAGCTTCCTGCCGGATCCGGCGCAGGCAGAGGTGGTGGAACATACCCAACGGCTCTACGAAGACCTGCTGCACGCCAGCCATGAGCGCGGCTGGTGGCGCCGGCTGCCGGGCCTGGCGCCCCGGCCGGTACGCGGTCTGTACCTCTGGGGCGGTCCGGGGGGCGGCAAGAGCCACCTGGTGGACAGCTTCTTCGACTGCCTGCCCTTCCCGGAAAAGCGTCGTGTGCATTTTCACCGCTTCATGCTGTCCGTGCACCAGCAGCTGGGGGAACTGCCCAAGACCCCCAATCCCCTGGTCATCATTGCGCACCGCCTGGCCGCGGAGCTGCGGGTACTGTGCCTGGATGAATTCCATGTCCACGACATCGCCGATGCCATGTTGCTGGATGGTCTGCTCAAGGCCCTGTTCGAACAGGGCATCAGTCTGGTCACCACGTCCAACAGCGCGCCGGATCAGCTGTACCGGGATGGCCTGCAGCGGGACCGTTTCCTGCAGGCCATCGAGCGCATCCAGCGGCACATGGTGGTGGTGGAACTGGCCTCCGCCACCGACTATCGCACCCGCACTCTGGAACGTGGCGGTACCTACCGGGTCGCCGCGAACGGGATTGCCCGGGACTGGCTGGAGACACACCTGCAGGCCCTGGCCCCGCGCCGCCTGCGGCGTGACGAAGCCCTGGGCGTCAATGGTCGCGCCTTGCCGGCCCGGGCGCTGGCGGAAGGGGTGGCCTGGTTTCATTTCGACCCCTTGTGCCGCGAGCCGCGCTCGACCCGTGATTACCTGGAACTGGCGCGCCTGTTCCATACCCTGCTGCTGGAGGGTGTGCCCGGCTTCCAGGAGGGCTCGGACGAGGCGGCACGACGCTTCATTCACCTGATCGACACCCTCTACGAGCACCGGGTCAAGCTGGTACTCACCGCGGACGTGGAGCCGGAGGCCCTGTACCCGGGGGGGCGCCTGGCGGGGCTGTTTGCCCGTACCGCCAGCCGGCTGGCGGAGATGCGCACGCACCGCTACCTGTCCCTGCCGCACCGGGGCCAGCCCTGAGGGGTCAAGACCCGGCCCGGACAGCCGATGACAACAGGGATACACTGTGGATCGAGGATTCAGGGCGGCCCGCGCGGCTGCCGGGCGATCCGCTGAGTGCGAATAGGGTAACCAAGGGTCCAATGTCATGACTGATGAGCGCAAACACACGGATAAGGCGCCGAGCCGGGAGGCCCGGGCAGCCAGTGTCACGGAACACCTGCGGGCGGCCCGCGAGGAGCTGCTGTCGGCCACGCCGGAACCCCTGCCGGAACAGTCCTTGAGCCTGAAGCCCTTGTTCATCGGCGTTGGCGTGATCATCCTGGGGGCCGCCATCTGGATGTTGTCCAGTGGTGGCGGCGCACCCGTGGAAACACAGGGGCCGGAGCCCGCGGCGCAGGTGATGGAGGAGCAGGAAAGCGCCTCCCTGGCCCTGGAGGCCGCCCGTGAGGCCCGGGAACGGGTGCGGGCCGCCGAGGAGGCCGCCCGCCAGGCCCGGGAACGCCGTGCAGCCCTGGAGGCGGAGCAAGCGGCACAGCGGGCCCGGGAGGAGGAACAGGCCCGTCGTGAGGCACAGGAACAGGCTGCGGCCCTGGCCGCGGAACGGGAGACCAGCCAGCGCGAGGCCCTGGAGGCCCGCCAGGCCCAGGCACGTCGTGAGGCGGAGGAGCGGGCGGCCCGGGCAGAGAGACAGCGCCAGGCGGCGTTGGCGGCCCAGCGGGAACAGGAGGCCGAAGCCGCCAGGGCCGCCGAGGTGGCTCGCCAGGCCGAGATCCAGCGGGAAGCCGAGGCCCGGGCCGCCCTGCAACAGGAAGCCGTGGCCCCGGTGGTCGAGGAAACCCCGACGGTTGAACCCGATCCCGCCCCGGTCGTGGAGACGGCACCGGTCGATACCCAGGATCCGGTGGCGGCCTTTCGCCAGGCCCGCCCCGGCGAGACCCGGGCCGGCGCGGCGGTAGAGGAAACGGAGGCGGAATTCAGCGCCGATCCCTGCAAGGGTCCGTCGGCGCGTTTCCTGTCCACCTGCCGCTGAGGCCGATCATTCGGGACCAAAAAAAGCCCGGCCAATGGCCGGGCTTTTTAGTTGCCGGGGTATCCCCCGCCTCAGGGGATCAGCAGCAATACCTTCACCGAGCTGTCCACCACGTCCTCGCGGACATAGCCGAGGCTGTTGGGGTCACTGGCCACCCGGGCCTTGACTGCCAGGTCGTCGGCCAGGGTGTCCGGCGGGGTGCCCTTGCCGGAGAACATGCGCCGCGACCAGTAGCCGGTCACCTGGGCCTCTGTCATGTTCAACACGCTGGCGAAGAACTTGTCGCGCATGTCATTGCCCGGTGCCTGGTCGAGCGGCTTCACACTGCCGCCGCCGGGAAAGGAACGGGAACGCCCCAGGTAGATGCGTTCCACTTCCGCCTGGTCGATGCTTTCCAGGGAATTGCCGGGATGGGCGATGATGGCCAGTTCCGCCTGGGCGCAGACGGCCCCGAACAGCAGGCCGGCGGCCAACAGGGTGCGGGTTGCGTACGTGCGTAAGGTTTTCATGGCAGCCCCCCTTAAAACACGACGTCGATGGCGACGCTGTAGATCATGGCAGCATCGTCGAGTACCGAGTTACCATCCGCGTCATAGCCGGTGAACAGGCCACGCCCTTCTGGATCGACCCGCTGCGCCTCTGCCTTGAGGGCCGCACCGGCGCCCAGCTCGTAACGCACGCCGAGGGTGATGGAGTCCTGTTTCAGCGCTTCGCCGCAGGGGAAGGGATTAGCGCCCCCGCAGCTGTTGGGGTTGCCGTTTTCATCCAGCTTGGCGTAGGTGATGTGGGGCATCCACTTGCCGAAGCGATACCCGAGGGTGGCGTAGTAGCCCTTCTGGTTGGGGAAGCCCAGGTTGGCGCCGCCCTCGATCTCGCGCTCGAAATACTCGGCATAACCAATGAAGTTGTTCAGGTCCATGGTGCCGCCCACGCTCCAGAACTCGGCGTCTTCCTGCGAGACGCCGAGAGCATCGGCGCTCACCTCGATGCTGAGGTAGCCGGCGCGCACGGAGAAGTGGTCCCAGTTCATGCTGCTGTTGATGCCGATGAGGTTCTGGGCCTCGAAATCGACGAACTCGACTGAGCCAGGCAAGCCAAAAGCGAATTGCTGATTGGGCGGGAAGGTTTGGTTGATCTCCAGTGCACCCTGCGGCACCACCGTGCTCTGGCCGCGGCTTGTGCCCACGTAGGGTTGCACCAGCAGGTCGGCGTTACCCAGGCGCGTACGGAACAGGGCATCGGCGCCGGCAATGGCGGTCAGCGGGTTGCTGGTATAGACCTCCTGGGGCGGACGGATCCAGGGGTAGGCGTAGCCCACCTCGATGTAGTCGGAGATCAGGAAGGTGGGGAACTTGATCTTGCCGGCACGCAGCTCCCAGGCATCGCTGGCGGTATAGCTGACGAAGCCCCAGTCGAAGAAGGCATCGTAGTCTTCCTCACGGGCGCGGCCCAGGACCTGGACGGTGACATTCATCTTCGGGTTGATCTGGGCGGCCACCTGCAATCCCACGCGGCTGTCCTGTTCAAATCCGATTTCATCGCGGATGTTGCCGTTGTACCACTGGGTGTCCGAATCGGTGTAGGTGGCGCCGGCGGTCATGAAGCCATTGAGGACGATATTGTCCACGGCCATGACCGGCGTCGCGCCAAGCGCCAGCAGTACCGCGGCGCTGGTGGTACGTAACCTGGTTTTCATAGATGATCCCTCGCGTTGTTCAGAATGGTTCACTGCCGGAGCTGCCATCGGCCCGACCCCAATAAAGCGTTGCTGCATCCCCACATACTGTTGCAGTTGCTCCACTTTTCGGGTTCGGCGCCAATGAAAACACAAAAAACCTCACAAGCACAGCATTGGTGCCTGTTTCTTCTCGAATAATCCTGGATCAGGCCGGCCTGGGACCTGTCAAGGTGTGAATCCCGGTGCCGGTCATTCCGCCAGACGCTGGCGCAGGGAGCGCAGGACATTCCCCCCCGTTTGCTGCACCTGCTGTACCTGCTGCACGCCGGGGAACCCGGCCGGTAACTGGTGCGTCAAGGCCGCTGCCAGCAGCATGCCTCCCGCGCCGAGCAGCGCGCCGCACAGCAGGGCGATACCGAAGCGGGAACGGTTGTGTACCGGGGCCGGTTCCCGGGCGGGTGCGGTCTTGTGGGGGTGGCCAGTCGCGCGCCGCGCAGGTGTGGCAACGGGCGTTTTCGCAGCCGTCGTGAAGCTGGCGGCGGCACGTGGCACTGAAACAGCGGTTTTCGTCGTCTGTGCCGATTTTCTCGCCACGGCAGGCTGCGTGACCTCTTCCACCAGGGGGCCGAAATCGATACCGGCCGCCGTCACGGTGGCAGTATCCGATGGGTGGGTCAGGCCTTGTTCCAGGATCGGACTGTTCTGCAGCAGGGGCTGCGAGGCCCGCTCCAGCAGGTTCAGCGCCGCCGCGGCGGCATGGCGGCGATCCAGGCCCCGGTCCGGATCGCCCATGGGTTCCGTTTTCCGGGTGTTGTGCATGGCCCGGTCGGCGGGACCCTCGTCCGTTGTGGCGCCCAGCGACCGGGCCCGCAGCCGTGCCATGTCCTGTTCCGCTTGGCGACAGGCCCGTTCCGCCCGTTCCCATTCCTGCAGCAGGCTCTCCCGGTTACGGTCATTGGCCTGCAGCAGTCGGTCTCCGGCCTGCCGGGCCTGCTCGCGCAAGGCCCGGATCTGTTCCTGCAAGGCCCGCGCACGCGCATCCGCCACAGGCCTGGTGGCCGCGGGCGAGCTGTGGGAAACGGGTTTTTGCAGGGTTTTGGCCATGGGTCCTCCGGTACCACCGGTAGCGGCCCGCCCTGCCCATGACTTTAATGGCTGGAAAGGATTTCCAGCCGGACAGGCGCAGGACCGCTGCCATCACCGGCAGGGTAGCGGGGACCTGGCCAGGGTTCCGCGAACCCGGTCACGGAATCACACACATCCGGTTGGCTTCGGCAGGCCGCCCCACTTGCAGATCAGCTTCATGGGACCCTTCTGGAAGATGTCGTATAAATCCTTGGTGCTGACGCCCTGGGCCTTGGCAAAACGGCGGATGGGGGGCACGACTCCGTCGGCTTCGTACATCTGGCGTGCGTCGAGGATGAATTTCATGATCTGGTCGTCGATCTCGAACTCGTCGCGACGCGCCAGTTCGCGGGCCACTTCCTCGTTCCAGTCGTCGCGGTTCGTCAAAAAGCCTTCGCCGTCGGTTTGAATGTCCATAAGCTTCCTCCGTGGTTTGTGAATGAATGCAAGGGTAGTGGCTGGTGAAGGATCCTGCCTGCTGGCGGGTGTCGGCCGCATGGACGCGGCCGTCAAGCCTACAGGGACAAGGTGAGACCGCATAGCGGTCGATAAGGTGCCCTGGGGCATGTATTCACGGCGTCCCGCCAGCAGGCAGGATCCTTCACCAGCTGCCCATGTCCGTCAGGACGAACAACTCACCTCCAGCCGCCGTCCCCAGTCCGGCGGCGGCGCCGCGTAGGCGGCCATCTCCGGTTGTTCGTCAAAAGGCCGCTGTAACAGTGCCAGCAGGCGGTCGATTTCACGGTAATCCCCGCCTTGCGCGGCACGGATGGCCTGCTCGGCCAGGTAGTTGCGCAGTATGTACTTGGGATTCACGGCTTGCATGCGCGCCTGTCGTTCGGAGGCGTCCACGCCTTCCTGTGCCAGTCGTTGGCGGTAGTCCTGCACCCAGCTATCGAAGGCGACTCGATCCACGAAGGAATCGCGCAGCGGACAGCCCGGGTCGTCGAAGTGCGCCAGGGCGCGGAAGCTGTTGGTGTAGTCGCAGTGATTGGCGGCCAGCAGGTCCAGCCAGCCCTGCGCCAATGCGGCATCGTCCGGCTGCCGTTCCCACAGCCCCAGCTTGGTGGCCATGCCCTGGTCATGGGCCTGGCGGAACTGTTCCTGGTAAAGATCGAAACCGGCCTTGGCCAGCTCCACCGCGGCGTCCGGTTCGGGGTGCAACAGGGGCAACAGGGCCTGGGCCAGGCAGCTGATGTTCCACAGGCCGATGTCCGGCTGACGATCGAAGGCGTAGCGGCCGTGATGATCGGAGTGGTTGCAGATGAATCCGGGCTGGTAGTCATCCAGGAAACCGAAGGGACCATAGTCCAGTGTAAGGCCCAGGATGGACATGTTGTCCGTGTTCATCACCCCGTGGGCGAAACCCACCAGCTGCCATTGGGCGATCAGGCGGGCGGTGCGTGCCACCACTTCCTGGTACAAGGCCAGGTAGCGATCCTCCTGCTCCCGGAGTTCGGGATAGTGGTGTTCGATGACATAGTCGGTCAGCTGCCGCAGCCGGTCATGCTGGCCGCGGTAGAAGAATACCTCGAAGGAGCCGAAGCGCACATGGCTCGGCGCCATGCGCAGCAACAGGGCGCCGACCTCGATCTGTTCACGGTACACTTCTTCCTCGCTGCCCAGCATGCACAGGGCGCGGGTGGTGGGTATGCCCAGGCCGTGCATGGCCTCGGAGCAGAGGTATTCGCGTACCGTGGAGCGCAACACGGCACGGCCGTCACCCCGGCGTGAATAGGGAGTAGGGCCGGCGCCCTTGAGTTGCAGCTCCCAACGCTCGCCGCGCTGGTTCAGCACCTCGCCGAGGAGGATGGCGCGGCCATCGCCGAGCTGCTCCACGTAGTGGCCGAACTGGTGGCCGGCATAGAGCATGGCGATGGGGTCGGCGCCGGGCAGGGGGCGGCTGCCATTGAGATAGTCCACGAACTCGGCACGCCCCGCGTCACCCGGTTCCAGGTCGATGAGCGCGGCCGCCGCCTCGTTGAAGCTGGCCAGGTGGGCGGCCAGCAACGGGGTGGGTTGCAGGCGGCCGTGAAAGTCCTCCGGCAGGCGTCCGAAACTGTTGCTGTACTGCAGTTTTTCGAGGCTGGGCATGGAAGCGATGATGGGCAGCGTTCCGGACGGCTTCAACCCCTGGGACTTGCAGGAATTTCACCGGGGTCGGAAGGTATCGTTACAATGAATCCCGTCATTCCCGCGCAGGCGGGAATCCATGTGTTTGCCACCAGTCATGTACGGGGCCTCATGAGCGAACAAAAACTGCATTTCATCAGCAAGCCCAACTATGGCCGCATCCGCAAGGACAAGGTGGTGCGGCTGCGCTACGCCGTGTTCGACCGCCAGGGCGAGCATGCCCTGGAATTCCGTGATGACCTCTACTACCTGCATGGTGGCTACGGTGGCGCCTTTCCCAAGATCGAGGCGGCCCTGGAGGGCATGGACATCCACGCCAAGACCGAGGTGGAACTGGAACCGGAGGATGGCTATGGACCTTACGATCCTGCCCTCCTGATCACGGCTCCGCTGGAGGAATTCCCGCCCGAGGCCCGCGAGCTTGGCGCGCGACTGGAGGGCGAAACGCCTGATGGTCGCAGCGTACCCTTCCGGGTGGTGAAACTGGAGGGCGACCGGCTCACGGTGGATGGCAATCATCCCCTGGCGGGGCGGCAGTTGCGCTTTGTCCTGGAGGTGCTGGACATCCGTGATGCCACGGAGGCAGAGATCGCCGCCGGTCATGCCTTCGTCCACCCTCGGGAGGGCGTGCGGCACTAGCCCGTGGACGGCCCCGGTCCCCGTCCGCGATGCGCTTCCCCGTCTCTATGATTTCCCTGCCCATCGATCCCCTGTTGCCCGAGATCCGGCGCGTGCTACAGGTCCACAACCGGCTGGTCATCCAGGCCGCGCCCGGTGCCGGCAAGACCACCCGCGTCCCGCCGGCCCTGCTGGACACGGACTGGCTGGGCGAACGACGCATCCTCCTGCTGGAGCCACGTCGGCTGGCCACGCGGGCGGCGGCGCGGCGCATGGCCGCGGAACGGGGCGAGGCGGTGGGCGAGACCATCGGCTATCGCACCCGCCTGGATACCAAAGTGGGTCCGAGCACCCGCATCGAGGTGGTCACCGAGGGCATCCTCACGCGCATGCTGCAGCAGGACCCGGCCCTGGAGGGTGTCGGCGCCGTGCTGTTCGATGAATTCCACGAGCGCAGCCTGCAGGCGGACCTGGGCCTGGCTCTGAGCCTGGAGTCCCAGGCCGCCCTGCGCGAGGACCTGCGCCTGCTGGTGATGTCCGCCACCCTCGAAGGCATTCCCCTGGAGGACTATCTGGACGCGCCGGTGCTGTGCAGCACCGGGCGCAGTTACCCGGTGAGCGTGCACTACCAGGCCTGTGGCGAGGCCGCGGATCGCACCCCCATCACCCAGGTGGTGCGCACGGTGCTGCGGGCACTGGAGGAGCAGGAGGGAGACATCCTGGTGTTCCTGCCCGGTACCGGCGAGATCCGCCGCGTGCTGGGGGGTCTGGAGCAGGCCCGCCTGGATCCTTCCATCCTGCTCTGTCCCCTCTACGGCGATTTGGAAGCCGCTGCCCAGGATGCGGCCATCCAGCCGGCACCGGCCGGTCGGCGCAAGCTGGTGCTGGCGACGGCCATTGCCGAGACCAGTCTCACCATCGAAGGCGTGCGCGTGGTGGTGGATGCGGGACGCGCGCGGGTGGCGCGCTTTGATCCCGCCAGCGGCATGACCCGGCTGGTGACCCAGCGGGTCTCGAAGGCGGCGGCGACCCAGCGGTGCGGCCGCGCCGGCCGCACGGCCCCGGGCAGCTGCTATCGGCTCTGGGACCAAGGCACCCAGGCGGGCCTGCTGGCACAGACCCCGGCGGAGATCCTGGCCGCAGACCTCGCCCCCCTGGCCCTGGAGCTGGCGCGCTGGGGTACCCGCGATCCCGCCAGCCTGCGCTGGCTCGATGCCCCACCGGCGGGCGCCTATGCCCGCGCCGTGACCCTGTTGCAGGCGTTGCAGGCCCTCGATGCCGAGGGCGGCATCACCCCCCACGGCCGGCGCATGGCGGAGCTGCCCCTGCATCCGCGCCTCGCGCACATGGTATTGCGTGGCCACGAAGTGGGTCTGGGTGGGCTGGCCTGCGAGCTCGCGGCCCTGTTGAGCGAGCGCGATATCCTGCGCGGCCGGGAGCGGGACCTGGACCTGCAGCATCGGGTGGAACTGCTGCGTCAGGCGGGTCGGGACGGGTCTCTTGACCGGGCGGCCCGCCAGCGGGTACTGCAGGTGGTGACACAGCTGCGGCGTGGCCTCGGAATCAAGGCCCAGGACGACCCCGCCGGGAATACCGGCCTGCTGGTGGCCCTGGCCTATCCCGATCGCATCGCCCGTACCCGGGACGGCCAGCCGGGCCGCTACCGGCTGAGCGGTGGCCAGGGTGCCTTCCTGGATCCGGGGGATGCCCTCGGGGATGCCGAGTATCTCGCCATCGCCGCCCTCGACGGGGACCGGCGCGAGGCACGCATCTTTCTGGCCGCGCGGCTGGCCCGGGAGGATCTGGAGCGGGTCTTCGCCGACCAGGTCCATGTGGTAGAGCAGGTGCGGTGGGACGCGGTTGCCCTGCGGGTGACGGCGCGTCGCCAGCTGCGACTTGGCGCACTGGTGCTGGAGGATGCGCCGCTGGCCCGACCGGATCCCGCCGCCCAGGCCCGTGCCCTGCTGGAAGGGGTGCGCCAGCAGGGACTGGTGGCGCTGCCCTGGAGCGAGGCGGCGCGCCAGTTGCAGGCGCGACTTGCCTTCCTGCGCGACGTGGATGAAGCCGGCGACTGGCCGGACCTGTCCGATTCGACACTGGAAGCCACCCTGGAGGATTGGCTCTTGCCCTGGCTACAGGGCCTGCACCGCTGGGACCAGGTGCAACGCCTGGACCTGGCCGCCTTGCTGCTGGAAAACCGCCTCGACTGGAACCGGCGCCAGCGCCTCGAGGACTGGGCTCCCACCCATATTTCCGTACCCAGCGGTTCACGCCTGCGGGTAGACTATGCCGCCGGCGAGATCCCGGTGCTGGCGGTACGGTTGCAGGAGATGTTCGGCTGCGCGGACACGCCGCGCATTGCCGGCGGACGGGTGCCGGTGCTGTTGCACCTGTTGTCACCGGCGCGGCGCCCGGTGCAGGTGACCCGCGACCTGGCCAGCTTCTGGGACAAGGCCTATGCCGAGGTGAAGAAGGACCTCAAGGGGCGATACCCGAAACATTCCTGGCCCGATGATCCGCGCCAGGCGGAGGCGCGGCGGGGGGTGCGGCCGCGTCACGGATAAGCCTGCAGGAGGGCTTGGTTGATTCCCCATTGCGGGAC